>Ga0209181_10002748_pt1 | contig 28382 bp, 25 predicted proteins | sample MAT05_FD_187208 | JGI IMG/M metagenome (GOLD analysis project Ga0209181, IMG submission 187208) | Freshwater microbial communities from Lake Fryxell liftoff mats and glacier meltwater in Antarctica - MAT-05 (SPAdes) (version 2) | ecosystem: Environmental > Aquatic > Freshwater > Ice > Liftoff...
GGCTCAGCGCACCAGCAGCAGGCCTACCGCGGACACCGGGGCGGCCTGTTGGCCCCAGAACGCGCGCAACCAGGTGCCCAGTGCGGCCAGGTCGGCATGGGGCAAACCGAACGCCGACATGCCGTAGGGCCGAGGGTTGGTGTCGGTGGCAGGTGAAAATCCGCCGCGGGTGATGGCCGGCACCAGATTGCGTGGATTGGCTCGGGTCACCGCCCGGTTGCCGGCCAGGGCCCGGTAGATGCAGGGCCGGAGCCCGCCAGGCCCGCTGCCAGCCAGCCTGCCACCGCGCTGGCGTCGTCGGGGCCCAGCCGGCGCGCGATGTCGGCCATGCAGTCCGGTGCAGTGGCGTGGCGCTGGCCGGTTTGCCAGGCGCCGAGCTGGGCGATCAGGTAGTCGCGCGGCAAGCCCAGCAGGCCAGGCACGGCCGGCGGTGTGCCGCCCAGGGTGGGGCCGTGGCAGGTGCTGCAGGCGGGCAGGCGGCGGGCCGGGTCGCCGTAGTATGCCAATAGCGCGCCGCGTGCCAGCAGGTCGGCTGCCACCGGCGTCGCCGGTACGGCGGCCTGTGGCAGGTGCAGCCCAGCGAAGTAGCCGGCCATCTCGCGCAGGTAGGCGTCGCGCTGGTGCACCAGCAAGCCGGCCATCGCGCTGTTGCTGCGCCGGCCGTCCCGGAAGTTGTAGCAGCTGCTGGTAGAGGTAGCCCGCAGGCTTGCCGGCGATGCGCGGCAGGTAGCCCTCGCGACTGGCGCGGCCGTCGGGCCCGTGGCAGGCCATGCAGGGCTGCAGGCGCTGGGCCAGGGTGTCGGGCACCACCACCGGGGCGGCAGGCGGCGTCGCGGCCAAAGTTTCAGCAGGCGAGCCAGCCAGCGCGGCCGCCAAGAAAGCCGCAGGGACTGCGGCAAAGACAGCAGGCAGGGTGACCGCCGCGTCGCCGGCCCGCCGATCGACGACTGGCGCTGCACGCCCCTGCAGCACGGCAAGCCCGCGCTGCGGCATCAACCGTGCAGGCGGCTGGAGCGCGGCACGCTGGCGAGCAAAAACGCCATCTGGTCTGCCACGATGCGGCGCCCGCGCAGGATCATGTCCTCGTGCAGGCTGGGGATGTAGGGCAGGTAGAGCAGGCTCATGCGGGCTTCTTCGGGCAGGCGGTTGCCCTTGCGGCCATTGCAGGACTTGCAGGCGGTGATGCAGTTCATCCAGGTGTCACGCCCGCCGCGCGAGGTCGGAATGATGTGTTCGCGGGTCAGGCTGTCGAAGCCGGCGCAGGTGCCGCAGTAGGCGCAGATGTGGCGGTCGCGCACAAAGAGCTTGGGATTGGTCATCGCCGGCGCCGTCCGCCAGGCCCGGCTGGGGATGATGCCGCGCACCGCGATGATGGAATGCACCTCGATGCGCGACTGCAGCCCGGTGCTGCGCTGGATGCCGCCACGCAGCACCTGGCAGGTGCGGCCCAAGGTCCAGGCTACACCGTCGCAGGCGTAGAGCACGGCCGCCTCGCGGGCAGTGATCCACGCTTGCGGCCGACCGGACACATCGAGTTGCAGCACGTCCACGGAAACATCCTCCACGAATCGAGGCTTGAGCGTACTGCATCCGGCCGGAGCGCTTCAACCGTGTGCCAGCGGCAGCGGCTTGCGCCCCGTGCGTCCGGTCTGACCGCGGTGGGTCGGCATACGGCCGGTCCGCGTGAACTAGTCGCCATCGTCTAGAAAAAGCCGGGCGAGATAGCGGCACGATCGCTGCAAATTCTGCAAAATAGCACGATCGTTCGTTTCATTCTGAAGCCCAACTTGACCGTCACCTCCTTGAACCCGGCGGTTGCCCGCCCCGTAGCGCGCAACGTTTCCCGGGCCCTGCACAAGGGCCAACAGACCCGCGCCGCCATCCTCGACGCTGCGCTGGGCCAGGCGTCGCACATGGGGCTGGAGGGCCTGTCGATCGGTGCGCTGGCTGAGCTCACGCACATGAGCAAGTCGGGTGTGTTTGCCCATTTTGGCTCTCGCGAGGAACTGCAGATCGCGGTGATCCGCGAGTACCACGCCCGCTTCGAGGAGGAGGTTTTTTTCCCTGCTGTCAGCGAAGCGCGTGGCCTGCCGCGCCTGCGCGCCCTGTTCGACCGCTGGGTGCGGCGGGTGTCGGTCGAGCTGGATTCAGGCTGCATCTATATCAGCGGTGCGGTCGAGTTCGATGACCGGCCCGGCCCGGTGCGCGACGCGCTGGCGTCGATGGTGCGGGCCTGGCAGGCGGCGTTGCAGCGCGCCATCGGCCTGTCGATCGAGGCCGGCCACCTGCAGCCCGACACCGACGCGCTGCAGATGCTGTTCGAGATCCATGGCCTGATCCTGGCGCTGCACCACGATGCCCGGTTTCTGCGCCTGCCGGGTGCCGTGGACCGGGCCAGGCGGGCCTTCGACCGCATCGTGCAGTTTTACCTGATGCCCGACGCGATGGCTGGCCAGACGCCGCCGGCGCGCTGAGCAGCCGCCGATTCTGAGTCGGTTTTTTCCGCTTTTCTTTCATTTTCTTGGCCCAGGAGCGCTTCCATGCCCCAGTACACCCCCCCCTTGCGTGACATGCAGTTCCTGTTGCACGAGGTGTTCGACGCCGTCGGCGTGCTCAAGGCGCTGCCCGCCCATGCCGAGATGGATGCCGACACCTTGAACGCGGTGCTGGAAGAAGGCGGCAAGTTTGCCGCCCAGGTCACCGCGCCGATCAACCTGTCGGGTGACGCCGAGGGCTGCACGCTGGATGTCGCCAGCCATGTCGTCACCACGCCACAAGGCTTCAAGGACGCTTATGCCCAGTACGTGGCGGGTGGCTGGCCGGCGCTGAGCTGCGACCCGGACTATGGGGGTCAGGGCCTGCCGCTGACGCTCAACCTTTGCCTGTACGAGATGCTGAACTCGGCGAATCAGGCCTGGACGATGTACCCCGGCCTGTCGCACGGTGCTTACGAGGCGCTGCATGCCCACGGCACGTCCGAGCAGAAGGCCACCTTTCTGCCCAAGCTGACCAGCGGCGAGTGGACCGGCACGATGTGCCTGACCGAGTCGCACTGCGGCACCGACCTGGGCCTGCTGCGCAGCAAGGCTGAACCTCGGGGTGACGGCAGCTACGCCATCACCGGCGAGAAGATTTTCATCTCGGCCGGCGAGCACGACCTGGCCGCCAACATCGTGCACCTGGTGCTGGCCCGCCTGCCCGACGCACCGGCCGGCAGCAAGGGCATCTCGCTGTTTGTGGTGCCCAAGTTCTTGGTCAAGGCTGACGGCAGCGTCGGCGAGCGCAACGGCCTCTATTGCAGCGCGATCGAGCAAAAGATGGGCATCCACGGCAACGCCACCTGCCAGATCGTGCTGAACGGCGCCGTCGGCACCCTGGTGGGTGCGCCGCACAAGGGCCTGGCGGCGATGTTCGTGATGATGAACGCGGCCCGCCTGGGCGTGGGCAATCAATCTCTGGGCCTGACCGAGGTGGCCTACCAGAACGCCGTGGCCTATGCCCGCGACCGCATCCAGATGCGGTCCTTGTCCGGCCCCAAGGCGCCCGACAAGCCCGCCGACCCGATCATCGTGCACCCGGACGTGCGCAAGATGCTGCTGACCGCGCGCGCCTACGCCGAGGGCGGCCGGGCCATGGCGATCTACACCTCGCTGCAGCTCGACGTGCTGGTCTCGACCGACGACGAAGACGAGCGTCGGGACGCCGAAGACACGGTGGCGCTGCTCACGCCCATCATCAAGGCCTTCATCACCGACAACGGCTGGATCGCCACCTCGCACTGCCAGCAGGTGCTGGGCGGTCATGGCTACATCCATGCCAACGGCATGGAGCAGTTTGTGCGCGATGCCCGCATCAACATGATCTACGAGGGCACCAACACGATCCAGAGCCTGGACCTGCTGGGCCGCAAGGTGCTGGGCGACAACGGTGCCAAGCTCAAGAAGTTTGGCAAGCGCATCGCCGAATTTGTCGAGGACGAGGGCACCGATGAGGCGATGCAAGAGTTCATCAACCCGCTGGCCGACCTGGGCGACAAGGTCACCAAGCTGACCACCGAGCTGGGCATGAAGGCGTTTGGCAACGCCGACGAGGTGGGCGCGGCGGCGGTGGACTACCTGCGCGTGGTGGGCCATTTGTGTTTTGCGTATTTCTTTGCCCGCATGGCGCGGGTGGCACTCGACCAGCAGAAAAAGGGTGACAAGGCGGCCGATCCGTTTTACACCGCCAAGCTCGCTACTGCGCGCTTCTACTTTGCCAAGCTGCTGCCTGAGACCGCAACGCTGATCCGCACCGCACGCGCGGGCTCAGCGCCGCTGATGGCGATGGACGAAGCCCTGTTCTGATCAACCCGAGGAGACACCCATGAAAAAGACATTCATCGCGCTGGCGCTGGCCGCTGCCGCAGGCGCCGTGCTTGCCCAGTCCACCCCGGTGGGGCTGTGGAAGACCATCGACGACGTGACCAAGACCGAAAAGTCCTTTGTGCGCATCACTGACACCAGTGGTGTGCTCAGCGGCAAGATCGAAAAGATCATCGATCCTGCAAAACAGGACTCGAAATGCGAACAGTGCAGCGATGAACGCAAGGACAAGCCGGTGCTGGGCATGACCATCCTGCGCAACGCCCGTCCCGATGCCGACAAGCTGATCTGGGAAGGCGGTGACATCCTCGATCCCAACGATGGCAAGGTCTACAAGCTGCGTCTGAAGCCCGTCGACGGGGGCAAAAAGCTGGAAGTTCGTGGCTTCATCGGCGTGGCACTGTTTGGCAAGACACAAACCTGGATTCGGGCCGAGTAGCCCTTGCGCGGGCCGCATTGGCTGCCAAGCCACCACTGGTCGAACTGGTTTTGGCCGGGTCGGCCCCTGATTTTTTCGGAGTCAACATGAATCGTTTCAACGTACGCAAGGTGGCGGTGCTCGGCGCCGGCGTGATGGGCGCGCAGATCGCCGCTCATCTGGTCAATGTCGGCGTGCCGGTGTTGCTGTTTGATCTGCCGGCCAAGGACGGCCCCAAAAATGGCACTGTGCTGAAGGCGCTGGAGGGCCTCAAGAAGCTCAAGCCGTCGCCGATTGGCGTCGCGTCCGATCTGGCCCTGATCCAGCCCGCCAACTACGACGAGCACCTGGACTTGCTGGCCGGCTGCGACCTGGTGATCGAGGCCATCGCCGAGCGGCTTGACTGGAAGCTCGACCTCTACACCAAGGTGGCGCCGCACCTCAGCGCCCATGCCATCGTCGCCAGCAACACCTCGGGCCTGTCGATCACCCAGCTGGCAGCGGTGCTGCCGGCATCGATCCAGCCGAGGTTTTGCGGTATCCACTTTTTCAACCCGCCGCGCTACATGCAGCTGGTCGAGTTGATCCCTGCGCCCGGCACCGATGCGGCGGTGCTGGACGATCTGGAAACCTTTGTCACCCGGTGCCTGGGCAAGGGCGTGGTGCGGGCCAAGGACACGCCCAACTTCGTGGCCAACCGCATCGGCATTGCCGGCATGCTGGGCACGATCAAGGAGGCACAGAACTACGGCCTGACCTACGACGTGGTCGATGACCTGACCGGCAAGAAGCTGGGCCGCGCCAGCAGCGGCACCTTCAGAACCGCCGACGTGGTGGGCATCGACACGCTGGCCCATGTGGTCAAGACGCTGCAAGACAACCTGGGGCCGGACCAGACCAACGATCCGTTCTACGCCAGCTACGCCACGCCTGCCGCGGTGGCACGCCTGATCGCCGACGGCGCGCTGGGGCAAAAAAGCCAGGCCGGGTTTTTCAAGAAAGTGGGCAAGGACATCCTGCGCTTCGACTTGAGCGCCAACGGCGGCCAAGGCGGCTATGTGCCGGCCGGCGGCAAGGCCGACGCGCTGATCGACCGCATCCTCAAGAAGCCGGCGCCCGAGCGGCTCAAGCTGCTGCGCGAGTCCGGCAACCCGCAGGCCCAGTTCCTGTGGGCGATCCTGCGCAATGGCTTTCACTATGCGGCGGTGCACCTGGCTGAGGTGGCCGAGTCTGCCCGCGAGGTGGACCTGGCGATGCGCTGGGGCTTTGGCATGAAGCAGGGCGTGTTTGAGCTCTGGCAAGAGGCCGGTTGGCAGCAGGTGGCCGGTTGGGTCAAGGACGACATCGACGCGGGCAAGGCGCTGTCCAGCGCGCCGCTGCCGGACTGGGTCTTCGATGGGCGCACGGGTGTGCACACGCCCGACGGCTCGTGGAGCGCCGCCCAGGGCAAGCTGCTGGCGCGCTCCACGCTGCCGGTTTACGCCCGCCAGCATTTCCCCGAGTCGCTGGCCGGTGAGGGCGGTCAGCCCTTTATCGTGGCCGGCACCGAGTTGTTCAAGAACGACGAGATCCGGCTCTGGACGCTGGACGGCGAGGTCTTGATTGCCAGCATCACCAGCAAGATGCATTTGATCGGCCCGGGCGTGATGGAGGGGCTGCTCAAGGCGGTGGAATTGGCCGAGGCAGGTTACGACGGCCTGGTGATCTGGTCGGGCGACGAGCCGTTTTCGGCCGGCGCCAACCTCGAAGCCATGCTGCCGACCTTCATGAAGCTGGGCGCCAAGGGCATCGCGCCCGAGATCGCCAAGCTGCAGGACGCGCTGCTGCGGCTGCGCTACGCCGCCGTGCCCACGGTGGCGGCGATGCGCGGCCTGGCGCTGGGCGGCGGCTGCGAGATCGCCGTGCACTGCGCCAGGCGCGTCGCGCACATGGAAACCTATGTCGGCCTGGTCGAAGTCGGTGTGGGCCTGGTGTCCGGCGGTGGCGGCCTGACCTACATCGCCCGCCGCGCTGCAGAAGCGGCGGCGGCGGCCAACAGCACCGACTTGCTGGCCTTTGTGAAGGACGGTTTCCAGGCCGCGGCCACGGCCGCGGTGGGCACCAGCGCGCTGGACAGCCGCAAGCTGGGCTACCTGCAGAAAGACGACGTGATCGTGGCGCACAAGGACGAGTTGTTGTTCATTGCCGTCGCCCAGGTCAAGGCGATGGCGGCCAGCAACTGGCGCGCACCGCTCAAGGGCCTGTTTCCGGTGGCGGGCCGCTCGGGTATCGCCACCATCAAGGCCCAGTTGGTCGGTATGCGCGACGGCGGCTTCATCAGCGCGCACGACTTTCACATCGCCAGCCTGATCGCCGACGTGGTGTGTGGCGGCGAGGTCGAGGCCGGGTCGCTTGTCAGCGAGGAATACCTGATGGCGCTGGAGCGCAAGCACTTCTGCAGCCTGCTGGAACACCCGAAATCGCAGGAGCGGATCATGGGTTTGCTGCAGACCGGCAAGCCGGTTCGGAATTGATCGGAGCACGGAACATGAGCAAACAACTGCAAGACGCCTACATCGTCGCGGCCAGCCGCACACCGATCGGCAAGAGCCACCGCGGTTTTTTCCGCAACACCCGGCCGGACGACCTGCTGGTCTACGCCATCCAGGCCGCCCTGCGCCAGGTGCCGGGGCTGGACCCCAAGGCCATCGAGGACGCCATCGTCGGCTGCGCCATGCCCGAGGGAGAGCAGGGCATGAACATCGCCCGGGTCGGTGCGCTGCTGGCCGGCCTGCCCAACTCGGTGGGCGGCATCACCGTCAACCGCTTTTGCGCGTCCGGCTTGAGCGCGGTGCAGATGGCGGCCGACCGGATCCGCGTCGGCGAGGCCGATGTCATGATCGCCGCCGGTGCCGAGAGCATGAGCATGGTGCCGATGTCGGGCAACAAGCCGTCGTTCAACCCTGCCGTGTTTGCCAAGGACGAAAACGTCGGCATCGCCTACGGCATGGGCCTGACGGCCGAGAAAGTGGCGCAGCAGTGGAAAGTCAGCCGCGAGGCGCAAGACGAATTTGCTTTGCAGAGCCACTTGAAGGCGCTGGCCGCCCAGCAGGCCGGCGAGTTTGCCGACGAGATCACCCCGGTGCAGGTGCTGGAGCGCACACCGCACCTGGCGCTGGGCGAGACCTTGGGCGAGGTCGACATCCGCGCCCGCACCGTCAGCCTGGACGAAGGCCCGCGCGCCGAGACCACGCTGGCTGCGTTGGCCAAGCTGCGGGCGGTGTTTGCCGCCAAGGGCAGCGTGACCGCCGGCAACAGCTCACAGACCAGCGACGGTGCCGGCTGCCTGATCCTGGCCAGCGAAAAGGCCGTCAAGCAGTTTGGCCTGACACCACTGGCACGTTTCGTCAGTTTTGCCTCACGCGGTGTGCCGCCCGAGTTGATGGGCATCGGCCCGATCGAGGCGATCCCGGCAGCACTCAAGAACGCTGGCCTGCAGCTCTCCGACATGGGCTGGATCGAGCTGAACGAGGCTTTTGCGGCCCAGGCGCTGGCGGTGATCAACACCGTGGGCCTGAACCCGGCAGTCGTCAACCCGATGGGCGGCGCGATTGCGCTGGGCCATCCGCTGGGTGCCACCGGCGCCATTCGCGCCGCCACCGTGGTGCATGCACTGCGCCGCCACAAGTTGAAATACGGCATGGTCACGATGTGCGTGGGAACAGGCCAGGGCGCTGCCGGCATCTTCGAGCGGGTTTGAACCTGACCCGATACAGCCCCGCATCAACAACCACAGGAGTCCTGCATGAGCATCCGCACTGCCACCTTCAACAAGGTGCTGACGATCGAGATCGCCCGGCCCGAGAAGAAAAACGCGCTGACCCAGGCGATGTACAGCGCCATGGCCGACGCGCTGGTCGCCGCCAACACCGACGTCGGCGTGCGTGCGGTGCTGATCACCGGCCAGCCGGGAGTGTTCACCTCGGGTAACGACATCGAGGACTTCATGCAGCGCCCGCCGGCCGCTGGTGAGGCTGGCGAGGGGGCAGAGCTGCCGCCGGTGGTCCGCTTCATGCACGCGCTGCTCGATTGCGAAAAGCCGGTGGTGGCGGCGGTCACGGGCGCGGCAGTCGGCATCGGCACGACGATGCTGCTGCACTGCGACCTGGTCTACGTCAGCGACGAGTCCCGGCTGGCGATGCCCTTTGTCAGCCTGGGCCTGGTGCCCGAGTACGCCAGCAGCCTGTTGCTGCCAGCGCTGCTGGGCCATGTCAAGGCGGCCGAGAAACTGATGCTGGGTGAGCCGTTTTCTGGCAGCGACGCGGTGGACTGCGGCATCGCCAACGCCGTGCTGCCTGCAGCTGAGGTGGTCAACCATGCCCGGCGCATGGCCGAGCGCTTCAACAACCTGCCGCCGCAGGCGGTGCGCGAGACCAAGCGCTTGATGCGTGAGCCGCAAAAAGCCCGTATCCGCGAGGTGATGGCGGCCGAGGCTGCGCTGTTTGGCGCCCGGCTGCGCAGCCCGGAGGCGATGGAGGCGTTTCAGGCCTTCTTCCAGAAGCGCAAGCCGGATTTCAGCCAGTTTTGAGGGCCGGGCCACTGGCTGTCGCGGCGTTGGCCATCGGCCTGAACCGACCTGTGCGCTAACCCCCACATGGCCGACCTTGCGTTGAAGCTGGCCCTGTCGCCGCTGTTGCTGGCCCAAGCAGTGCATACCCGCTGGCGCCTGCCCAAGTTGCCCGAGGCAGCCGGCCCACGCCAGGGTCAGGTCACGGTGGACGGCGCGCCGGCCCATGTCCACCTGGGCCTGCTGATCATTGGCGATTCATCCGCCGCAGGCGTTGGCGTGGACCTGCAGGACGACGCGCTGGCCGGCCGGCTCAGCCAGGCGCTGGCGCGGCGGCTGGGCATGGCGGTGCAGTGGCAGCTCTGCGCCAGCTCGGGCATAACCACCGCCCGGGCCGCCGGTTTGCTGGTTGATGCCGTGCCGGCCGATGTGGCGGTGGTGGTGACCGGTGTCAACGATGTGGTTGACCAGGTGCGGCCCGCTGCCGCGCTGGCCGCACGAGCCGAATTGATCGCCGCGTTGCGCCAGCGCACCGGCGTGCGCCACGTGGTGCTGACCCCCGTGCCGCCAATGCACAAATTCTCGGGCCTGCCGCAGCCCTTGCGTTGGCTGGCCGGGCGCGACGCCGCTGCGCATGAGCGTGCGCTGGCCGGCTGGGCCGCACGGCAGGCCGGCATCAGCCACTTGCCGTTCGATTTGCCGCTGCACGACTCGACAATGCTGGCGCGCGATGGCTTTCATCCCGGCGCGCCGCTGTACCGGCTGTGGGGCGAGACTCTGGCCGAGCACATCGCCAGCGCCGTCTGGCCCCGGCTCTGCGCTGCCGCCGCGGCCCAAGCCTGATCGACCCCATTCACCCCAGGAGACCCGCATGGACACACGATCCCTCAAAGGCAAGACCCTGCTCATCACCGGCGCCTCACGCGGCATCGGCCTGGCGATTGCGGTGCGCGCCGCGCAGGACGGCGCCAACCTGGTGCTGCTGGCCAAGACCACCGAGCCCAACCCCAAGCTGCCGGGCACGCTGGCGGCATCGGTGCTGGCGGTGGAGACGGCCGGCGGCCAGGCGCTGGCAGTGGCCACCGACATCCGGGACGAGGCCGCCGTCGCCCAGGCGGTGGCGGCAGCGGTGGCGCGTTTTGGCGGTATCGACATCCTGGTCAACAACGCCAGCGCGATCAACCTGACGCCCACCGCCGCCACGCCGATGAAGCGCTTCGACTTGATGATGGGCGTCAACGCACGCGGCACCTTCTGCTGCACCCAGGCCTGCCTGCCCGAGTTGATCAAGTCGGGTGCGGCCGGGCGCAACCCGCAGGTGCTCAACATGAGCCCGCCGCTGAGCATGAAGGACCACTGGTTTGCGCCGCACGTGGCCTACACCATGGCCAAATACGGCATGAGCATGTGCACGCTGGGCCACGCCCGCGAGTTCCGCCGCTTCGGCATCGCCGTCAACAGCCTGTGGCCGCGCACGGCGATCAATACCGCTGCGCTCCAGATGATCCCCGGCGTGGACACCAACAAGTGCCGCACGCCGCAGATCCTGTCCGACGCCGCGCACCTGATCCTGACTGGCGACGCCAAGCTGCACAGCGGCAACTTCTACATCGACGACGAGTTGCTGGCGCTGCACGGCGTCATCGACTTCGAGCGCTACGCGGTGGTGCCGGGCACGAAGGACTTGATCCCGGACTTCTTTGTGGATTGACTGGCCGGAGCCCAGCCGCCGGTCGGCCTGCCTGCCGGTATCGCGGACTCAGTCTTTGGGCACCGGCCTGGGCTTGCCTTGGCTGTCGATCGCCACGTAGGTCAGGTTGGCCTCGGTCACCTTGACGCACTGCAGGTTGGCCGGGTTGCGCTCGGCGTAGACCTCGACATGCACAGTGATCGAAGTGGTACCGACGTGCGTGACCCGGGCGTAGAAGCTGACCAGGTCGCCCACCGACACCGGCTGCTTGAAGACAAACTGGTTGACCGCCACGGTGGCGATGCGGCCCTTGGCGATGCGCGAGGGCAGCACCGCGCCGGCCAGGTCCATCTGCGCCATCAGCCAGCCGCCGAAGATGTCGCCATTGCCGTTGACATCCGCCGGCAGCGGCATCACCCGCAGCACCAGCTCGCTGCCGTCAGGCAAACTCAAGGGTCCGGTCAGGGTTTGCCGGTTGCTGGGGCTTGCGGAGTCGCTCATCGGCATCACCTGGGTGGGTTGTTGACGCCTGATTCTTTCACGCAGCCGGCCGCCGGTTGTCTCCTGCTTTTTGCCTCTGCCGATGCGCCATTCCGCCGCCGCCCCCTCCCTGCCCACGCCCACCCTTCCGGGTGCTGCCCGCACCGACTGGCAAACCCTGCGCAAAGTGCTGCCCTACCTCTGGCAATACCGCTGGCGGGTCGGGCTGGCGTTGGCGTTTTTGTTGCTCGCCAAGGTGGCCAACGTGGGCGTGCCGGTGCTGCTCAAGCACCTGGTCGACGCCCTGGCCCTCAAGCCCGGCGACGCCCGCGCGGTGTTGGTGGTGCCGGCGGGCATCCTGTTGGCCTATGCCGGCCTGCGGCTGTGCACCAGCTTGTTCACCGAATTGCGCGAGCTGGTTTTTGCCAAGGTCTCGTTTGGCGCGTCCAAGCAGATTGCGCTGGAGGTGTTTGGCCACCTGCACGCGCTGAGTCTGCGCTTTCACCTGGAGCGCCAGACCGGCGGCATGTCGCGCGACATCGAGCGTGGCACCCGGGCGCTGCAGTCGCTGGTGTCGTACTCGCTCTACACCATCGTGCCCACGCTGGTCGAGGTGACGCTGGTGCTGGCCTTTCTGGGCATCCGATTCGACATGGGCTATGTCTGGATCACGCTGGCGGCGCTGTCGGTCTACATCACCTTCACGGTGACGGTGACCGAGTGGCGCTCACGCTTCCGGCGCGAGATGAACGAGGCCGATTCCAAGGCCCACAGCCGGGCCATCGACGCGCTGTTGAACTACGAGACCGTCAAATACTTCAACAACGAGGCTTTCGAGGCGCGGCGTTATGACGAAGGCCTGGAGGCCTTCCGCCAGGCCCAGGTCAAGAGCCAGAGCACCTTGTCGATGCTCAACACCGGCCAGCAGCTGATCATCGCGCTCAGCCTGGTGGCCATGCTCTGGAAGGCGACCCAGGGGGTGGTGGACGGGCGGCTGACGCTGGGCGACCTGGTGATGGTCAACGCCTTCCTGATCCAGCTCTACATCCCGCTCAACTTCCTGGGCGTGCTCTACCGCGAAGTCAAGCAGAGCCTGACCGACCTCGACCGCATGTTTGTGCTGCTGGAGCGTGAGCGTGAAGTGGCCGATGCCATCGGCGCGCGCGACCTGGTGGTCAGCGACGGCACCGTGCGCTTCGAGAACGTGAGCTTTGCCTACGAGCAGGGTGTACCCGGCGCCAGCGCCGGCCGGCCCATCCTGCACGGGGTGAGTTTCGAGATCCCCGCCGGCAAGACGGTGGCGGTGGTGGGCGCCTCGGGGGCCGGCAAGAGCACGCTGGCGCGGCTGCTGTACCGCTTTTACGACGTCACCGGCGGCCGCATCACGTTGGACGGCCAGGACATCCGCGCCGTCACCCAGGCCAGCCTGCGCCGGGCCATCGGCATCGTGCCGCAGGACACGGTGCTGTTCAACGACACGGTGGGCTACAACATCGGCTACGGTCGCACCGGGGCCAGCACGGCCGAGGTCGAAGCTGCGGCGCGTGCCGCCCACATCCACGACTTCATCGCGAGCACGCCCAAGGGTTACGCCACGATGGTCGGCGAGCGCGGCTTGAAGCTGTCCGGTGGCGAGAAACAACGGGTGGCCATCGCCCGGACGTTGCTGAAAAACCCGCCGGTGCTGATTTTTGACGAGGCCACCTCGGCACTGGACTCGGCCAACGAGCGCGCCATCCAGGCCGAGCTCAAGAGCGCCGCCCAGGGCAAAACCGCACTGGTGATCGCGCACCGGCTGTCCACCGTGGCCGATGCGCACGAGATCGTGGTGCTGGACGGCGGCCGGGTGGCCGAGCGAGGCACCCATGCCGACTTGCTGGCCCGGGGTGGGCGCTATGCCGAGATGTGGCGGCTGCAGCAGGCGGATGATGGTGAATCCGACGCCGCCGCTGCTGCGCCCTGAACTGACCGCGCGATGAAAAAAGCCCGCTGATCAGCGGGCTTTTGAGGTGCTGCGAGTCGGAGCGCGGTTTTGCCCTGCGGCCTCTACTTGCCGATCAGACCGACTTGCCGCGCCGCGATGCCGCGCCAGCTGCAGCCAGCGCCAAAACAACCAGACCCAAACCTGCCGGCTCAGGCACGGTGCCGCCGCCGCCGGCAGCTTCGGTGAACTGCAGATCGTCGATGGCAAAGAGCCCTCGGTATCCGAAGGTGATGTGGTCGATATTGGTCTTTGCCGAGCCGTCCACCAGCATGTACCGAGGGGCCCCCCACGCAAAACCCCCTGAATTCGAGAACGAGAACTTGTTGCCTGTATTCAATACGTTGCCGTTGACGTCGTAGGCGAAAATCCTGACCTCCGACTGGTCCACGCCGAGCGTCAACGCAAACTGGTCATAGTTCTTGCCGGCGATGTCGATCCGGAAGCTTTTGAAGCCCGGACCGCCGATGGGCAAGGAGTTGCTGAAAAGGCTGCGAACATAGCCAAAGTTGCCCGCCCGCGCCAGGATGGCGCCGCTGGTGTCATTTCTGTCGGGGTCCTCAGTCACACCTTTGTGAAACGCCAGCGCATCGGCGCTGAAGGTCAAGCCATCGCTCGAAAAACTGCTCCCCACAGCCGTACCGGTGCTGGGCGCAGCGAGACCGATGGTTTCGAAATCCAAATTCACCACGGCTGCCTGCGCCGACCAAGACAGCGCCGCTGCAACGCAGCCCAGCGAAAACGCACGAAATTTTGATGACATGATGAGCGACGCCTGTTTTGTGGAATTGACTCACCTGCCCAGTGGCAACGGTGATCGGTTCGGTATGAAACGGACTGTAGCGAAGCAAAAGCCAATCGGGCGTGAAGTCTTCCCCTTGGTTCAGGGGGGGGTGGCTGCGGCAACCCCTTGAATGTGGGGTCGATTACCGCTATTAGACTGCCACGGTGGAAACCAAATGGCTTGAAGACTTCGTCAGCCTGGCCGAGACGCGCAGCTTTTCCCGATCGGCACAGCTGCGGCATGTCACCCAGCCGGCGTTTTCGCGTCGCATCCAGGCGCTGGAGGCCTGGGCCGGCATCGATCTGGTCGACCGTTCGTCCTACCCCACCCGCCTGACCTCGGCCGGGGAGACGCTGCACGCGCAGGCGCTGGAGATCCTGGTGGCGCTGCAAGCCGCGCGCAATCTGATGCGCTCGCACCGCGCCAGCGGCCAGGACGTGATCGAGTTCGCCATCCCGCACACACTGGCGTTTACCTTCTTCCCGCACTGGTTGATGGCGTTGCGCGGTCGCTTCGGCAGCGTCAAGACCCGCTTGATCGCGCTCAACGTGCACGACGCCGTATTGCGCCTGACCGAGGGTGGCTGCGACCTGCTGATCGCCTACCACCATGCTTCGCAGCCGCTGCAGCTCAGCCCCGACCGCTACGAGATGCTGTCGCTGGGCCATGAGACGCTGGCGGCCTTTGCCAAGGGTGATGGCGAGGGGCAGCCGCTGTTTCGGCTGGGGGCTGGCAACACGCCGACACCGCTGCTGGCCTACGCCGCCGGCGCTTACATGGGTCACATGGTCGAGCAGATCATCCGCCAGATGCCCGTACCACCGTCATTGGAGACGACCTACGAGACCGACATGGCCGAAGGCCTGAAGGCGATGGCGGTGGAAGGCCATGGCCTGGCCTTCCTGCCCGCCAGCTCGGTACGCCAGGAGTTGCGCAGCCGGCGCCTGGTGGCCGCTGCGCCACCCGGTGTGGGCGAACTGACCATGGAGGTGCGCATCTACCGCGAGCGCACCGAGGTGGCGCGTCACGCCAAGCCGGCCGCTCAGGCGCTCTGGGACTTTTTGAAGCGCCCCGACTGACCGGCAGCGCCTTTGCCGTGCGCGCCCAGGGCGGGCAGGTTTCCAGGCGCATCGCACGGGTGTTGTCCGCCAGGTATGAATCATGCTGGCATGGTCATGCAACAAGCGCATGACCCCCGGATAAACAGGCATGTCGCCGGCCGGTAACCCCGCCCTATACTCCGCCGCCCCTGAGATTTGCGGGGAATTTTTGCCGTCAATTCTGGAGAATTTCACATGATCAAGACCCCCCTCAAGACCGTGCTCGGTGGCTTGCTGGCACTCGGTGCCCTGGCTGCCGCACTGCCGGCGCATGCCGGCAAGACGCTCGACACCATCAAGCAGCGAGGCCAGCTCGTCTGCGGGGTCAACCCCAGCCTGCCGGGCTTTTCGGCGGCCGACAGCCAGGGCAACTGGGCCGGCCTGGACGTCGACATCTGCAAGGCGCTGGCCGCCAGCGTGCTGAGCGATGCCACAAAGATCAAATGGGTGCCGCTCAACGCCGCACAGCGTTTTGCCGCGCTGCAGGCCGGAGAGATCGACATCCTGTCGCGCAACACCACCTGGACGCTGACCCGCGATGCGTCGCTGGGCATGCACTTCACCGGCACCACCTACTACGACGGTCAGGGCTTCATGGTGCCCAAGGCCAAGGTCGATCCCAAGACCAAGAAGGTCACCGGCGCCAATATCACCAGCGCCAAGCAGTTGAAAGGCGCCACGGTCTGCGTGCAGTCGGGCACCACCACCGAGAAGAACTTGAGCGACTACTCCAAGGCCTTGGGCCTGAACATGAAGTCGGTGGTGTTCGAGACCCAGGAAGCCACCAACAAGGCCTACTTTGCCGGCCGCTGCCAGGCTTACACCACCGACGCGTCGGGCCTGGCGTCGGTGCGCAACAAGGAAGCCAACAACCCTGACGACCACGTCATCCTGCCCGAGCTGATCTCGAAAGAGCCGCTCGGCCCGTCGGTGCGTCGCGGCGACGACGAGTTCTTCGCGATTGCCAAGTGGGTGGTGTTTGCGCTGATCGAGGCTGAGGAATACGGCATCACCCAGGCCAACGTGGACGATCTCAAGGCCAACAGCAAGGACCCGGTGGTCCAGCGCATCCTGGGCACGTCCGAGGACACCGGCAAGCTGCTGGGGCTGGACAAGGATTGGGCTTACCGCGCCATCAAGGCCACCGGCAACTACGGTGAGATCTTCGAGCGCAACGTCGGACCGAAATCGGCCCTGAAGCTGCCGCGCGGCGCCAACAACCTGTGGAACAAGGGCGGCTTCATGTACGCCCCGCCGGTGCGCTGACCGCCTGAGCCCCGCAGCGCAGCCCCATGATGGCCACGGCCCCACCCCCGAAAGCCCGCCAGTGGACCTGGCGCAGCAAGTCGTTCCGTGCCGTCATCTACCAGATCGTCGCGGTGGCGCTGGTGCTGGCGGCTGGGGCTTACCTGGTGCACAACACCCTGCTGAACATGCGGGTGCGGGGCATCCAGAGCGGCTTCGACTTCATCACCCAGCCGGCCGGGTTCTCGATCGGCGAGAGTGTGATCCCGTTCGACTCGTCCGAGAGTTACGGCAAGGCTTTTCTGGTCGGGCTGTCCAACACGCTGCGGGTGGCGTTGATCGGTATCGTGCTGGCCACGCTGCTGGGCACGCTGGTGGGCGTGGGGCGGCTGTCGCGCAACTTTTTGGTGCGCACGGTTTGCAGTACCTATGTCGAGATATTCCGCAACGTGCCGCTGCTGCTGCAACTCTTCATCTGGTATTTTGTGATGACCGAGTTGCTGCCGCCGATCGAGGAGGCGATGCGGCCGCTGCACGGCGTTTTCTTCAGCAAGAACGGCCTGCAATACCCGATCCCGCACTGGGCGCCGGGCCATGCGATGACGCTGGCGGGTCTGGGGCTGGGCGGGATGGCGGTATGGGTGTGGGCACGCATGGCGCGGCAGCACCAGTTTGCAACCGGCAAGAGCCGGCCCGTGGTCTTGCCGGGCCTGGCGCTCTTGATCGCCGGGGCGCTGCTCGGCTGGTTGGCGGGCGGTTCGCCGGGTGCGCTGGACGTGCCCGAAAAGACCGAGCTCAACATCGTCGGTGGCGGGTCGGTCACGCCAGAGTTCTTGACCATGCTGATCGGGCTGACGATCTACACCGCGTCCTACATCGCCGAGATCGTGCGCGGCGGCATCCAGGCCGTGCCGTTTGGTCAGCATGAGGCGGCGGCGGCGCTGGGCCTGTCCAACCGCATGGAGACGCGCCTGGTGCTGATGCCGCAAGCGTTGCGTGTCATCATCCCGCCGCTGACCAGCCAGTACCTGAACCTGACCAAAAACTCGTCGCTGGCGGTGGCGGTGGGCTACCCCGACCTGGTGTCGATCTCCAACACCTCGCTCAACCAGACCGGCCGGGCCATCGAATGCATCGCCATCGTGATGGCCTGCTACCTGACGCTGTCGCTGCTGACGGCCGCCCTGATGAACGCCTACAACAAGCGTTCACTGATCAAGGAACGCTGAGCGCGCCATGGCCACCACCATTACCGCATCAACGTCCGATCTGGCCTTTCAGCCTGAATTTGTGCCTGAATTTGCCGTGATAGCCAGCCGGTCGCCACCGCGCTCGGCGCAAGGTCCGGTGGCCTGGCTGCGCACCAACCTGTTCGACGGCTGGCGCAACACGGCAGCCACGTTGATCGTGCTGGCGTTGTTGCTGTACGCGGTGCCGCCGCTGCTGTCCTGGGGCGTGTTCAACGCGGTGTTTGCGCCCGACAACGCCGCCTGCCGCGCCGCTGCCGAGCACGGCGCCTGCTGGGGCGTGATTGCCGAGAAGTACCGCTTGATCCTGTTCGGCCGCTACCCGTTTGCCGAGCAATGGCGGCCGCTGGTGGCTTGCTTGCTGCTGATCGGGCTGCTGGTGGCCAGCTGCTACCGGGGTTTCTGGAAACCAAGCCTGCTACTGGCCTGGGTGGTGGTGCTGGCGGTGTTTTTTGGCCTGATGTTTGGCGGCGTGGCCGGCTTGGTGCCGGTCGAGACCGCCCGCTGGGGTGGCTTCCCGCTCACGCTGCTGTTGTCGACCATCAGCCTGGTGCTGGCGTTTCCGCTGGCGGTGGCGGTGGCGTTGGGCCGGCAGTCCAAGATGCCGGGCATCCGCACGATCTGCGTTTTGTATGTCGAGCTGATCCGGGGTGTGCCCTTGATCTCGGTGCTGTTCATGGCCTCGTTCATGTTCCCGCTGTTCATGCCGCAGGGCACCACCATCGACGTGTTGGTGCGGGTGCTGGTGGGCATGACGTTGTTTACCGCGGCCTACCTGGCCGAGGTGGTGCGCGGCGGCCTGCAGGCGCTGCCCAAGGGCCAGGTCGAGGCAGCGCAGTCGCTGGGCCTCAATTCTTGGCAGACCACCCGCAAGATCGTGCTGCCGCAGGCACTGCGCCTGGTGGTGCCGTCGATCATGAACACCTTCATCGGCGCCTTCAAGGACACCTCGCTCGTCACCATCGTCAGCCTCTACGACCTGACCGGCGCGTTGCAGCTGGCGCTGGGCGACGCGAACTGGCGCAAGTTTTTTCTTGAAGGCCAGCTGTTTGTGGCGGCGATCTACTTCGTGTTTTGTTTTGCGATGTCGCGCTACAGCCGCTGGGTCGAGGGCCACCTCAACACCGGCACCCGCCGTCAATGAACCCGCCGTCATTGACCCCCACCTCACCTGACCGCGGCGCCCCATGATCACCCCACCAGCGACAGCACCCATGACGACGACGGCCCCCATGGCAGCTCCCATGACGACGACCGCCCCGATCATCGAATTCAACGGCGTCAACAAGTGGTACGGCGACTTCCACGTGCTGCGCGACATCCAGCTGCATGTGGCACGCGGTGAGCGCATCGTGATTTGCGGGCCTTCGGGCTCGGGCAAGTCCACCTTGATCCGCTGCGTGAACCGGCTCGAAGAGCACCAGCAAGGCCATTTGATCGTCGATGGCACCGAGCTGACCGACGACATCAAGGCTATCGAGAAGGTCCGCAAGGATGTCGGCATGGTGTTTCAGCAGTTCAACCTGTTCCCGCACCTCACCGTGCTGGAGAACCTGACGCTGGCACCGATGTGGGTGGGCAAGCTGCCCAAGGCCGAGGCCGAAGAGCGCGCGATGCAGCAGCTCAAACGGGTGCGCATTGCCGAGCAGGCCCAGAAGTACCCGCTGCAGCTCTCGGGTGGCCAGCAGCAACGGGTGGCGATTGCCCGCGCCTTGTGCCTGACGCCCAAGATCATGCTGTTCGACGAGCCGACCTCGGCGCTCGACCCCGAGATGATCCAGGAGGTGCTGGACGTGATGGTCGAGTTGGCCGGCCTGGGCATCACCATGCTGTGTGTCACCCACGAGATGGCGTTTGCCAAGGCGGTGGCGAACCGGGTGATCTTCATGGACCAGGGCCAGATCGTCGAGCAGGCACCGCCGCATGAGTTTTTCGATAACCCGAAAAGCGAGCGCACGCGGGATTTCCTGTCCAAGATCCTGACGCACTGAACGGGCCTCGGCCGATGCCCAACGCGGCGCCGGCTGCCGGTGACCCGGCGTTCGAGGCACCCGGCGATGCCTGGCCCAGGCCGCACGACAACTGCTACTGGTTGCTGCCCGGCCTGCTGCTGGCGGGGCAGCATCCCGGCACGCTCGCCCCTGCTGCGCAGCTTGCTGCTGTCGGCGCTCTGCTGGATGCCGGCATCCGCCAGTGGCTGGATTTGAGCGCGCCAGCCGAGCAATTGCCGGATTACCGGGATGCGCTGACCCGCTGCGCCGCGTCGCGCGGCCTGCAGCTGCAGGTGCAGCTGCACCGCCTGCCGATCACCGACTTCGCGGTGCCGGACGTGGCGTTGATGCGCCGCATCCTCGACACCGTGCACCAATCGGTGCAAGCCGGCCAGCCGCTCTACCTGCACTGCCACGGCGGTATCGGCCGCACCGGCACCGTCGTCGGCTGCTTGCTGGTCGAGCACGGCTACATGCCGAACCAGGCGCTGGCGCTGATCGCCCGCAAGTGGCAGGTGATGGCAAAGCGGGCAAGGGCGCCGGTATCGCCCGAAACCGACGAACAGCGCAATTTCATCCTGAACTGGGTGCCAGGCGCAGGCAGTTGACGGGCACCTCACGCCAGCCTCAATGCGCAAAGGCGATGCGAAAATCAGCCAATGACCGCCACAACAGCCGCACCCGACACGCTGACCCTCACCCGCCCCGACGACTGGCATTTGCACCTGCGTGACGGCGCCGCAATGGCGGCCGTGCTGCCCTACACCGCACGCCAGTTCGCCCGGGCCATCGTGATGCCCAACTTGAAGCCGCCGGTCACCACGGCGGCGGCGGCAATGGCTTACCGCGACCGCATCCTGGCCGCGCTGCCGGCCGGCCTGGACTTCACCCCGCTGATGACGCTGTACCTGACCGACCGGCTGGCGGCAGACGAGGTCCGTCGCGCCAAGGACGCCGGCGTGGTGGCGGTCAAGCTCTACCCGGCCGGCGCCACCACCAACAGCGATGCCGGCGTTACCGACATCAGGAAGACCTACCCCGCGCTGGAGGCGATGCAGCGTGCCGGCCTGTTGTTGCTGGTGCACGGCGAGGTCACCGACCCGGCGGTGGACTTGTTCGACCGTGAGGCGGTGTTCATCGACCAGGTGATGGTGCCGCTGCGGCGCGACTTTCCGGCGTTGAAGGTGGTGTTTGAGCACATCACCACAAAAGATGCGGCGCAATATGTCGCCAGCGCTGGCGCCCACACCGCCGCCACGGTCACCGCGCACCACCTGCTGTTCAACCGCAACGCGATATTCCTGGGCGGCCTGCGGCCGCACTACTACTGTCTGCCGGTGCTCAAGCGTGAAACGCACCGCCAGGCGCTGGTAGCCGCAGCCACTTCGGGCTCGGACCGGTTTTTCCTGGGTACCGACAGCGCGCCGCACGCCGCAGCGCTGAAAGAGGCCTCGGTCTGCGGTGCCGGTTGTTTTACCGCCTTGAGCGCGTTGGAGCTTTACGCCCAGGCGTTTGATGCGGCCGGGGCGCTCGACAAGCTCGAAGGCTTTGCCAGCCAGCACGGCCCGGCGTTTTACGGTTTGCCAGGCAACACCGGCACCGTCACGCTGCTGCGCCAGCCTTGGGTGCTGCCCGTGACCTTGCCCTTTGGTGATGCCCAGCTCAAGCCGCTGTGCGGTGGCGAAACCCTGGCCTGGCGTCAGCAGGATTGAGCCCGCTGGCGGCCACTAGCGCGCCAATGGTCGAGCTTGATCGGCCGTGGCTGGCGCCGCTGCGACCAACGTTGGACCAGGCGCTGCACTGCTGGCAGCAGTCCGATCCGCAGGCCAGCCCGGTGGCGCTGGCATTGAACCGGGCGTTTGCCGGTCTGCCAACAGCAACAGCCCCGCCACGGTGCTTTGTGCCGCAAGCCGACTTGCCGACTGGCGAGGCCTACGAAGCCTTCATCCACCGCACGGGCCAGGTGCCCACTCGCGACAACCTGCATGACTTTTTCAACGGCCTGGTCTGGTTGCAGCAGCCGGCGATCAAACGCCGGCTCAATGGTCTGCAAGCCGAAGAGATCAAGCGCACCGGCATTGGCATGGTGCGCGGGCCGCTGCGTGACGCACTGACCCTGTTCGATGAAAACGGCGCGGTGCTGGCGGCGCCCGAGCCCCTACTGGCCGCGCTGCGCCAGCGGGATTGGGCCGCGCTGTTCATCACCCACCGCCATCGCTGGGCCGAGGCGCGGCTGACGTTGGTCGGCCATGCCTTGCTGGAGAAGCTGAGCACCGCGCCGCGCAAGGCGCTCACCGCCCATGTGCTGTTGGCCGACCCGCTGGCGCTGGATGCCGCCGGCTGGGCCACCAAACCGTTCTGGCCCTTGCCCGTGCTGGGCGTGCCGGGCTGGTGGCCTGACAACCGCGACCCGGGGTTTTATGCTGACACAGCCGTGTTCCGGCCGCCGCGCGCCCTGCAGGTCTCCCCGCCAAACCCGGCGCCTGCAGACCACTTCACCCTGACTGCAGACCTGATCGGCGCCTCAGACGGCAGCTGAATCTGGCCGGACTGGCCGAGATCTCTGGATAAAAGCCAGGCCCGGTCAAGACCGATTGCGCCGCGCAACCCAAAAGGTCGCGCCTTCTGAACCGTAGCGCTCCGCGTGCACAACGCCGGCATCGAGGGCAAACGAATCGCCTGACTGGAGATGCCGGGCGACATCGTTCACCGTCAGCCACATCTCCCCCTGCACGACCAGCGCGTCGGCATCAAAAAGGGTGGGTGTGTGCACTCGCAGCCGCGTCCGGTGCCCACTTTCGCTCAAGCACCTCATCAAAGCCGCGCGCCAGCGCGCCGGCCTCAAAGTCTTGGTAGGTCATCTGGGACATGGTGAATTCTTTTGAATTTGAGAGGTCGAACCCCGTGCCGCAGCGAGGGCGCCAGCGAAGCCGATGTTGATTGTGATTCAAGGTTCTAGGTTCACTGGGCTCGCCGGGCTTAGTTCACGGCGCTGGCTGCGGGCTGGATCGGCAGTACCGGTCCGGATCGCCAGTGCCGGGTCCGTCGAAGCTTTGATGCCGGCGGTGAGCGACGGCGGGTTGAACAACAGGGCTGTCTGTTCCAAGCTTCTGCGCCCGACGACAGAAGGCGACAACCCTGTTGACGCCCGCCGATTGCTGCCGGGTGCCGAGAGCGGATGCGGCTCAAGACCCCCAGGCGGCAAGCTCGCGCTCCAGTTCCTCGGGCGTGATGCGGATGGTGTCGATCTCGCGCCGGCCCAGTTCGTCGATCATTTCGCTGTAGCTCAGGCCGGCGATGCGTGCGGCCATGCCCAGGCTGATTTCCTCGCGGTCGAACAGCGCGGCGGCCAGATCCACCAAAGCGGTCCGCAGGGGTACGCCGTCGGCCAGCGGTACGGCCAGCATCATCGGACGGCCGTCGGTTGTGACCACGGTGATCTGGCCACGTCGGGCGTCAGCCAGCAACTGCTGCGGGGCGCGTTGCAGGTCTTCGTCGGTGATCGTATGCATGTGGGGCTTCGGTCAGGGCGCAGAGGGTTGCGGCAGCTTAGCCGATGGGGGGGCGGACCAGCAGCAGGCCGCACGAACCTTCACAGCGCCAGGCCTGGGCCACGTCGGCTGTCAAGTAAGCGCCCATGAAAGCAGGCCCCAAGCCCAGCGCTTTGGCCGGGCCGACGCCGGCCAGCAGCGCCGGGCGCAGCAGGTCGGCATCAAGCACGGCCAGCACACCGTCGAACAGCTCGCTGTCCAAGGTCATGCGCATGGCGCAGCGCTGCTGCGGCACCTGTGCCCTCGCGCTGCGAAACATCAGCGCCCTGCACGGCAAACCGCAGCCGCTCGCCTTGTAGTGGGAGCCAAGCCAACTGCGTGGCTTCGTCGTGCCGGCTCCAGCGCTTGCCCGCGCGATAGACCGCCAGTTTGGCGCGCAGCCTGGAGCGGGGACCTGACCCTGTGCCCTTTGCCGTCAAACACCCAAGCTGGCAGCTGGATGTGTGAATTGCATACCTCCGGATCTGTACGAGGAGTGCCCAGAAAGGGGCATCTCCAGCGCGATCCCGGTTGCTGTGCTGCCGCGATCGACCCCAGCGCATGCGCTATCCTGACACCTGACCGCAGCGGCTGGGGAGCCCGCCGGTCAGCCCGGGAGGCGGCATGGCATCCAAACCGCGCAAGCTGTTCATCTCGCACGCGTCCAGGGACGACACGCTGGTCCGTGCGCTGCAGCAGGGGCTGGCGGAATGCGGCCAGCAAGTCTGGATCGACTCGCGCGAGCTTCGCGGCGGCGATCCCTTGTGGGACACGATCCGCCAGGCGATTGAAGACGCCGACGCGCTGGCGGTGCTGGTCAGCCCGGACGGCTTGCAGTCCAAGTGGCTGGGCAAGGAACTCAAGCACGCGCTGGAGCTGCAGCGCCAGCGCGGCCAAGACCGCTTTGCGGTGATCCCCTTGACGCTGGACGACACCCGGCTCGGCGTGCTGGAGGGCTACTTTGACGAGGAGCCGACGTACATCTCGCTGCGCAGCGGCGCTGGTGGTGTCGATGCTGCGCTGGACGCGATCCTGGTGGCGCTGCGGCTCAAGCTGCCGTCTGACCCCGAACCCGTCCCGCAGCCCAGCGCAGCGCCACTGGAAGAGCTGGTGCTCGAACTCAGCGACCTGGGGCTTCAGCAAGACCCCGACGGCAAGCGCCGCGCCAGCGCCCGAGCCCGGCTGGTGCATGAGCGTGCCGACCCGGCCCAGCCCGACGTGCGCAGCAGCCAGCGCTGGCCTTTTGTCGCGCCCATCGGCCCGATCGAAGCCAACGAGCTGCGCTGGTACCTGGAGCAGTACGCGGTCTGGCCGAGCCGCGTCTTCGCGCCCCGGGCCGAGAAGGTCGAAGCCGATCTGCAGCACTGGGGCCGGTTGTTGCACCGCCAGGCGCTGGCCGACCCGGCTGCGGCCAACGTGATGCAGTCCTGGGCGCGCGTTCCCGCCAAGTCCAGCCGCCGCTTCTCGGTTTATGTCGATGCCGAGCCTGGCGCAGTGCGGCTCCCGGCGTTTGCCGAAGCCGAGACCGACGTTGGCGACGCGCCGGCCGACGCCGTGCGCGAGGCCGCGACCCAGTTGCTGGGCCTGCCCTGGGAGCTGCTGCACGACGGCCAGTCGTTCTTGTTCCAGGGCGCGCAGCCGGTGCGGGTGCGCCGCCGCCTGCCCAACACCGAAGCGCTGGACGTGCCGGTGCTGACACCGCCGATCCGCGTCTTGCTGGTCAGCGCCCGGCCCGAGGACGCGGCCTGCGGCTACATCGACCACCGCGCCAGCGCACTGCCCCTGGTCGAGGCCACCGAACACCTGGGCGGGCTGCTGCGGCTGCAGGTGCTGGGCCAGGCCACCCTGGGCGCGCTGCGCCAGGAACTCGACCGCGCCCGTGCCGCCGGCAAGCCCTACCACGTGCTGCATTTCGACGGCCACGGCGTCTACGACCGGCGCTCCGGCCTGGGCGGGCTGTGCTTCGAGCACCCCGACGACGCGGACAGCCTGGCGCACCGCCGCCATGTCACCGTCACCACCAGCGAGCTCGGCCCGCTGCTCCGACACCACCGCATCCCGCTGGTCTTTCTCGAAGCCTGCCAAACCGCCACCGCCGAGCAGGCCTCCGAATCGGTCGCCTCCGAGTTGCTGAAAGTCGGCATCGCCGCCGTGGTCGCGATGAGCCACAGCGTGCTGGTGGCTACCGCCACGCGCTTCGTCAAGGCTTTTTATGCCGGGCTGGCGGCGGGCCAGCGCATTGGCGACGCGATGCTGGCCGGCCAGCGCGAGCTGAAGGACAACCCCGGGCGCGGCCGCATCTTCGGGCTGGGCGAGCTGCAGTTGCAGGACTGGTTCGTGCCGGTGCTGTTCCAGGAGAAGGCCGATCCACAACTGTTCTGCCAGGTGCCGGCGCCGCAAACCCGGCAGATCACCTTGGAGCGGCTGGCGGCGCGGGCCGGTGACCTACCGCCGCCGCCCGCGCCCGCCTTCGTCGGCCGCAGCCGCGAGTTGCTGGCGCTGGAGCGGCTGCTGCGCGACTCGCGCTACGCCGTGCTGCGCGGTCAGGGCGGCGAGGGCAAGACCGCCCTGGCGGCCGAGTTTGCACGCTGGATGCTGCGCTCGCACCAGGTGCAGCGGGTGGCCTTTGTCTCGCTCGAAACCCACGGCCACCTGCGCGCCGTGATCGACGCGCTCGGCCGGCAACTCGTCGGCAAACAGTATTCAGTGGCGGCGTACAGCGATTTGCAGCAGGCCGTGCAGCCCATCGAGCGCGCACTGCGCGAGCAGCCCACGCTGCTGGTGCTGGACAACCTGGAAAGTCTGCTGCTGCCGCCCTGGCTGGCCGCGCAATCGGCGCCAGCGCTGATCGACGATGCGGCGCGTGAACTGGCCGATGTGCTGGCCCTGGCCGCGCGCTTGAATGCGGTGGCCGAGACCCGGCTGCTGTTCACCAGCCGCGAGGCCTTGCCGGCGCCTTTCGACGGCGTTCGATCCTTGCGCGAGCTGCACCGCCTGGACCGTGGCGATGCGGTCAAGTTGGTCGAGCGCACGCTGGATGCGGCTGGCGCCGCTGCGCAAGGCGATGCCGCCGCCGATGCGCGTATCGAGGCGATCGAAGCGCTGGTCGATGCGGTGCAGGGCCATGCGCGCACCCTGGCGCTGCTGGCGCCTGCGCTGCGCGAGCGCGGGGTTGACGCGACGCGCAAATCGCTGGTCGCGCTGATGGTCGAGATGGAGCGGCGCTTTCCGGGCAGCCGCGAGAAGTCGCTGTTTGCCAGCGTGGCGCTGTCGTTGCGCCGGCTGTCGGCCGAGAACCAGCAGCGGGTGCGGGTGCTGGGGTTGTTCCATGGCGCGGTCGACCTGGATGCGCTGCGCAGGATGATGGAATGGCACGACGCCGAGGTCGCCGCGCTGGCACAGGATTGCGTGGCGACCGGGCTGGCCACCGCCGACCCCTACAACCACCTGACGCTGAACCCGGCGCTGTGCCCCTATTTGCGGGCCCAGCTCGGCGATGCCGAGTTGCAGGACTGGACCCCGCGCTGGGTCGAAGCGATGCGGGCCTATACGGGGTTTCTGAACCGGCAGCAGAGCCAGCAGGCCGAAGTCGCCGCGACGCTGACCCGGCTCGGCCTGGCCAATTTGTTCGCCTTGCTCGATGCGGTGCAGCAGGCCGGCGATGCAGCAGCGACGATAGGCCTGGCGACCTCGCTGTACGGCCTGCTGCGAAACCTCGGCAAGCCGCGCCTGGTGGAGCGGGTCGGGCAGGTGCGCGATGCGGCGGCGGCGCAACTGGGGTCGGCGGCTAGCCATGCGGCGTTCGATGCCAGTCGAACGAAGATCGAGCAGCAACTCGCCGCTGGGCGATTGCGCGAGGCGCTGGACGGCGCGGGCGCGCTGCTGGCCAGCGCGCGCCTGGCCGGCGAGCAGGCCTACCCGGGTGCGGACTTTGACCTGGCGATCGGCTGCTGGCTGCTGGGACGGGTGCTGAAGACCGCCGGCGGCGCCGCGCAGGCCTTGCCTTTGCTGGGCGAGGCCAGGCAGCGCTTCGAGGCCGTTACCCAGGCCCGCCAGAGCATGGCTGCCGAACGCATGGCCTCGGCTGCATTGACCGAAATTGGCGACTGTCTGCTCGATCTGGGCCGGCTAGATGAGGCGGCGCAGGCATACGAAGCAGGAATTCGCCTTGATACATCCCGTGGCAGCGAGCGCGATGTCGCGGTCGGCCAGGGCCAGCTCGGCACCGTCAGGCTGCAGCAGCGCCGCTACCCCGACGCTTTGCAGGCGTACGCCGAAGCGCGCGAACGCTTCACCCGGCTGGGCGAGCCGGGCGGGGTCGCGACGAGCTGGCACCAGACCGGCATCGTGTGCCAGGCGTCTGGCCAAGCCGAAGCGGCCGAACTGGCCTACCGACAATCGCTGGCGATCAAGGTGCAAATAAACGACATGGCCGGGCAGGCCGGCTCGCTGAGCCAACTCGGCACCCTGTACGGCGACGTCATCGATCGCCCGGAAGAGGCCGTGGCCTTCTACCGCCAGTCGGCGGACCGTTATGTGGCGATCGGCGATCTGGCCAAAGAAGGCCGCAGCCGCAACAATCTGGCTGGGACGCTGCGCAAGCTGAAGCGCCTGGCCGAAGCGGGTCAAGAAATCCGCCGCGCGATTGAGTGCGACGAGCCCTTCGGCCATGCCGCAGAACCGTGGAAGACCTGGGCCATCCTGGCCGACATCGAAACCGATTCCGGCCACCCGGCCAAAGCCGCCCAGGCCCTTGCCCAGGCCAGAGCCGCCTACCTGGCCTACCGCCGCGACGGTGGCGAGAACCAAGACCCGGACGGCAAGATCGCGAACGACCTGCGCCAGCGCCTGCTGGCCGGCGACCAGACCGGCGCGGCCGATTTCGTCCGCCAACTCGCCGCCGTGCCCGACCCGCCCGCCTGGCTGCCGCCGTTTGTCGCTGCGCTGCAAGCCATCGTCGCCGGCAGCCGTGACCCCGCCCTGGCCGACGCGCCGGGCATGCGCCACGA
>Ga0209181_10002750_pt1 | contig 28372 bp, 33 predicted proteins | sample MAT05_FD_187208 | JGI IMG/M metagenome (GOLD analysis project Ga0209181, IMG submission 187208) | Freshwater microbial communities from Lake Fryxell liftoff mats and glacier meltwater in Antarctica - MAT-05 (SPAdes) (version 2) | ecosystem: Environmental > Aquatic > Freshwater > Ice > Liftoff...
AAATGTATTCACCGAGTACCCATCCTTGGTTTCCTGCGTGTCACTGAGTGTAATTCGTTGAAAAGCTTTTGTTTTGGTGAGTCGTGCCCCGCCAAAAAAAAGTAACAACATTCCTCCAATAAGGCCACCAATAGTTGCAAACGAAGCCATGATAATATCACCTAATGGAACAAACTCAAAGTTGAAGAAATCATTATTGAGCATAATGAGCACCATTGAGAACACGGTGAGGATGATTCCGGCAACACCGGCCACTCCAAAACCGGGGATGATAAATATTTCAGCAATGATGAGCAACACACCGATGAACAGCGCAATGATCTCCCAATAGTCAGCAAGTCCATTTAGATAATAAGGAACCAAATAAAGAACCAAAGCGGTTAGGGCCGCTATTAATGGAAAGCCAACGCCCGGTGTTTGCAACTCGAAATAGATGCCGCCCAAAATTACAAGAATAAGAATACCGCTGATGAATGGATTCAGGAAGACTGCAATAATCTTTTCGGTTGCACCTAATTGAAATGTTTCTAGTTCGTAGTCGTCTACCTTATTAAGTTTTAGAATATCTTCAATGGACTCAACTTTTGCTTCGCAATACTTATTTTCAATGGCCTCGGCTGTGGTAAAGGTTATTATTTTCCCTGCTTGCTTTACACTGTCAATCACAATTCGCTCATCCACCATGCCCTCGGCAATGCGCGGGTCGCGCCCATTTGTTTCGGCAGTCGACCGCATGATGGATCGCATGTACGATTGATATTTGTCTGGTGCCGCAGCGCCAGTGCCATCAACTACCGTGGCCGCGCCAATCGTTGCGCCCGGAGCCATGTAAATACTATCGCACGCTATAGAAATTAAGGCACCAGCCGAAGCGGCATCAGAGTTAATGAAAACCCACATCGGAATTTTTACATCCATAAACCGATCAACAATTTCTTTGGCATCCGCCAGCGCACCTCCAAAAGTATCCATATCAACAATGATGATGTCGGCTTTTGTTTCTTCCGAATGCTCTAAAGCAAGTTTAACATACCTTGCCATGCGGGTGTCGATGTCTGCTTTTATCTCCATCACCATCACTTTCTTTTTTTCATTCTGCGCATTGCCGATGAAAGGAAGAATCAGACTCACAAAAATTAACAGTAGCTTTCGCATGGTTTACCTTATTTTTGTTATAAAAATACTAAGTCTTGATCGAAAAACCCCGCGGCACAGTTTCTCTGCATCTTCAGGCAACAATCTGGAACGTACTTCCGGTGCCTGAAAAGCCGTGGGTCGTGATTGAAGAGCGAAATGATGAAACCCGACAGGTTTCGTTTTTAGCCTATGATTACAATGAAAAGAAAATTATCTGGCGAAGTTCGCTGCAATCAGAACCCTGGTGGATAAACCTGGTTCAGGTCACGTTAGATTTTGTTTTTCTAAAGACTTTTGAAAACACCAGCAACCCTGATAAAACCAAATGGCACGCTTTATCTTTGAAAGACGGAAAGCCACTTGAAACTGTTCCCGAAATTAATTCAGATCACACGAATGAAGTCATTCAACCGTTTCAATACCTGGAAGGTGAAGAAGATTTCAATACAGTAAAATTTTTTGTGGAAAAAAAGCTTCTTGTGCATCCTGTATTCGGTATTGAATACGTTGAGTATGCTGATTTCATTTTTATTTCCTACTATTTAGGTGGTTCAGGTATGTTTGCAAACAGGTTGGCATGTTTTACAAAAGCAGGAAACTTGAGTTGGCAGGATGAAATTGGCATGAATTTGAAAGGGATTGGGCTAAATACATTTTTTCTGGCCTCAGATCATCTATTTTTTGTGAAGAACAAAACAGAATTGGTAACTTTTGGCATTGTTTAAACTATGATTAAAGTAATTTTTTTAACTCTCATTTCCTGGAACTTGTCAGCCGCCCCTGCGGACTCGCTGCGAATGGAAACCATTAACGGAAAACGCTTCATTATCCACAGCATTGACGAAAAGGAAACGCTCTATGCCATCTCCAGAAGATATGGTGTGCCGATAACTGCAATTATTGAAAGCAACCCAACAGCCGATGGCGGTTTGGCGGTAGGTCAATTGTTGAAAGTACCATATATACCAAAGGCAAAACCTACCCAAACCGTTGCCGGTGATCGCAAACATAAAGTAAGTGCCGGAGAAACATTATTTTCTATCTCCAAAATGTATGAGGTTTCTGTGGATGAAATAAAATCATGGAACAACCTGAACGATAATTCACTTTCAATGGGGCAGGAGTTAGTGGTTAAAAAGAAAAGCAATCTCGCCACCACACCACAGGTATCCGCAACGAAATCTTTAAAAGGCGTTCACACCGTTGAATCAGGCGAAACTCTTTATTCAATTGCCCGACAATACAATGTTACGGTGCCTCAATTAAAAGAATGGAATAGCATGGAGACCAGCGAAGTAAAAATTGGGCAATCGCTTTTCTTGGCGCAACCCATGTTTGGAATAACAACACCAGCAACCACTAAGAATAAACCAGAGGAAAAAATTATTGAACCCAGACCGGCTGAGATAAAAGAGGTCACCACAGTTGCTAGGCCTGTAGCAAAGCCACAACCTCAGATGCCTGAGACTACCATTCGTATTTCTGAAAAAGTTACTGGCTCGGATGAAACAAAGGAAGGCGGTCTTGCAGAATTAATTGAAGGAACGGATGGCAACCGTAAATATCTTGCCTTACATCGCACCGCTAAAGTAGGCACTATTCTTAAAGTAAGAAATGAATTAAATAACCGCGAAGTGTTTGTGCGCGTAGCAGGTGAGTTGCCCAACATAGGGGCTAACAATAATGTCATCATAAAAATCTCTAAGTCTGCGTATGACCGCTTGGGCGCGATTGATGCTAAGTTTAGAGTAGAGGTGACATATTATAAATAGAGTAAATGAAGGCGCAGGCTTGCCTTTTGAGTTGAGTGCAATTTAATTTTCGCATACTATGCTAACCTCACCCCGGCAAACGTTCTGCAACTAGCACGATTTTCCTGCCCCTCTTCAGTGGAGAGGGGAGATACTATGCTGCCACTCAGCAAATGCTGTGGGGTGAGGTCAATGAACGCAACAACTTAAATTGTACACTTTGAGTTTACGACAGCTTTTTAGATTTTTTGTTTTCAGGGCTAAAGACCTAGGGAAGTTACTCAATATAACCACAGGCTTAAGCCTTTGGTTATTTGTGATCATACAAAAAAGGGACTTTAGTCCCATGAAAAAACGTTGCACATCTTGCCTTTTCTTTCTGGTCATTACTCAGCACTTGCTGGCGCAAAATCTGGTTACAAACCCTGGCTTCGAACAATATTATAAGTGCCCGGGCTCCTTTAGTTATATTTCGAAAGGAGAAATTTCACCGGGCTGGTTTTCGCCAAGCTCGGGTACTCCCGATATGTTTCATATGTGTAGCACAGGCGAGGCTGGTGTGCCAACCAACTGGGCCGGTTATTCAAAAGCCTATACAGGTTCGGGCTATGCCGGGCTTTATGGATTTATAATAAGACCCAGTAAAACATATAGAGAGTACTTACACTCAAAATTGGCATCACCATTAGAAGCAGGTGCTAAGTATCAGGTAGAGTTTTACTTTAAACTTTCCTCCAACTCAAAATACAGCATCGACCGGATTGGATTTTTACTAACGGATTCATTGTATTCTATTTCGAATGATGAGGTCTTCCCGGTTCCGGCAACGTATGAACGGATTAATCGCGAAATACATACGCGTGGTTCGGGGTTGTGGACACGTTTTTCCTATGTGCATATTGCGAATGGTGGAGAAAAGTATTTGGTGCTAGGTAATTTTTCTGATGATGAAAAAACACGAAAAGTTTTAATACCAAACTCACAAAGCACGGAGCCAATGCTTGCGGCAGCCGCATACTTTTATATCGATGATGTAAAAGTTGTAAAAGTATCTGATTCGCCCCATGCTCCTGTGCTTACCGGTTACCCGGAAATTAAAACCAATGAAGATTACATTCTAAAGAATATCCAATTTAAGTTTAATGATTATACCTTGCTCGAGTCCTCCTATCCCGAATTGAAAAAATTGATAGACATCATGCGATTTAACAAAACCTGGAAAGTTGTGGTAAGCGGGCATACCGATGATGTGGGCACGGATGCCTACAATATGCAACTTTCACTATTCAGGGCAGGCAGTGTTGCCGATTATCTGATTAATCAAGGTATTGAACCAACGCGGATAAAGACACAAGGCTTTGGCAAGCAATCGCCACTAGTAAAAGGAAGTGATGATACATCGCGTGCTACTAACCGCAGGGTTGAACTTCGATTTTTAAACTAATGCCAACAAAGAAAATTGATTGGCTTAATCTTAAAGAATTTCTTGACTCGAAGGTTGAGTTGTACAATCAAGGTGAGTTTATAACGCTTGACCCAATATCTATCCCACACCAATACACAAAAAAGCAAGACATTGAGATAGCTGGATTTTTTGCAGCAACGTTGGCTTGGGGTCAGCGGATAACCGTGATTAACAAATGCAAAGAACTTTTACAGATGATGGACAACTCACCGCACCAGTTTTTGTTGCAACACAAACTATCCGATCTCAAACCTTTTGAGAATTTCAAGCATCGGACTTTTAACAGCACAGATGCACTTTATTTTATAGAATCGTTGGCAACGTATTACCGAACTCATGAATCTTTGGAGGATGCATTTGTTTGTGTGGAAACAGACCCAACCATTGAATCGGGATTAATAAATTTCCATAACCAATTTTTTAGTCTGCCTGATTTTCCTTTACGAACGATCAAGCATGTTTCAACTCCCGCCCGCAAGTCAGCTTGTAAAAGGTTGAACATGTATTTGCGCTGGATGGTTAGACAAGATGATAAAGGAGTTGACTTCGGCATCTGGAAGAAAATTAATCCCTCACAACTTATTTGCCCATGCGATGTGCATGTCGAACGCGTAGCTCGAAAACTTAACCTAATCCGCAGCAAGGGAATGAATTGGCAAACTGCGCTTGAACTAACCTCCAACCTGCGAAAGCTTGACCCGATTGATCCTGTTAAATATGATTTTGCACTTTTTGGATTAGGAATTATGGAACGGTTTTGAGGTTGACCGACCAAAAAAAGTTTAAAATTTTTTCATTAGATTTAATGCATGAGAATAGAGAAAATTAATACAACAATCGTTGACGGATATGTTGGGCTTTTAGATAATTTAAGTACTAAATACAAATTTGGGCAGCCGCTCTAATGATTCTCAATCATCGAAAACAAATTTGGGCAGCCGTTCTAATGATTCTCAATCATCGAAAATATGACGAACGGTTATGCAACTCTTCAAAAAATATTTTTACCTTAAACCTTCGTTTCAAACCAATTTTCTAACATGAATTTAAACATTGACGCAGAAGAAAAGAACACCTATGATGCTATTGTAGTGGGCACTGGCATTAGTGGCGGTTGGGCAGCAAAGGAGCTGAGTGAGAAAGGATTAAAGACTCTTGTTTTAGAGCGTGGTCGTGATGTAAAGCATCCCGACTATCCTACAGCAACAAAAGATCCCTGGCAGATACCAAATGGTGATAGGCCGACCCAAGAAGCATTGACAAATCAATTTAAGCAAGCACGCACCGGATACACGGTTCGGCCATCAACTGCACATTGGTTCGTGAATGATCTTGAAAATCCTTACAGCGAAAAAGAGGGCAAGCGTTTCGATTGGATGCGTGGCTATCATGTTGGTGGTCGTTCGCTTACTTGGGGTCGGCAAAGCTATCGTTGGAGTGATATGGATTTTGAAGCTAATGCGAAGGACGGTGTTGCTATAGATTGGCCAGTTCGTTATAAAGAAATTGCTCCGTGGTACGAGTATGTTGAAACTTTTGCCGGCATTAGCGGTCAGGCTGAAAACCTTCCGCAATTACCGGACAGTAAATTTCTTCCACCCATGGATTTAAACTGCGTGGAGAAAGATTTGAAAAAATCCATGATGGATAAATTCGGTCGCTTGTTAACGATAGGCCGGGTTGCTCATGTAACGGGACCACTTACTCACAACCAAAGTCCACAACGTGGTTCATGCCAGTTCAGAAATCTTTGCAGCCGTGGTTGTCCGTATGGTGGCTACTTTAGCAGTAATGCTTGCACGATTCCTTCAGGCGAGCGCTCGGGCAATATGACACTTCGACCAAACTCAATTGTACATGAATTGATTTATGATGAGAAGAAAGGAAAGGCAACCGGTGTAAAAGTGTTGGATTCAGAAACCGGGGAGACCGCTGAGTATTACGCTAAAGTAATTTTCTTGTGTGCATCAACGATGGGCTCTACGTTTATCATGATGAACTCAATTTCCAACCGCTTTCAAAATGGATTTGGTAATGATAGTGGGGAGTTAGGTCACAACATTATGGATCACCATTTAGGCGTTGGAGCCAGCGGGGAAATGGGGGGTTATGAAGATCAATATTATTATGGTCGCAGAGCAAGTGGTGTTTACATTCCACGCTATCGCAACATTGGCAAAGACAAACGCGATTACTTACGCGGCTTTGGATATCAGGGTGGCGGCAGCAGACAAGGCTGGTCTAGTCTGGTAGCAGAGCTTAGTATTGGAGCCGAATTGAAAAATGCAGTTACCACTCCCGGAGCTTGGAGCGTAGGTATCGGTGGTTTTGGTGAGGTGCTGCCTGATCATTCAAATTCGGTTACTATCAATAAAGATTTAAAGGATAAGTTTGGATTGCCAACACTTTTGTTTGACACAGAGTTTAAAGAAAACGATTATAAAATGCGTATAGACATGGCAGCCGATGCAGCTGAAATGTTGGAGGCAGCGGGGGCTAAGAACGTTCAATCGCATGATCGCAAATCGCAGCACGGGCTTGGCTTGGGTATTCACGAAATGGGAACAGCTCGTATGGGTAAAGATCCTAAAACTTCAGTGTTGAATAAAAACAATCAGGTGCATGCCTGTAAGAATGTTTTTGTAACTGATGGCTCGTTTATGACTTCAGCAGCGTGTGTGAATCCATCATTAACGTATATGGCATTTACAGCCCGAGCTGCTGACTTTGCAGTAAATGAATTGAAAAAAGGTAATTTGTAAAATCTTAAATAGCGAACGACTATGAATCAACTTATTGATAGAAGAGAAGCCTTACGCAAAACAGCCTTGCTTATGGGAGCAGCGGTTTCGGCTTCTGCCTTAACAGGAATTTTGCAAGGTTGCAAAGCAGCACCTGAACTAACGTACAAGCCCGATTTTTTTACAGAAGATCAGGCGCGCTTGATTAGCGAAGTAGCGGAAATAATTATCCCCAAGACAGACACACCCGGAGCAAAAGATGCCGGTGTACCGGGATTCATCGACCAGATGCTAAAAGAGTGTTATAAGAAAGAAGATCAGGACGAATACTTAAAAGGTTTAGCCAAGTTTGATGCAGCCGCCAAAACTGCTTATGGCAATGTGTTTAATAAGTGTGATGCCAAAGAGCAAACTGAGTTTGTATTAGCGCAACATGCCGATGCCATCGCGAAATCAAAGGCTGATCCTTCCATGAAGCGTCCTTTTATTTTAGCGACCAAAGAGCTTACGCTTTTAGGATTCTTTACATCAGAGCCAGGTGCAACCCAAGTGCTACAATACGAAGCAGTACCAGGTTCTTATAAAGGATGTATTCCATTATCAGAAGCTGGCAATGGAAAAACCTGGGCTACTTAATGGTTTTAAGTTTTCTAATCAAAAAGGCATTCGAAAGAATGCCTTTTTTTTTAAGAAGTTAATTTCTCCGCAAAGACGGTGACTTTTATTCAGCAATGGAGTTATAAGTCAAATTAATTATGAGAAAAATATTTTTTGGGTGCTATTTTGGTTTTTGGTTTGACTAATTGTTCAGAAACAGAAAATCTAACTCTTAGTCAAGAACTTGACGAACTAGCAGATTCTTTTCAAATTTTCACAATCATGAATGAGAAGACTGATACAATTAAGACAAAAAGTGGAGTTAAGATTATCACAAGACCTAATACGTTTATGCAAAGTGATAGGCAAGATGCAAAAGAGCCTATCTTAATTGAACTACAAGAAGTTTTCGATAAATCGGAAATGATTCTTAATGGAATAGGAACAGTATCCAACGGAAAACTTCTTGAATCTTTCGGAATGGTATTTATAAAAGCGATGTCAGATGGCGAGGAGTTAACACTCAAAAACGATATGCCTATTACAATTTCTATACCTAACAAAAGAGAGGGATATAATGGTGAATTATTCTATGGCACAAAAACTAGTGATGGGCTGAATTGGGAGTATATCGGGCCAAAAAGTGATACTATAGTAGTTGAAACGATAGAAGAAGTAAAAGGCGGAATAGAAATTATCCCGTTGAACTAGTTGTGATTGACAAAATGAATGATAAATTTTTTTGGGTGAAAAAAAGTTTAGTAATTGGTTCTGATGCGAGAGTTATATTAAAGACAAAGGCAATTGATAAGAAGGAATTAAAGAAAGAATTAAAAAAGCTAGACAATTGATAGAACTTAAAGAAGCTGAGACTAAAGAAGGTTACAATCTCGCAACTACTCTATTTAAAGAGTATGTATCTCAACTTGGTATCGATCTCAGTTTTCAAAATTTCAATAATGAACTTGAGAACATCGCGGTAGAGTATGGTACACCTGATGGAACAATCTTCATTGCTTATAATAATGATGAACCTGTCGGGTGTTTTGGCGTAAGGAAGTTAGAGAATTCAATTTGTGAACTTAAGCGCATGCATGTGCACGACAAAGCGCGTGGGCTGGGAGTGGGAAAGCAGCTTTTAAAGAAGTCATTTGAAGCAGGTAAGCAATTAGGGTACAGCAAAATGAGATTGGATACGTTAGCTACTATGCACAACGCCTTAAACTTATATAAGCAAGCAGGCTTCTATGAGATTGAACCGTATCGCTTTAATCCAATTGAAGACACAAAGTATTTTGAGATTGATCTTGATGAAAACTAATCTATGATTAAAACCGAGTTTCTTAAAAGTCTTGAAAATTATTCCACTGATAGCATCCAGAATTTTACTATGTTGGAAAGAATTGAAAAGGAATACACCAGTAGCAATCGTCATTATCACACTCTCAATCATTTAGATAATTTGTTAACTGAATTAGCAGACAACAAAGAAAAATTCGCAAGTTGGGATGTAATTGTATTTGCCATTGCGTATCATGATGTAGTGTACAATACGTTGAAAAGTAATAATGAAGAAAAGAGTGCTGAGTTTGCCAGAAAGGAACTAACGAAAATTTCTGTTCCTGAAAATTTGATTATTCGTTGCGAGCAACTAATCCTGGCAACAAAGAAACACACTTACGCTGATTTTGAAACCAACTTATTTACCGATGCCGATCTTTCCATCCTTGGAGCCACACCAGAAGTATATAAGCTTTACTCAAACCAAATCCGAAAAGAATTTTCCATTTACCCCGATCTTGTTTATAACCCAGGCAGAAGAAAAGTGTTAAAACATTTTCTCGACATGGAAAAAATTTTCAAAACCAATGAGTTTGCAATCGCTTATGAGTCAAAAGCAAGAATAAACTTGCAGACAGAACTAAATTCTCTTTTATGAAAGCAAGTATTTACACAGAGTATGGCTCACCTGATGTTCTTCAAATAAAAGAAGTTGCTAAACCGTCTCCTGGCGATCAGGAAATATTGGTTCGGGTTTATTCAGCAACAGTCAACCGAACAGACTGTGCCATGCTTCGGGCGAAACCATTTATCATGAGATTTTTTACCGGTCTACGTAAGCCATCAAATCCAATTCTTGGAACCGACTTTGCTGGAGAGATCGAGGCAATCGGTAAAAAAGTTACTTCTTACAAAGTTGGTAATAAAGTTTTCGGATTTGATGATGGGGGTGTAAGGTCTCATGCCCAGTATCTGACAATAGCCGAGACAAAAGCCATCGCAACTATGCCAGCAATATCTTATGAACAAGCAGCGGCAAGTTTAGAAGGCGCGCATTACGCGTATAATTTTATCAATAAGGTAACGCTTGAAAAAGGTCAAAAGGTTTTGGTGTATGGTGCTACCGGAGCTATTGGCTCGGCAGCGGTTCAGTTAGCCGTTTACTTTGGAGCTGCAGTAACGGCTGTTTGCAAAACGGAGAATTTCGAACTAATGAAATCATTGGGAGCTACAACGCTAATCGATTATACGAAAGAGGATTTTACAAAATCAAGCGAAAAGTATCTGTACGTTTTTGACACAGTTGGCAAAAGCACTTTTTCAAAATGCAAACCATTATTAGGCTCGCATGGAGTTTACATTTCATCTGAACTCGGACCAGGTGGCGAGAATATTTATTTGCCATTGATAACAAAGGTACGTGGCGGTAAGAAGGTTAAATTCCCGCTGCCGCTAGATAAACACGGAAGTGTTCTTTTAATAAAGAGATTGATTGAGGGAGGAAAGTTTAAAGCCGTGATTGATAGAAAATACCCACTCGAACAAGTTGCCGATGCGTTCCGCTATGTAGAAAAAGGTGAAAAGATTGGCAATGTTGTAATTACAATTGCATAGGGTTTCTCCAAGAGAATCATTTCAGCAAACTTACAACCCCGCTGAAACTCGCTTTTGAAAAATTGGTTTGAGAATAGTGCGGTCCAATAAAATAAGTGCAAGTCCTAGATTTAAAATCAAAATTCCGTTAATCAGTATTTTCCCGTTAAACGGTATGCTGAACGAAGGAAAGTTAAACCAGTTATTTTTCAAAGGCGCATCCACTACCAACGGAACAGTAGGAGCATCAAACACACCAGCCGATAACAACGCTAGCGCAATACCTGAGGCTACTATGGTTCCTAACAAAAGAAGCAAGCCTTGGCGCGGAGAAAAAGAACTAGTCAACTTTGCATCTAAGCCACTCATTACTTTCTGAGTAAAGTTTTTAGAGGGACTTTCAAGTGAAGCTTTTTGAAGCAGGAATAAATTCACCGCCTTTAATTCATCCAACCGGTTTTGCAAAACCTCCGAAGTTTGAAGCTCAGTTTCCAACTGATGTCTTTCGTCTTTATCCAACTCACTATCTAAATAGCGGAGTAACAATTCTTCTTTTTCTTGCGATAGCTTGTTCATATGCTATAAAGTTAATGCTTCTTCCTTTAATATTTTCTTTAATTCATCGGCCAATCTGAGACGAGCCCGGTGAATTCTAACCTTTAAGGTATTCATGGTTTGTCCCATGGTTTCCGCCACCTCTTCCATCGAAAACTCCTTTATATAGAAAAGCTGAATTGCTAGCCTATCCGCTTCGTTTAAACTATCCATTGCTTTTCCTACGTATAATTGCTTATCGTCTCGTTCCATCTGTTTGTCGGCTCGGTCTGAGTATTCAATTATGGTATTTTCAATGCTTTGAAAGGTCTGCTTACTTTTACGTTTATAACTAATGGCCGTGTTAAACACAATCCGATATAACCACGTGCTAAACTTTGCTTGCCTGTTAAAGTTCTTTAAGTATTGAAATGCCTTTATAAATGCATCCTGAGCAGCTTCTTCAGCTTCGGGCCGATTTCCTAAAATCTTAAAGGCTATCGTAAACGCATAGCTTTTATAGCCATCCACCAGTATGCTATACTGTTGCCTGTCTCCGGCCAGTATCTTATCAATCAGCGAATATTCTTCCTGTGGTGTGATCACGGTTCTTTGACGCGCTTTTTTCTTTTGAAGTTACACCTTTGTCAGGATTTATATTTCTATAAAGAAATTTTGAAGTTCGATGTAACCGGCTTGAATTTGCCTGCGTCTTAGAGCCAACTTTAAAACAATTATATTATGGAAGATCAAATTATAGTTCCAATACTGGGTATCATGTTACCAATCATCATTACGCTGGGGGCGTTTATCATGATCGTTTACATCCGAAAATTTGAGAACATAGAACGGATGTCAATCATCGATAAAGGCCTGAGTCCTGATCTGTTCAAAAAACAACGGTTTACTTCCGGAGCTTTACGTGCTTCCCTATTATTAGTAGGCGCAGGCATCGGGCTTTTGATGGGCTACTGGCTCGACCGTGCATTTGATATGGAAGAAGTAGCTTACTTTTCAATGATCTTGATTTTTGGTGGACTAGGACTTGGGATTTCTTATTTAGTTGAGGAAAAGAAGGGTAGAACGGAAACTCATTAAAAGTTAAAAGATAATTGTCAATTGAAATTTTTCAATTAGCAATTATCTAAAATACCCAAGGGATCAATGTCTTCGCTGCCAGGTAAATTATTACTATAGAGATAATGTTCATCACCAACCCGGCACGCATCATGTCTTTCACCTTCATGTGGCCACTGGAAAATACAATTGCATTTGGCGGTGTAGAAACCGGCATCATAAAAGCCATACTGGCGCCAATCGTAACAGGTATACCAAGTGCTAACGGATCCAAACCAAGATTAATAGCGATTCCAAAAACTACCGGAATAAAAATTTGAACAAGCGCCACATTACTCATTACTTCGGTAATAAATATTGATGCAGTTATTAATCCTAATAGCAATAAGTTTATAGAATTACTTTGCTCTGCAATGCGAACACCAACAGCTTGAATTATTCCCGCATTGGATAATCCTTGTGCCAGGCATAGCCCACCTCCGAATAGAATCAGAATTCCCCAGGCAAGCTTTTCGGTATCACGCCAGTGAAGCAGGAAAGTAAATTTCTTCAAGCTGCTAGGTACAACAAACATTAATGATCCACCTGCCATGGCAATATTAGTATCGTTGAGAAGATCAGCTCCAATAAGTAAGTTAATCGGCTGTTGAAATATCCAGCACGATGAAGTGATTCCGAAAATGATCATTACTAATTTTTCTTCTTTGCGGATCAATCCCAACTCAACTAGTTTTTTTTTAATAAGGGTATCAGCACCATGAATTTTTTTGAGATTGTTGGGGAAAATAATTCGAGTGATAACAAGGTGGCAAGCAGTTAGCAGGGTTACACTGATCGGGATTCCAATCAGCATCCATTTCGAGAATTGTATTTTCTGATGATAGAATTGATCCAGCAAGCCCGCAAATACAACATTTGGAGGCGTACCGATTAGTGTTCCTACTCCACCGATGTTTGCCGCGTAAGCAATAACCAGCATCAACCCGATTCCAAAATTTCGTTCGCCAACCGTTTCTACTTCAGGATTATTTTTTCTTTCTATACTTAACAAGTTGATTACTGAAATTGCAATGGGAAGCATCATCATGGCAGTGGCGGTGTTACTAATCCACATGCTGATAAATCCTGTCGAAATTAAAAATCCAAGAATGATTCCGTTACCCGAGGTCCCTGTAATGCGAATAAGATTAAGAGCGATGCGTTCGTGTAATCGATGCTTCTCTAACCCTATGGCTATCATAAAACCGCCCATAAAAAGAAATATGATAGGATTAGCGTAGGGAGCAGCCGCTTCGCTCATTTTCATAATTCCTAAAGCCGGAAATGCAATTAAGGGTAATAGCGCAGTGATAGGAATAGGGGCTGCTTCTGCTACCCACCAGATTATCATCCAGGCAGCTATTGCCAAAACTTTATTTGCACCAGGTGAAATAAATGTGGGATTAACCAGAAACAATATAAGAAAAAACGAAAGTGGTCCAGCCAGGAATCCAATTTGCCTGATGGTGGTTGAACTGGAACTGCTCTCGTCTTTCATTAAGGATTAGATCAACGTCTAAAGTAAAGATTCGAAGAGGGTATTGCAACGATTGTTTGATTGAAAACAGAAAAAGCGAGATGGGTGGTCTCGCTTTTTAAGGAATACAATTTCTTTATCGGTTATGATTGTCAGCCTTCGCCTGGAGCTTTCGGATTGGCTGGCTTTACTACAATAGTGCGGCCGTCAAGTTCGGTTTCGTTTAAGGTAGCAATCGCTTGCTTTGCCTGCTCGTCATTTGGCATTTCAACAAAGCCAAATCCTTTTGAGCGGCCTGAGTCTCGGTCTTTCACAATTTTGGCTGACGATACTTCACCAAATTTAGAAAACGCTGCTTCCAGCTCTTCGGGGCGGGTTTTAAAGTTTAATCGGGCGATAAAAATGTTCATGATACTTGAAAAAGTTAGATAATGTTAAACTTGATTTTGAATGGGTTAACAACGATTAACCAATTTCATTCATACCAAAATAATAATTAATACTATATTTTCAAACCACTGCGGATTAATGCCTTAACATCTCGCGGGCATTTTCGAGTGCCAAAGCAGAAGGTTTTGCGCCCCCAATCATTTGTGCAATCTCCGAAACCCGGTCAGTATCCGCTAATTTTTTCATAGAAGTGATTGTTCGCTTGGCAGAATTATCCTTATAAACAAAAAAATGCGCATCGGCTTTAGCCGCAATTTGGGGGAGGTGACTGATGCTAATTATTTGATGGCGCTTAGCCATTTCCTTCATCCGGTCTCCTAAACGAATGGCAATTTCCCCGGATACACCGCTATCAATTTCATCGAGGATGAGTGTAGGTAGGGCTGCCTTCTCAGCCATAATGTATTTTACACTAAACATCACTCTAGAAAACTCGCCACCAGATGCAACTTGGGCAAGAGGCTGTGGCGCAACCCCTTTATTAGCGCTAAAAAGAATTTCGATAGAGTCACTTCCTTTTGGCGTTGGTGCAATGGGGGTGTGATCTACGGTAAGTGAAGCATCCGGTATTCCTAATTCTTTTAGTAATGAGATCAATTGTTTGGCTAACGGACCAAAGGTCTTTTGTCGCGATTTGCTGAGATTGTTGGCGGCAACTGTTAAATCTTTTTCAGCATTTATTAAGACTGCATTGGCTTCTTTAAGTAAATCATCCAGATTATTTGTTTTGTCGGCTTTCAACTGAAGTGAATTCTGCAACTCAATTAATTGATTAACATTTTGTAATCGGTGTTTTTGCTGCAGTTGATAAATTATTCCTAATCGTTCCTTTACTTCTTCAGCACGCTGAGGATCAAATTCAATTTTCTCTTCCGAGTTTTCAACCTCAGCTAAAATATCTGCCAACTCAATGCGCGTGCTTTCCAAACGTTTCAAAAGATCGGCATACTCTGTTGAATATGATGCAATAGTTTGCAACTGATTTCGAACAGCCAGCAGGGTAGAGTTTACAGAGTATTCGGATTTATCTAGCTGCTCAATAATTAAATTGAATTGAGTTTTTATTTCTTCTGCGTGCTCTTGAATTTTTAAGTCTGATTCAAGTTGCTCTGTTTCTCCTTCTTTTAAATCAGCTTTTACCAATTCATTCAATTGAAACGAAACAAAGTCAGATTCTTTTTTTAGTGCGATTGATTCTTCTTTTAGCGAGCTAAATGTTTTTTCAGCTTTTACGAATTTTTTCCAGGCTTGTGAATAAGCATTTTTAAGTTCGCTGTTTGAAGCGTAAGAATCAATTAAATTGAGTTGGAAAGATTTGTTTCCGAGCTCGAGAGTCTCGTGTTGCGAGTGGATGTCCATTAGGTGCGATCCAATCTTACGCAGCACCTCCAAGGTAACAGGAGTATCGTTAATAAAAGCCCTGCTTTTTCCGGCTGGGCTTATTTCCCTGCGGATAACAGTCTGCGATTCGTAGTCTAAATTCTCTGATTCAAATAAATCTTTAAGATCATAAGCGGCAATATTGAAAACACCCTCAGTAATACATTTCTCATTTTCGTCCCACAAAGTTTTGCTGTCGGCACGATTGCCAAGCAACAATCCAATAGCGCCCAGCATGATAGACTTGCCTGCTCCGGTTTCACCCGTTATTACGTTTAGCTGTGCTGAAGGTTCAAACTCCAGATGTTTAATGAGCGCGTAATTTTTTATGGTGAGATGAGTGAGCATCTGGAAAGAGAAAATTGACCCTGTAAATTAATTAGCAGGTTTTAAGAAACTAACTAGTTGGAAATGATTTTTTGATAAATATTGCGTTTTGGGTCAATAGACGTTAGAATATCATAAGCCTCGCGCCTTACGGGCAGTGCGCCTTCTGAAAAGATGTTGACGATCTCCACCGCCTTGGCATCGAAAAACGTAGTTACAAAAATCGAATTGGGATAAATTGTCCAAACCTTCTTCACGTTTTTTAAAACTTCTAATACCATGGTTCTACTTTGGTCGGGTGTTTTATCAAATATATCAAGTGCTTGTATATGGTAGCGGTAGGTATTTTTCCGCAATTCCACCATTTGAGGATTGTTAAGATTTTCGACTAAAGCATATCGGCTACGATTACTTCCTAATGCATCCCATCCAACCCGATTTGATGATTGCGCATTGTTTACAACTGTAAGAGCTTTTTGAACAAACAAATTACCACCCATTTCACTGAACGAATCATAATCCATAGCTAACACCACATAGGCATAAAACGCCAACATGGAAGTTAGGTTTGTCATATACGTGTTGTCATTATATTCCAGTGGTAGCGATTCAATGTATTCAAACTCCCATTCGCGATCGGCAAAATTGAATAGAACAGTTTCATAATTTCCGTTAAACACAGGTCTTGCCGCTGTTACCTGCATGTTGGCTGTAAAATTTCCGATTGACGGCATTTTGGAGATATTGAGAAAGAGCGTGCCATTAATTTTTTCATAATTCTTGTAAGAATCAGTTGTCCATTTTCGGGTATTTAAAAAATTGGCAAGGGCGCGCTCCATATCTTTAAAAATCCCTCGATCGGAGGTCTGGATCTGCTCAGCATTAATGGTGACTTTAAAGTTTAGCTCTTGGGCAAAGCCAACATAGCTCAAACAAATACTGGCAACAAAAAGTAACAGATTACGCATGAGTGTGTTCGATTATCGTTGTAACGATATCGCGGGCAACTTCTTTTTTAGATTTCAAATTAAATTCTTTCGATTTTTTAGAAGAGTCGATTATCGTGATCTTATTGGTATCGTGGCCAAAACCAGCGCCCTTATCGTTTAGAGAATTCAAAACAATGAGATCGAAGTTCTTTGAAGTCAGCTTTTTTTCAGCATGTGCCGTTTCGTTTTCTGTTTCAAGCGCGAAGCCAACAATGATTTGGCCATTACGCTTTAGTTTACCCAATTCGGCTGCTATATCTTTTGTTTTTACGAGCTCAAGAATAAGGGTCTCGTCTTTCTTCTTAATTTTTTGGTCGGCTTTAACGGCTGGTTTATAATCTGCCACCGCAGCCGAGAGTACTGAAATATCTGAGTCCGTGAAATATTGAACCGAAGCGGTATACATTTCGTCAGCGGAATTAACTGCTATTACGTTAATGCCATTAAGATCTTTAGATAGGGAAGTTGGCCCCGTAATTAGTGTAACCTCAGCACCTTGATTAGCTAATTCTTCGGCAATGGCAAAACCCATTTTTCCTGTTGAGTGATTGCTAATGAAACGAACGGGATCAATGGCCTCATGGGTAGGTCCCGCAGTTACCAACGCTTTTTTTCCTTTTAGTGGTCCTGTTGAAAAGAAATTTTCAATAACCTTTAAAATTTCTTCGGGTTCGGCCATTCGGCCAGTGCCCACTAATCCACTGGCCAGTTCTCCATGGGTGGGATCAATCAGTCGATTTCCCCATGAGGTTAATTTTTGAAGATTATTTTTTGTTGATGGATGCTGAAGCATGTCCAGATCCATTGCCGGTGCAAAGAATACCGGGCAGCGTGCGGATAAATAGACCGCCATCAAAAGATTATCACAAATTCCAGATGCCATTTTTGCCAAGGTATTAGCACTGGCCGGAGCAATTACTAAAGCATCGGCCCAAAGACCCAGATCAACGTGATTATTCCATTGACCGGTTTCATCCTTTACGAAATGTGTAAGGACAGGATTTTTAGAAAGTGTGGAAAGCGTGAGTGGCGTTATAAAGTCATGAGCCGAAGGAGTCATTACAACGTTTACTTCCGCTCCAGCCTTTACCAGTAGCCGGGTTAAGAAAGCTGATTTGTAAGCAGCAATGCTGCCGCTTACACCCAGCAAAATTCTTTTTCCCGCAAGCATTGCCTAATCAGGCTTAACGTCTACCTGAAGATCAGTTTCAGAACGTAACCGATAATTTAACTTCCCTTCCAAAAATTCTTCAATTGCAGTTGAAGTTGGCTTAGGCATGCGCTCATAATAACGAGAGATTTCAATCTGTTCGCGATTTTCAAAAACCTCTTCCAGGTTGTCTACAGTTGTAGCAAACTCAGCCAGTTTGTTGTTTAGTTCTTCTTTAAGATTGATAGCGATTTGGCGCGCACGCTTTGAAATCACAACTACAGACTCATACAGGTTTCCTGTTGGTGCTGCAATTTTATCTACATCGCGGGTTACAATTGAAGGTTGGATAGCCATAATTTAGATTTTATTACTTTTTAACTTATTTACTTGTGAAAGACTTTCTGAATAATAGCGTTGGGCATCTTTCAAAAAGTTGCTGTTGGGAAAATTGTCAACTAACTCTTTATAATAGTCAACCGTATTTGCAAAACGTTCCAACTGCTTAGAAGGAATACTAACCTTTGCTAATTCATATTCCGCCTGAACTTTCAGGTAAGCAGATTCTTCTAGATATTTTGAATCGGGAAAATTCTTTTTGAAATCGTCAAACGCGATTACCGCTGCGCCATACATTTTCAATTTTATGTATTGCCGTGCATTTTCAAATCCTTTCTTTTCAAGTTTTTGCTGACTCACTGTTATTACTTCAATCGCCTTGTTCATAAACTCGCTTCCCGGATACCGGTTCAAAAAATTCTGCATCGCGTTCATGGCTTCAATACTGCTGCTTTGATCTTTGTTATGATCTGGTGATGAAGCATAAAGCGAATAAGCATACATGAAATTGGCTTCTTGTGCCATGGCACTTCGACCATACGTTTCGTAAAAAGTTTTGAACTGATCAGAGGCTAGTAAGTAAAGCTTTTCATTGTATTGGCAATAAGCAAGATTGAACTCCACTTTTTCGCCTTCAGGCAAACCGCGAACAATGGGTAATATAGATTCGAACAGGATAGATGAATGATAATAATCTTTCTTGGCAAAGTAATTTAACCCGGCCTCGTATTTAACCCGCCAATCTTCACTCTTTTCAATCTTCCTGAATTTGCTACAGGAAGTAATGAAAACGATTGAAACGAAAAATATGATTAGTGGATTGAACCGCATTCGCTAAACGTCTTAAGTACTCTTGATTGCCTAAATATTAGGGGTTATCCTAAGTTTAAGCCTGCAAATATACGATACAGGGCTAAAATAGCAATTTGGGCAATTTGCTAAATAAACGACTTAAACCAGTTATTATTTTCGAATAATCAGTTTACGGGTAAGTACCCCATTGTTATCCAGATAAAGGGTGTAAAAGTAGATTCCGGAGGTAAATTCTTCGGTTTGAAGCTTTACCCGCGATTCCGAGGCGGGCAAATTATATTCATTCATTGGTTTCCCTAAAATGTTGTGAATAATCAATTTAGCCTTTAAGTTTTCATTATGAATTCTATAGTCAACGAATGCATGGTCTTGCACCGGGTTTGGGTACACATCCTGAATAGTTATGTCCTTTGATTGGAATAAAACCGGTTTATCCGTTTTTTCATGGATAGCGAGAGAAACTGTATATTCGGTAGTTTCTTGGGGTTTTCCTTTCGGAAATATCTGAAACCGAATGGAATTTTGGCCACTCAACATGTTACCCTCAATAGTATAGTTTAGCTGAATGGTTTCTCCAGGCTCTATTCGTTTTGAAAATTCATTTATTGTCGGTTCAAGACATTTTAAATCAAGGCAGAAATAAGCTTTTTGAGAGGAAATCAAATCAGATTGAATCTTTCGAATCATGTAAAATTGAGCCCGATCAGAAGTATTCTTAATTTTTAGAGGGATACTTAGTGTCTCACCAACTGGGATCCTGAAATTCTCTTGGCGATCAATAAGGTCGAAGTTTTGGGCCAGTCCGGGTAGACTGGAAATCAACAGAAGTATGATGATTGCCCAAGATTTCATGATTGAACACACTGATTCAGGTCAAAAGATATTACAAATATTGAATAAAATGAAAAAAAAAGGAGGATTTTACAATTTTTTAATACTCGGCATCGTTGCTAGGGATTTTTGTACGACATCTGACCGAGTAGGTCGCTCGGTTGCCCTCCAGATAAAGCCTTTAAGCTTTCGGTCTGCTTCTTTGATTTCGAATGGTGGAATAAACGAAGCATCAGGCATTTTGTAGGCAGTCACATTATTTATTTTGCCGTCTACAAAATTTATGCGCATGTTACTACAGATCATTTTATTCATACCAGTAACAAATGTGATCAGGTATTTTTTGTCTTCTTTTTCAACCTCTTCTTCTTGCAGAGCGTAGTATAGACTTTCGCCATTGCCCTCTACTAATACATGATTGATTTTACTGCCGGCAAAGTTTGCCGTCATGCGCCTTCCTTTTATCTGGTTAAAGTTTTTGAGTGAATCTTCAGAGGCTACAAATGAATTACCAATCATATACAATTTATCAATCGATTTATTTTTAAGCTGCATCCAGATAGAGTCTGCAGTCATCTGATTACCATCGCTCCATAGAATAGGCTCAGTAAAGAAATGAATGGTTGAGTCATAAGAAAGGTAAACTAACGAATCAGCGACACCTTGCAGATCGGCTTTCCAAATTTTTACATGGTTATAAGCTAAAAGTCTTTTTTTTCGCGGGTCTTTGCTTTCGATAGAAATAAGTGTGTCGGCAGCTATAAACAAGGTGTCAAGGTTGTCGTCAACTTTGGCTATGTAGGCGTTGTTATAAACTTTTGAGATTCCATTCTTCTTGTCGTAGAAACTTTCGTCACCATAGATAAGCATGTTTTCCTCTTTGGAAGTCATGACTACGTTAAATTTTGCCCGATATATCTTTATTGCATCATCAATAAAGTATTCATCACCCTTAATCTTGTACTCCGCAGTTTCTATCTCGCCAGTATTCAGGTTCGATACTTTTTGATTGGTGTTATAAAAACCACTTTTATAAATAGCTTTACCACCATCTTTGTCTATTACTGTGGTGAGATCGCGGAAGTAAATTATCTTAGTTTTAGAATTGTATTGAAGTGTGTCAGATTGCAGAGTATAATCTGGATTTACGCCAACCACATCTTTCTTAAAAGAGGCTAAATTGGTACGGATGTCGTAATAACCTTTTTTGCTAGTAAGCACATTAGTGCTGTCAACCAATTTGCCGCCATTGAAATAGCGCGCTTCATTTTTAGGTCGATCGTAATCCAGAAAGTCGGTGTAAAGTGTAGCGATTCCTAATTTAGTGAACACCACATTTTTGCGGAGGTGGGCAATCTTTTCATTGCCATCATAAGTAAGTGCGCGTGAAGTCACATCTACCGAGTCGCCTTCCGTTATATGAACTTTTCCAAAGGCTTCAATTCTGTTTTCTGTCTTAAAAAAATGTGCCGAGTCGCAGTAAATTGTCGTCTTGTTTTGAACAAACACCACATTGCCAATAACCCGATCAAAACGTTGCCCATCTTTAATGCCCCCAATCAGGTTATCGGCTTTTTTCAGTTTTACCCGTTTCTGAGCCTGCACGGCTGCGGCTGCAAATACAAAAAGTATTAAGAAAGTAAAACGGCTCATAGCAGTGTCAAAAATAGAGAAAACTTATCTTTGAATCCGTGAAAACGAAATTCCTGAAACATATTGAAGGATTGTGCTTGCCAGAAACTGAAAAGTTTTTGCTTGCTATTAGTGGTGGCCTCGATTCGATGGTCATGCTCCATTTGTTTCAATCCCAGAAGCTTTCTTTTGAAGTCGCGCACATGAACTTTCAATTGCGTGGCAACGCTTCTGATGAAGATGAACAATTTGTTAGAAATTGGTGCGGTAAACATAAAATTGCCTTTCATAGCAAGCGCGTAGATACCAATAAATATGCCACAGAAAATAAACTATCCACTCAAATGGCAGCGCGTGAACTTAGGTATGATTGGTTTGATGAATTGCTTTCAATCGTAAAAGCAGATTACGTGTGCACCGCGCACCATTTGAATGATTCTATTGAAACAGTTCTCATTAATCTTGCTCGTGGAACCGGCATCGAAGGGATGACCGGCATTCCTGTAAAAAGCAAGAACCGACTGCGGCCACTGCTGTTTGCATCGCGGCAGCAGATTGAAGAGTATGCAGCAGAACATTCAATTGCCTGGCGGGAGGATAGCAGCAATGCAACGGATGACTACCAACGCAATTTAATCCGGCATCAAGTTGTTCCGATATTAAAAAGGATAAATCCATCTCTTGAAGAAACGTTTAAGGAGTCAGTCAATAAGATAGAGGGTGAGTTGGCACTCTTGAAAAACAAAATTGAGGCTTGGAAGAACGATTATTGGGCAATTGAAATCGATGCGATTAAAATAAAAAAGACTGGCTTTAACTCCCACGAAAGTGGAGCCCTATTGTGGCATGGCATTAAGGATTTTGGATTTAATTATTCAACCTGTCAGGATATTATTGACTCACTACATGGTCAGTCAGGCAAGCAGTTTCTTTCGGATTCGCATAAGCTGGTGATTGATAGGGATTATATCATTATTACAGTTCTTAATAATAATTTGACCGAGGTGCTGATAGGAGAGAAACAACTGAGTGTAGAACATGGATTGTGGCGATTAAGTGTTAAACACGGTTCAAGGTTCAAATTACCCGCGAATCAACAAGAGGCCAGTTTTGATCAGACAAAATTGACCTACCCACTTACCTGGCGCACGTGGAGAGCTGGGGATTACTTTTATCCATTGGGGATGACTCATCGGAAGAAAATCAGCGATTTTTTGATTGATAGCAAGATTTCGGTGGGTGAAAAAGACTCTGTTACTGTGCTTGAATCAGCTGGTGAAATTGCCTGGGTGGTTGGCCATCGCATAGACAATCGATTTAAAATTACAGATTCGACCAATCAGGTAATTACTTTAGCCCTTGGGCATATTTAAAGGCAATGCTTTTTCTTTTAAAGGCTCGATTGATAAATTTGCACTACTAATTTTCAAAGAACTAATCCCACTATTATGAAAATAACCGTTGTAGGTGCCGGAAATGTAGGCGCTACGTGTGCTGATGTGTTGGCGTACAAAGAAATTGCAAATGAAATTGTACTTGTCGATATCCGTGAAGGTTTTGCTGAAGGCAAGGCTCTTGATATTTGGCAAAAGGCTCCTATCAACTTATATGATAGTCGCACAATAGGGTCTACCAATGATTATTCGAAAACTGCAGGTTCGGAAGTTGTAGTAATTACCTCCGGCTTGCCCCGCAAACCAGGCATGACCCGCGATGATTTGATTACAACCAATGCGGGTATCGTAAAGTCAGTAACTGAAAATGTTGTTAAGCATTCTCCCAATGCGATCATCATTGTGGTTTCTAACCCGTTGGATGTGATGACCTATCAGGCACATATCACTTCAAAGCTTCCGCGCATGCGCGTAATGGGGATGGCGGGTATTTTGGATACAGCCCGGTATCGCGCTTTTTTGGCTGAGGCTTTAAATGTTTCACCAAAGGATATTCAGGCAATTTTATTGGGTGGCCATGGCGACACCATGGTACCACTTCCAAGATACACGACTGTGGCCGGTATTCCGGTTACAGAATTAATCAGCAAAGATAAATTGAACGCAATCATTGAACGCACAAAAGTAGGTGGAGGCGAATTAGTGAAGTTGATGGGTACCTCAGCCTGGTATGCTCCGGGTTCGGCTGCTGCGCAAATGGTGGAGGCAATTGTGAAAGATCAAAAAAGAATTTTACCTGTTTGTATGCAGTTGGATGGTGAATATGGAATTAAAGATTGCTACCTAGGTGTGCCAGTAGTATTAGGTAAAAATGGTATTGAAAAGGTTATTGAACTTGATTTGAATAGCGAGGAAATGGCATTATTAGAAACCAGTCGAGTTCACGTGAAGGAAGTGATGGAGGTATTGGATAAATTAGGATAATAAGTTTATTAAACATTAAACATAAAGAGCCGCATTTAGCGGTTTTTTTATTTATTAATTGTTACCATTTTGGTAACGGTTTGTATATTTATTTTGTTGGATGCTCGTTGTGGCAGTGAAGACTTTGTTAAAGTATGCAGAGAGATATCCTTTGGCTAGTCAGTCTATTTATTCTTGGTATGAAGAGGCACATGCAGCCAATTGGAAGAATCCTAATGAACTAAAGGATAGTTATAGAAATGCATCAATACTTTCTATTAAACGTGTTGTCTTTAATACTCACGGAAATAGTTTTAGATTGGTTGTTGACATTGAGTACCGTTTGCAGATCATTTTTATTGTATGGTTTGGAACTCATAAACAGTATGATACTATTAAAGCAAATAAAATAAGCTGTGATAAAACCAATTAAGAATAATAAACAATACCAGCAAGGTTTAAGTAGGGTTTACGAGTTAATGCAAAAAGATATTAAACCTAACTCTTCCAATTCTGATGAATTAGAAATTCTTTCTTTGCTTATAAAGGAGTATGAAAATGGTAACTACCCAAAGCCAAACCCAATAGAGGCGATCCGATTCAGGCTAGATCAAAAAGGATTGACGGAAGCAGATTTAGCTGATATCATCGGCTATAGATCACGAAAGTCAGAAATTCTTTCGGGCAAGCGTAAACTGAGTTTAGCGATGATCAGAAAGTTGAATGAAGAATTACAAATTCCGGCCGAGGTGCTTATACAAGCTTATTAAAGTTTCCTTCCAATGTAAATAATTTCTGCTTTCGAAATACCATATCTATCCGATTGCGTCTTTGCGAATTCACTTGCTTCCGGTTTTAAACCAGCACGGGTTATTCTCTGCGCGTAGTCCTTCCCAAACATCCGCACATGATCATCTTGCCCAAATGCCTTTTCACGATCACGTGGATTTATGATGGATGCATCTTCGTATGTTGTTTCAGGAACTGGGGAAAAGAAGGGTATTTGCATAATGGCCCAACCGCCTGGCTTCAACACTCTATGGATTTCACTCATTGCTTTTATATCATCGGCAACATGTTCTAATACATGATTGCATAACACCATATCAAAGTGGTTTTCAGGAAATGGAATTTGATGAATATCCATTTTGACTTTTGCCAATGGGGATTCAATGTCGGCCGTGATATATTTCTCACCGTGTTGTTGTTCGAACCGTTTCATAAAACACGGCTCGGGTGCAATATGAAGTACATCCAACTTGGTTGTGAAGAAATCAGTTTTTTCTTTCAGGTATAACCAGATTAGCCTATGCCGTTCCAGGCTTAAACAATTTGGGCACAAGGCATTAGGTCGGGGATTGATTCGTCCGTAAGGAAGAAATACTCGATACGTATGCTCACATACCGGGCATTCTACTTTATTTCCGCTATAAAAAACACCCATCGCTTTCAACCCCACACCACTGAATAGTTGCAGATATTTGCGGGGCACATAACGAATCAATAATGAAATTACTTTTTTCATGAACGGGCAAAGATAACAGACGCGGGTATTTCTTACTAAAATCTATGTGGTGCTATTTAAAGTCCAACCAATAGTAAGCTTATTTTTGGAAGTGGAAATTAGTATCTTTGAAAATACAAAAAATACCTGTGTGGATATTCAAGCAGAGATCAAATGGATAAAGACCGAGTTAAGCAGAGTTAATGACCCTTCCTTGATTGAAATTTTTGTGAAATTACTGAAGAATCGGAAATTAATTGAGAGCAACAACAAAGGCACTGCTCCTTTAGCGATAGATACTTTTTCTTTTTTAACCAGTAGAGAGAAGTTAAAGAACTATAAAGGGTCGCTAGCAGAAGCAGTAATTGAGGAGCGAAGGGCTGAACAATGAATATTTTTATTGACACCTCTTCATTAGTAAAGTTATATCATAAGGAAGCTGGTACTGAAGACTTAGACAATATCTTTTACGCAAATAAGATTCAATCCATATTTCATTCAACACTTTCCAAAATTGATCTCTTTGGTGAATTTCTTTGAGTCGGATTATCCAAAATATACTTTTGTTGAGTTGGATAATGAGGTTATTATATCTTCTGGAAAGTTGGTAACTAAGTATGGATTAATAGGCTTGCGAACACTTGATTCGATTCAGATGGCTTCTATTTTGAAAGTTAAGACAAATATCGATTTTGTGGTTTGTGCTGATGATTTGTTGAAGCAATTGATTGAGTTGGAAGGAATAAAAGTGTGCTAGCGTAAGGTATTTACTAAAAAAATATATTGAGTTAATGCAATCATCTAAGATTTTTTCGAAAGATCAAATTGATCTAAGCAAAATCAGGCACAAGGCTGTAAAGAAATTTATCCATACTAAGGGCCTCCTCCAACTCAGTAGTTTTGCTGACCTTATTCATTCTTGCTCAGGAAAAGTTGATATAACTAATTACAATCGGCATTTAAAAACATTTTCTTTTAATGAAACAATCGAAAAGGTTTGGAATGCATATAAAACAATTGGACCGGAAGAAACTTGCACAGGTTCTATGTTGGGTTTTGGTCTTCAATATTCAAGAAGAAATCATATTGTTACTTATCATGAAGATGACCACGGCACAATAGAAGTCGGCCAGATTATTATTTTGAATTTGAATTTACTTTGGAATGTTGCCTGCATAGCAGTAGGTCATGAAATAACCGAAGTAAATGAAAACGAAAAGTTCATTAAGATGTGTTACCTGGAGGGCGGGGCATCGAAGGGCTATCAATTTATCCGCTTAAAAGAGATGGAAGATGGAAGCACTCAGGTAGTGCACGAAACGTTTTATAAAAGTAATTCAGACTTTCGCGATAAGCGGTTATACCCGTTGCTGCATGGCCGAATAGTCACTGAGTTCCATAGAAATGTGGAAAAGCGGTTGATGGCTTAAAAAAACTTCTTATTTCAGTTTATTGAATTGATTGGCTGGCGGAATGCACTCCAAAGTTTTTCCTTTATCCTTAAAACTATTTCTACCAATCCCGCATCTTTACAGTGCAATTGCATGAATTAATAGAAAACTGATCAATTTCTGTGGCCGAAACCTCACTTAAAGTAGCTATGATGCATTCGGATGCCCTCGTAAGCCGGGCCCGCGAAGGGGATAAGAGCGCCCAGGGAAAACTTGTGCAGTTGTGGTACAAAAGGATTTACAACTTCTCATATAAATTCTTTTTCGATCACGATATGGCAATGGAAGTGGCGCAAAAGACTTTCATAAGCATGCATAAAAATATGGAAGGATTGCAAGAAGTTACCCGCTTTCGCTCGTGGCTTTATACGATAGCAGTTAATTACTGTCGCGAGGAGTTGAGAAAAAAGAAAACCCGCAGGTCTGTTTCGCTGCACGATTTGAAGCCGGGTGAGACGGAAGAAAGTTATCGTTGGGAAGCGACCAGTGGAAGGAATGAGAATCCTGAAAAGCAGTTGCGCCACACTGAACTATCAGATCTTTTACAAACGTGTTTGTTGGAATTAAGTGATGAACAACGAGAAGTTGTGATTATGAAAGAGTATGAAGGATTGAAGTTTAGAGAGATAGCGGAGGCTCTTCAAATTTCGGAGAACACAGTAAAGTCCAGAATGTATTATGGTTTGGATGGCTTGAAGCGAATTTTGGAAAGAAGGAATATTACTAAAGAAACAATAGGTTATGAATTATAAACCAGACGAAAGCACCCTAATCGCTTATTTGTATGGTGAGTTGGATGCAAAAGAGACTGAAAAGGTAGTAGCATATTTAAGCCAGAATCCTGATGCGGCAAGAAAACTGCAACAACTTAGCGATGTGCAGGGAATTTTGAATCATGTGGAGGATCAGGAGGTGATTGCGCCACCTATTTTTATGGATTCGGATAGACATGCATCGCGCTTTTGGCAAAGCAGCTATTTTAAAATCGTAATGAGTATTGCTGCCTCGTTTTTGCTTTTGCTTGTTGCGGCAAAATTGATTGGTCCTGAGATCAGGTATTCGAATGGTGAATTGCGAATAAGTTTTAAAGAGCAGAAGCAAATTGAAAAACCACTTGAACAACCGATACCACCTTTACTCACCCCGGTTGATGTGCAGGATATGATTAACAACACTTTGGTAAAGAATAATGAAATGATTGCCACCGAGTGGGAGACCAACAATAAAAGAATACAAGCCTCCCTTCGAAACAATCTTTCTTCTAATTCTGCCAAGATTGATGAATTGATGAAAGTGACTTCCAAGGCTTCGCAAGATCAGGTGCGGAGTTTTGTGGCAAGTATGCAAGCTGACAATAGAAAAATAATGAGTGATTACATGCAACTCTCAGCTAAAGATCAAAAAATATATGTAGAGAGTTTGTTAGTTGATTTTTCAAAATACCTTCAGGAACAACG
>Ga0209181_10002752_pt1 | contig 28354 bp, 20 predicted proteins | sample MAT05_FD_187208 | JGI IMG/M metagenome (GOLD analysis project Ga0209181, IMG submission 187208) | Freshwater microbial communities from Lake Fryxell liftoff mats and glacier meltwater in Antarctica - MAT-05 (SPAdes) (version 2) | ecosystem: Environmental > Aquatic > Freshwater > Ice > Liftoff...
CTCACGCGGGCCGCTCGCCGTTACGCGCTCGTGCTGTCGTCCCGTGTCGTGCGGCAGCACACGCGGCTCAGCAGCGCGTCGAGCCCCAGCCAGCGGCCGGTCGGGAAGGTGGCGATCGTTAGCAGGGCGACGGCCTCGATCACGTTCTTATTGATGAACACCGGGTTCCCCTCGGTGTTCGGCGGCAGCGGGTACCACGGGAACGGCGGGTGCGCCAGGTACGTCATCACCAGGAACCCGGCCGCCAGCACGCACGCGAGGCGCGTCAGCAGCCCGCCCATGAGGCACGCCCCGACGCCGACGAGGAACCACATGGTCACCCCGTCCATCTTCTTTCCGAGGCTCCTGGCCGGCTCGTCCTTCGTCTCGTCGCCCAGCGCCTTCCGCAGGTCGGCGACGTAGTCGTCGGCGTCCTTCGCGAGCGACGTTTCCGCGGCGATGATTTCCGCCCGCAGCTCGGCGATCCGCTTCGACTCGATGCCGGTACCCTGACCCAGGTCGGCCGCCAACTTCGTCTCCTCGTCGCGCAGCATCCCGCGGAGGCGGTCGATGTGCGCCAGTCGCTCGGGGGCACTCAACGGGGCCGCGCCGGTGATGAACTTCACCGTCACGTCGCGTCGGTCGGCGCCGTGGACCCACGCCGCGTAGGCGGCCTTCGCGCCTAGCACGCGCTTCGGCGCCTCGGTGTCGGCGTTCGCCGTGAGTTTGTCGGCCGCCGCGTAGGCCTTGTCCTTCTTCTTCGTCACGGCGTCCAACTCGGCGTCCTTCTGCTTCCCCTGGAGCTGGAACTGCTTGATCTCGGCCTCGGCGTCGGCCTTCCCCTTCTTCGCGGCGGCGTCGGCGGCCTTCTTGTCGGCCGCTGCCTCGGCCTTGATCGCCACCACCACCTTTTCCAGGGGCACTGCGTCGATCTTGGCCGCGACCGACGCCGGGCACGCCTCCGCCTGCTGCTCGATCGGCAGGGCGTCGAACGCCGTCGGGCTGATCTCCCGCGTCGGGCGGACGCGGTCGGCGAACACGGCCCCGGGGTCGCTGAACTGCTTCCGCATCTGCTCGCCGAGCGGCCCGGGGGCGACCTTGAAGTACGGCTCGCTGGTGAACACGCGGACGGTTTCACTCGGCCCGTGGTTAACGGAGTGGAGCTTGTGCAGCCCCTCGAACAGGAAGTGCCAGCCGATCGACAAACGGAGGGCGAGGAGGAAGAAGACGCGCGGCGACCAGCGGTTCTGGCCGGTGGCGACGATGAGCGCCAGGGCGGTGCCGGCGAGGCCGGCGTACATCAGGGCGGGGAGGTACTGGGTCGGCATCGGACTCGGCTCGGTTACGCGGGGTCGGGCGGGGCGTACTCGTCGGGGGCGAGGTTGAACGTCAGCGGTCGAGGCGAGCCCCGGGCGTCGGCCCGGGGAGTCTGCGGCTCTTCCAGTACCACGAGCCCGAGGTGCGGGCGGGTGCGGGTCAGCCGGTCGGCGAGGACGGAGCCGGCGACGAACGCCGCGGTGGACATCGCGTCGGCCTCCGCGGCGGTCGGGGCGGTGGCGCTGGCCGAGGCGACCCCCGCGGCCGGCCGGCCCGTGCGCGGGTCGAGCACGTGCCCGTATTTCCGCCCATTGTACTCGAAAAACTGAAACGTGGCTGCCGACATCCCCAGCCCGCGGTCGTTCAGATAGACCGTTCCGAGCGACCGGTTTTCGGTCGGGTGGCGCAAGCGGACGGGCCAGCCGCGCGGGTCGTCGGGCGGGGTGCCGATCGCCAGTACGCTGCTGCCGCCGCCGTGGAGGAGGGCGGACCTTACGCCCCAGTCGCGGCGCAGCAGTTCGGCCGCGCGGTCGAGCGCGTACCCCTTGCCCACGGCACCCAGGTTGAGCTCCAACCCCTCGGCGCGGAACTTGACCGTCCGCGATTCGTCCGAAAGGACGACGTGCCGCATCCCGCTGCGGATCATCGCATCGGCGTGTTCGCGGGCGTTCGGAATGCGCCCCTCGCGGCGGTAGAAGCCCCACACCTTGATGAGCGCCCCCGTGGCGATGTCGAACACGCCGTCGGTTTCGCGCGTCCAGACGGAGCAGCGGGCGAGCAGGTCGAACAGGTGCGGCTCGACGACCGCCGCACCGGTCGCGTTCAGGCGGCTGACTTCGCTGGTCTCCCGGTAGACGGTGAGCTGGTCTTCCAGGTCGTCGATGAGGTCGAGTGCCGCCTCAGCGGCGCGAATGGCGTCGCGGGTGCCGAAGGGGAGGGCGACCTCGAACGTGGTCGCCATCGCCCGCCGGGACACGCGGACGAGGGCGTAGCCGGTCGGCGGTGCGGGCTCGTCGTGGAACAGGAGTTCGAGCATTCACCCTACCGCCGACGGGAAAAGGTCACAAAGATTGTTGCCGCACGATGGAGACCGCGGACGCACGATCCGAACCATGATTTTATTCGGATCGTGCGTCCGCGGTCTTCATCGTGCGGCTGACTCGGGTCGTTCCGGCGGCCACAGCCACACCATGAGCGCGAACCCCAGCAGCGGGAACAGCCCGGCCACGCGCAAAACCGCGTCATACGACTCGGTGCTGTCGATCACCCACCCCTGGATCGGGTAAACGACCAGCGACAGCGTGAGGTGCGCCCCGGCCCCGAGGGTGCCGGTCACCTTCCCCTGGTGGGCGGCGGACAGCTCCTGAGTCATGCTGAAGTACGTGGGGAACAGCCCGAGCGCCGCGAAGGCGTAGACCAGGATGAGGCCCGTGAGTGCGAACCCGGTGGAGGCGCGTGGTACGGACAGCGACACCACCACGAGGCCAGCGCAGGCGAAATAGGCGAGCAGGCGGGCGTTGTGCCCGCGGATGCCGTAGCGGCGCATCATCAGGAGCGTGAGAAGGCCGACCGTCCACGAGCCGACGTCGGCCAGGAGGTAGTACAGCGTCGTGACGCCGGCCATGCCCTCCTTCGACAGCCCGCGCGACTCGACGAGGTATTTGGGCAGCCACGCCCGGTAGCTGTGCCAGGTGATGTTCACAGTGATGGCCATGCCGAGGAGCGCCCAGAAGCGGCGGTCGGAGAACACGCTGAGGTAACTGCCGCCGGCCGCTTCGCTCGGCTGCCGGCCGCCGGCGCCGGCGAGCATTGACCGCGGCACCGTGGCGAACCACAGGATGACCCACAGCGCCCCGAGAAAGCCGATGAGGCGGAACGGCACCCGCCAGCTGTCGCCGTCGCCGCCCGTCGATTCGTGCCACGCCACGATGGCAACCACCAGCCCCGGGGTGAGGACCGCACCCACGGCGGTGCCGCTCTGGAACAGCGAGTTGCCGAACGAGCGCTCGTCCGGCCGCAGTACGGCCTTCGTGGTGCGGATGCCGCACGGCCAGTTCGCCGCCTCGAACAGCCCGAGCCCGACGCGGCACAGGAACAGCCACAGGAACCCGTTGGCGTAGCCGGTCAGCACGCCGGCCGCGGACCACCCGACGACCGCCGCCGGGTACACCCAGCGGACGTTCACCCGGTCCACGACGAACCCCGCCGCCACCGCCCCGACGGCGAACGCGAACGAGAAGCCGCTCTCCAGCCGGCTGTACTCGACGTTGTTGAGCGACAGCGCCTTCTGGATGTCCGGGGCCATCTGGTTGAGGGCCACCCGGTCCATATAGTTCAGGGTGGTCGCCAGGAAGAGGAGGCCGCACACCCACCACCGCCACGGCGAGGCGGGGTCGCGGGTCGGTTCCGAAGACATGGGCGGCTCGCCGGCGGGGGAGGGATTCCCCCCACGATACCCGCCCTTCCGCCGCCCGGCCACAACCCGGACCCGCGATGACGACGGAGACGAAGACCCCGACGCGGGCCGTGGTCGCGCTGGTGCTGGCTCTCGCGGCGCTCGGCCTGTCGCTGTACGGGGCGCTGATGGCGGAAGGGCACCTCGCCGGCAGCCCGCTGAACGTCGCCCGGAACCAGCCCGGGGCCGAGTTCACCCGCGCCTCCGAGAACGCCCGTCTGATGCTGGCGCTCGTCGCCTACGTGCTGCCGTTCGTGCTCGGGGTCACGGCCGCGGTGCTCGGCGGGCGGACGGTGCGGACGCTCGACCACGACCCGAGCTACCGCCTCGGCCACCTGTTCGCGGTGTTCGCCGTGATGAACGGCTCGCTCGCCGCGGTCGTGTCAGCATGCATGGCGTTCGGCGTCTACGGCTGGCCCCACGTCCCCGACTGCTACACCACCTGACGCCGCACAGCGCCGCAGCGCCTCCGCGGCGGTCAGCAGCTTCCCCTTCTCCGCGGCGTACTTCCGCAGCCAGCTCGACACCAGCAGCACACTATCGACCGCCCCGCCAGTCACCACGTCGGGCGGCGGCGCGAGCGCGAACGTCGTTCGGATCAGTTCGGCGACGCGGCCGCGGCTGGGGTCGCAGGCGGGCGCTGCCGCCACGGCACGCACCTGGCCGCGGTGGATGAGATACCAGCGCTCGCCGCCGTCCGGCCCGGCGAGCGGGTACACGAACGAGTTCTTCGACCGCGCCCGCCGCAGCAGCGTCAGCCGGTTGTCGAGCCGTTCCAGCGCCTGCAGCCGGTCGCGGATCGCCCCCGCGCGCTCGAACTCGAACGCGGCCGCGGCGGCGTCCATCATCTGCCGCAGCTGCTCCAGCAGCGTGCGGTCGCGGCCGTCGAGGAACGCCTTCGCCCCCTTCACCGCCGCCGCGTACTCGGCCCGCGTGGCGGAGCCGTTGCACGGCCCGAGGCAGTTGCCGATCTCGAATCGGAGGCAGCGCGCCCCGCGGTCGTCGGGGAACAGCGGCCGCTGGTCGGCGAACCCGAGCGGCACCGTTTCGGGGCAGTCGCGGAGCTTGAACCAGTCGTTGAGGCGGCGGGCGGCGTCGGTGGTGTGGTGGCGGGTGAAGAGTGGGCCGTAGCTGGCGAGCGTCCCCTTGCCCGGCTTCCCGCTGACGTGCAGGTACGGCGCCGGCGACTTGCCGAGGCAGAGGTAGTGGTAGCGCTGGTGGCCGGGAACGCCCTGCACGTTGTACTTCGGCCGCAGCCGTTGAATCAGTTCCAGCTCGCGGAGGAGCGCGGCGAACTCGTCCGGCGCCTCCTCCCAGACGAGGAGCCGCGTCCGGCCGAGAATCTTCCCCGCCTTGTGCTGGCGGCTGTTCTCGCGGAAGTAGCTCATCAGCCGGCAGCGGAGGTTCTTGGCCTTGCCGACGTAGATCACCCGGCCGCGGCCGTCCACCCAGCCGTACACGCCGGGGAGCTTCGGGGCGAACGCCTTCACCCCGCGGAGCAACTTCGCCGGCCGCGCGCCCTTCACGCCGCGGCCGACCACGACGTGGTCCGCGGGGCGGAACAGCGACGGGCCGAACCCGTCGGCGGGCTCGGCGGCGAACAGTCGGGGGTGTGCGGCCCCGTCCTGGGGTTTGCGGGACATGCGACGATTGTAGAGGTTGTGAGGGCGGTGTACGAGTGTGAACCGCGGACTGGAACGGCTTGACAACCGCGCGTAGCATACGGGCACGTTGCCGGGCCACGCCCGGCGCACCGGAGGGGCGGCGTGCGACACCGCGGTGTCACGCTCGGGCTGGTCGCGGTAGGCGCCCTCGGCGTCGGCGTTTGGGCCTGGCCGACCTCGTCGCACGTCGCCGACTGGTCCGACGACTACCAACCCGTCGCCACGACCGCCGCCAGCGACTACGACCTGACGCCGAAGCCGGCGCCGGAAATCGCCCCCGGCACGGTCGTCGGCACGGCGGCGCCGCCGGGGTGGTCGCACCTCGTCATCAAGAGCCTGCCGCGCGTCCGCGCCGACCACCGCGCCGGCCTCCCCGACATCACCATCGACAAGGCCGGCTGGATGTTCACCGCCTTCCTCGCCGACGTGACCCGCGAGCCGGACGGCACCTTCGCCCTGAAGCGGCTCGCACTCGGCCTCGGGGCGAAGGGGGCCGAACGCGACGTGATCGCCACCTCCGACACGGCGCGGCAGCACGGCGTGCCGCTCGGCGCGTTCGGCGGGCTGATCCTCGACAAGGGATACGCCGTGCAGCGGAAGGCGGTGCTGCCGCTGTGGAGCCCCGCGTTCGGCCTGCTCGATACGCCGGTGTGGTTCAAGTGCGGCGACACGAACCGCCTCGTCCGCTACCGTTACGCGCTGCTCGCGGACCGCACGACGGGCACGTTCGACGTGCTGATGTGGTCGCTCGGCGCGGACGGCCCCGGGTGCGGTTGGCTCGCCGAGGTGGTGCGCATCGCCCCGAACACGATCGACCCGGCGGAGCTGGTCGTGGACCGCCGTAAGGTCACGTTCGGGATGCCGACCGACGACGCCTTCGCCGTCGAACAGTTGCCGCCCGGCGCCCGCCGGCCGCTCCCCGACGAGCTGCGACCGCTGGCCGGTACGACGCGCTTTACGCCGGAGTCGGCACGCGATTTGGAAGCAGGATTACGGCGCCTCCCGCGCGAGTTCCTCTCACCGTGATCCGGTCGAATGACCTGTTAGGCCGGGGCGCAAGCCCCGTCGGGTACCAGAACCCCGACGGGGCTTGCGCCTCGGCCTAACAAGAACAAACCCAGGTGTCACCATGCTCCCGCTCGTCCTCTCCGCGGCGCTCGCCGCCCCGGCCCAGCCGCCGACCCACGAGTCGGCAAACGCCATCTACAAAGGGCTGCTCGACCCCGGGCTCGTCGTCGGCCCCAATCTGCGGGTGAAGTTTCCTCCCCCGGTCATGGCCGACGGGCTGACCGCGGCGCAGCAGAAGGCCGTGATCGAGAAGGTGATCGGCACCGACTACGCGTTCGCCGAGTTCACGCGGCCGTCGGTCGTGGCCCCGCAGGTGGTGCGGATCGGCGACGCGAAGCCAAGCGACCCCGCCGCCCCCGCCCGCACCGTGGACGTGTACTTCGTGGCCTACGGCGACTTCGCCGCGACCGACGACGAAAAGTTCCTCGACCGGCTGACGCGGACGGGGCAGGGGAGCGGCACCGGCCGCGGGCTCACCGCCGCGGACCTGGAGAAGCGAAAAATCGTTGCCCCCGACCCGAAGCGTGAGGGCTTCGGGCTCGCGGAGTTCGATTTCCTCGAAAAGGTGCGGCTGAGGCTGACCGGCCACGCGGCGTGGAGCAAGACCGCGGAGTCGATCGTCGCCGCGGCGGAGGTCGATCCGCGGTTCACGACGGACGCCGAGTTTCCGAACCAGTGGCAGTCGCTGTCGAAGGAGGGCGGGGCGCTCAAGGTGGGTCCGGCGACGCCCTACGGCGGGGCGGGGTTCTACCTGAGGATCACGCGGCTGCAGGAGCCGGCGGGGGCGCTGTTCATCGAGCAGCACATCGTCTTCGCGGAGCCGGCGGGGTGGTTCGCGGGGGCGAACCTGCTGCGGTCGAAGCTGCCGACGGCGGTGCAACTGAACGTGCGGGCCATGCGCCGGGAGTGGCTGAAGGGGAAGTGAGGGAACCCCCCAAAGCCCGGGGACGGCCGTCCCCGGGCTTTCCGCGCGGTGTGGGTCAAGTAGGTAGTGGTGCGAGTGTCCCGTTCGCCACCACTTTCCCGTCCCGCATCCGCACCACACGGTCGGCGCGGCCGGCGAGGTCGGCGCTGTGCGTCACCATCACCAGCGACAGCCCGCGGTCGCGCTGGAGCGTGGTGAGCAAGTCCAGCACGTGCGCCGCGTTGTCCGAGTCCAGATTCCCCGTCGGCTCGTCGGCCAGCAGCAGCGCAGGGTCGTTCGCCAGCGCCCTCGCCAGCGCCACCCGCTGCCGCTCGCCGACGGACAGCTGCGAAGACCGGTGCCCGGCCCGCTTCGTCATCCCCACCAGCCCCAACAGATCGTCCGCCTTCCGCGCCCGTTCCGCCGCCCCGAGCGTGCCGCCGAACATCGGCACCTGCACGTTCTCGCGGGCGGTCAGCGTCGGCAGGAGGAAGAACGACTGGAACACGAAGCCGATCTGCCGCGACCGGAAGCGGTCGAGGTCGGCGTGCCTCGTCAGCGACTCGCCGCGGAAGATCACCTCGCCGCGGTCCGGCCGGTCGAGCGCGCCGAGGAGGTTCAGGAGCGTGCTCTTGCCGCAGCCGCTCGGGCCGGTGACGGCGACGAACTCGCCCGCGGCCACGGCCAGCGACACGCCGTTGAGTGCCCGCACCTGCCCGTCGGGGTACTGCTTGTGGAGGTCGCGGGCGGCCAACAGAGGCTCAGTCATGGCGGATGGCCTCCGTCGGCAGCAACCGGGCCGCGCGCACCGCGGGGTACAACCCGCCGAGGAGGCCGATGAGCACCGTGAGCCCGAACCCCCGCGCCGCCACCCCCGGCGACACGCCCGGTTCGATGAACCCGTTCACCTGGGGGAACTGCGTCAGCGCGTAGGTCGCGCCGACGGCCCCGATCGTGCCGACCACCGCGGCCGCGAGGCCGAGCAGCACCGACTCGCCGAGCACCATCCCGACCACGCGGGTCGGCGGCCAGCCGACGGCGCGGAGGATGCCGATCTCCTGCGTCCGCTCGACCACGGACATGATCATGGTGTTCAACATGCCGATGACGCCGACGACGAGCCCGAGCGCGGACACGAGCCACGACACGGCCCGGAGCAGTTTCAAGTGCGTCAGGTTGTTCATATACATCTGCGGCCGCTGGGCCGCGACCCGGGCCGTGGGGTCGTTGGGGTCGCGGTGCCCCTCGATCGCCCGCCGCACGTCTTCGACGGCGGCGTCGTGATCCTCCCCGGTCGAGTAGCGCACGCGGACCGAGAAGCCGGTGACGCGCATCCCGGTGAGGGCGCGTGCGTCCTCGATGGGCACGATCGCCGCGCCTTGCTCGAAGATCACCGGGCTGTCGAACACGCCGACCACCTCGTAGCGGTTGCTCGGGTCGTCGGGGTCGTCGCGGCCGAGCACGACGGTGTCGCCGAGTCCCCGGCGGAGGTTCCCGGCCAGGGTGGAGCCGAGCATCAACTTGCGGCGGTCGCCGGCGACGAGCTTCCGGCCGGCGGTGACGGTGAAGTCGTCGTACCCGAAGTTGTCGGCCTGCCAGCCCTGGATCATCAGCTGGTCGCTGCTCCCGCCCGCCCGCGTCACGTCCACGAAATTCACGACGCCCTCGGCCACGGCCGCGACCCCCGGCAGCGCGCGGGCCTGGTGAACGAACAGCTCGCCGAAGTCGGAGTTGACGCCGCCCGACCGCCCCGCCTGCTGGACGATCAGGTCCACGCGCCGGCCCTCGAACGCCCGCTCTACGGCGGACTCGATGTTGTTCCCGACGGCCATCATCGCCACGACCGCGGCCACGGCCACGGCCAGCCCGAGCACGGTGAGGAGCGTGCGCGTCGGCCGGCGGAGGAGGTTCTTGGCGAGGAAGGTGACGAAGTACACGGGGTCAGCCGCCGGTGGGGTGTTCGATCCGCGCCAGGTGCCGCCGCACGGCGTCCGCGAACCCGGCGGCGTTCTCCAGCATCGCCAAATGCTTCGCACCGGGGATAATCTCGGCCGTACACGCCGGCAGGTTCGCCGCCAGCCAGCGGCACGTTGCCAGGAACGGCGAGAACTCGTCGTACAGGGCGACCACCGGCTGCCGCACGGCGGCGATGGCGTCGGCGGTCAGCCCGGCGACGGCCATCACATCGTCGCCGCAGGTCGTCCCGGCGAGTTGCGGCAGCTGCCGGACCCAGCCGCGGCCGAAGGTGCCGTAGATCGCTTCGAGGTTGCTCAACTTCTCCGGACTGAGCGCCGCTGACTGACGGAACAGCTCCGCGAAATCGACCGTGTCGCCGAGCGTGACGCCGACGAGTGCGAACTTCTCGCGTACCTCGGTCCACAACTGCATCTTCCCGAAATTGGGCTCGACGTGCCGCAGCCCGGGGAAGAACGAGTCCGACAAGATGACGCCGCGGACCGCGTCAGGGTGCCGGGCCGCGGCGTGCAACCCGGTGACGCCGCCGAAGCTGTGGCCGAGAATCACCGCCGGGCGGAGGCCGAGCGCCGCGTGCAGCGCAGCGAGGTCGTCGGCCATGTCGGCGGACGTGTAGCCGGCCGGCGGGCGGGCGCTCTGGCCGTGGCCGCGGAGGTCGTAACTGGTGACGCGGTGGTCGGCGGCGAGTGCGTCGAACAGGCCGCTGAACAGCCAGATGGCCTGGTTGCTGGTGACGGCGTGGACGAGCACCACGTCCGGCCCGTCGCCGGCCTGTTGGTAGTAGAGCCGGGTGCCGTTCGCCGCGACTTCGGGCATGGGAGTGGGTTAGAGGTTGGCCTGGAGGAACGTCACCAGTTCGCCGAGCGCGATGTCGTCCGCGCCGCGGTCGCGCAGCCCCTTCAGGAACGTCCCGAACGGCAGCCGCTTGCCGTAGAACGTCCCCAGCTGCTCGGCCAGCACGACGATGTCGATCGACGCCAGCCCCAGGTCGGCGAGGACGCGCGTCTCCGGGCCGACAGCGTCCGGGAAGTCCCGGTCGGGGAACGTCCGGCGGACGACGGCGGCGAGGTCGGCGAGGACGCGGTCCGGCGGGGTCATGCGGGCTCGGCGGTGGTGGCGGCGACGATCATGTCCTGCTGCCGGGCGGTGCGGACGCGGACGCCGCCGCTCAGTTCAGGGTAGAGCACGACCGCGGCCGGCGGCAGGGCAACCACCGCGTCGCCAGCTACTGACCGAGAGGCACACCCGGTAGAGTCGATACCGAGCGCCTCCGCGACGGCCCGCATGGCGGCACGGTCGCGCGCCGCCAGTTCGTCCGCGGTCGTCGCCTTCTTCGACAGCACCTCCAGCGCCACGCCCAATCGCGGCGCGTAGGCGGCGAACGCGGCGACCTTGCCGTTCGCAGCCGCGACGCGGACCGGCGGCAGAGCTTCGCCCCCGGCCCGGTGCGCCACGGTGGTGCGGCCGTCGGTCAAGTTCGTTTCGAGGTCGGCGGGGAAGATGCCGCCGCCGTGCCGCGCCCCCCACGCGGAGCGTGCGGCGTCCTTCGCCACCAGCCGGGGGAAGTACCAACCCGTGTGCCCGGCTTCCGGCACGGCCGCGTACTCGTCGTGCTCGCGCGGCGACATCGTGACGCGAACCCCGGCCGCGCGCAGTACCGGCTGTTGCAGGTCGGCGGGCGGGTCGAGTACGAAGCAGCGCCCGCCGCCGCTCTCGACCGCCTCGACGCGGGTGCTCAGGAAGTACTGGTCCTTCGGGCCGAAGAAGTTGACGTTCCCGAACGGCAGGTAGAAGCGCCAGTACGCCGCCCCGGTCATGCGGAACCACGGGCGGCCGTCGGTGCCGAACAGCTCGACGCCGTGGCGGACCTGCCGCGCGGTTTCTTCCTCGTTGTGGCCGCGGAGCAGCAGGAGGCTGCCGACCGTCGGCGGCGGGCCGTAGAAGTCGAGCCGCCGCACGCCGATCGGCAGGAGGATGCGGCCGGTCCAGTCGGGCTGCTCCAGGTGCCACGCACCGAGGACGTGCATGGCCGCGTCCACGAGCACCGGGTCGAGCGCCACCTGTGGATCGGCGTCGGACGCGAACCAGCCGTCGCGCGGCTGCACCTCCAGCGTCCCCTCGATCCCCTCGCGGCCGACGCGGCCGAGCGAGCGGATCATCTGGAACAGCGGCCCGTGGAACATGTTCCGCCGCAGGTCTTCGACCGACGACCGGCACGGCGTTTCGTCGGAGAGCGCGAACGGCAGCGGGTCCGGCGGCTCGGGGTAGCGGTCGGCGAGCGTGAGTGTCGCCTCGCAGGCCGGCTTCCCGGCGGCGTCCGCGAGGAACGAGTTCCCCAGGTCGCGCACGTCGGCCTTCACCTCCACGGTTCCCGTCGCCTCGTCGGCGGCGACGACGGCGGCGCGAACTTCGAGCGTGGTCGGGTCCGGGTCGAACGGCAGCCAGCGGAACAGGCGCACGTTTTGAAGGCTCGTCACGACCTTGCCGGGGGCGAGGAGGAGCGCCGCCTGCGCCATCGCCTCCAGGCTGAACGTCATCGGCAGAATCGGGAGGCCGTTCTGGGCGGGATCGACGCGGCTGACGCCGCGGCCGCCCAGGGTGTGGTCGTCCGCGTAGCGGTCCTCGCGCTCGTCCATCACGCGGCGGAACACGACCTCGCGCCCCGGCTCGTAGCGGATCACGTCGCCGGTCAGGCAGAGCGGCTTGTCGACGGCCGGCGAGGGGCCCGCGTCAGCCGGCTGTTCAACGTATCCCGCGGGGCAGCCCGCGAGGAACGACGCCATCACCTCGCGCTGCACGTCAAGGAACTGCTCCATCACGTCGAGGTACGCGGTCATTACGTCTGCGGCGTTACACTCGGGCGAAGCCCGGGGACGGCCGTCCCCGGGCGTTTGAGCGGAGTGCAGGTGCGCCGCGTTCACCGGGACGTGGTGTGCGGCCAGCTGCGCGACGAGGTGGTTGATCTGCGTCGGGCCGCTCTTGCGCGGCAGGTTCGCCGGAATCGCCGCGAACCGCTCGCCGCGGAGGATGTCTTCGGCGAACGCCGACAGGTTGCCGCGCGGGCCGGCTTCCACGAACACGCGGACGCCGTCGGCGTGCATCCGCCGCACCAGCCGCGTGAACTCGACCGGGCTCACCCAGTGGTTCACGAACAGCTCGCGCGCCGCGTCCGGCTCGTCGGGGAAGCGCCCGCCGGTACTGCACGAATAGACCGGCGTGTGCGGCGCCGCGAACGGCACCCCCGCGAACAGGTCGCGGAACGGGCCCATCCACGGCTCGAACAGCGGCGTGTGGTACGGCCGGCGGAACGGCAGCCGCTCGCAGATGATGCCGCGCGCGGTCAGCACGTCCTCGACGCGGGTCACGGCCGCGGTCGGGCCGACGGCGACGCACTGGTGCGGGCAGTTGTCCATCGCCACCCCGACGCCCGCGCCCGCCGCGACCTCCTCGACCGCGGCGCGACCGGCGCCGACGGCCAGCAGCGTGATGTCGGGGCCACCCGCCTCGTCCTCCTGGCGCTGCATCGTCGCCATGATTTCGGAGAGACGCGGGCCGAGGGCGGTGTCGGTCTGCATGGCCCCGGCCGCGAGCAAAGCCGCGATTTCGCCCGCACTGTGCCCGGCGACCGCGGACACCGGGACGCGCAGGTTCTCCAGCACCCGCGTCAGCGCCAGGTCGGCCAGCAGCACGGCGAAGATCGACGGCCCGAGCTTCCGCAGCTCGGCCTCGGCGGCGGCCTTTCGGTCGTCGGTCGCGTCCGCCGGCAGGTGGAGCACGCCCCGCAGCGACGCCTCCGGCGTACCGGCCTCGGCGGCGAGGTGGTCGCACCACGCGAACGTCTCCTCGACCTCGGGGAAGACGCCGCACAGGTCGGCGAGCATGTTCAGATACTGCGCCCCCTCGCCGGGGAACAGCAGTGCCACCGAGCCTTCGAGCCCCAACGGCCGCGCGGAGAAGTAGACGCCGTTCGCGTCGCGCACCTGCTCGCACGACGGGTCGGCGACGCGGCCGGCGGCCCGGCGGAGCTTCACGGCTAGATCGGCCGGCGACGCGGCGACGACGGCCAAGACGGAGCCGACGGGGACGAACCCGGTCGCAAGCTCGGCGGCGAGCGCGGGGAGCGAGAACGCCGGGTCGGACTCGGCCGCGGAGGCGACGGAGAGAGCCGCGGCGGCGAGGGCGGCGCGGTCGGCGGCGGTGAGGAGGACGACTTCCGTGTCCCAGCCGGGTCGCGCCGCGGCGTCGGCGCGGCGCGGGGCGGCGAGGGTAGCAGTCATGCGTTACTCGGCCCCCACGGCGGCGAGTTCGGCCGGAGCCGTCTTGCCCGGTCGGCCGGCGTGCTCGGTGCCGCCGGCGACCACGACCTCGGCCTCGCCCTTCGCGCCGAACACGACCTCGTCCACGGCGAAGCGGGCGCCGACCGCGGGGGCGATGAGCTTCAACCCGCGGGCGACAAGGTGCTTCTCCAGGTCGGCCACCATGCCGACCTCGGCCCACGGCCCCCACGCCACCGACACCACACGGCCGGGCCACGCGGCGTCGAGCTGGCAGGCCAGCTTGCTGAGCACCTCGTTGGCCGCGGCGTAGTCCGACTGGCCGCGGTTGCCGTAGCGGCTGGTGATGCTCGCGTACAGCGACAGGAACTTCGTCCGCGCCGGGTCGAGCGTGCGGGCCAGGGTGAAGGCACTCTCCACCTTCGTGCCGAACACGCGGTCGAACGATTCGGGCGTCTTGTCCTTCAGCAGCTTGTCCTCGATCACGCCGGCGCCGTGGATTACACCCGTCGGCTTCACCTCCGCGACGAGCGCCCCGAGCGCGGCGGCGTCGCGCACGTCGACACTGCGGTATTCGACGGCCGACCCGGCGGCGCGAATCGCGTCGAGGTTGCCGCGGATCTCCCGATCCTTCACCAGCCGCTTGAACTCGGCCTCGACCGCCACCGGCTTCGCCCCCGGGCTCCGCTTCATCAGCGCGGCCTTGATCTCGGCCGGCGTCGTCAGCCCGGCGGTGTCAGCGGGCTCGTCGGCCGGGGGCGGGGAACTGCCGACCAGCACCAGCCGCGACCGGTAGCGGGTGGCGATCTCCAGCGCGATCTTCGCCGTGATGCCGCGAGCGCCGCCGGTCACAAGTACAGTGTCGGTCGGCCCCAGTTCCACGGCGGGGGCGTCGGTGTCGAGCGGGCCGGGTTCGACCTGCCACGTCACGCGGTCGTCGCCGTCGCGGCCGACCTCCAGCGGGCCGTCGGGGTCGCCGAGCTCGGCCAGCAGCTGTTCGACGAGCCGCGGCGCGGGAACCTCGGGGTCCACGTCCACGACGCGAACGGTCGCTTCCGGCCACTCGTAGCCGAGGCACTTGGCGAACCCCGCGACGCCGCCGTGCGTCGGCGTGAACGCCGCCGGCAGCTCGCCGCCATAACCCATGCGGCCGCCCATCGCGGTCACCGCCAGGAGCACGGCGCTACCGTCCTTGCCGGCGGCGCGGATGTCGGCTTCGAGCCCGCGGGCGAGGAGGTACAGCGACTTCACCTCGCGCTCGGCCCGCCGCGCGGGACTCTCGCCGTCCGGCGGCTCGGCCAGCGGCAGAAGGTGAATCAGCCCGGCGACCGGGCCGCACTCCGTGCGGACGCGCGACAGGACGGATTCGACGGCGGCGGGGTCGGTCAGGTCGGCGGCGAATGCCGACGCGGCCTCGCCGGGGTCGGTCATGCGGACGAGGACGGCGTTCACGTCCAGCTCGGCGAGGCGGTCGGCCAGCTCGCGGGCGGTGCCGAGGCGGTCGTCGGTGATGACGAGTGTGCCGGCGGGCGGTACGAACCGCGGGCGGTCGGGGAGTGGGGCGTCGACGAGCCGCACCACGAGCCGCTGCACCTCGCCCGAGCGGGCGCCGGGATGAAGGTCGGCGGGGGCGTCGTGCTTGCCGTTCGCGGACGGGGCCGGGAGGGCGGAGGGGGCCGCGTCGGCGAGCGCGCCGGCCACGTAGTCGGCGATGCCGCGGATGGTTTTGATGACGGACAGTTTCTCCATCTCGAGGTTGGGCGGCGACCCGCCCGCCGCGGCCTCGATCCCCTCGGCCAGTGCCCCGAGGACTTCCACGCGCTTGATCGAATCGACGCCCAGGTCGGCCTCCAGGTCGAGGTCGATGCTGAGCGCTTCCTTCGGATAGCCTGTCCGGTCGCTCACCAGATCGAGGAGCCGGGCGACGAGGGCGTCGCGGTCGAGCACGGGGGCGTGTGGTTGCTGCACCGCCGCAAGCGGCGTGGGGGTGGGTTCGTGCTTGCCGTTCGCCTCGTGCTTGCCGTTCATCGACGCGACGGGAACGGGAGCAACCTGCTGCGGAGCGATCCGCGACACCAGCTCGGGCGGGGCCATTCGCGCGGCGATCGGCGGCGGCAGGATCATCCCGTTCGCGTGCGGCACCGGGGCGTGACCGTTGGTGCTCGGCGTGGGGGGCTGGCCGCCGGCGCCGAGGTAGCTGAGCATGACGCTCCGCTGCGTGTCGAGGAACTTCGCCATCACGTCCTGGAAGCGGGCCATCACCTGAGCCGCGCCCTCGGGGGCGGGGGCGGCGGGGAGGAGCGTGGGGGGCGTCGGGGTGTGCATCGGCGCTCGCGGGGTCGGGGTGGTCACGCGGGGGGCTGGGGGCGCGGCGGCCGTCACGACCGCAGCGGGCTTCGGGGCTTCGACGGGTTTGGAGATCGGCTTCGCGTCCGGCGGCAGCGCCTGGCCGAGGAGCCGCGGTTCGGGGCCGTTCACCGGTCGGCTGCGGACGCCGTTCACCACCCACGCCGTCGCCGGCGGCTTCGGCTTGCCGGTGTCCGGGCCGAGCTTCGACAGGTCGAACGGCTTCACGCCGCGGCCCTGGTACAGCCGGTCGAGCTGAACAGGGACGCCGGCCGCGAGCAACTGGCCGAGGGCGTGGCACAGCTGGACGAGGCCCGGGCGGCCTTTCTGGTCGGTGGCGACAGCGAGGAAAGGCCTCCCTGCGAACACCTGACCCGCAAGCCCGGTGAGGACCGCGCTCGGCCCGACCTCGACGAACACGCGGGCGCCGGCGGCGTACATCGCCTCCAGTTCGTCGGCGAACTTCACCGGCGAAACGAGGTGCTCGGCCAGCAGCTTCGCCGGTTCGTCGCCGTGCGGCGCCGCGGTGGTGTTCGAGTACACCGGCTTCCGCGGGGGGAGCCAGTCCGCAGCGGCGAGCGCTGACGCCAGCGGTTCCTTCGCACCCGCGATGAGCGGCGAGTGGAAGCCGCACGCCACCGGGAGGCGCTGCGCCCGCACCTTCGCCGCGTCCAGCTTCGCGGCCGCGGCGGCGAGGCCGGCTTCGGTTCCGGCCATCACGGTCTGGTGCGGCGAGTTGTGGTTGGCGACCCACACCCCTTCGACACCCGCCAGCAGCGGTTCGAGCGCCGCCGGCGTCGCGTCCGCGGCGAGCATCCCGCCCGCGGCCTTCCCGGCGGCGTCGCGGATGACCCGGCCGCGCTCGAAGGACAGCGCCAGGAAGTCGTCGTCGCTCAAGGCACCCGCGGCGGCGAGGGCGGCGTACTCGCCGTAGCTGTGCCCCGCGAGCAGGTCGGCTTCGACGCCGAGCGCCGCGAGGAGCCGCGCCATGCCGAGCGACGCCGCGCCGATGGCGGGTTGCGCGACCTCGGTACGCTGCAGTTCCTTGCGGTTGTACGCCTCTTGCTCCGGGCCGAACGGCGACGGCGGGAACACGAACCGCCCGAGCGGCTTCTCCAGCTTCCCGATCAGGACGCGGTCGGCGGCGTCGAGCACCTGCCGCACCTCGGTGAAGGCCATCGCCGGCTGCGCGAGCATGTCCGGGTACTGCGACCCCTGCCCGGGGAACAGGAACGCCACCTTCGGGAATGATGAATGTTGAATGATGAATGATGAATCAGGAGCCGTGCGGAAGTACACGCCACGAGGGTCGGTCGCCGCGTCGTCGGGCTTCGCCAGCAACTCGAGCGCAACCCCCAGCTTCTCGGTCATCTCCGCGAGCGACGCGGCGACCACGGCGAGCGTCGGCTGACCGCACCCGGCCCGGCTCGACTGCCACACCGACGCGGCGAGGTCGGCGAGGGCCGGTTCGGCGCCGGCGGCGAGGGCGTCGCGGCACTGCGTCACCGCGGTCGTGAGCCCGGCGCGGTCGGGCCGGCGCCACACGAACAGCTCGGCCGGCCACGCCCGCAGGCCGCTCTCGGGGCGGTCGAGGTAGTCGCCGGTGTACTCCTCCAGCACGGTGTGGAAGTTCGTGCCGCCGAACCCGAACGCGCTCACGCCGGCGGTGCGCGGGTGCAGCGCGCCGTGGACCCACGGGCGGGCCTCGGCGTTCAGGTACAGCGGGCCGCCGTCCAGGTTCGCCTTCGGGTTCGGCGTCTCGACGAGTGTCGGCGGCAGCACCTTGTAGTGGAGCGCGTACGCCGTCTTGATGAGCCCCGCGAGCCCGGCGGCGCACTTGCTGTGGCCGATCATCGATTTCACCGAGCCGATGGCGCACGACTGCGCGTCGGCGCCCGCGTCGCGGAGCAACTGGCCGATCGCCCGCGCCTCCGTCTGGTCGCCTACGACGGTGCCGGTGCCGTGCGCCTCGACCAGCCCGACGTGCGCGGGGTTCACCCGCGCGTGGGCGTAGGCGCGGTTGAGCGCCCGCAGCTGCCCCTCGGCCCGCGGCGCCGTCAGCCCCTTGTCGCGGCCGTCGCTGGAAGCGCCCACGCCCTTCACGACGGCGTAAATCCGGTCGCCGTCGCGCTCGGCGTCGGCGAGCCGCTTCAGGATCGCCACGCCGACGCCTTCCGCGAGAGCGATGCCATCGGCGTCCGCGTCGAACGGGCGGCAGCGGCCCTTCGGGCTGAGGGCGTGCGTCTTCGAGAACGCGACGTAGGCGAAGGGCGTCTGCACCGCGTCGCCGCCCATCACGATGGCCACGTCGCTGGTGCCGTCCTGCAGCTCGCGGACGCCGGCGTAGAGCGCCGCCAGCGACGACCCGCACGCGGCGTCGATGGCCATGTTCGGGCCGCCGAGGTTGAACCGGTTCGCCACGCGCCCGGCGGCGACGTTCAGCAGGATGCCCGGGAACGAATCCTCGGTCCACTCGGGGAGGATGCCCTCGCCCAGCTCGATGATCGTGTCCGACTTGACGGGCATGCCCGGGATCGACTCCATGAGCGGCATACACGCCCGGAAGCCGTAGGAAACCGACAGCGGCATCCCGCCGCCGCCGACGCCCAGGATGGCGCAGGTGCGCTCCCGCGCGAATGGCCGGTCGAGGTAGCCGGCGTCGCCGAGCGCCTGGTTCACCGCCTCCAACAGCAGCAGTTGCAGCGGCTCGATGTTCGGGATCGACCGCGGCGTGATGCCGTACTTCAGCGGGTCGAACAGCACGTCCGACATGAACCCGCCCCACTTCGACACCATCTTGTCGCGGGCGCGCGGGTCGGGGTCGTAGTACGGCCGCCAGTCCCAGTGCGACGCCGGGATCTCGATGACCGCGTTCGTCTTGGCGAGGATGTTCCGCCAGTACGGCTCGGCCCCGACGGCGTTCGGGTAGAAGCAACTCATCCCGATAATCGCCACGTCGCACGGCGGCGGCGCGGGTAGCTCGTCGGTTGACGAATGACGAATGACGAATGACGACTCCGGCCCGGCACACACGTCGGCGTGCAGTTCGGCGATCGTGGTGACGCCGTCGCGGAGGGCGGCGACCTGGCCGATCATGTACATGCCGCGGGCGAACTGGTCGTCGGCCGACACCGCCGCCAGCCCCGGCGCACCCGCCGCGCGGTCCACGCCCTTGCTCGCCACCCGCAGGCGGCCCAGGTTCATCCGCTCCAGCGCCAGACCCACGTCCAGCGGCGACTTGCCTTCGGCGCACAGGCGGTGCTTCTCGGCCTCGAACGTCTCCGCGTACGGCGTCGGGATGCAGCGGATGGCGTGACCCGGACCGGTTTCCAGCAACACGGTGTCGCCGCACGCCAGCGCCTCGCGCTGGAAGCGCTCCGTGATGGCGCCGCCGGCCACGGCCTCCGGCGTGAACAGGTACGCGGTGCCGAGCAGCACACCGACCTTCACGCCGCGCTCGTTCAGCCCCGCGGACAGGGCCGCGACCATCCCCGCCGACGCGGCGTCGTGGACGCCGCCGGCGAAGACGACGTGCAGCCCGTCGGCCGGCTTCCCGCCCGCGAGGTGCTCGGTCAGTACGTCGGCCATCGCCTCCCACAGGGCGAAGCTGGCGCGCGGGCCGACGTGCCCGCCGCACTCCTGCCCCTCGAAGATGAAGCGGCGGGCGCCGTCCTTCAGGAACCGCCGCAGCAGGCCCGGCGACGGCACGTGTAGGTACGTCGGGATGCCCTGCGCTTCCAGCTCCTTCGCCTGGTCGGGCCGGCCGCCGGCGATGATCGCGAACGGCGGCTTCGTGGCACGGATCGCGTCCAGCTGCTCGGAGCGAATCTCGGCCGGCACGAAGCCCAGGATGCCGACGCCCCACGGCCGCTGCCCGAGCCGCGCCTTCGTCTCCTTCAGCAGCGCTTCCGTCTCGGCCTTGCGGAGAAGGGCGAGCGCCAGGAACGGCAGCCCGCCACCCGCGGCGACGGCGTCGGCGAACGCCGCCGTGTCGCTGACGCGGGTCATCGGACCCTGAAGGATCGGGTACGTCGTCCCGTGCGACGCCGCGAGCGGCCCGCCGGCGACGAGGTGCGGGGTACGGCGGCTCAACTCCAGCAACCGGACCGCCGTCTCGCGGACGTGTTGAATCACACCCGCGACCGTCACGCCCTTCGCGGCCAGCCCGGCGGCGAGCGCCACGTCCTGCCCCACCGGCCACACGCCGTCCGCGACGCGGTCGCGCACCGCGGCTCGCCAGGCGGGAAGCTCCGTCAGGCGGTCCGCGTCGCGCATCAGCTCTTGTGCGGCAGCGCTGTCGGCCCGGCCGAACACGCGCACGGCTTCCCCGAGCCGCGCCCCGAGCACGACCGTTTCGCCGCCGTCGAGCCCGGCAATGCGCTTCCGGGCGGCGTCGCCCAGTGGCGACTCGCGCGTCAGCAGCAGTTGCGAATCGAGAACGACGCCGCGGGCGCCGGCCGCGAGGCACGCCGCCGCGGTGTGCGGGCCGACGCCGCCCTGCACCCAGAACGGCAGCGAAACACCGTGGTTCGCCGCGAACTGCCGCCACGCTTGAACCAGGATGAAGGAGGTCTCCGCGCCGACCCGGCCGCCCGCTTCGTGCCCCTTCAGTACCACGCCGTCCAAGCCCCAGCCGACCGCCGCGTCGAACTCCGCCCGGCTCACCACCTCTGCCACCACCTCGACGCCCGCCTCGCGCAGGTGCCCGGCCGTTGCGGCATGTTCCGGCACGATGCCGCCGGCCAGGATCACCCACGCGGGCTGATTCGCGTCGAGGAGCAGGGGGAGGACCGTTGTCGCGTCCCGGCCGAGCTTCACGCCGAACGGGCCGCGCCCGTGGTGGGCCAGCCGCTGAACCGCGGCGCGAATCGCTTCTGGACGGGCGTATTCGAGGTCGAGGGTGCCGCGGGCGCCGGCGCGGACCGCGGCGATCGCCAGCGACGGGTCGGGGGTGCCGGGCGGTGTCAGAACGAAGATGTCGCTCGAATCCATCATGACCCTCAGAGGGCGGAGTCCGGCCGGGTGCGGAGTGCGGCACGGCCGGAACAGTCGGTCGCCGACGGCGGGGTGGTCGCCGCGGGAAGCTCCAACCCAATGCGTTAGTATCCGCAAATTGCCGCAGGTTGGCAATTTGGGCAGTGTGGAAGCTTACGGCATGGCCCGCATTCTGGGTAAGGGAGACCGATTAGACCGACACCCGTTCCCGACACGTTCGGGGAGGGTCGGGCGGATTGCATCTCCTGTGCCGGGTAGGACGGCTCAACCGGCTGGGGGGATTCTGCCGATCTTAAGAAACGGGGGGGGACGGGAAGTTCCTGACCCGCCGCCGAGGGACGAGCCATGCGCAGATCCGTTCTCCTTCTTGCGACCCTGCTTCTCACCACCGGGTGCGAGCGGTTCCTCGTCCGCACCCAGAACCGCGTCGCCTTCGACGGCCCGATCGACACCCGCGTCACCACCGACATCCCGCCCGTCAGCCCGACCGCCGGGCCGGTGCGGCCGGTCGTCGTGGTCGCGGGTTCGTCGAACGCCCGCGTCGCGGTCGTGGACGTGGACGGGCTCGTCCTCAACACGCCGTTCGCCGGCTTCTCGTCGCTCGGCGAGAATCCCGTCGCCCTGTTCCGCGAGCGGCTCGACGCCGCCGAGGCCGACCCGTCCGTGAAGGCCGTCGTGCTCCGAATCAACAGCCACGGCGGCGGCGTCGCGGCGTGCACCACCATGCGGCGCGACCTGGAACGCTTCAAATCCCGCAGCGGCAAGCCGGTCGTGGCGGCGCTGCTGGATACCGCGTGCGGCGGCGCGTATTACCTGGCGTCGGCCGCGGACCAGGTCGTCGCGGGGGAGGGGACCGTCACCGGCGGCATCGGGGTCATCCTGAACCTGTTCAACCTGCAAGACCTGATGGGGCAGTTCAACGTGATCCCGCAGCCGATCCGGGCCGGGGAGAAGGCTGACATCGGCAGCTCGGCCCGCCCGATCCTGCCGGAGGAGAAGCAGCTCCTCCAGGCGATGGCCGACGAGTTCCACGGCCGGCTCGTCGCCGACGTCCGCAACTCGCGGCCGACCGCCGACCCCGTGGTGTTCGACGGCCGCATCCTCACCGGTACGCAGGCCCGGGTGCGCGGGCTGGTCGATCAGGTCGGCGGCCTCGATCACGCCATCGCGGTCGCGGCCGGCGCCGGTTGCGGCGACGGCTTCCGCCCGCAGGTCGTGCTCTACCGCCGGGCCAACGACCCGGCGCACTCGGTATACGCCGTCACCGCCAACGTGCCGCTCCAGGGCGCCGGCCTGCTGCCGAACATCCCCGGCCTCGACCGGTCGAAGCTGCCGACATTCTTAAGCCTATGGCAGCCGGAGCTCACGATGGAGAAGCTGGGGGGGAAGTGAGTCGTGTTCGGAGCCCCGAAGGGGCGGCAGTCAATAGCCCAGGGCGTCAGCCCTGGGTCGCGTAGAGGGTGACTGTAGGGTGTCACGCCCACGAACTGCACCACAGGTCACCCAGGGCTGACGCCCTGGGCTATTACCTGCCGCCCCTTCGGGGCTCCGGCACGTGCGCACTGTCGGGACTTCGGGCGAAGCTCGGGGCAGCTGACCTCGCGCTTCGCGTGCCGCCCTAGAATCCGCTTCAACGCACCCCGAACACGCACCCAATGTTCCTCCACCAGCAACACCTCCGCCACCTGCTTCGGCCGGAGCACTACACGACCGAGGGGCAGTACCGTGCCGAGCTCCGGCACCTCTTTCTTCCGGCCTGGCACCCGGTCGCCACGGTCGGGCAGCTGCGGAAGCCCGGCGACTTCCTGACCCTCGACCTGCTCGAAACGCCGATCCTGATCCGCAACTTCGACGGCGAGCTGGACAAGACCCGCGGCGCGACCGAGCTGCCGACCGTCGGACCGGACCAGGCGTGGTCGGCCTGATACACTTCCCGTCGTGACCTCGAACCCCGCCGCATCCCGGACCGCAACCCGCCGCGTCGTCGTCGCCGGCGCGGCGGTGGCGGCGGCGACGCTCGTCGTCCACGGCCTCTCGCTCGTCGTGCCGGGACTTCAACTGGACGACTTCGTGATCCTGCGCCAGTCGCGCTCGTGGGCCGACACCCGCGAGCGGCTGTGGGTGCCGGTGAACGAGCACTGCTGGCCGCTGTTCCGGCTCCTCACGATGGGAGTGGTGTGGGCCGCGAACGGGGCCGCGTCGCTGCCGCTGGCGGGGGCCGTGTCGGTTCGGGTCGCGCTGTTGGGGACGGTGTGGCTCGTGTACCGGTTCGTGCGGCGTGAACGCGGGCACCCGTACCACGGCCTCGCGGCCGCGGCCGGGTTCGGCGTCACGGCGGCGTACCAGGAGGCGGTGAACTGGTACGCCGCCAGCCCGGCCCTGTGGGCGGCCGCGGCGACCGTGCTGGCGCTCCTCGCAGCGCAGCGGTGGGTTCAGGCGCGGTCGTGGGTCGGGCTGGCGGCGGCGGCGGGGTGGTCGGCGGTGGCGCCGGCGTGGTTCGGCGGGGGCGTGCTGACGGGGCCGCTGTGCGCGCTATACCTGGTCCTCGGAGAGCGCTGGCGGGCGGCCGGGGTTCCACTCGTCGGCACGGTGGTGTACGTGGCGGTCGCCCTCACAATGGCGGGCGACCAGCTGCTGCACGTCAACCACCACGGCGCGGACTCGACCATCGACGCGATTGACCCCGCCGTCGGGGCGGTATACTCGGCCCGCTCGGTCGTGGACAACCTTGTCTTCGGGGCCGTCGGCGTGTCCGGGTTCACCACCCCCCCGGCCGTCGCCGCGGTGCTGTTCGTCGGCGTCGCGGCCGGCGCGGGGTGGTGGTGGCGGTGGGCGCCGCGGCGCGACCTGGTCGTGCTCGGGCTGGCGTTCGTCGTCCTCCATTTCGGCCTGATCTATTCGGCTCGGGCGGGGTGGACGTACGACCAGTTGCGCGGCTGGTCGCGCTACACCGTGTTCCCGTGGATGGGTGTGGTGCTGGCCGTCGCCGGCGGGCTGCGCCGCCCGGCGGACACGGAGTTGACGACCCGCGAGGCGTGGCGGCTGGGTTTGCTGATCCTCGGCCTGATGCTGGTAAACCTGCCGCGCGGCGTCCTCGGCACGCCGATCCGCCCGGCGGAGCAACCGCGGGTGTTGCTGCAGGTCGAGGACATGGACCGCAAGTGTCGGGAAGCGGGTATCCCGGCGGAGGCGGCGTGGCGGGTGCTCGTACCGCTCCCGATGCCGGGCGACCCGGCGTTCGACGCCTACCTGCTGATCCACGGCGGGACCGGGCCGGACGACGTGCCGGACGACGAAGTGAGGCGCCGGCTCGGCGTTCAATGAACGTTGCCTCCCGGCGAGCCGACCGCCGTAAGGCGGCGGGTGAAGGTCGCGTGACGTTCTTCACCCGCCGCCTTACGGCGGTCGGCTCGCCGGGTGTTGACGTAGCGCCGGCGCGTGACTCGATCGACGAACGATGCCTACTTCCGCCGGTCCGGGAAATGCTCCTGCATCGCCTGCTTCATTTCGCGCACGGCCCGCTCCAGCCCCACGAACACCGCCCGCGACACGATGGCGTGGCCGATGTTCAGCTCCTCGACGCCGGGGATGCGGACGATCGGCTTCACGTTGACGTAATTCAGCCCGTGCCCCATGTGGACGTGCAGCCCCAGCGCGACGGCGTGGGTCGCGGCCGTTCGCAGCTTGTCCAGCTCGGCCGCGACGGCCTCCGCACCGACGGCCTCGGAATAACTCGCGGTCTGGAATTCGATGGCGTCGGCCCCCAGGTCCATCGCCTGATCGACCTGCGCCAGATCGGGGTCGATGAACAGCGACACCGGAATCCCGGCGGCCTTCAGCTTCTCGACTGCCGGCCGCGTCTGCTCCTCGGTGGCAATCACGTCGAGTCCGCCTTCGGTCGTCAGCTCCTGCCGCTTCTCGGGAACGAGCGTCGCCTCGTCGGGCTTCACCTTCAGGGCGATGGCGATGATTTCGTCGTAGGCCGCGAGTTCGAGGTTCAGCCGCGTGGTGACGGTCTCCCGCAACAGGTACACGTCGCGGTCGTTGATGTGGCGGCGGTCCTCGCGGAGGTGGACGGTGATGCCGTCGGCCCCGCCGAGCGTGGCGAGGATGGCCGCGGCGACGGGGTCGGGTTCCTTCGCCCGCCGGGCCTGGCGGACGGTGGCGACGTGGTCGATGTTGACGCCGAGGCGGATCACGGGCGTGGGGAGGTTGAAGGTGAGGAGGTTGACGCTGAAGTTATGCGAACGAAGCCCACCCGTTGCAACGGGTGGGCTTTCTGACGCTCCTCGTGCTCCCGTGGTTCGCGCTAGCGCGAATATCGCGCCAGGTAGTCGAGCACGTCGCGGTAGCGGGCCAGCTCGCGCGTGAGCAGCCGGTACAGGAGCACACCCAGCATGACGCAGCCGATCCGTTCTAGCACCGGGCTGATGACCGGGAAGGAGAACCAGACCGCGAAGAAGAAGTAGTTCAGCGCGAACAGCGCGAGTACCGACGGAACCATGAACTGGAACAGCCGGCTGACGCGGTAGCGGCTGTCGAAGTACATGTGAACGGCCAGCCGGGCCTCGTCCAAGAGCTGTGCGAGGAACCACTTGCGCGCCGCCGGGTCGGGTTCCGACGGCGGGTGAAGGACGGCCCCGTCCGGCGGCGGCGGGGGCTCCGCATTCAGCAGCGCAAGGGCGGTGGAGCGGCGCGACCGGGTCGGCGGCGGGTGGTCATCGTCGTCGTGCAGCGGCTCGGCCATGCCTCGCCCTCCGATCGTCCGTGGTGCGGCTAGGTTACCGGCGGACCGGCTGCCGCTCAAGCCGACCCGCCCGGACTTCCGATTGACTCCCGGGCGGGGGCGGCGGTATTGCACCCGCACGGATCGTACCAGAGACCTGGCAAGGACGCCGGATGCCTCCTCGAACGACCATCGTCGGCGGGTGCGGGCACGTCGGCCTGCCGCTCGGCATCGCCTTCGCGGACGCCGGCGCCGAGGTCACGCTCCTCGACACCCATGCCGGCCGCGTCGGCGAGGTGAACGCCGGGCGGATGCCGTTCCTCGAATGGGGCGCCGACGCCGCCCTCGCCCGCACCCTCGACGCCGGCAAACTCACCGCCACCACCGACGCCGATTCCGTCACCACCGCGGAAGTCGTCGTCGTGACGATCGGTACGCCGGTGGACGAGTTCCTCGACCCGAAGGTCCGCACCTTCGACCGCGCGATGGACGACCTCCGCCACCGCCTGCGGCCGGGTCAGCTGCTCGTCCTCCGCAGTACCGTCTACCCCGGCATGACCGAGCGGCTGATTGCCCGCTTCCGCGAATCCGGGCCGGCCGTCGATGTCGCGTTCTGCCCCGAGCGGATCGCCCAGGGCTACGCGCTCAAGGAACTGTACGAGCTGCCGCAGATCGTCAGCGGCTCGTCGCCGGCCGCGGTGCGGCGGGCGAAGGAGCTGTTCCGGCTGCTGACGCCCGACCTGATCGAGCTGCCGCCGCGGGAGGCCGAGCTGGCGAAGCTGTTCGCCAACACGTACCGGTACGTCAACTTCGCGGTGTCGAACCAGCTGTACCTCATCGCCCAGCGGCACGGCGCCGACTTCGCCCGCATCCACGCCGCGGTGACACACAAGTACCCGCGGCTCGGCGGCTTCCCGAAGGCCGGCTTCGCCGGCGGGCCGTGCCTCCTCAAGGACACGATGCAGCTCGCCGGCTTCAACCACAACTCGTTCCCGCTCGGCCAGGCGGCGATGATGGTGAACGAAGGGCTCCCCGCGGCGCTCGTCGACTTCGTGAAGCAGACGCGCGACCTGAGCCGCGACACGGCGGCGATCCTCGGTATGGCGTTCAAGGGGAACTGCGACGACCCGCGCGACTCGCTGGCGTACAAGCTCCGCAAGGTGCTCACGCTCGAGTGCCGCGACGTGCTCTGCACAGACCCGTACATCGCCGACCCGTCGTTCGTCACCGCCGACGAGGCACTCCGCCGGGCGGACATCGTGTTCGTCGGCGCCTGCCACGCCGAGTACAAGTCGCTCCGGTTCCGCCAGCCGGTGATCGACGTGTTCGACTTCCTCCCCGCCCGCTCCGAACCTGCGCGGCAGGCCGCGTAAGTGAGCGGCGCGCATGAACAGCCGGCTGACGCCGGCCGCTCGCCCGGAGATTCGCCTTGAAGGTCCTCGTCACCGGCGCCGCCGGGTTCATCGGCACCTACCTCGTCAAGGAGTTGCTCGCCCACGGCCACGACGTGGTCGGCGTGGACAACTACTCGAAGTACGGCCCCACCCGCCAGGACTGCGACGACCACCCGCGCTACCAACTCGTCGTCGGCGACGCCAAAGATTCGGACCTGCTGAAGACGCTCCTTGCCGACTGCGACGGGTTCGTCGCCGGGGCCGCGATGATCGGCGGCATCACGTACTTCCACGCCTACGCCTACGACCTCATCGCCGAGAACGAGCGCATCACCGCCGCCGCGTTCGACGCCGCCGTCCACGCCTACCGCACCGCCGGCCTGCGCAAGATCACCGTCATCTCGTCGTCGATGGTGTTCGAGAACGCGACGACGTTCCCGAGCCAGGAGGGCGACCAGCGCAAATGCCCTCCGCCGGCGAGCACCTACGGGTTCCAGAAGCTGGCCGTGGAGTACTTCGCGCAGGGCGCCTACGAGCAGTACGGGATGCCGTTCAGCATCGCCCGGCCGTTCAACTGCGTCGGCATCGGCGAGAAGCGCGCCCGCGGCGAAGAAGAGGTGTTCAGCGGCAACGTGAAGCTGGCGATGAGCCACGTCGTGCCGGACCTGGTGCAGAAGATTCTGAAGGGGCAGGACCCGCTGCACATCCTCGGCGGCGGCCAGCAGGTGCGGCACTACACGTACGGCGGCGATCTGGCACGCGGCATCCGGCTGTGCGTCGAGCACCCGAACGCGCTGAACGAAGACTTCAACCTCTCGACGGCCACCAGCACGACCGTGCTGGAGTTGGCGGAGCTGATCTGGACGAAGATTCACGGCAGCGCGAAGCCGTTCCGGTACACGAGCGACAAGCCGTACGCCTACGACGTGCAGTGCCGCATCCCGGACACGACGAAGGCCCGCGAGCAGCTCGGGTTCGTCGCCGACACGCCGCTCGACACCATCCTCGACGAAGTGATCCCCTGGATCGCCGAGCAGGTGGAACTGGGGGTGATCTGATGCCCCCGGAGTCGCTGAGTCTGGTGGTGCCGGTCTACAACGAGGCGGACAACTTCCCGAACCTCGTTCGGGAGGTGGAACGCTTCGTTCCGCAGCCGTTCACGCTCAACGTCGTCTACGACTTCGACGGCGACACCACGGTGCCGGTGGCGCGCGAGCTGGCCGCGTCGCGGCCGTGGTTGCGGCTCGTGAAGAACCGC
>Ga0209181_10002753_pt1 | contig 28345 bp, 20 predicted proteins | sample MAT05_FD_187208 | JGI IMG/M metagenome (GOLD analysis project Ga0209181, IMG submission 187208) | Freshwater microbial communities from Lake Fryxell liftoff mats and glacier meltwater in Antarctica - MAT-05 (SPAdes) (version 2) | ecosystem: Environmental > Aquatic > Freshwater > Ice > Liftoff...
TATCTGTTTGAGTATTTGCGACAGCCTCGTTATTTTTAACCAATGACACGGTTGCACCCCGCAAATATTTGCCATTGCTGTCTGCAATATTGCCCTGCACTTTTGCTGTTGACTGGGCGCATAGCTTTACTGTTGGAATTAAGATTCCAGCGCACAACACAACTGTCTTTACAATAATTTTTATGTTCATCCTAAATCGTTTTTAAATACAATTTCTGTAATTCATTCGCCGTAATGTCACTGGTGTTGAGTGTATGCACTAGTTCCCCTTGCCGCATAATCCCAATCCTTGTTCCCACATTTACCGCATTAAATATGTCGTGGGTGGCCATGAATATGGTTTTGCCTTCTGCGGCTAATTCCTTGCATATCCTGGTAAATTCTGCGGTGGCTTTGGGGTCAAGACCAGATGTGGGTTCGTCCATTAAAATCACATCGGCATTTTTTGCAAGTGCAATGGCAATACCTACTTTTTGGCGCATACCTTTTGAGTAAGCGCTTAATCTTTTTTGATGTGCTTCGCTTTGCAAACCAGCTTTGGTTAAGAAGCCCGTCAATAATTCTTTTGAATACTTGAAACCCGCCAGGCGGCTGAAGAAATCAAGATTTTCTATGCCATCTAAATTGCCATAGAGCTGCACCACTTCTGGTATGTATGCCACAAACTTTTTTGTGGCCACATCATTTGGCTGCACGGTTACATTATTTATTTTGGCTTCGCCGGAAGTGGCATTGGTGAATCCCAAAAATAAATTAATAGTGGTGGTTTTACCGGCACCGTTTTGGCCGAGCAGGCAAAATATCTCCCCTTTATTTACTGAAAGGTTCAGGTTGTTTAGTGCCACCTGTTCGCCATATTTTTTGGTGAGGTTGGTGGTTTGCAGTGTTGTTGTATGCATATTATTTCAGGTTTTTAAATTGTATAAAATTGATGGTGGTGAAGAGTATGATTATTAAAAGCAACGGCAACAAAAGCTTTATCCAGTTTACGGGTGGCTCGCTTTTAAAGTATTCAACCGCGTAATGCTTACGCCAATCTTCCTGCAGTACAGGTAGTTTTTTAATTATTTTTGGATAGAAGTATAGCCGTTTTTTTTCGTGAAAGGCGGTCGTGCTGTCTAAAAATTGAACCTGGTTTTTTAGTCCGGATTGCGCCAGCAGCGAATACTGAAGTTGGGTATGCAGGGTCGGAATAAAATAGCCAACCGTATTGCTTAGTTTCTCCCGCAGCAGCAGCTTATTGCGCATGGCCACACTGTGTTCTGCCGCATCATCATCGCCCATTTGCTGCATAGCATAATACCACAGCCAGTTAAAATCTTCAGCAGGTAAACGGTATTGTTGAAACTGGGGATAGTGCGCATAGAACCTGCCCATGGTTTCCTCTTTCGGTCTATCCCATTTATCATGGTATCCTTCGCGGTTGGCAACTACTGTAGCCATTGCTTCGGGCACGGGGTATTTAGTAGTAATAAGGCTATTGATAACCGCCGGTGCTACTATGGTAAGTAATAGCCAAATACTTAGCAGGCTAACCGCATTGGTGGCAGAATTTTTTTGCCACCCAACAACCATTGCACATGCAATAAACCAAAAGAGTATGTACAAAACACCTTCTGCTATCATTGCTAAATAAGAGGCATTGATAGGTATAGAAAGTATGGGTATGGCCAGCAAATAGAGCAGCAGTAATGTGCCAGTTACAAATGCAGAACGGATCCACCACTTTTGTAGCAACACTTTTTTGGCGGCATTGCTTTGTATGTTTATCAACCGCCATGTGCCTTCTTCTTTTTCTTCAGAAAGCAGGTTGTAGGTAAAGGTGATGATGAGCAGGGGAAAAAGATAGATGAGTACAAAACTGAAATCGAGGTTACCCATTACCATGCTTGCTGGATTGTTTAAATCGCTGTCGTACTTCTTTTCTATAAGGTTGCGTATGGTGACCTGCTGTATGCCCAGGTTTACATCGCGCTGGCCAATACTCAAACCATTTAGCGGGTTAATGCTGTTGACGTACGCAAAACGTAAATAGTATAGCAGCAAGCCCATTTCACTGTGTCCATACTGCACATTTCTGTCAATATGCTGCTGCTGATAGACGGCTGTAGCTTCAATCTTGTCCCGTTGTTTTTCAAGATAACTTTTACCAATAAACAGGCTGATGATACCGCTAAGTAAAAGCAAACTGATACCGGCAATCGCAATTCCGGAACGTAAAAATTGTTTTATCAATAACCTGTTGGGCATGTTAGATGACGTTTATTTTTTTAGATGTAAACAGGACAAGCGCAACTACAAGCAGTAACCAATACACCAGGCTGCATATCGCCAACAGCTCCTGCTGAAGGATTAATTGGAACGATGGCGCTTTATACTGAAAATCGTGGAAGCAAGCCCAATACTTTTTATCTATACTGTAGTTCTTATCGGTAGCAGCTAATTTTTTATTAGGGATCAGTTTTATCTGCAGCTCGTTCATTGCCTGTGCAAGTGCATAGCGGTAGGCTTCTGTTTGCTGTTGAAATTGGGTGTAGGTATTAAAATCCGTTTGGCTAAAAGCCATAGACAGTTGCTTTATGCCTAAATAGGGATTGATGAATGCAGCATAGACTTGCAGCCGGTTTTGCCTTTGATAGATTTGAATAAGACGCTGCAGGTGGCGGTCATAAATTTGCGCCGACATCTTTTCCGCTTCCGCCATTTGAAAGCCACTATAATTGAAGTCAAGCTGTTCAACGCTTTCTGCATGGTTTGCTTTTAATACAGAGTCTTTCAATCCTTTATAGTGCTGATCGTCGGGATTGTGGCTGTCGCCTTCTTTTATAATATCCCCGTCGATACCGTTTTCAAAAGCAATTTTTGACGGGGTGGAGTAAATAGTGTTGGCTAATGTTTGTGTACCCCTGGGCAATACAATCATCATCAATAACCAAATGCCCATAAGCAGCACCAGCGATAGCTTGCTGGTATTGCTCCATGCCGACACCAATACGGCTATACCACTGTATAACAGCACACCTGCAGTGTATATAAGAAACGCTATTATTAACTGTAGCCATACCGCGCTATTGGATGCAGCAAATAGTTGCAATACCGCGGTAAATAAAAAGGCCGGTATCAAAACAATTGCGGCTACGGTGGCAATACCCAATATTCTCCCCGCTAATAAATGCAATGGATGCAGCCCCTGGCTGATGAGTATTTTCAGTGTACCATTTTCTCTATCCTGGCTAATACAGTTGAACCCAATAAAAAATATAAATAGTGGCAGCAGCAGTTGCAACACCATAGCTATACTTATTTCGCCAAAGCGTAGCATAGTGGAAGATAAACTTGCTTCAGAAAAATTGGTAGTATTTTGCTTGTGTGCTTCCAGAAAAACAGCATTGCCGGTATAGCTTTCCAGGCCATAATCAAAAACACTTAAAGCACTTTTGGGGCGAAAAGCAATAGAGCCATAATGCGCCATACGGTGCGGATGTTTATCAGGATTGTTCTCCCAATTTTTCCTTACTATTTGTTGGTAACCTATACGGGTTGCTTCTGCTTTTTTGTATTGCAGCAGTCCTGTAATACCGGCATACCCTATTATTGCGGCTAATAAAAACATCAATACCCACATCGCTTTTTGTTGCAGTACCTGTATGCGCGTTTGGCGGGCAATTAAAAAAATGTTTGTGCTGTTCATGTGTCTTCTTTAAAATCTATAGGTAGCTGTAAGTATCACATTGCGCGGCGCGCCGGGAAACAGTCGTAGATAATTTTGTGCGCCAATCCAATATGTTTCGTTGGTAACGTTGTTGATGTTTAGTGCAATCTGCATATTGCTTTTTCCGGGATTGTAGTAAAGTGCAGCATCCAGCAGGGTATAGGCAGGCACCATAAAAGCCCTGGTAAACCACGGCACTTTGTTGCCACTGTGTTGCAGGCCAAAACCAATGCCCACATCTTTTAATGCAGAGCCCTGAATGAAGTTGTAGCGGGTCCAGAGGTTTGCGCTGTTGATGGGTGTATTTTCTTTTCTCAAGCCAATTAACTCTGCTTTGCTATCATTTACCACTTGTGCATTTATATAACTGTACGAGGCATTTACCTGCCAATTGGGTAATAAAAATCCTGCTACATCTATTTCAAAACCACGGCTCCGGTCGCCGCCCCTTGTTACCAGCGAGTCGGGAAAAGCCGGTACGTTGGCATTCATCAAAATGTTTTTCTGATTGATTTCATACACGGCCGCGTTTACCTGCAATGCATTTTTCCAAAGGGTTGCTTTTACACCTGCTTCTTTTAAATTGCTGGTAAGCGGTGCAAACCTTGCGGCGGAATTAGCAGCGCCAAAAAAGCTACCGGTGCCGGGCATTAATGTTACGGTGTTGCTCTGTGGCTGAAAACCTTCGAGGTAGGTACCATACACATTTACGTTTTTGGTAACAGCATAAGTCAACCCTACTCTTGGTAGCAGGGCATTGTTGGTAAACGATAATTCGTTCGGCGATTTGTAGTTGGTAATGTCTTTAAACCATTCCTGCCGCAGGCTTAGTAACAGGATGAACTTGTTCCAGCTTAATTGCTCCTGTATATAAATGGCATTGTTGGTGGTAAGGGCTGCAGGTAAGGCTGTTCTTACATTTACCACGTAGTCGTCTGCATTTCTAATGGTATAGTTTGGGTTTGATAAATTAAAATGATTGACGTTTGGACGCGGCAGTGTTGCTCCGTTAATGTTTACGGTTTGATAGTTGGCGAGGTTGGCTCTCACAAATGTATTGGCCACCGTTCCATCTTTTAGTAAAAAGCCCCTTGCAGCATTTTGGCCGCCACCTTTTAGCTTGTGCCAGCTATTTAAATCGTAGCCTATAAGCAGTTTGTGGCTTGCATTTCCTGTGTTAAAATCAAAATTGAAATAGCTGTTTATATTATCAATATTCCAGTTTTGCCTGCGTTGTACAAATTGCATGGCAGCTAACGAAGTAACGGGTCTGCCGGCAGTGTCAACACCAAAGGCATTCGTGGTGCGGTGTTCCTGTAAATCTTCCGTCCAGGTTTGCTTCATGTACGACGTAGTGAAGCTGATTTTATCAGAAAATTTATGCGAGAAGTTGCCGGTAAGAATCAATTCTTTTGATCTGAAGAAATCGTTTGGTGCACCAAGGTTTAAACTGATTGGTGTGCTATTTAAGTTGGTAACACCCGCGGCAGCTCCAAAAATTGGTTGCCCTCTATCCAGGTTGCCATTCATGTTGCTTAGAATCATTTCTACATTAATAGCCGTTTTATTGCTGGGTAAATAAGTAAATGAAGGCGACAGCAGAAATGATTTATTGCCCACCAGGTCACGATAGCTTCTTGCTTCCTGGTAAGCGCCGTTTATGCGATATAGCAAGGTTTTTTCTTCGTTCAACGGACCTGTAAAATCAAGGGTACCTCTTATGGTGCTGAAGCTGCCAGCGCTCATGCTTACTTCTCTTCTGTTTACAGCCAGGGGTTTCTTTGTTACCAGGTTAATGCTTCCGCCGGGGTCAACCGAGGCAAAGGTGGCGCTGGCCGGGCCTTTTATCACTTCCACCCTTTCGATGTTGGTAGTTAGTGGTTGCAGAAAATAATATTGCCGGGTGCGCATACCATTAATGATCTGTCCTTCCTCATTTTGACTAATACCACGTATGGCATATTGATTGTAAAAGCTGGAAGGAATAACACCACTGGTAATTTTTACTGCATCGGCTAAATGAAAAGCCTGCCGGTCGGCAATCAGCTCTTTGGTAATGGTGGAAATAGATTGCGGAATGTCTTTGTTCAGCGTAGCCGTTTTGGTGGCCGAAAAAGAATAATCGCTGCTGTATTTCCTGGCTATGCGTCCTGTTACTTCCACTGTTTGTAATTCATTGTAGCGCATCACGAGGTTTATGCTACCTGCATCAAGCAGTTGATTTTCGTTTATCTTAACCAGTTGCTCGTAGGCATCAAAACCCGCTGCGGTAATCATTAACCGATAATTACCGGCGGCCAGGTTTTGAAGGGTAAACAGCCCGGTTGAATCGGATTGAGTAGTCTTGGTAATACTGCCAGATTTTACCTGTACAGTGGCATTAGAAATGCCGGTGTTACCCTCGTTGTTTGCTTTGCCTTTTAAGGTGGATTGGGCGGATGCAAACAGGGTTTGAATAAGCAATGCTATCAATAGTAAATGTTTCATTGTAGTGTTTTGTGATGAGATTGATTCGGATTAAATAGAGCGTATTGCCGTGTGCGGCGTATCTTATTCTTACGTGTTAATACGGTTTCAAACAATGCTGGGCTATTCGCTAATGCGTCGGCAATTATTTATGTTAATGGATCAAATACACCCTGTAGAAATCAATTGTGATGAAATAGAAAATACTATATTTCTTATCCGGGTTTATTGCAAAGACGCTTTTAATTAAGCAGGGTTAATTCCCTATATAATAGCTTTTTGTGATCGGGGTCAGGTTGTCTTATGGCACATCCTGAACTTGTCGAAATGGAGTCACCCCTTGGGTGTTTTTTTTGTGGGACGAACAGAAGAACTTCTATTAAACATTCTTGCGTCGCACTCTTGTACGTCCGGTTCTTTACGCAGCTTTTAACCAATGTTTAGTTTCCTTAACCGTAAAAACTTTTCTGGAAATAGGTTTTGCATTATTGAGTCGCCGGTGACAGGATTGATCCATGCACAGCAAACCAACTATGAGCAATGCTAAAATTCTAATAGATGTAATTCTAGCTGACCTAATGGACATTGTACAACGATGTGCTCACCAATGTTGTTAACATTGTTGCCCGGCGTGAAACAGAAGTATTTGTGGTAAACAGAAAAACTTAGGACAAAAGAATGCCCAGCCGTAAAAAGAATTGGCAATTAAATAGCCGGTGGTCCCCTGTCGGCGCAGGTTAAACCAATTGAGGTTGAAGAATGGGAAAGGATCCCTGTATGAAAATTTAAAGGAGAAACAAATGTGACAACACGAAAAGTCTGCACTTTGTCATGAACGTTTTTTGCGAAATGAAAATCGCAAATCGAACAATCCTGTGCCGATTTTACCAGCTTATTTCCAACAAGCACCTTTGAGCCTATTTGCGTTCCATGGTGCTGATGAATAAACTTAATAGCGTGAACAAATATGAATAAGCCAACAAACAGCCCCGCAATACACTGCTTTGATAATAATATAGCGTTGCTCTTTTTCAAGAAGACAAATCTAGCGATATTTTGTATTTCTGCAACGTTATTGCAAAAAAATAATTGGAATGATCAACTATTCTTATAATTAAATAAAAGGGTTGTTCAAGGCCTTAGCCGAAAGTGGGAGAACTTTTTTTAAAAAAAGCTACTCCGCTTGCTGTCTTTTCAGGCTCAGTAGCTAGCTGGTACCTGTGTGTCCAATTAAACGATTTTGCATTTTGATCAATTGCATTAACCTTATTATTTCAGGTGGCAAAAGTTATTGACGAAGCCGATAGCAACGCTATAGATACATTGGGCATTATTGGATTCAACTGCACATCAAAGTTTTTAAAAAAAGAAAATATAGGGTGAAAGTAGGCGGGTGGTAAAACATAAATATATATAACCGGCTAATTGCGTCTTTTGTAGAGCAGGTGTTGGATGTTGCAACCAGCTATATTTATCAGGAAGCTAAAGCAACCTGGGTAATACTACTGTGGTTGATGATACACAATTGCCCTCGCTGGCACAGTTTGACTATGTACGATTTTATAATCTGGTGCAATAAAAGAAATCGCCACCGGGCACTGAATAAACATAGGATTATTTTAATGATTTTTATTTTTTTTGGTTAATTAACGTGCCAAAACTTACATTGCTTTATGGTATTACAAAACCTATAAGTGTCTGAAATTGGCCAGGCTGGCCCGCTAAAATGGTTCTTTAAAAAATTTTGGTGTACTTAAATATGTAAGCGTAACGTAAAGTAAAAAGTTTTTGGAAGATGTTTTAAAAAGTCATTTGATTTTTCTCCAATCAACTACCATTGCCGAAAGTTTGAATATCAACCACGGCAACAGCATAAACTGGAATACGGGAGATAGGCCAGCTTCTGCCAGTGGGATAATTGGCATACCATCGGAATAGTTCTATGAGCCGGCAATTAAGTGTCGTCTTTCCCCTGATACAGCACCAATACCGTCAATGAGTATGAGTAATACAGTTTGCTTACCTGATATTGAAAATACCCATAGAGAACTTTTGGTAGACACCGCAAAAGCATTATATAAAAAAAGAACTATAAGCATATCGGCCACCGATGCCAGGGCACAAAACAAAGTAGATTGCCATGACAACGACATGTTTTTAAAAAGTGGCATCTGCAACATTTCCCAAATAAAATTTAGCCTAAGCGAAAGGAGGATCATTGCAAGCAATAGCTGTTGATATTTCTGTTTGTCTGAAGCTCGATGGCGAAAATAGAAATACCCACATCCATTTAATAACGATACGGTTAGCGGTGTTATTAAAACGTTTAATGTTAACTTTTCCAATAAGGTTTTTTAATGAGTGCCGCTATTTGTTAAGCACAATGCTACATATAAAATCATGATAAAAAAGGCTAAATAAAATTACCAATGGTAAGTGTGCAACCTTTATGGTTATAGAGGCAGGATGCAACGACTGCTAAAAAAAGCCATAAAGCCCGGCTCAAAAATTGAAATTAAATTGCAGATAGTCATTCGTTTTTTACCTGTTTTACAATCCAGCTTAGCAGGGCAATAACTATCAGAACGCCTATTGAAGGGCCAAAGCCACATTGTACCGCCCATTCCATTATTGCTGTACATTGTTATTAATTTATCTAATACACAATGGTTATACCGGCTCCATATCCCATATCGCTGTCATAGTGGGTAGAAAGGTTTAGCCACTTACGAACAATGTATTTAAAACCCGCCATGTACTCTTTATCGGTATTCCACATGGCTCCAAATCGCAGTCTTGGTGTAAGCGGAATATCTTCCCTGCCCAATTGAAAACGAAACTTGCCTTTACTGTCTACACGGGCTTGTGCCTTTACCAACATGGGCAACGTATACTCCACACCTGCCACAAATGCCTGTCGATTGTTTTGGTTGCTTAACTGTCCAAAGGCATTTTTTTCAATGTTATTATCTCTATTGTTTTTATGGTAATCAAAACCAACAAAAGGAAACAGCCATTGCATTTTGCCAAGATACCTACCAAACATGGTCTCACTTTCGTAGCCATATTCAGGTTTAATGCCCAGTCGCCATTCGGTACGTAATTCATAGCGTGTTCCGGGTAATATTATTCTGCCATCGCTTCCGTTGCTTTCCAGTCCTATTTCTGCCTTTACGTTAATCATATTATCGCTACGTAAAAACTTGTTGTAGGCTGCTGTAGCATCTGGCAGTTGGGGGTTGGGTGGCGAATTTTTATAGCTGATTACATTGCCCATGGCGGCCATCATGTGGTACAATACATGGCAATGAAAAAACCAGTCGCCACTTTGGTTACCTGCAAACTCAATAGTGTCGCGTTCCATAGGCATTATGTCCAATACATTTTTTAACGGTGCATATTCCCCCTGTCCATTTAATACCCTAAAGTCGTGGCCGTGCAGGTGCATTGGGTGGCGCATCATGGAGTTATTGTATAAAATAATGCGTACATTCTGCCCGTTTTCAATCATTATTTTATCCCATTCGCTTATCACTTTGTTGTTTATGGACCACACATAACGGTTCATATTGCCGGTCAATTCAAATTCAAGTGTTTTGTAAGGCGCATTGGGCAACGTGGTTTTTGTGGGCGATTTTAGCATGGAATAATTAAGCGTAACCATCCCCCCGCCCTCCTGCTTGTCTGCGGTGGTAAAAGGAGGTATTGATTGACCCTCCCTATTGCCCATTTCGTGGTTTTCATGTTCCCCTCCATTAAAAGGGTTAGGTGAGGTGGTTGTGGTGGCCTCAGGGTACATCACCCTATTCATGTCCATCATTTGCATGGTCATTTCCATGTCCATAGCTTTCATATCGCCGTTCATCTTCATCATATTATTCATCATCTTCATACCCTCAAAATATTTAAGGCGGGGCAACACGGGTGCCGGCATTTTCATACCACTACCCAACCAAAGCGAAGCCGCTTTGCTACGGTCTTCGGGCGTGGAACGAAACTCATAACTCATATTGGCGGGTAGGGTCACCACCACATCATAGGTTTCTGAAACACCTATAATCAGCCGGTCTACTTCTATAGGTACTACCTCGTTGCCATCGTTGGCAATTACCGTCATTTTACCACCGCCGTAGCCTACCCAAAAATAGCTTGAGGCACCAGCATTTACAATACGCAGTCTTACCCTGTCGCCCGCTTTATATTGTGGCGCTTCCGTATTCGGTTTACCGTTTATGAGAAATCGGTCGTAATACACATCCGCTACGTCCATAGCGTTCATCCGCTTAAATTCGTTGGTAAGCTTGGTTCCAAAATGACCGGCGGCTATAGCCTCGCTATAACTTTGTGTGCTCCCTTTTTGTATGGCATACCAATCGTTTACGGTGCGCAACCGGCGCTGTACCTCCATTGGTTTTTCGTTGGTCCATTCGCCCAATACAATCGTTTGTTCTTTGTTGTACTTGCCGTCACCTTTTTTGGCCATGGGGCTCATTTGCATATTGCCGTGGTCCATACCTTTTATATCCATTCCCTTCATGTCCATATCTTTCATGTCCATGCCTTTCCTATCCCCGTTTAAATATTTTTCAGGCATCTTCATATCAGCCATGTTGTGCCCGGCATGCGCATCGGCCAAAGCACTGTCCCCACCTTGCATACGGGCAGGCTTTTTTATCATTTGGTTGTGCATAGCATGTTCCCCTCCATTAGCGGGTTGGGCCATCATCATCATGTTGCCCATGTCCATCACACCATGATCGCCGTTCACCGGCATTTCATTTTGCCTGGCTCTCTTTTTAAATATCAACGCACCGTACACACCTGCCTGCTCCTGCAATCCGCTGTGCGAGTGATACCAATGGGTTCCATTTTGCCGGATCGCAAATTTGTATAAATGCATTTCACCGGTTGCTATTGGTTGAGTGGTAAGATAGGGAACACCATCAAACTGGTTGGGCAATATTACGCCGTGCCAGTGTATAGAGGTTTCGTGCTGCGCAAGGTTGTGTACATAAATAGCAGCCGTATCGCCTTCGGTAAATACCAGGTCGGGGCCAGGCAGCGTACCATTAACCGCAAAAGCATGTTTGCGTTTACCTGTGTAATTAACCGTGGTATCTGTTACATATAAATCGTACCGAACAGTTTTACCGGGTGCCATATTCACCTTACCTGCAAAGGGCATTTCCTCCTTTGTTGTTTCGGATTCCCTACCATGTTTGTGACCGCCCCTATCCATCCCTTTCATATCCATGCCTTTTTTTTCCTCATCCTTTTTCATGTCCATCACCTCGTGGTTATGTACTGCCGGCAGGGTGTCTTTTTTCATGGCCATAGCAGCATTGTTTTTAGTTGCCGGTTTGGCCAATGGTTTCTTTACCATTTTCTTTACCAGGTCCATGCCGCATTTTGGGCACCTGCCCGGCTTGTCGCTTTGCACTTCGGGGTGCATGGGGCAGGTGTATATTTCCGTTTTTGCCGGCTGCTGTTTGGCAGGCATATTATGCCCTTGGTGCTGTGCTAAGGATGTTGCCCCAATTAATAATTGAATTGTTATACCGATTAAATACTTCATTGTTATTGGTTAATTAAAAAAAGGCAGCAGTAACCGCCCGATTTTTATATTACTGAATCTTGTCCATTACCTTACCACAGGTAAGCATGCTGTTACCGTAATAAGGATTTTTAATATTCTGTTCGCTGCTTAACCACAAAGCCTTCTTCATAGGGCAATATTGTATGTATACCGGTTGATCGGAAAGTTTTAATGCCATGGCCATTTCTGCCATATTTGATGAGAAATTAATAAAAGCAACTCTTTGTTTTTCTATGCTTTTTGCATCGGCTATGGTACCCGCATCTTTCAATAAGGTGTTTACATTGCCCTCCGAAATTTGCTGGTATGAAACCCCGTTTAGGGTTTTGCTAAAATCCGTTGCGCTTGTTGCCGCGGTTTTACCATCACCTGCCACCAAGGCATTTTTTATGTTGTAATACGATTTCAGCACCTCTGATAAACGGGTGTTATCTGTAGCATCCTGCGCCTTTAAATGATTGGTAAAAGCACTAAGAAACACAACAGCTATTAATAGGATCTTCTTCATTGTATAATTGATTTAATGTTGATTGTAATAAATAATTTTTTTGAGCCAGGGCAATGTTGCTACTATTAAGTCTTTACTGTGGCAGAGATCACGCTTATACTTTTTTTCAGTGGTCAACTTCAACTTTAATGATAGAAACGATAAAACGTGATTTTATTTTTTGAGCCAGGGCTATAGTGCTACTATCAGGCAGTTGGTGCGTCGCACTCGTGTACTTTTTTTCAGTATTCAACTTAAATTCAAGACCACTTATACATCTCCTTTCAAATATGAAAAATAGGAGGTAGAGCTATAAAAAGTACGCCTGCTTTTAGACTGTACACGTTAAATTAAATCAAAAAAGATTGTAAGGCTATACGGATGTCGGGGATAGGTGGGTGATAACTTTGGGTAAATGCTCGTATGCTACAAAATAGGTAATGAGGCTGTAATAAATCAGGTTGAAAGTACAATGCAATAAATGCAGTAGCAAACACCGGATGAACCATGGAAACCTGGTCCGGAATGGTTTTATCAGGCAGGTTAAAGGAGATTACACCATGCCCGCAACATTCGTCATTATTGCTGTTAGAAGAGTTTGAAGGATGTTGTGCTTTACTTTCTTTATAATGACCATGATGGTATAAAGCAGGGATACTTTCTGCTTCTTTTTTGTGGTGGTATTTGTAGTATTCCATATTAAAACCTAAAGAACAGGCAACGCCAAACAAAGTGTTAAATGAAAACACCAGCATTAGCAACGCCGCTTGTATTTTAATATTTCTATTCTTCTTTTTCAAATGTTACTTCTATTTACAACAGTCTTTTTTACGTACAAATAAGGCTTTAAATAATCGCCATAATATTGCTTTTATTTTCATAATTTAAAATTAAAGCACTTAATACTAAACAATGCTGCAATTATCCTGCCTCGCTATTTTTACAATAAATTAATAAGCATTACTCCACTCATGCCTATCATTAGCCCGTCTTCAATAATAGTAACGGTGCTCATTGGTAAATTAAACACGGCACCCAGGCAGGCACATTGTATGGTACGCTTATTAAGCACACTTTGCAATACACCAATAATGCTGATGCTCATAACCACCAGTGTAATTGCATAGGTAAGCAGTGGGTTCCATGAAACCAGGTAGGCAACGCCCAGGCCCAGCTCAATAAACGCGTATATATAGCCCCAGTCCATCCACTTTTTAGCCACAACATCGTAGGTGGAATAGCTTTCGGCAAAGCCTTTCAGGTTAAGCATTTTAAAGAACGAGAAGACTAAAAAGAACCCCGCCATGAAGTGTCGCATCAAGGTTTCCCAATCAAAACTGCCACTAACGGCTTCTATCAATAAGGTTATGCCGGTAATGTATACACCAATTAGCAAAATGGGTTTATAGGTGGCCAGCCACGACTTTGGTTCCTCTGTTGCGGTTGTATGGTGCATACCACCGCCGGCCTCCGAAATGGTGTAATCGCCTGCTTTTTGTAATGCAGCCTGTAATGCAGCAACGGGAATGTGCTTTTGCATGGTAATGGTTGCCTGCGGCGCAGCCAGTTGAACATTGGTGTCAGTAATGTAGCTAACCTTCAGCAACTGGCTTTTTGCTTTGGCAACACATCCTCCACAGGTCATGCCGGTAATTATATATGTATGGGTCATAGTATTTATTTATTTACAAAACTATCACCAATACGAGCGCGCATGTTTACACAATTATGGATAAGTATTGCATGATTATGGTTTGCCCACATCATCCAGCGACTTCCTGCGCTTTACACCCAGCTTTTTAAAAGCAGAAGGAGTAATACCGGTGAGCTTTTTAAACTGGTTGCTTACATGCGCAGTACTGCTATAGCCTAACTGTAAAGCAATTTGGGAAAGCGACAGTTCATGATACATCAACAGCTCTTTTACTTTTTCAATTTTTTGATTAATGATGTACTGCTCAATAGTAATGCCCTCCACAGCCGAAAAGAGGTTGCTCAAATACGAGTAGTCGTGATGTAAATGGTGCGATAAAAGCTCGCTATAATTTTTGGTAGGCTGCTCGTTGCTGTAATGCACCTGGCTAATAACAAAAGTTTTTATCTGCTCTATGAGCTTACTTTTTTTATCGTCTATAAGTTCAAATCCAACGGCCTGTAAAGATTTAGAAAGCTTATTTAATTGTTCGTCCGACAATTGCTTTTCTTCAATCGCCACTTCACCCAACGCAATGTTGACCGGGTGCAATTGCAGTTTTTCAAGTTCTGTTTGTACTACTATCCTGCACCGATGGCATACCATATTTTTTATATATAGGAGCATTGTGCAAAGGTAAAGGCTACCTGGTAAAATTGAGGTATGCTTTGTGGTTTGTCAACTACTGTGGTTAAACAGTTATTGCATTAGTGGTCAGTATGCGGGATGGTTTGCCTTATTACAAACGGTATAACCTTGTACGCCGCTCCTGACAAAACTTCCTATGCTTAAAATAAAAGAAATATTTTTTCCTTATTCATAATTTGCTAACAAACCGGTACTGAAATTTTGGTCTAATTTTTAACTTTTTTGTTTGGTATAGCTGCTTTTGTACGGGAACCTGTATTTAAAGCAGTAAATGCTACGTATTTGTATACTTTATTGATAATAGACAAATTACCCGGTAATAATTGGGTATTAATTAACTACCAATAACCTTTTGCTTCGGCTAACCTCGGCCAGGCACAATTATGTAACTATTTGTATCATTAGGAAAACTATTTTTTTATCAATCTTTAAAAGGTAAATAGTTAAAATACATTTTAAAGCTACCGAACGGCTTTAAAAAATCTTCCGGTGGACAAAGATTTTGAAGTTATTAGCAATAATAGTGCGGCCAGGTAGATAGAAAAAAAGTTGATTTGTAAAACAGGGTATTTTTGTACAATTGCTATGCAGCTAAATTGAAACCTAATTTACAACTACATGCTAAGCATGTATCTGTAACACAATATAAGGTGGCGGGTAAAGTACTATTTCAGTTTGTTTTTTTTTGGATACCACTAAAGACATTCTAAGATAAAGTTAAATTAGCACAATGGTATTTACTCCAAAACTAAACACAGTTACCTTTATTAAAAATGAAAAAGAACCATTTAAATCACTCATTGCGGCTTTTCCATAAAGCAGTCTGGTTCTTTTTGTTTGTTAGTCTCGTTTCTTTAAACTTTCTTCCAACTTCTACTTTTTTTGCTGGTTTATTTGAGTTCATTTCGCTTACGCCTGCTGGTTCGCAGCGGGAAACGTCCAAAAAGACAGATCAAAGCAAAACGTTACCATTCTCAAATTCAAATGAAAAAAATTCTGATTCAAATACCAGGGATAAAGATTTAGATGAAATAATTTCTTCTAAAAACAGAAGGGTTGTCACTAAAAAAACAACGATTGCATATAATCGTCTCTCTTATGCTGTTTTGAGTAAAATTCCTGAAAACAAACCTTTCCCTGGTTATTTTCTCAATTCATTCAATACATGTTTTGCTTCACTTTACAGGTTTTCTATTTTCTAAAAATCTTTTCGTTACTATTAACGTTGCTATCAGCTGCCGTTTACATTTTTAGTTAATAAATGTTACTTATTTACACATAAGTATTACCTATTTATAATCATTTTTTTTAAATACTCCCTTCCAAAATGAATAAATTATTCTACATAATTTCTTTGCCTCTGTGTGGCCTTATTTCCTGTTCATCTTCTTTTAGCAAAGACAAAGCAATGGATGAAGTGCCTGAAATTCCTGTAATCGCAATTAGCCAAAGAGATACAATGATTAATACGGCCTACGTTGCCAATATACAGGCATTTCAAAACACAGAAATCCGAAGCAGGATACATGCATTTTTAGAGGACATTCTGGTTGATGAAGGCAAGCCGGTAAATAAAGGGCAGGCACTTTTTCAATTAAGCACCAGCGAACTGGTTATTGGAGAGGCCAAAGCACAAGCCAATGTAGATATATGCCTGGCCGAAGCAAAGACCGCCGAACTGGAAGTGGAACGGGTAAATATATTGGTAAATAAAAAAGTAATTACGCAGATAGAACTTGACCTGGCTAAAGCCAGGCTTAAGGCTGCAGAGGCAAAAGTAAGAGAGGCAAGGGCAATTGCAGACGAGGCTAAATTAAAAAAAGGATACACTATAATAAGGGCACCTTTTGACGGAATTATAAACAGGTTGCCATTAAAAAAAGGTAGTCTGATTGATGAAGGAACGATGCTGACATCCATCACCGATATTCGATCTGTTTTTGCATATTTCAGCGTTTCGGAAAATGAATACCTGCGATTTAACAGGATAAAAAACAGGGACAACCGCGGCTTCGATAGTGTATCGTTAGAACTAAGTGATGGCAGCGCATATAAATATGCAGGAATTATAGAAACCATGAATGGAGAGATTGACCCCAGTACCGGATCGCTAACGTTTAGAGCCAGGTTTGCCAACCCACAGGGGCTGTTAAAACATGGGGCAACGGGTAAAGTAGTATTGCAGGCCGATGTAAACAATAGCCTGCTGGTACCGCAAAAATCCACTTTTGAAATACAGGATCGCAGTTATGTTTTTATAGTTGACAAAGACAATGTCATTCGGCAAAGAGCTTTTGAATATACTACCCGGCTTGGGGAATATTATTTGGTGAAATCAGGTTTAAAAAAGGGTGACCAAATTGTGTACGAAGGTATCCAGAACCTCAGGGAAGGCACCAGAATTAAGGCAAAGGTGATTTCCATGGGTGCACTTCAGACAGTAGCTGCCGCAAGTGGTTTGTGAGTACACAATCCACGGGTCATAACCGGTCGGTGTCTTTACACACCTGAATTACGGGCGATTATCTGAAATGCACCCATTCCCTTTGCTGGTATTTAACAATATTATTATTTACAACCGCCCCGCCAATTTTTCGACTCATAATCCCTTAAAAAATATTAATGGTAAAGACATTTATACAACGACCTATACTTTCACTCATCATTTCCATCATCATAACACTGTTGGGTGTGTTTGCGCTATTTACACTGCCCGTAACACAGTTTCCGGATATTGTTCCACCCAGCGTAATGGTTACCGCTAAATATACCGGCGCCAATGCCGAAGTATGTACAAAAGCGGTAACTACGCCATTAGAGAGAGCCATTAACGGCGTACCCGGCATGACTTATATGAGTAGTGTGAGCAGCAATAACGGTACAACCCTGATACAGGTGTTTTTTAAAGTTGGTACCGACCCCGATATGGCAGCGGTGAACGTTCAAAACCGGGTAATTACGGTGCTGGATGAACTGCCGGAAGAAGTAATAAAAGCTGGCGTTACCACCGAAAAAGAGGTGAATAGTATGTTGATGTATCTCAACATCATTAGCGACGATACCGCAGCAAGCGAAGCCTTCATTTATAATTTTGCCGATATTAATATTCTACAGGAATTAAAGCGAATTGATGGGGTGGGCTTTGCAGAAATCATGGGGCAAAAAGAGTACAGTATGCGGGTGTGGCTAAAGCCGGAACGAATGGTAAGCTACAACATTAGTGCAGATGAAGTAGTGCAGGCATTGCGCAATCAAAATGTGGAAGCCGCACCTGGCAAAACGGGCGAAAGCAGTGGTAAGGCTGCTGCAGATATGCAGTTTGTGATTAGGTATACCGGTAAATTTTTAGAGGCAAAACAGTATGAAGATTTACCGTTGCGAAGCCTGGAGAATGGAAGTATTTTACGGCTTAGAGATATTGCAGATGTTGAGTTTGGGGCACTCACCTATAGCATGGTAAGCAAAACCGATGGGAAAGCTTCTGCAAATATTATGATGAAGCAACGGCCTGGAAGCAATGCACAGGAGGTAATTGAAAATGTAAAAAAACGAATGGGGGAACTAAAGACTACCCAGTTTCCGCCAGGGATGAAGTTTAATATTGCCTATGACGTAAGTCGCTTTTTAGATGCGTCAATACATGAAGTATTAATAACGTTGTTGGAAGCATTTATACTGGTGTTTATAGTAGTATATATTTTTCTTCAAAATTTTCGCTTTACGCTGATACCCGTACTTGCGGTACCGGTAGCCCTGATAGGCACCCTCGCATTTATGCAGCTATTTGGTTTCTCTATCAACCTGCTTACATTGTTTGCCCTTGTGTTATCAATTGGTATTGTGGTGGATAATGCCATAGTGGTGGTGGAGGCTGTGCATGTAAAAATGGAAGAACAACACTTGTCAGCAATGGATGCCACCATAGCCGCCATGAAAGAAATTACAGGAGCCATTATTGCCATTACGCTTGTAATGAGTGCTGTGTTTATTCCCGTTGCATTTTTAAGCGGACCAGTGGGTATTTTTTACCGGCAGTTTAGCCTTACCATGGCCATAGCAATTGTTATTTCTGGCATTAATGCCTTAACCCTTACACCGGCGCTTTGTGCTTTATTACTTAAACACAATCCGGTGCCACCCGAAAAAAGAAAAGGGTTACTCAACAGGTTCTTCAATTGGTTTAATGTGGGTTTTGGAAAGGTTGAAAATAGCTATAAAGGCCTGGTGCGTAAAACCGCTGGCCGCAGGGTACTTACCATAAGCATACTACTTATTTTTTGTGCGGCTACTTTTGGCATTAGCACCATATTGCCTGGTGGCTTTATTCCCAATGAAGACCAGGGCATGGTGTATGTAAATGTAAATACGCCGGCAGGTGCAACACTTGAACGCACCGAAAAAGTAATGGATCAGGTTCAGCAGGCAGCATCAACAATACAGGCAGTAGAGAATGTAACCACATTGGCAGGATACAGTTTGGTAAGCGAAGTAGCCGGCGCATCGTATGGAATGGGGATGATTAATTTGGCCACCTGGAAAAACAGAACAGAGTCGGTTACGGAGGTAATAGAACTGCTGAAAGAAAAAACAAAACATATTAAGGATGCCAATATAGAATTTTTTCCTCCACCAACCGTACCGGGCTTTGGCAACACCAGCGGGTTTGAACTGAGGCTATTAGATAAAACGGGCAGTGGCGATTTACAAAGGACAGCTACCGTAACCAACAATTTTATTGAAGCATTGAAAAAGGAAAATACGATTGGCAGCGGATTCACCAATTTCGATCCCAACTTTCCTCAATACCTCATTCATATTGATTATGATTTAGCGGCAAAAAAAGGGGTAACGGTAGATAATGCCATGAGTACACTACAAACCCTGTTGGGCAGTTTCTATGCCACCAATTTTATTCGTTTTGGACAAATGTATAAAGTGATGGTGCAAGCCTATCCGCAGTACCGAAACAAGCCGGAAGACATTATGCAACTTTTTGTAAAAAATGACAAAGGCGAACAAGTTTCCTTTGGTACGTTTATACGATTAGAAAAAGTATTTGGACCCGAACAACTTACCCGGTATAACATGTACACTTCTGCATTGGTAAATGGCGATGCAGCAATTGGTGCCAGCAGTGGCGATGCCATCAAAACAATACAGAAAGTGGCAGCAAAAGAATTACCCCGTGGGTTTAGTTACGAATTTAGCGGTATGACAAGAGAACAAATTATAAGTGGTAACCAGGCCGTGTATATTTTTATTATTTGCCTGGTGTTTGTGTACCTCTTGCTCGCAGCAAAGTATGAAAGTTTTTTACTACCGTTGCCCGTAATATTATCGTTGCCTGCCGGGGTGTTTGGCTCTTTCCTCGGGCTAAAAATGTTGGGCCTTGAAAATAATATTTATGCCCAGGTAGCCCTGATAATGTTGATAGGGTTGCTGGGTAAAAATGCAATCATCATTATTGAGTTTGCTGTTCAGCGGCGCAAAGAAGGAAAAGGAATTATGGAGGCAGCGGTAGAAGCCTCTGCTGCAAGACTGCGACCAATATTGATGACCTCTTTTGCATTTATTGCAGGTCTTATTCCACTTTGTATAGCCAGTGGCGCAGGTGCAATGGGTAACAGAAGCATAGGCACGGCGGCATTGTTTGGCATGTTAATAGGCACACTGGCAGGGGTGGTAGTAATTCCCGGGTTGTTTGTGTTGTTTGAAACATTAGCAGGAAAAAAAAAGAAATCGCCGCATATAAAAAAAGAAGTTATAAGTCATAAAGTAGAAGAAACCTTTTCACCCAACGAAACTAACCACACAAATGCTTAAGAATTTATTACTAATAAAGTGGAGCACCGGAATTGCATGTATTATCTTATTGCTAAACGCTTGTAACATTCCCCAAAAAATTAACCAGCCCCATAATATTAGCAGATTGCCAGCCACTTACCCTAAGGAAGTAGCAGACAGTAATAACATTGCTGCACTGGCATGGAAAACATTTTTTGCAGATAGTGTGCTACAACAACTAATTGACACGGCGCTGGCCAACAATCCCGATTTATTGAGTGCTGCGCAACAGGTAAATATTGCAGGTACTTACGTAAGCATAAGTAAGGCATTAACAATGCCTACATTGGATGCAGTTATTAATCTGCAGGCAGATCGTTATGCATTTTACACCATGAACGGGGTAGGTAACGCAGACCTTAATAAAAGTAGTAATATTACGCCGGACATGCGTATCCCAGGTTTGGTACCCGATGTGTTGATAGGATTACGCAGCCAGTGGGAGCTTGATGTATGGGGCAAACTACGTAATATGAAAAAAAGCGCAGCGGCCAGGTACCTGGCCACGGTACAGGGTACACGCTTTCTTCAAACCAATCTTGTGGCAGAAGTTGCCTACCTGTATTATGAATTATTAGGGCTGGACTATGAAATTGAGATTGTTCGTAAAAACATTCAATTGCAGGAGCAGGCCCTTGAAATTGTAAGAGCACAAAAATTAGGTGGCAGGGCAACAGAACTGGCCGTACTACAATTTGAAGCGCAAACAAAACGTACCCGCGGTATTGAGTTTGCCGTAAAACAACAAATTGCAGAAAGCGAAAACCGTATTAATATGCTGCTGGGAAGATACCCACAGCAAATTAAACGAGGTTCATCCTTAATGGAGCTGTCAATACCAGGTAAAATTAATATTGGCATTCCGGCAAATTTACTACTAAACCGGACCGATGTAAATGCGGCCATGCACGAACTTACCGCTGCCTATACAGATGTGGCTGCAGCAAGGGCAATGTATTATCCATCGTTTAATATTTCGCCGATTTTCGGTTTTCAGGGCTTCCGGTTGGCTTCGATTTTTAATGCCACATCAATTGCCGCTGGTATGGTAGGCAATATTACCGGGCCGCTTTTAAATAAAAGAAGAATAAGGGGGCAATACAGTATTAACGAGGCACAAGCAAAACAAGCATGGTTGAAGTATAATAGAACAATGCAAAATGCGGTAATGGAGGTTCAAAACAGCTTGCAAGGTTTTTCCAACCTCGCCAGTCAGTTTAATTTAAAGCAGGGAGAAGTAAATTCCCTTTCCGCTGCCATTGAAACCGCAAATGAATTATATACCAATGGCTATGCCAACTACCTGGAAGTAATTACAGCCCAAAAAAGTTTACTGGATGCAGAAATTGAAATGACGCTTTTGAAAAAAGTGCAGTTGCAAACTATGGTGGCGCTTTATCGGTCGGCTGGCGGTGGGTATAGGTAGCCGGTATTACGATGTTAGAAGAGACCAATTATAAGATTGATAAATACCCCCAGCCTGTGCCGGGGTATTTTTTTGTAAGAGTTGAGGGGTTTGATTTTCAAAATATCGATTGCTGAATAAGGGTAAATAAATGCCCCAACGATACCAAAAACAACAATTAAGCCTGAGTCGGTGTCGTCAATAACCGTAATTTGGAACGATAATTTGGGATGTATCCTCAGCGACGAAGTAAATCTCAGTGGCTTAACTTTTCACCACAGCCTTCAATAACTTTTAATTTTAAAATCAAGCTGCAAAGTCGAAAAGATAAGCATATTGATCTATGATACGCTGCAGAAAAAATTAAATCCTGAGTATAATATCTTATCAAAAATGCTGAAGAAGTTAGCAGAAGAAATTGACTAATTGAAGGTTACTTTACCGGTAAAATATGTCGTAACCGTATTAAATCAGCTAAGCATTTTTAAAAAAATAGGTTTGTTTTTAATATTTTTTTGCAGTCAGTAAGATAACGGGTAGCTTAGTTACTCCATGCAACAACTTTGCAGGCATGCGCCCACATCCTCAAAGAATTTATACTTCACTCGCCGTGGCCTATAAATTATTGTGGTATCATACTTTTTGGTCCACGCCCATCCAGTAAAAAACTAAAGAAAAGCAGGTGGGCAATCTTCTGCATTATAGGTGAGCAGTTGTCTTTTTTAAAAGAATGTTTTGCAGCCAAATCTGCCCGGGATGGTGGCAGACAACTAACCCTGTTCACCATACCATCATCGGGACCGGGTGTGCAGTACAAGGTATTTACGTCAACGGTAGCAAGCGGTATAAAGCACATGGGGCAGGGCTCTGCACTACTGAAAACGATTAGCCCGGGTTTATAAACATAGGCGTTCATATATGTTGCTGCATACTTTTTTTGTTCAAACTGTGTTAGCAAACTCATTGCACCATGCAGGTCACTTCGATGTAATTGCAGTTGATTGTTGTGTGCCGCTTCTAAAATATTTCCATTGCGGTCTACCAATACTGCACCAATGCCATAGCCACCTTCCTGTGCACTTTTTAATGCCTGCAAGGCAGATTTTTTTTTGCATATTTATCATCGGTAAATCGTTTCTCAGGCACAATACTTTTAAGATAACCGGATAATTTTTGCCGCACTGTTTTTATAGCGTCGCTTTCTTTTATCCCGCAGGGCAGGCAGCTAATTTTTCCATGTATTCACCTTTGCTGTAAGTAACGAAATAACTGTTGGGCACCGTGTCGGTGGTATTTTCAATTTGTGCAAATACGATGTTCGCTTTTGTAATCAACAACAACAAATAAAAATCAACTAATTCTTTTTTATTTGTTTTCTTTTAAAGTATAATTAATACCACCGCCGTTAGTAATAGTTTTGTGCGAAATAAAATAGTTATTAGTTGATTTACCATTGAGCAATAGCTGCAGAATAAACCTTTCATTCCTAAACGTACTATTTTTTTTAATAAAAAAATTTTTTCCTTTATAATATTTGATGTTGAGTGTTATGTTGATTTCATTAAATGCTGGTGTGGTTACAGCATAATTGCCGGATGCCGGGCATGCAGGATATAAACCCATCATGGCAAATACCAACCAGGCACTCGTGGTGCCGCAATCATCATTACCAGGGATTCCTTCGGGGGTATTATTGAAATATTTTTTTATAGAAGCTTGAACCAATTGTTGTGTATGCCATTCATTTCCTTTAGCATAATTAAAAAGAAAAGGATATGCCATATCAGGCTCGTTCCATAATACAAATTGATTTTCATCAAAACATCTCTGTAGTTTTTCTGTAAACGCTTTTTCGCCGTCCATAAGTTTACTTAACCCTTTTATATCATGCGGTATCATCCAGGTATATTGCCAGGCGTTGCCTTCTACAAAACCGGGGCCGCCACTTGGATTCCAGTTTAATTCGCCTACTATTGCAGTTGCATCAAAGGGTGTGGGCCAGCTTCCATCTTTCAATTTCGGCCTTATAAAATTTGTTGAAGTATCAAACAGATTTTTGTAAAAAAGGGAACGGGCTGTAAATATCTTTTCATCCTTTTTATTGCCCATTGCTTTTGCCATTTGCGCAATGCACCAGTCGGCATAGCAATATTCTAATGTTGTTGCCACAGAACCCCACACAAAATTTCTTCCGGTATCTTTTGCATCGTTGGGAATGTATTGGTATTGCAAATAGTTTTTTAATCCCGGTCTTATCGGATTGTTTGGTATTGATAAAGATGCGTTGTGCAGCATGGCTTTATATGCTGTTACTACATCAAAATCTTTGATACCTTTTAAATAGGTTTCTGCAATAACCGCTACAGCAGGGTCTCCTACCATGATGTATGTTTCATTAGCTGCCAGTTCCCACTTGGGCAGCCAGCCACTTTCTTTATACATATCCACCATGCTTTGCACCATATCGCTTTGCCGCTCCGGATAAACCAATGTCAACAGCGAATGAAGATTTCGGTAAGTATCCCACAAAGAAAAAACGGTATAGCGGTTTTGCCCTTTGGCAACCTTTTTTATATTTTTCCCCGTCATGGAAATGTACTCGCCATTTGCATCATTAAAAACATTTGGATGAATCAGTGTATGGTACAGGCCGGTGTAAAAAATCACCTTATCATCTTTTGAAGTACCATTCACTTTTATTTTGGAGAGTTCTTTATTCCAGTTATTATATGCTGCGTATTTTACTTTTTCAAAATCGCAGCCAGTTTGCTCTGCTTGTAAGTTTAGCCTTGCATTGTGGGCACTCACATAAGATATACCTACCTGCATGATAATTTTTTCTCCTGCTGTTACTTCAAACTGAAACCAGCAACCGATATTATTTCCTGTATAGTTATCTTCTTTTTTTTCGGTTACGTTATCGCCCCATAACTTTATCCGTGCGTTCTTCTTTTGTATCCTCATCACAAAATAAATCCTTTGCCTGTTACCTGCCCCACAAAAATTGCCCTCATCCTTGTATCCTTCTACTTCTTGCTCGTTTATCTTTTTGATAGATGCACCTCGGTAGTTACTAAGACTTCTCGACAAATCCAGCAACACATTTGCTTTGCCGGTTTTTGTAAAAGTGTATTGACTAATACCACTACGCAAGGTTGCACTCAGTTCTGCTTTAATTGCATGGTTTGTTAACTCCACGCTGTAATAACCGGCGGTAGCAATTTCGTTGATGTAAGCAGATTTAATGGAGTCAACATTAGTAATGGGCGCACCCATCGAGGGCATTACAATAATACTGCTTATATCCGGACAACCGACACCACTTAAACTTACGTGACTAAACCCATTTATAAACGGAGCCGCTTTTGTATAACTTGTAGCGGAATAGCTGTCACCATTGCGTTCTGCAGTAAATGGATTAACCGATACCATGCCCCATGGCACTACGGCGCCTGGATAGGTATTGGCATTGTTGGCGGTACCAATAAAAGGATTTACATAACCGGCTGGTTGCAGTACTTGTGCTGTTGCATCAACAATTTTCAATAATAATATTGAAAGAAATGCGAAGGATTTTATTACAAACTTATATTTCAATTGGAGAGAATTAGGTTATTTTTCCAGTCCTACAGTGAAAGTCAATTGGTATTTAGAAAATTAATGTATATTTTGAAAACTGTACCCATTAATTTAATTTAAAAACAGGATGCCTGCCTAAGCAAACACCCTGCTGTGTACTAAAACGAACGATTGCTGCTATTTGAGATTCCTTTCTAAATTTTTCATTATTGCCTTAGCATCTTATATTTCACCTGGTCGGTAAATCCAAAATTTACTTTATCCACTTCCAGTAAATTATCGGTAAGGTTTACCAGTGTGTAATCAGGCCCTGTTGTTGGGTCGCCAAAAAATGAACTACCGCCTAAACCGATATTTAATTTCATTTGTAATAAATTAATTCTGGTAAGTGTCCAGGTGGTTTGTGGCCTTGCTGGTTTGGTGGTGCAATTTGGAAAAACAATTTCAGATCCTCCATTATCACACTGGTAATTATTATTGGCAAAGAAAATAAATTTGGCGCCTAACTCACACGAAAGTTGCGAAGAAAAGTCGCCGAAAAACGATAAACCCTCTGTTGGATGATATTTCCAGGTGCGGCTTGGGTTACCGGCAAGTTGGGCTTTACTTGCTACAAAAACCTTTATTTCTTTGGTACTTGTGATAGTAGAGTTGGCAATTTTACCAGATATTTTTACTGTATAAACGCCAGAAGTTGGATAGGTGTACGTGCCCGGGTTTTCTGTTGCTAATTGAATACCATTGCCCCACTCCCATTTAAAATCGCTACAGTTAATACTTTTATTTACCACCGTAATTTTTAAGGCATCGGTGGCATCATTCGTAGTAAGTGTAAAATCTACCGCACTTACCTGTACATTTTTTTCAATTGTTTCAATACCCGTTGTATTTGTTACAGTAAGTTTTACCAGGTAAGTGCCTGCCGCAGCATAGGTATGGCTTGGTATTGATCCGGAGGAATAAGTTCCATCTCCCCAGCTCCAATGATAGGTGGTGCCAGCTCCGTTATCTGTATTGGTAAATTGGATGGTACTTGGGTTAGTAGTATTGGGTGCGTAAGTAAAGTTTGCAGCAGTTCCCTTTGGTTTGATGCCCTGGTCTTTAAAATCATTTTTTTGACATGCAATAAAAACCATTGCCAGCAAGCTGATGAACCCAATATATTTTAGTATTATTTTCATGATAATTAATATTGAGGTGATAAATTAATAGCCCGGGTTTTGCGAAAGGTTGGGGTTCCTGTCCCGGTCAAATTGTGGAATGGGGAATAATAATTTTTTTGCCTCGGTTATGCCTGTAGCACTCAATGCACCTGCACCATTATCCCAGCGCAGCAAATCGAACCAGCGCAATCCTTCCTGTGTCATTTCCCTTCTTTTTTCATTGCGTATCAGTTGGCGCATAGCGGCCTGTGTTGGGGCATCCGCCAGTGATATATTGGGTATGCCAATACAGGCTCCAAACCTAAAGGTTGGGTCTGTAGCCCTTGCCCGAATGCTGTTTAAAATAGTTACTACTTCATTGTTGGGGTAGCCCACTTCGTTTAATGCTTCTGCCCTGTTTAGCAATACCTCTGCATACCGGAACAAAATATAGTTATCATTCGGCTGATTACTGTAAAAGTTTTTATATTTCTGTGCATAAATACGGGTGGGGTTGCTGGCTTTAAACATACTCTGTTCTTTGCGTACATCCACACCACTTCCCGGGGCATAATTTGCAAAGGCACTTTCTGTAGCACCATACACCGGTGCACCGGTATAGAAAAATTTAAGTACCCCGGTGTTATCAAATTGGCCGGGTTGTTCTACTGATTGACATTCCATAATAGACTCCTGCGTATTTTGACCGCCATCATTGCTTCTAAATACCGCTACAAATTTTACTCCGTCAATTTTATATTGATTGCCTGCAATAATCTCCTGCGCCTTGGCAGCAGCAGCAGTCCAGTTTTTTTCCCACAATAAAATACGCATCTGCAATGCTTTGGCAGCGCCTTTAGTCGCCCTTCCCTTGCTGTTGATCAAGTTTAAATCAGGTATGCGTAAGGGGTCATTAAAATTCAAAGGCAAATCTGATTCTGCAGCAGTTAAATCAGCTTTTATCTGTGTTACCACCTCAGCCACTGTGTTTCGTGCCACTAAATTCTCTGTGCTATTGGCAGATTTTGGAAAACTTAACACCAATGGTACATCGCCATAAAACTGTAGCATGTGCCAATAAATAAATGCCCTTAAAAAACGGGCTTCCCCCAGTATTTCCTTTTTCCTGGTTAATAAAAACTTGTCATCAGGTATCAGGGCAACTTTTTCCAGTAGCAGGTTTATGTTTGCCAGCGCATTATAAGAGCCACCCCACAAGCTGCTGATTTCACCATTTGTCGGTATCAGTTCCGACCTTTTCTCTAAACGGAACAAATCACCACCATCATTGTAAGACTGGATATCATCGCTGGAGATGTCGGAATAAAAAAGGACTTTGCCATAAAAATCCCAGGACATCATTTTATTGTAGCAGCCAAACAAGCCTGTTTCTGCATCAATAGAAGTTTTATAAAAATTACCAGTACCTACTTCTTCCACGGTATCTTTTTCTATCACTTTTCTGCAACTGCTTACTGTAAAGGACAGCAGCAAAAACGAACAGGTGATTATCTTAAAAATATGTTGTTTCATCTTAATTAATTTAAAAGTTTACGTTTAAACTTACTACAATCGTTTTTGCCTGTGGGTAAGAGCCATTGTCGAATCCCTGCGCTATGTTGTTAAACTGTCCGGTGCCGGTAAAGGCATTTACTTCCGGGTCGTAGCCGGTATAATTGGTAAAAGTAAAAAGGTTTTGAGCACTCACTGCAATCCTCACACTGGTAGCCCCAATTCGTTTAAGCGCCGCAGGCGTTAAGTTGTAGCCCAGGC
>Ga0209181_10002757_pt1 | contig 28321 bp, 34 predicted proteins | sample MAT05_FD_187208 | JGI IMG/M metagenome (GOLD analysis project Ga0209181, IMG submission 187208) | Freshwater microbial communities from Lake Fryxell liftoff mats and glacier meltwater in Antarctica - MAT-05 (SPAdes) (version 2) | ecosystem: Environmental > Aquatic > Freshwater > Ice > Liftoff...
GCACCGACTGCCGACATCCGCATCACCTACGATGAAAACGACGGCGCCTGGTCGTACATCGGCACCGACTGCCGCAGCATTCCGCTGAACGAGGCGACGATGAACCTCGGCTTCCTCGACGGCGGCACGGCGGGGCACGAATGGGGCCACGCCATCGGCCTGGCTCACGAGCACCAGAACCCGGCCGGTGGCATCCTGTGGAACGAGGAAGTGGTGCTGCGTGAACTGGCCGGCTCACCCAATTTCTGGGACGCCGCGACGACCCGTCACAACGTGCTGGAACGTTACAAGGCCGAGCAGATCAACGGCACCAGTTTCGACCGCGAGTCGATCATGCTGTACTTCTTTCCCGCCGGATGGACGAGCAACGGCATCGGCACCGAGGCCAACGACGTGCTGTCGAAGGTCGACAAGCAGTTCATCGCCGGCGCCAGGATGTACCCGAAGAAGGCGCCCACGGTCGACAACGCCGTGCCGCTGGTGGTGGGCGCGAAGAAGCGCACGGCTGCGGCGATCGGCAAGTTCGGCGAGGAAGACCTGTTCCGCTTCACGGTGGCGACCACCGGCCCGCACATCATCGACACCAGCGGCCCGAGCGATGTGGTGATGAAGCTCTTCGGCCCGAACAGCCCCACCGCGCTGATCGCCGAGGACGACGATTCGGGCTACAAGAGCAATGCGCGCATCGCCGCCAACCTGCTGGCGGGCGACTACTGGGTGCAGGTGCGCCATTACAACCGGCAGAGCGGGGTGGGCGACTATTCGGTGAAGGTTCGGCGCGGCTGAGGGGGTAGAAAGCCTGGAAATCGGGCGCAAGGCTGACCGTCGGCAAGGTCGGATGAAATGATGCACAGACCCTGATCAGCACTCTCCCCCGTCGAGTGCTAATATTTACGGAACCAACGGGTTTTCCCCTGATCGAAACGACACATGAACGCCAAAGCCACTACCGCCCTTTCAGTCCGCGATCCGTGGTCGATGGTGCCGTCGCTCGGCAACCTCGACCAGTACATCACGGCCGTCAACCGCCTGCCGATGCTGACGAAGCCCGAAGAGGTGTCGCTCGGCCAGCGCTTGCGCGCCACGGGCGACATCGAGGCAGCCGGCCAGCTGGTGCTGTCGCACCTGCGGCTGGTGGTGTCGCTGTCGCGCCAGTACATGGGCTACGGTCTGCCGCAGGGCGACCTGATCCAGGAGGGCAACGTGGGCCTGATGAAGGCCGTCAAGCGCTTCGACCCTGAACAGGGCGTGCGCCTGGTCAGTTACGCGCTGCACTGGATCAAGGCCGAGATCCACGAGTACATCCTGAAGAACTGGCGCATGGTCAAGGTCGCCACCACCAAGGCGCAGCGCAAGCTGTTCTTCAACCTGCGCTCGATGAAGCAGGGCTTCAAGGGCGAGGCCTCCGACACCGACAGCCACCGCAACACGCTGACGCCGGCGGAGGTGGCGACGGTGGCGCGCACGCTGAACGTCAAGCCCGATGAAGTGATCGAGATGGAAACCCGTCTGTCGGGCGGCGACGTGGCGCTGGAGCCGCAGTCCGACGACGGCGAAGAGAGTTATGCGCCCATCGCTTACCTGGCCGACGACTCCACCGAGCCGACTCGCGCTCTGGAAGCACGCCACCGCGACTGGCTGGCGGGCGACGGCATCGCACAGGCACTGGACGTGCTGGATGAGCGCAGCCGGCGCATCGTCGAGGAACGCTGGCTGAAGGTGAACGACGACTCTTCGGGCGGCATGACGCTGCACGAACTGGCGGCTGAATACGGCGTCAGCGCCGAGCGCATCCGGCAGATCGAGGTGGCGGCGATGAAGAAGATGCGCAAAGCGTTGGTGCCGGCCTGAACCCGCGAGGCGCTGGCAGGACGACGGCTCCCTCGGGAGCCGTTTTTCATGGTTGCCCGGTGACTGATCGGTCACCGCTCAGTCACAGCTCAGTCACAGCTCAGTCGCCGCTCAGTCGCCGCTCAGTCGCCGCTCACCCGGGCAAGGCAAGCAGCAGTTTCAGGTCATGCGTCAGCGCCTCGGCGCCCGTGCCGTAGCGTGTGAAGAGGCGCACCTTGCCCGTCGCGTCGAGCACGTACGAGCCGGCCGTGTGATCCATCGTGTAGCTGGTCGCCGTCTTGCCCGGCACCTTGTTGAAGTAGACCTTGAAGTTCTTCGCTGCGGCCTTCGTTTCTTCCTCCGTGCCGCGCAGGGCGACGAAGTCGGCACCGAAATTGCCGACATAGGCCTTCAGGATTTCCGGCGTGTCGCGTGCGGGGTCGATGGTGACGAACACGCCCTGCACACGCGCGCCGTCGGCGCCGAGCGCCTTCTTGACCTGGGCGAGTTCGAGCAGCGTGGTCGGGCAGACATCGGGGCACTGGGTGAAGCCGAAAAAAACCACGGTGACCTTGCCCTTGAAATCGGCCAGCGTGCGACGCTGGCCGTCGGCGTCGGTCAGGTTCAGTTCACGCGCGTATTCGGCGCCCGTGATGTCGATGCCCTTGAACTGCAAGGGCGCGGCTGACGGCGCGCTGCCGCGTTCACAGCCAGCCAGCAGCAGGGCAGCGCCGGCGACGGCGGTAAAGATCAAACGGCGGAGTTGAAGATCCATGGTCCGAGGTAGTGGTCTATCAGCAGGGCCGCGAACAGCAGCGACAGATGCCAGAGGGAAAAACGAAAGGTCTTGCGCGCCAGCGCGTCGCTGTAATCGCGCCAGAGCTGCCAGGCATAGAGGATGAACATCCCGCCGAGCCACACCGCGGCGACGAGGTAGATCCAGCCGCTCATGCCGTAGATGAAGGGCAGCAGCGTGGCGGCGAACAGAACCAGCGTGTAGAGCAGCACTTGCAAGCGCGTGAATTCCGAACCGTGCGTGATGGGCAGCATCGGCAGGCCGGCCTTGCGATAGTCCTCGACACGGTACAGGGCCAACGCCCAGAAGTGCGGCGGTGTCCAGAGGAAGATGATCAGGCAGAGCATCAGCGCCTCGGGGCCGACGTCGCCGGTCATCGCAGCCCAGCCCAGCACCGGCGGCATGGCGCCCGAGGCGCCGCCGATGACGATGTTCTGCGGCGTGCGCGGCTTCAGCACCACGGTGTAGACGACGGCATAGCCCACGAAGGTGGCGAAAGTCAGCCACATCGTCAGCGGGTTCACCCAGAACCAGAGCACTGCGCTGCCACCCGCGCACAACAAGGCCGAGAAGAGCAGCGTCTGCGAGTTGGCGAGCTGCCCCTTGGCGGTGGGCCGCCAGGCGGTGCGCGCCATGCGGGCGTCGATGTGCTGCTCGACCAGGCAGTTGAACGCCGCCGCCGCGCTCGCCACCAGCCAGATGCCGAGCGTGGCGGCGCCGGCCAGCGCCAGATCGGGCAGGCCGGGTTCGGCCAGCAGCATGCCGATGAGGGCACAGAACACGATGAGCTGCACGACACGCGGTTTGGTCAGCGCGTAGAACTGACCCCAGCGCGTGGCAAAGGAAATGGAAGCAGCAAGAGACTGAGCCATGAGAGCCTGATTTTAGGCTGTGGCCACGCCGCGGCGGCGCGCCACGGTCGACAGGCGCCGGCGTGGCGCGCTGCGCGCCAGCAACAACGTGAGCAGGAGCACGAGCGCGGCGGCGCCTGCCGAGTGGCCGAGTGCCGCCGCCAGCGGCCAGCCGAGCACGACGTTGGACAGACCGCTGGCCAGCTGCGCCAGCAGCAGAGCGGTCAGCCCGATGCCAAAACGGCGCTGCAGCGGGTCCCCTGTGCGCCACAGCGCGGCGGCCAGCCAGAGCAACGCCACGGTCAGCACCACGGCGCCCAGCCGATGCACCATATGCACGGCCACCAGCGCCTCGAAAGGCAGGCCGCTGCCGTCCGCGGCCAGGCCGAGCTCGCGCAGCAGCGTGAACCCGTGGCCGAAGTCCATGTCCGGCCACCACTGGCCGTTGCACTGCGGGAACCCGCCGCAGGCGAGCACTGCGTAATTGGTGCTGACCCAGCCGCCGAGCGCGACCTGCAGCACCAACAGCCCCATCGCCGCCATCGCGGCACGGCGCAGCACGGGGCTCAACACCATCGGCCGGGCCCGCCAGGCCTCGTGCTGCGCGGCCAGCAGGGCCAGCAGCAACAGGCCACCGAGCAGATGCAGGGTGACGATCGCCGGGTACAGCTTGAGCGTCACCGTGTACTTGCCGAACAGGCCCTGCACGATCACCCACACCAGCGTGGCCGTGGGCCACCAGGGCGACACGGGCAGGCGCCGGCGCTGCAGCCAGGTGGCCGCCGTCATGATCACGATCAGCACGCCGACGGTCATCGCCAGGTAGCGGTGAATCATCTCTATCCAGGCCTTGTCGAAGGTGACCGGGCCGCCGGGCATCGCGGTCTGCGCGGCGTGGATATCGCCAGCCGCGCCGAACGGGCTGGCGTGGCCGTAACAGCCTGGCCAGTCGGGGCAGCCCAGGCCCGAATCGGACAGCCGCGTGAAGGCGCCGAAGACGATCAGATCGAAGGTCAGGAAGAGCGTGAGCGTGGTCAGCGCCGCCAGCCGGGCCGGCACATCGGCGCCACGCTGGCGCAGCCACAGCCATGACAGCGGCAGCAGAGCGATCAGCAGCGCCAGCAGCGCCATGCGGGCCAGCGGTGCAAAGTCGACCAGCGGGACTGTCGTCATCGAGTGGTCAACGACCCGGCAGGTCCCAGGAGGCAGAGGCGCGCAGGACGCGGTCGAGGTCGCGCTTGACCTGGGCGGGGTCCGGGTTGGCCGGCATGCGCATCATCCATTCGCCCATCGGGTCGACGAGATAGAGATGCTCTTCCAGCGCCTGGCCGGGCGCCGGCGCCAGCCAGAGCGCCAGCGCGCTGCTGTCGACCCGCAGCAATTGCACCGGCGGCAGGGCATCCACGGCGGCGCGCAGCGCGGGCGCGGGGTCGGCGGTATCGGTCACCAGCCAGATCTTGTCGAGACGCACACGCTCTCGGCCGAGCATTTCACGCAACTGGCGCTGCATGAACAGGCGCTTTTCGCAGGCGGCGTCGCAGGTGGACGGACCGACGGCGATCAGCAGCCACTGGCCGCGCAACGAAGCTGCAGCCACCGGCATGCCATCCATGCCGCGCAGTTCGAGCGCGGGCGGCAGGGAACGGGTCGGCGTGATGAGTGCGCCGTGGTTGGTGCGGCCCTCGGGCCGGATCACGAAGTAGGTGAGATAGGAGGCAATCACCGGCGCCGCGCAGACCGCGAATACCAGGATCATCTTCAGGCGGCCGGTCGCCGTGCGGCGACGCCCGTCCGCCAGGTTCGGGGCAGCCATGTTGTGCACCGTGAAGCTCAGCGGGCCCGCCAGGTCACGCGCGCTGTCGGCGTCGGGGGCGGATGATTTGGAACCAGGCATAGAGACTGAGGATGAGCGCGCAAAGCGCGAACCATTGAAAGGCGTAACCGTGGTGTTTGGCCACGTCGGCCGCGGGGCGCAGCCACTGGCGGGACAGGCCGTCGTTCAGCCGCGGCGTACCTTCGAGCTGCACGATGGACAGCGGACGAAGCCGCAAGCGAGTCTCGCGGGCAAAACCTTCCACATCGATATTTTGCCGGATCGGCCCCGAGGCCGCGCCAGCGAAGTCGTACAACCGCGAGGGTGGCGGGGCAATGCGGCCTTCGACGCGCACCTGGCCACCGGCCGTTGGCGGCAAAACGACCCGCGTGCGGTCGGCCATGTCGCGCGGCAGCCAGCCGCGCTGCACGAGCACCGCGCTGCCGTCGGCCAACTGCAGCGGTGTGACGACGAAAAATCCGGGTCGGCCGTTCATCTGCCGGTTTTCCAGAAACACCGTGTGCTCGGGCAGCCAGCGCCCGTCGATCACGATGCCGCGGTGGTGCTGCGCGAGTGCCGCCGCCGGGTTCTCGGCCAGTTCGGTGGCCGGCAGCGTCGGGCGTTTGCCCTGGTTCTCGATCGCCGCCTGCAACGTGATCTTCTGCGCCGCGCGGTCGAGCTGCCAGACACCCAACCGCGCCGTCAGCAAGGCGGCGGCAAGAGCGGCCATCAGAACGAACGCGCCGCGAATTGTCATTGCAAGACGCCGCAAGGCAGCTGAGTGGAATAATCGGAACCCATGAAAACCGTGATGGTGCTGATGTTGCTGGCCGTGCTGGGCGCCCTGGGAAGTGCCGGGTTCTTCATGCTGAAGAAGGGCGATGACGGCGACGGGCGCAACCGCCGCATGGCGCGCGCGCTGGCCATTCGTGTCGGCCTGTCGGTGGCGCTGTTCCTTTTCATACTGCTCAGCTGGTTCATGGGCTGGGTGCGGCCGGGCGGCATTCCGGTCGGCATGTAAGGCGGTGCCGGAAACGGAAAACGCCGCGCTGGGCGGCGTTTTCGATTGCGGCGACGGCGCCAAGCCTCAAGGGGGCGGCCGGCTTCAGCCGGCGCCTGAATCCTCGTCAGAGCCAGTAGACGAGGAAGTAGAGGCCCAGCCAGACCACGTCGACGAAGTGCCAGTACCAGGCCGCACCCTCGAAACCGAAGTGCCTCTGCGGCGTGAAGTGACCCTTCATCAGCCGGATCGTGATGAAGGTCAGCATCAGCATGCCGACGAAGACATGGAACCCGTGGAAGCCAGTCAGCATGTAAAACGTGGAGCCGAAGATGCCCGAACTGAGTTTCAGATTCAGATCGGCGTAAGCGTGCTGGTACTCGACGGCCTGGACGACGACGAAAGTGGCACCCAGCGCCACGGTGATCCACATCCAGGCGATGGTCTTGGCGCGCTTGCCGGCAAGCAGCGCATGGTGGGCGATGGTCAGCGTGATGCCCGAGGTCAGCAACAACGCCGTGTTGATGGTCGGCAGCGGCCACGGACCCACCGTCAGGAAGGGCTCGACGATGCCCGCCGGTGATGCGGTGATGCCGCCGCCCTCACTCGGCCAGATTGCCTTGAAGTCGGGCCAGAGGATCTGGTGATCGAGGTTGCCGAGCATTGGAACGGCGAATACACGGGCCCAGAACAGCGCACCGAAAAACGCGGCAAAAAACATCACCTCCGAGAAGATGAACCAGCTCATGCTCCAGCGGAACGAGCTGTCGATGCGATCCGAGTAAAGTCCGCTCTCGCTTTCATGGATGGCCTGGCGGAACCACTGGTACATCACCAAAAGCCAGACCACGACGCCGGCCAGCAGCACATAGCTGCCCCATTGCGCGCCGTTCACCCACTGGCCAGCGCCGAGGATCACGAGGAACAGCCCGCCGGCCATCAGCACCGGATGGCGCGATGGCGGGGGAACGAAGTAGTAGGGCGCGGTGCCCGCTGGCGTCATGGCCGACATGTCGATCTCTCCTCGAACCGAAATTTCCGAAAACAGTTTTGGGTTGCCGGTTCAGCCGGCCACGCCGCTGCCAACCACCCACTTGACCAGTATCACCAGCACGCCGATGAACAGGGCCGCACCGATGACACCGGCAATCACCACATGCACCGGGTTGAGACGCTGCGCATCACGTTCATAGTCTGCCGACCGGCGCACACCGAAAAACGACCACGCTACCGCCATCATGGTCCCGCCAAACGAGCCGTTGCGCAGATGCGCCCCATCAGGCTTGCCGTCGTCACTCATGACTCAGGCGTCTTGCCCGTTACGGCGTTTGCCGCCGCCTTGTCCACCCCCACCGTGCCAGCCGGTGCGGGTGGCACCTTGCCACCCACTTCGAAGAAGGTATAGGACAGAGTGATGGTCGTCACGTCTTTCGGCAGTTTGGGGTCGATGATGAACACCACCGGCCAGCTCTTTGCTTCACCCGGCGCCAGCACGTACTCATTGAAGCAGAAACACTCGAGCTTGTTGAAATGCGCGCTGGCGTTGTGCGGTGCGTAGCTGGGAATGGCCTGCGCGGCCATCGTGCGGTTCTGCACGTTGCGGAACTCGTACATCACGGTCGCCATCTCGCCAGGATGCACCTGCAGCGAGCGGATGGCAGGTTTGAAGTCCCAAGGGCCGCGTGCATTGGCATCGAACTCGACCGTGATGCTGCGTGTCGTGTCGACCTGCGAATTGACCGCAGCCTTGCGCCCCGACCAGCTGCCGCTGGCGATGCGCCGCTCGGCCACCGACAGCACATTGATGCCCAGGGCGTCGCAGATGGCGCGATACATCGGCACCAGCGCATAGCCGAAGCCGAACATCACCGCCACCATCACGAGCAGCTTGCCCAGCATGCGCTGGTTGTCGGACAGGCGTGACTTGGCTGCGCTCACGAACTCAACCAGATCATTTTGGCCAGGAAGCCGACCAGAAAGGTGGCCGCCACCGCCGCCAGGATCAGCCCCAACTTCCGGTTGGCTTTTTGTTGCTGCTCGGTGACCATGGCGGGTTTCAGGCGATCACCCGCGTGCCGCTGGCGTCGAGCTTGGGCGGCGTCTCGAAGGTATGCCAGGGTGCCGGCGAAGGCACTTCCCACTCCAGCCCCTCGGCGCCTTCCCAGGGCTTCTGCGCAGCCGGTTCACCCTTGCCACGCATCATCGGCACGACGACGAAGAGGAAGAAGTAGACCTGCATCAGGCCGAAACCGAAGGCGCCGATCGACGCGATCATGTTGAAGTCGGCGAACTGCATCGGGTAGTCGGCATAACGGCGCGGCATGCCAGCCAGGCCGAGGAAGTGCATCGGGAAGAATGTGATGTTGAAGGAGATCAGCGAGCCCCAAAAGTGGATCTTGCCGCGGGTCTCGGAATACATCACGCCGGTCCACTTCGGACCCCAGTAGTAGACGCCTGCAAACAGGCCGTACAGCGAACCGGCCACCAACACATAGTGGAAGTGGGCCACCACGTAATAAGTGTCCTGCAACTGGATGTCGACCGGCGCCATCGCCAGGATCAGCCCGGTGAAGCCGCCCATCGTGAAGACGAAGATGAAGCCGACAGCAAAGAGCATCGGCGTTTCGAAGGTCATGGAACCGCGCCACATCGTGGCAAGCCAGTTGAATATCTTCACGCCGGTGGGCACCGCGATCAGCATGGTGGCGTACATGAAGAACAGCTGCCCGGTCACCGGCATGCCGGTGGTGTACATGTGGTGCGCCCAGACGATGAACGACAGGATGGCGATCGAGGCCGTGGCGTAAACCATCGACGCATAACCGAATAGCCGCTTGCGCGCGAAGGCCGGGATGATGGCGCTGACGATGCCGAAGGCCGGCAGGATCATGATGTAGACCTCGGGGTGGCCGAAGAACCAGAAGATGTGCTGGTACATCACCGGGTCACCGCCGCCGGCGGGGTTGAAGAAACTGGTGCCGAAGTGGCGGTCGGTCAGCGTCATAGTGATGGCGCCGGCCAGCACCGGCATCACGGCGATCAGCAGGAAAGCGGTGATCAGCCAGGTCCAGCAGAACAGCGGCATCTTCATCAGCGTCATGCCGGGTGCGCGCATGTTGAGCACCGTGACGATGATGTTGATCGAGCCCATGATCGAACTGGCGCCCATGATGTGCATCGCGAAGATGCCGGCGTCCATGCTCGGGCCCATCTGCAGGGTCAACGGCGCATAGAGGGTCCAGCCTGCCGCCGGTGCGCCACCGGGCATGAAGAACGAGCCCACGAGCATCAGCGCTGCCGGGATCAGCAACCAGAAGCTGAGGTTGTTCATGCGCGCGAAGGCCATGTCGGCAGCGCCGATCTGCAGAGGGATCATCCAGTTCGCGAAGCCCACGAAGGCCGGCATGATGGCGCCGAACACCATGATCAGGCCGTGCATGGTGGTGAACTGGTTGAACAGTTCGGGGTTGAAGAACTGCAGCCCCGGCTGGAACAATTCGGCCCGGATCAACAGCGCCAGCACGCCGCCCACCATCAGCATAGCGAAGCTGAACAGCAGGTACATCGTGCCGATGTCCTTGTGATTGGTGGCGAACAGCCAGCGCCGCCAGCCGTGCGGCTGGCCGTGGGCGTGGTCATGGTCGTCGGCGTGCTGGCTGGGATGGTCGAGAACTGCGCTCATATGGGGCTTCCTTGTTTCGACGGCTTCATTTACGGGCAGCAGCAACTTCAGCCGGTTGCACGATCTGCCCGGTCTGGTTGCTCCAGTTGTTCTTGGTGTACGAAATGACAGCCGCGATCTCGGTATCGGACAGCGCCTTCCACGACGGCATCGTGCCGTTGTTCTGGCCGTTCAGCAGTACCATGATTCCCTTGAGCTTGTCGGTGTCGAGCACCACTGCTGCACCGTCCAGCGCTTTGATCGGGCCGGCACCCTTGCCGTCGGGCCGGTGGCAGACGGCACAGTTGGCGTTGTAGACCTTCTCGCCGCGTGCGATCAATTCCTCGACCTTCCAGACCTTGGCCGGATCATCGGCGGCGGCCGCCATTTCCTTCTTCTTGCCTTCGCTCCACTTGACGTAGTCAACCTGGCTCAGCACCTTCACATGGATGGGCATGTAGGCGTGCTCCTTGCCGCACAACTCGGCGCACTGGCCGTAGAAGTCTCCGGTCTTGTTGGCGCGAAACCAGGTGTCGCGCACGAAGCCGGGAATCGCGTCCTGCTTGACGCCCAGCGAGGGCACCATCCAGGCGTGAATGACGTCGTTGGCGGTGGTCACGATACGGATCTTGCGGTCTACCGGCACCACCAGCGGGTTGTCCACCTTCAACAGGTAGTCGTCGCCCTGAGGCTTGCCGGCGTCCGACATCTCCCGGTGGGAGGCGTCGAGCGTGGAGTAGAACTTGATCCCCTCGCCTTCGCCCTTCAGGTAGTCGTAACCCCATTTCCACTGGTAACCGGTGGCCTTGATGGTGAGGTCGGCATTGGTGGTGTCCTTCATCGCGACCACGGTGCGCGTGGCCATCGCGCCCATGAAGATCACGATGATGAAGGGCACGATGGTCCAGGCGATCTCGACCGACACGCTCTCGTGGAAGTTGGCCGACTTGTGACCCACCGACTTGCGGTGCTTCAGGATGGAATAGAACATCACGCCGAAAACGGCAATGAAGATCACGAGGCAGATGATCAGCGAGAAGTAGTGCAGCCAGTGCTGCTGCTCGGCGATCACGCTCATCGGCGGGTGCAGGTCGAGTTGCCGCACGGCCGGGCCGCCGGGCAGGTCGTTCACAGCCCACGCCGGCCGCAAGGCGAGCATGCCGCCCAGCGCAACACCAGCCCGCGAAAGCCCTTGTCCTGGAGAGATCATCGTCTTCATCATCGTGACTTGAGTTCGTGTTCCGGAAAGATTTCAGAAGCGCCAGCCCGCACGCGGCGCAGCGCCTGCCGCAGTTCCTGGGCAAACGCGGCGCGGTGTTCCGGCCGCAGGAAACGGCCGACGCGCACCCACTGGCCCTGGCCCGACAACTGCACCAGCGAGCCCTGGCCGCCGGCCGGCTCGACGGCCAGCCACTCAGCGCGAAACTCGGCGAGCCCGAGATGGTGGCCCAGATGCTGCTCGACGGCCAGCGCACCGTCAGCCAGCGTGAGGATTTCACGGTCGCCGGCGTGGCGGGCGTGGATCAGGAACGCCACGCCCAGCAACAGCAGTTCGAGTCCCGCGAAGGCCAGCACGAAGGGCGCCCCGATCCACGCGAAGAACAGTGCAATGCCCAGCGACACCACGCACAGCCCCGCATACACCGTGCCCAGTTGCCTGGGAGTGATCGAACAATTGCGCTTGATGACCCACTGAAGCGCGGCACGCGCTCCCTGCGGGCCATCGATCCTGACTTCGCGCCCAAAGCGCCACGGCCTCTCGGGAGACGGCAAAGCCGGCGCGGGCCAGGGTTTGGAAACGAGGGTGGCGGTCATCGGGGCAGCGGACTCAGGGGCGTGCGCAGAATGGCGCCAGTTGCATCAGGGGCTGGCAAACGACGAGCGCTGACCCCCACACACATCGCAAGGATAAAATTCTAACGCACTGCAGCATCAATTGGGCTGGCGTCGGCCCGCCCGAACCATGGCGCGCATGTCGGCCAGCGGCACGCTGGTCTGCTCGGCCAGGCGGGGACGCGGCGGCGGGCGGAAAGCATGGCCGTAAACGATCTCGAAAGTCAGTTTCAGGCGGCCGTCGGCACCTGCGTCTTTCGTCAGCGCTTCGGCCAGCCGTTCGCGCCAGCGCGGCGTGCGCAGGCCACCGAACCGCCCGCAGGCAATATTGCCGCCAAGGCCCCGCAACTCGGCCAGCAAGCCGTCGGCATTGGCCCAGGTCAGCGTGATCTGCTCCTGGTCCATCACCGGGTCGGCGAAACCGGCCTGCACCAGCATGTCGCCCAGGTCATGCATGTCGACGAAAGGCGCAAAAGGGCGCGGCCAGGCTTGCTCCCGGTATAGCGCGGTCAGGCTTTCCAGCGTGCCCGGCCCCAGCGCGCTGAACATCAGGAAACCGTCGACCGACAGCGCACGGTGCCACTGCGCCATCACGGCCTGCGGGTCGACGGCGGCGTGCAGCATCATGTTGGCCCACAGCAACTGGCCGGCGCCGGGCTCCAAGGTCGACTCGGTGCGCACGTCGGCCGCGCCAGCCACCCAGCGCCTGGGCGACCACCACGGCCTGGCCAGACGCTGTTCACTGGCCAGCACCCCGGCCACATCGGCTTCGACGGCGACCACCCTGGCTCGGGGATAGGTCGACGCCAGCACCTCGCCGCTGGCGCCGAGCGCCGACCACCAGTCGATCACCGAATCAGGCTGCAGGCGCACGATCGGCAGCCGTTCGGCCATGCGGCGCGCTACCTCGCCATGCAGCCAGGGCGCTTCGGCAGCGCGGCGCATCCGGCCCAGCACATGGCGTAGCGCCACGGCGTCGAGCGGACGTTGGGATCGGGACGGGCCAGCGGGCTGGCCGTCGGACGCGGTGTCAGGCATGAGCGGGCAGTATATTGAGCCGGTGTTCGACCCCTCGCCCACCTCCGCTTCCGCCGTCAACGTCACCGCCCGCGCAGAAATGCGGTGGCGTGGCCTGCCCGCGCTGCCCAGCCAGTGCGAGGTGTGCCGAAGCTGGGCCCTGGCGCGCATCTGCGGCGCCTGCAGCGCCCGTTTCGCGTCCCCCGTGACGCGCTGCCAGCGTTGCGCGCTGCGCCTGCCATCGGGACAGCCGCTGTGTGGCAACTGCCTGCGTGAACCGCCGCCTTTCGAGCACACGGCTTGCGCGGCGGACTACGGTTTCCCCTGGGATCGCCTGATCGCCAGCTTCAAGTTCAACGGGCATGCCGAACTCGCCGCCCCGCTGGCTCGCCATATCACCGCCGCCGTGGTGAACGGCAAGCTGCCGCGCCCCGACGTCGTGCTGCCGGTGCCCTTGTCGCCAGCCAGACTGGCCGAGCGGGGCTACAACCAGGCCTGGGAACTGGCGCGGCGCATCGCCCGCAGCCTGGCCGCGCCGGCCCGCGCCGATGTGCTGCTACGGCCGGTCGACACAGCGCATCAGGCCGACCTGACACGCGCGCAAAGACTGGTCAACCTGCGCACCGCCTTCATGGTCGACCCACGACAGCGCGCCTTGCTGGCGGGCCGGCGCGTCGCGCTGGTGGACGACGTGCTGACGACCGGCGCCACCGCGCGCGAGGCGGCCCTCACGCTGCTGCGCGCGGGTGCCGGCGCGGTCGACATCTGGGTGCTGGCGCGCACCCCCGACGCCTGAAGTCCGGCCCCGCCGCATGTTCAACATCGTGCTCGTCCACCCCGAGATCCCGCCCAACACCGGCAACGTTGTCCGACTGGCGGCGAACACCGGCTGCGGCCTGCATCTCGTGGAGCCGCTCGGCTTTTCGATGGAAGACCGCTTGCTGCGCCGCGCCGGGCTCGACTACCACGAGACCGCGAAAGTGCAGCGCCACACCTCTTGGCAAGCGCTGCTCGACACCGCCCGCCCCGACCCGGCGCGCTGCTTTGCCTTCACCACGCGCGGCGCGATGCCCCTGGCCAGCGTGGCATGGCGTCCCGGCGACTGGCTGGTGTTCGGCAGTGAAACGGCCGGCCTGCCAGCCGCCCTGCGCGACAGTTTTCCAGCCGAACGGCGCGTGCGCCTGCCGATGCGCGAGGGGCAGCGCAGCCTGAACCTGAGCAACGCGGTGGCCGTGGCCGTCTTCGAGGCCTGGCGGCAGAACGGCTACGCTGGCGCCGCCTGATGTTCGGAGCGCGCCTGGCGCGCCATCAGACGCCACAGCGCCTGTGTCGGGCCGACGCGGCCTTCGAGCACCTCGACCACCGCCTCGGTGATCGGCATCTCGACCCCGAGCGCGCGGGCCCGCGCCAGCAGCGTGGCCGCGCTGTACACGCCTTCGGCGACATGGCCGAGTTCGGCCAGCGCCTCGGGCAGGGTTCGGCCGGCCGCCAGCAGCAGGCCGACACGCCGGTTGCGTGACAGGTCGCCGGTGGCGGTAAGCACCAGGTCGCCCAACCCCGACAGGCCGGTGAAAGTCTCGGCGTGCGCGCCCAAAGCCACGCCCAGCCGCGTCATCTCGGCCAGGCCGCGGGTGATCAGCGCCGCCCGGGCGTTCAACCCCGGCGCCGCAGCGCCGGGTAGGGCTTTCACTCCCGGCGCCGCAGCGCCGGGTGGGGCATTCAACCCCGGCGCAACCGTCCCGGGCTGAGCGTTCGCCGCCATACCGTCCAGCACGCCGGTGGCGATGGCCAGCACGTTCTTCACGGCGCCGCCGACCTCGACGCCTATGACGTCGGTCGATGTGTAGATGCGCAGCGATTCGCTGTGCAGCGCGGCCACCGCCGTCTCGGCCAGCGCGGCGTCTTCGCTGGCGGCGACCAGCGCGGTCGGCTGGCCGCGCGCCACTTCCAGCGCGAAACTCGGCCCCGACAGCACGCCACAGGCCAGCCCCGGGCGCAACTCGCGGGCAATTTCATGGCCGAGCGCCCCGCTGCCCTGCTCGAAACCCTTGCAGAGCCAGAGCACCGGCCGCTGATCGGGCAGCGCCGTCAGCATGTCGCGCAGAGCGGACATCGGCGTGGCGATGATCAGCAGGCCGTCCTTCGAATGATCGAAGGCTGCGGCGAGATCATGGCCGACCCTCAGCGAGGCTGGCAGTCCGACCGCCCCCAGATAGCGCGCGTTGCGCCGGTCGCCGGCAATTCGCGCCACTTGCGCCGCATCACGTGCCCAGAGCATCACCTGATGGCGTGGCGCGGCGGCCGCGGCGATCGCCGTGCCCCAGGCACCAGCCCCGAGCACCGCGATCTTCATGGCCGGCGCCTCAGTTGATGCTGGTGATGATGCGCGAACCGTTGCCGTTCTGCGCCGCAGCCTGCGCCTGCTGGGCTTCGAACATGGCCTGGAAGTTCACTTCGGTCAGCAGGATCGGCGGGAAGCCGGCGCGCGTGCAGACATCGGAGACGATGGCGCGCAGGTAGGGGTAGATCATTTGCGGGCAGACGATGCTGATGATGCCCTGCATCTGGTCTTCGGGCACGTTGCGGATCTCGAAGATGCCGGCCTGCTTGGCTTCCACCAGGAACAGCACCTTGTCGCCGACCTTGGTGGTGACGGTGGCAGTAACAGTCACCTCGAAGATGCCGTCGGAGACGCCGGCCGCGGCCATGCCGAGGTTGATGTCGACCTGCGGTTGTGTCTGCTCGAGCAGGATCTGCGGCGAATTGGGCTGCTCCAGCGACAGGTCCTTCAGGTACATGCGCTGGATCTGGAACACAGGGGTATCGTCGGCCATGATGAGTTTCCGGGTGAGCTGGAGGTGCCGCCGGGCGGCAGCGGACAACGATTATCACCGAGCATCCGTGACGGACCGCCCCGGCAGATGCGGGGAGATCAAGCCTGCGTCAAGCCCAGCAAAGGCAGCAGGCCGCCACGCTGGTCGAGCGCCTGCAGGTCGTCGCAACCACCGATATGGGTGCCGCCGATGAAGATCTGCGGCACCGTGCGGCGGCCGGTCTCCTCGATCATGCGGGCACGCTCGGCGGGTTCGAGGTCGATGCGGATCTCGTCGATGTCCGACACGCCGCGCTGCTGCAGCAGCGCCTTGGCGCGGTGGCAGTACGGGCAGGACGAGGTCAGATACATGCGGACGACATTCATTCGGCGGGCCTGATGACCGCCAGACGTGACGGTGTCACGCAATTGTCATGCAGCCTACAAAGCCATGCACGGTGGGCCGATTAGGGTCGCCGGCCGGCCGGGGCAGCGAATCAGGCGTCCTGCTTGGCACCGCTCTTCTCGATCGGAAGGCTGGCTTCACGCCAGGCCGCCGTGCCGCCTGCCACAGCCACCGCGTTCTCGTAGCCGGCCTTGCGCAGCACCGTGGCGGCGCGAGCGGCGCGAGAGCCGCTCGGGCACATCAGCACCAGCGGCAGCGCCTTGTTGCTCGGCAGGTCCTTGGGCTTCTCGAGCAGCGAGCCCAGCGGCACATTGCGCGCGCCGGCGGCATGGCCGGTGGCGTATTCGGCAGGCTCGGCGACATCGACGAGAACGCCTTTTTCGCGGTTGATCAGGCGCACTGCCTCGGCGGTGCCGACGGCCGCGCCGCCACCCCCACGCCCCACCAGGGGCCAGACCAGCAAGGCGCCGGAGGTCAGGGCGGCGAAGATCAGAATCCAGTGGCTGGGGTCGGCGAAGAAATTCAAGGAGTGGCCTGGAGTCATGACGAAGGAGCCGGATTATAGAATTCCGGCCATGCACAAACTTGTCCTGATCCGCCACGGTGAATCGACCTGGAACCTGGAGAACCGTTTCACTGGCTGGACCGACGTGCCCCTCACCGCCACCGGCGTGGCGCAGGCACGGCAGGCCGGGCGCCTGCTGAAGGAAGGCGGCTACGAATTCGACGTCGCCTACACCTCGGTGCTGCAGCGTGCCATCTGGACGCTCTGGCACAGCCTCGACGAGATGGAGCGCACCTGGCTGCCCATCCTCAACGATTGGCGTCTGAACGAGCGCCACTATGGCGCGCTGCAAGGCCTGAACAAGGCCGAGACGGCGCGCCAGTACGGCGATGACCAGGTGCTGGTCTGGCGCCGCAGCTACGACGTTCCGCCACCCGTGCTCGACGCCGCCGACCCGCGCTGCGAACGTGGCGACCTGCGGTACGCCGCCCTGGAACCCGGCCAGGTGCCGCTGACCGAATGCCTGAAGGACACCGTGGCGCGTGTGCTGCCCTGCTGGAACGAGCGCCTGGCGCCGGCCATCCGCGGCGGCCAGCGGCTGGTGATCTCGGCTCATGGCAACAGCATCCGCGCGCTGGTCAAGTACCTGGACGATGTCAGCGAGGAAGACATCGTCGGCATCAACATCCCGAACGGCATTCCGCTGGTGTATGAACTCGATGCCGAACTGAAGCCGCTGAAACGTTATTACCTCGGCGACGCCGCGGCCGCCGCGAAGGCCGCCGCCGCGGTGGCGTCGCAGGGCAAGGCCTGATCAATCAACAGGCGTCCGGGTCGCGCAGCGCCGCGGCCAGCAGCGGCACCACGGTCACCACGTTGCTGGCATGCGGCACGCAATCGCTGCTCCAGATGTGGCGCACGCCGGCGGCGCGGATCTGCAGCAGCGCGTCACCGATGAAGAGCGCATGCGTCACCGCCACGTCGACGGTGGCCGCGCCTTGTTCGAACGCGCCACGCGCTGCGGCCACGAGCGTGCGGCCGGTGCTCGCCACGTCGTCGAAGAGCACCACGGCGCGGCCTTCCACATCGACCATCGGCAAGGCCACATCGACCTCGCGGTCGCCACGCCGGTGCTTGCGGCACACCGCGTGTTCCAGCCCCTGCGTCGCGGCGGCCACGCCGACCCACTGCGCAGCTTCTTCGTCGGGGCCGAGCAGCAGCGCGTGCGGCACCTGCGCCGCCACCCAGGCGCCCATCAGCGGCGCGGCAGTCAGCGCCACGCCGCGGCGGCCGGGCACGACCTCGTCCATCGTCGCCACGCGGTGCAGGTGCGGGTCGACGGTGATCACGGCGTCGAACCAGCCGGCCAGCGCGCGGCCCAGGTGGCGCTGGCTGACCACCTCGCCGGGCGTGAACGGCATGTCCTGCCGCATGTAGGCCAGATAGGGACTCACCAGCGTGAGGTGCAGCGCGCCGAGTTCGCGCGCGCCAGCGGCGGCGAGCATCAGCTCGGTGAGCCTGGCGTTCGGTTGCTGCAGGCCGCGCAGCAGCGCCATACGGGGCGGCAGGACCGGCGGCAGGCGCAGCCGGGTTTCGCCGTCGGGGAAGACGTGGCGCTCGATGAAGAGCAACGGCCAGCCTAGTGCTGCGGCCAGACCATGCGCCAGCCGGGCTTCATCGTCGAATGCGAGCAACAAGCTCACTGCGGTCCCGTCGCGCTCATGCCGGCGCGCCCTGTGGCACGCCGTCCGGCGCCTGCGCCTCAGCGGCCGCCAGCGCCATTTCGATCTCGCCGCGCAGCAGTCCGGTCAGCGAACGGCGGTCGGCGTGCGCGCTGCCGTGCGCCGTCAGCACCGTCACGTGGGCCACCATGGCATCGCCCTTTGCCAGCATCCACAGGCTTTGCGCCAGCGTGGTGTCGCCGATGAACAGCGCGGCCGGGCTGACGGCACGCGTGGCGTCGGAAAAACGCAGCGCCACCGGCTGCACCGGCGTGCGCGTGGAGATCGCCGCCTGCATCAGGTTGGCGTGGAAGGGCAGCAGCGCCTGACCGTCGCCGGTCGTGCCTTCGGGGAACACCGCGACCGTGTCGCCGGCTTCCAGCGCCGCGGCCATCTGGTGCACCACGCGCAGCGCGTCGCGCGGGCGTTCACGTTCGATATACAGAGTGTCGGCCGACGCCACCAGGCGGCCCAGCAGCGGCCAGTGCTGCACATCGGACTTCGACACGAAACGCGCCTCGGGGCACACCGCGTGCACGGCCATGATGTCGAGCCAGCTGATGTGGTTGGCGACGATCAGCTTGGCACCGGGGCGGAACTCGCCCCGCACCTCCAGCCGCATGCCCAGCATGCGCAGCATCTTGGCCGACCACCAGCGTATGCGCTGGCGCCGGCCGGCCACGCTGAGCGACGGGAAACGCAGCAGCACGATGAACAAGCCGTGCAGGGCGTGCAACACGGCGCGCAAGAGCCGCCAGCCGGCGCGGATCAACGCGCGCCGCTCTCGAAGGCCACCGTGCCGGCCACCAGCGTGGCGCGCACGCGGCCCGGCAGCGCCATGCCGGTGGCGGCAAAGGCGAACGGAGTGTGCTTGCCCTGGCTGTGCAACTGATCGGGCGTGATCGCCCATTCGGCGGCCGGGTCGAACAGGCAGACGTCGGCCACGCCGCCTTCGACCAGCCGGCCGGCGCTCGACGCCAGCGAGCCGATCGCATCGCCGAGCACGCGCACCGGATCGCTGGTGATGCGCGTCAGCGTGGCGGCCAGCGGCAGCCGCATGTCGGCGCCCCAGCGCAGCGCCAGGCTGAGCAGCAGTTCCAGGCCGGTGGCGCCAGGCTCGGCCTCACCGAAGGGCAGGTTCTTCATGTCCTCGGCCACCGGGTTGTGGTCGGAGACCAGGGCGTCGATGCAACCGTCGGCCAGCCCTTCGCGCAGCGCGGTGCGGTCGCCGCCCTGGCGCAGCGGCGGCGTCAGCCGCATGTCGGCGTTGAAATAGCCGATGTCGACATCGGTCAGGTGCAGCGAATTGATGCTGACGTCGGCCGTCACTGGCAGGCCCTCGGCCTTGGCGGCACGCAGCAGCGCCACGCCGGCGGCGCTCGACACACGGCAGACATGAACACGCGCCTTGGTGGCGCGCACGAGTTCGAAGATCGTGTGCAGGGCAATCGTCTCGGCCGCCACCGGCACGCCCGACAGGCCCAGCCTTGTCGCCACCGCGCCGCTGGCCGCCACGCCCTTGCCGAGCCAGGCGTCGTTCGGGCGAAGCCACACCGTGTAGCCATAGGTCGACGCGTATTGCAGCGCGCGCTGCAGCACCAGAGTGTCGGCCACCGGGCTGTCGACCTGCGAGAAACCCACGCAGCCTGCCTCGGTCAGCATGACCATTTCGGTCAGCGCCTGCCCTTCCAGCTTGCGCGTCAGCGCGCCCAGCGGGAAGAGCCGGCAACGCGACAGTTTGCGGGCGCGGAACTTGAGCATCTCCACCAGCCCCGGCTCGTCGAGCACAGGGTCGGTGTCGGGCTGGCAGACCAGGCTCGTGACGCCGCCGGCCGCCGCCGCCGCCAGTTCGCTTTCCAGCATGCCTTCGTGTTCCTGGCCGGGCTCGCGCAGGCGCGCCGCCAGGTCCACCAGGCCGGGTGCGACGACCAGGCCGCTGGCGTCGATGACACGCTCGGCGTCGAACTCGCGCGCCGGGCCGATGCCGACGATGCGGCCCGAGGCGATGGTGACGTCGGTGACTTCGTCGCGGCCGGAAGCCGGGTCGATGACGCGGCCGTTGCGGATGAGGATTTTCATAGCCCTGCGGAAAATGGCGCCCGAGCGGCGTAGCGAGCGGCGTAACGAGCGGACCGGGCTCGCGCCGAGGAACGGAGCCGTACATCTGTACGGCGGGTACCGCAGGCGCGAGATCGGTTCGCGCAGCAGCCGAGCAAGCGGCATTTCATGAATCGTTGCCCGCGATGATGCTCATCACCGCCATGCGCACCGCGATGCCGAAGGTCACCTGCGGCAAGATCACGCTCTGCCGGCCGTCGGCCACGGCGGAGTCGATCTCGACGCCTCGGTTGATCGGCCCCGGGTGCATGACGATGGCGTCGGGCCGGGCCAGCGCCAGCTTCTCTGGCGTCAGTCCGTAGCTCTTGAAGAACTCGCCGGCACTCGGCAACATGCCGCCGCTCATGCGTTCGTTCTGCAGGCGCAGCATGATGATGACGTCGGCGTCCCGTATGCCCTCGGCCATGTCGTGGCAGACGCGCACGCCCATCTGCGCCAGGTCGCCGGGCACGAGAGTCTTGGGACCTACGGCGCGGATCTCCGGCACGCCCAGCGTGGCGAGCGCATGGATGCCCGAGCGCGCCACGCGCGAATGCACGATGTCGCCGACGATGGCCACGGTCAGCTTCGTGAAGTCGCCCTTGAAGTGGCGGATCGTGTACATGTCGAGCAGCCCCTGCGTGGGGTGCGCGTGGCGGCCGTCGCCCGCGTTCACCACGCGCACGTGCGGCGCGCAATGGCGGGCGATCAGGTGCGGCGCGCCGCTCTCGCTGTGGCGAACGACGAACATGTCGGCGTGCATCGCCGACAGGTTGGCGATGGTGTCGAGCAGGCTCTCGCCTTTGGCCGTGCTGCTGCGCGCGATGTCGAGGTTGATGACGTCGGCCGAAAGCCGCTTGGCGGCGATCTCGAAGGTGGTGCGCGTGCGCGTGCTGTTCTCGAAGAACAGGTTGAAGACGCTCTTGCCGCGCAGCAGCGGCACCTTCTTGACGTCGCGTTCGTTGACGCTGAGGAAGGTGCCCGCGGTGTCGAGGATCTGCGTCAGCACCGCCTTCGGCAGCCCTTCGGTGCTGAGCAGGTGGACCAGTTCACCGTGGCGGTTGAGCTGCGGGTTGCGGCGAGACAGCATCAGGCGGCCCCCCGCACGACGAAATTGAAACGGCCGGCCTCGTCACGCGCCAGCGAGAGCCGCTGCGCCTGTGGCAGCGTGATGCGCGACGCGGCGTACGCGGCCTCCACGGGCAGTTCGCGGCCGCCGCGGTCGACCAGCACGGCCAGGCTCACGCCGGCCGGGCGGCCGAAATCGAACAACTCGTTGATGACGGCGCGGATGGTGCGCCCGGTGTGCAGCACGTCGTCGACCAGCACGATGCGCCGACCGTCGATTTCGAAGGGCAGCTGGGTGGCATCGAGGCCGGCGGCCAGCCCGCGCGAGCGGAAATCGTCGCGGTGCAGGGTGCTGGAGATGACGCCGTGCGCGCCCGGCAATTGCAAGTCACGCTGCAGGCGCTCGGCCAGCCAGGCGCCGCCCGACCAGATGCCGACCAGTGCGGCGTCACCCGTCAGCAGCGGGCGCACGCCACGCAGAAGCTCGGCGTAGAGGGCTTCGGCATCAAGTGTCAGCATGGTCGGCGTGCGTGGCGGCGGCAAGGGGTTCGGCGAGCTGGGAAAAGAACTGGTCGAGGATCAGCGCAGCGGCAGCGGCATCGGCGTCGCGCTCGCCGCCGTCACGTGAATTGGCCAACGCCTCGGTCGTGGTGTAACGCTCGTCCACCTCGTGCACCGGCAGCCTGAAGCGGCCGTGCAGCTGGCGACCGAAACGCCGGGCGCGCTGCGTATTGTCGTGCGCCGCGCCGTCGGGGTGGAAAGGCACGCCGACGACCAGTGCATCCGGTGCCCACTCGCTGATCAACCGGGCGATCGCGGCGAACCGCGCCGCACCCTCGGCCGCCACGGTCGTCAGCGGCGCGGCGTGGCGCAGCAGCGTATTGCCTGTCGCCACGCCAATGCGGAGGGTGCCGAAGTCGAAGGACAAATAGGAAGTGATCGAGGTGTAGGGGGTGACGGAGGTGATCGGCACCCCGCCCTCCTCAGGCATGCCCGGCCACTTGCGACAGCATGCGCGGATCGATGCCGAGCAGCTGCAAGGCGCGGTCATAGCGCTTTTCGATCGGCGTGTCGAAGATGACCACCGGGTCGGCGTCCACCGTCAACCAGCCATTGCGGCCGATCTCCTCTTCCAGCTGGCCGGCCGACCAGCCGCTGTAACCCAGGGTGACGAGGATGCGGCGGGGCCCGGTGCCGCCCGACACCGCTTCCAGCACGTCCTTGCTGGTGGTCATCTCCAGCCCACCGGGCACCGACATGGTGGAGCTGTACACCACGCCGTCGCCGCCCGTCCTCTCGTGCAGCACGAAGCCGCGCTCGGTCTGCACCGGGCCGCCGTAGTACACGGGCTGCTCGGCCAGGTCGGCCTGATCGGCTTGATCGAGCTTCAACTCGACCTTTTCGAACAGGTTCTTCAGCTTGATGTCGATCGGCTTGTTGATCACCAGCCCGAGCGCGCCGTTTTCGGTGTGCTCGCAGAGGTAGACCACGGCGCCGGCAAAGTTGTCGTCCGCCATGCCGGGCATGGCGATCAGGAACTGATTGGTCAAATCGATGCGGGACGCAGAGGCCATGCGGGCATTTTATTCCCCGGGCACACTCCGCGGCATGAACAAGTCATTCGACCGTGCGCTGGTCTGGTTGCGGCGCGACCTGCGGGTTGACGACCATGCCGCCCTGCACCATGCGCTGCGCGCAGCGCGCCAGGTCTGGTGCGTCTTCATTTTCGATCGCGACATCCTCGACGCCCTGCCGCGCAGCGACCGCCGGGTCGAGTTCATCCGCGACAGCCTGGTCGGCGTCGACGCCGAACTGCGCGCGCTGGCGGCCTCGCACGGCGTGGCGGGCGCCGGGCTGATGGTGCGCCACGGCTGGGCGACGCGGACCCTGCCGACGCTGGCCAGCGAACTCGGTGTGCAGGCCGTCTACGCCAACCACGACGACGAACCCGCCGCGCTGTCGCGCGACGCCACTGTCCGCGGCCGGCTGGCCGACGCCGGCATCGTGCTGCACACCTCGAAGGACCATCTGATCTTCGAACGCAGCGAGGTGCTGACGATGAGCGGCGGCACCTACAGCGTCTTCACGCCTTACAAGAACGCCTGGCTGAAGAAGGCTGAGCCGTACTTCCTCAGCCCCTACCCGGTGGCGCGCCATGCCGGCGCGCTGGCGCCGCTGCCGGCGGCTGAAGCGGGTGTGCCGTCGCTGGCCGACATCGGTTTCCAGCCCACCAACCTGCACACCCTGAAGCTGCCCAGCGGCCCGGCCGGCGCGCACGAGCTGCTGGACGACTTCATCCAGCGCATCGACCGTTATCAAGAGACCCGCGACTTCCCTGCCGTCAAGGGGCCGAGCTACCTGAGCACGCACTTGCGTTTCGGCACGGTGTCGATACGCCGGCTGGCGCGTGCCGCCCATGGCCGTGCGGTGGGCGGCTCACGCGGCGCCGAGGTCTGGCTGTCCGAACTGATCTGGCGCGACTTTTATCACCAGATCCTGTTCCACCACCCGCGCGTCGTCGGCCACGCCTTCAAGCCCGACTATGACCGCATCAAGTGGGAACACGGCAAACACGCCGATGAACTTTTCGCCGCCTGGTGCGAGGGCCGCACCGGCTACCCGCTGGTCGACGCCGCCATGCACCAGATCAACCAGACCGGCTACATGCACAACCGGCTGCGCATGGTGGTGGCCAGCTTTCTGGTGAAGGACCTCGGCATCGACTGGCGGCGTGGCGAAGCCTACTTCGCGCTGCACCTCAACGACTTCGACCTCGCGGCGAACAACGGCGGCTGGCAATGGGCAGCCTCGACCGGCTGCGACGCCCAGCCCTATTTCCGCATCTTCAACCCGGTCAGCCAGAGCGAGAAGTTCGACGCCGACGGCAAATTCATCCGCCGCTACATGCCGGCGCTGGCTGCCCTGCCCGACAAGCTGATCCACGCGCCCTGGCTGGCGCGGCCGGTCGACCTCGCCGCCGCCGGCATCGAACTCGGGCGCGACTATCCGCTGCCCGTGGCAGCGCACGACGAGGCGCGGACCCGCACGCTGGCTCGTTATGCGGTGGTGAAGGGAGGGGGCTGACGAAGGCAACCCTGCGGGTGGCGATGCGCGGGCGGCGCCTGCGCCCGCTTCAGGTCACGAAGAAATCGACGTTGCTGATGACCGGCGCGCCGGCCGGCGTGGCGAACAGCACCGAAGCGCCGGCACCGTTCCCGTCGGCGTCGTAGAACAGCTTGCCGGTGTCGGTCTCATAGACGACGTAGTCGTCGATTTCGGCCGCCGTGCCGGTGGAGTTAACCTTGAAGAAAGACGACGACAGGGTCGCACCGGCGGCGGTCAGCTTGACGAAGATGACCTTAGCGCCAGTAGCTGGTGCTGCTGGCAAACCCGAAGTTGTAGATGTCGCTGCCCGCCGTGCCCTGCACAGTGTCAGCGCCATCACTGGTGTAGAACTGGTCGTTGCCCGTGGTGTCATTGTTCAGGTTGTCATTGCCTGTCGTGCCTGTGATCTTGGCCATTCGTGTCGTCTTCGGGTTGGTGACCGATCCCCGGCATCGGTCCTCGATGCTGCCTCAGCCGCAGGCCGCCATCGTGTCCGGCAGGCGCAAACTGCGCATCCCCTGCACCGGCGACGATCTCATGGGCAGGCCCGTTTCAGCGCGCGGCGGCCGCCGCGAAGCGCGCCACGATGCCGGCGTGGCGCGCCGGCCAGTTCGCCAGTCCGGCCTCGTCGCCGTCGAACACGCCCCTCAGGAAGGCCAGAGTGAGTTCCTTCGTTGCTGCCTTCACCTGCGGATTCAGCAACGCGCCGCCGGTGCCTGCGCGGTCGGTGAACATGCTGTGCGAGCCGCCCTCGAAGACGGCCAGCCACTTGCGCGCGCTGCCGGTGGCGTCGAACACCGCCACGCGGTCTTCGGCGCCGCTGTAATAGCCGGGGATGCGGATGACGTCCTCGGTGGCGGTGACGTGCAGGGTGGGCACGGTGACGGGGGCCAGAATGCGCGCCGGCGAGCCGTCGCCGTAAAAAGGCGGCGCCGAGATGACGATGGCGGCCTTGATGCGCGTGTCACGGAAGTCACGCGCCAGACCGAGCCGCTCGACACGTGCGCCGGCCGCCAGCAGCGTGGTGTTGGCGCCATAGGAATGGCCGGCCGCGACGATGCGCCGGGCGTCGATGGCGGAGCCGGCCTCGCTGGCCAGCAGGCGGTCCAGCGCGAAGCTGAGGTCCATCACGCGGGCGACGGCCTCGCTGTCCTGCGCGGCACCCTGCAACCGGCCGATCAGGCCGAACATGCTGCCGAACCACAGGCTGCGGTCGCTGCCCACGTGCTGCAGGTGCAGGCTTGCGACCCCCTGGCCGGCCCAGTGGCTGCCCAGGTAGCTGTAGCCGGCGCGCGAGCCGCCGATGCCATGCGAAAACACCACCAGCGGCACCGGCTGGCCCGGCAACGCGCTGTTCGGCAGGTACAGGCGCACGGGCACCAGGCGCTGGCGGGCGTCGTCCTGCCATTCGAGGTCGATCGTCCGCCAGGCCGCGCCGTCGCTGGCGCGCAGCGGCCAGCTGGCCGCCAGCAGCAGCGCGACGGACAAGGCGCTGCGGACCAGGTTGCGCCGCTTCATGGGCGCGCGGCGGCGGGGAAGCCGGTCGGACGACGTTTCATGTTCTCCTCCTTTGCATGCAACCGATTCATATGGGGCAACCGGTGCGGAACACAAGGCTTATCGGAATGCCTTCGTGCTGCGCACTCCGGTATTCGCCATTGAGGCGGCCCGGCGTGCTCATGCCGTGCCCAGGAAGAGGTACGCGTTGATCGAGGCGGTGGTGGAATGCGCCACCCCCAGATAGACCGGCCCGAGCGGCGTCAGCCCACACAGTTGGAGCGCCGTGGAATCCAGCCAGCCGGTGCGCTGAGAGGGATCGAAACGCCCGCTCTCGCGCCCGGCCTCCAGGGCCAGGCCGACCCGCAGGTCGCCGTTCAGGCAGGGCGGCGGCGCCCGACGATGCGTTCGGCGCGCAACTGCAGGCAGGACGCCGGGTCGCCCGCCAGCTGGTCGTTGGCAAAGGCCGACAGGTTCGGAAAACCGCCCAGGTGGGCGGCGTCGTAGAAGGGCAGGTTGCCCTCTGTCGACAGGGTCTGCGACAGCTGCCAGCCCAGCCCATAGTCGCCGAGCGGGCAGGCGCCGCGCAGGTCGAGTGCCAGCCGGCCGTAGCCTTGGCTGGACGAGTCGTAATGGTGCAGGCGCGCATCCCAGCCTCGGCTCGGAAAGTGCAGCGGGTTGAGCTGGTCGAATTCGATGGCCGCGATCACGCCGCCATCGTTCACCGTGCCTGCACCGATCTGCGGGAGCAGACCACTGAAGCCGATCTCGCTCTTCGCCGAACGTCGGGTCTCGCGCCAGCCCAGCCGGGCCTGCCCGATCAGGCCGAGGTTGACGCCGCCGCTGACCACGGCCCCGCCTGTGCCGACACGGTACTCGGCCACCCGCTCATCACCCAGGAACACCCTCGCGCTCCTGCGGGTCAGCACAGTGGTGGCTTGCACGAAGCACTGCTGCCGGGCTTCGACGGGCTGATACCACTCGACGCCGATGCCCTGGCCGCTGCCGATCTGCGCGCTGGCCAGCAACTCACCGCCCAGCGAATTGATCCACGTGCGCTGGCAGGCCACGCACAGGCCGAAGGTCGAGCCCAGCAGCAGGCTGGAGTCGAGGTTGACGGCCATTCGCACACAGTCCGGGCCCCGGGGCTTTTCCACCGGCGCGATGCGCAGCCCGTTGCGCTGGCGCAGGTTCATCAGCGCGTAGTCGACCTCCTGAAAGTGGCCGTCGCGATACACGCGCAGCAGGTCGCGGTTGAGCGCCGCGGTGTCGAGCAATTCGCCAATCTGCTGGCGCAGCCGCCGCTCCACGGCCTTCGGGTTGACGACCGCCAGGCCGGTGATCTCGATCTCGTCGACACGCTGGCGCGGCCTGTCCTTGCCTTCGATGTGAGCGCGCCACTTTGCATACTCCGCCGCCGGCACCGACAGCCGGGCGAGTGCCTCGGCCTGTGCCTCGGCCTGCGCCTCGGCGGCCACGCGGCCGCGGTCGGCGGTCTCGCCGTTGCGGCTGAACCCGGCCGCGGTGATGCCCGGCAGGTCGGACTTGATGTAGATGTCGCCCGGCTTCAGCGTGGCGAGCGACAGGCTGACGTTCTGTTCGGTGAGGATGTTGACCATCTGCGCCGACACCGACAGCAGCCCGGTCACGCTCTGCGGGCTGAGCAGCGGCGAGCCGACGTTGACGGCGATCGCCACCTCGGCATTGCAGCATTCGCGCACCTCGCGGATCGGCAGGTTGTCGACCAGGCCGCCGTCCACCAGCCGCCTGCCCTGATGATCCACCGGCGTCATCAGGCCGGGCATCGACATGCTGGCGCGCATGGCGCGGGTCAGGCTGCCGTCACGGAAGACGACGCGCTCGCCGGTGCCGATGTCTGTGGCGATGATCGACACCGGCAGCGGCAGGTCGGCGATGTCCCGCTCGCCGAGGTCGGCGCGCACCATCTGAATGAAGAACAGCTTGATCTTCGGCCCGCTGACCACGTCGGCCGGCGTGGTGAAGCCTCGGTCGTCGAAACCCAGCCCGCTGCCGGGCAGGAAGCGCTGGGTCAGCCGTTTGTTGCGAAAGCCGATCTCGGTGCAGTCGGGGTTGTCCTGGAACATGTCGTTCCAGTCGGCTTTGCCCATTTCCCGGCGCATCTATTCCGGGCTCAGGCCGGCGCCCCAGGCGCGAGAGATCAAGGCGCTCATGCTGGTGCCCGCCACGCGGTCGACGGGCACCCTCAGGCGGTCCAGCACCTCGAGCACGCCGATGCGCGCCGCGCCACGCCTCCCGCCGCTGCCGAGCACCATGCCAACGCGCGGGCG
>Ga0209181_10002760_pt1 | contig 28308 bp, 19 predicted proteins | sample MAT05_FD_187208 | JGI IMG/M metagenome (GOLD analysis project Ga0209181, IMG submission 187208) | Freshwater microbial communities from Lake Fryxell liftoff mats and glacier meltwater in Antarctica - MAT-05 (SPAdes) (version 2) | ecosystem: Environmental > Aquatic > Freshwater > Ice > Liftoff...
CCCGACGCGGGACGCGGGGGAGTACCGTATTCGGGTGCAAGAGGCGGAAACCCGGATCGAGCAGTTGACACGGACAATCACTGTTATGGGTCGATAACGATTCATCGGCGGATCGTTGCCAACGTCGAGTTCTTCTTCCCCGAGCAGGATGCGCAGGAGGGTGGATTTGCCGGCGCCGTTGCGGCCGATGAAGCCGACCTTCACGACGTCGCCGATGGTGGCGTCGGCGTCGTCGAGCAGAATCTGGTCGCCGTAGTGTTTGGAGGCTTTGGTGAGTTGAAGCAGGGTAGCCATCGTCGCGCGCGGCCCTCGGGGTGGGAACCGGCGATTATACGGACGCGGCGACCCGGGGGCGTGTCGGCGGGCGCGGGAGCCGACGTTGCGGATTCTTCCGATTTTTTTTGGAACGCCCATGTCCGGTCCGGCGTCCCACTCTCGTTCACTTCGATAGAACCGATTCAGGCGTTGTCGGGTTTTCGCTTCCGAGACGGTTCTGCGCCTCCATGCTGCTGGAAGCGCAGAATTTCGACTTTGGAGTGACGCGATGGCCTGTCGTCATCCACACACTTGGTTGCTCGCGGCGTTGGCCGTGGTCTCGGGCCTCCCCCTATCGGGCGCCCAAGTACCACAGGCTCCGCCGCCTCGCGCCAAAAACCATTCCGCCACGGAACTCGACAGACTCGTCGAGCGGTTGGGCAGTGCGGACTACCGAGACCGCGAGGCCGCACACGCCCAGCTTCGAGCAGTTGGGGAAAGCGCCCTCCCGCAACTGCTGCGGGCGTTCAATAACTCGTCACCCGAGGTCAGCCGACGGGCCAGAACGCTCGTCGATGCACTCCGTAGCACGGCCTGCCCGCTCGTGCGTGAACTCCGCGCGGACCCGGCCTTTCCCATCCGTTCGGTCCGCTTCTCACACGACGGGGCGCACGTCGCCGCCGGCGGTGAATCCGGTGTTGCGGTGTGGGAGGTTGCGAGCGGCCGACTTGTCCGCCAAGCCCGCTGCGACGGGTCGGTCGTGGCCGTCGAGTTCGTACCCAAGGCGAATGCCCTCTGGGCCGGAGGGTCGTGGAGCCGGATCGACGGAATATCGAAGGGTGGCGGGGGAACGGTGGTGCGATGGGACTGGGGCCGGGAGCGGGCCGAGATGCTCGCCCACCAGATGTGGAACACAGTCGATGATGTCCGGCTGACACCCGGCGGGAAGCACCTCCTGGCGGCGGCCGGCAACCACGTGTACCTCCTCGACGCGACCACCGGGGCACGTGTCCATGCGGTCGAAGTGAAACCGTACTGCGTCCACGGCCTCGCTCTGGCCGCAGACGGCCGGCGGGTGGTGGCAGTGAGCCCGACCCGGACCATTTCAGTCATCGACTACCAGACCGGCCGGCTGGCGCAGGAGTGGAACCTACCCCCAGACGAGCAAGCGCCCCCTCGGCCCCAGAATCCGTGGGCGGGGGTGACGGGTGTGGCCGCCGCCCCGGATGGCAAGGGGTACGCCACCAGTGTCGCGGGCAGTACCAAAGGGGGAGGGGGGGTACTGTTCTGGGATACCGAGGGCAAGGTCATCCAGAGTTGGCAGCCCTTCACGGCAACGACGACACACGTGACCTACGACCCGTCCGGCCGGTTCCTCATCTGTGGGGGGTGGGACGCGGCGAGAAACTCGGGGAGCCCCCCCCGGCCCCCCTACCGGGCGGTTACCGTTTGGACTGTCAAGTCCGGCCGGCTAGTCACCTTCATGGAGATGGAACATCTCGACCACGTAACCGACCTGGCGGTTTCGGAACCGGCCGGGATGTTTGCGGTCTCCCAGTGGGGAGTCGTTCGGCTCTACCGGTTCCCCCAACCGGCCTGGGGCGACCTGCCGTAGCCCAACCACGAGTGACCTGCGCGAGTTGCAGTACGGACGCGGCGACCCGGGGGCGTGTCGGCGGGCGGGGGGGGGGCCGACTTTGCGGGTTCTTCCGATTCTGTGGAACACCTGTGTCCGGTTCAACGTCACAATTGCGTTTACGACGATAGAAACGCCCGTTCGACCTGGCGGCTGGGGCCGGGGGGTGCGTGATGTCCCGGATGGCCCAACGGATCGGGGTGGTGCTGGCGTGCGGCGCGGCCGTCGCGGTCGGCTGCGCGCGGGGTCCGACCCCACCAACGCCCGAGGCCGGCAGCGGGGTGGGGGAAACACCGGTGGTGCAACCGACGGACAAGGCGGGACCGACTGCGCGGCCGGCGGTGGCCGCCAAGAACCAACCGGCCCCGCAGGCCGGAGACATCCCGTTCCCACGGTTCTTCGGGCGTGACATGGCGTTCGTCGGGGGGCCGCGGTTCGCCGAGTTGCCGCCGCCAATCACCGCCGGCGACCGCGAGCACCGGGAGGAGTTGGAAGCCCGGCTGGAGCGGAACGGGGCGATGCTGGCGTTCCTGGTCCCGGCCAGCAATATCCACGACGCCCTGATCGCCACCTGGCGGGTGTTCCATGCCGGGGCCAACGACGCGGAGGTGCTGGTGCGGACCGGGAGGGACGACCCGGAGTCGCTGTGGTTGTTCTTCTGCCCCGGCTCGGAGGTCGGGCACCCGAGTTGGGAGGTCGTCCGCGTTCGCTTGGACAACCGGACGGTGACTGTCGAGTGCCGCCGCCGGCAAGGCCCGGACGACCCGCGGCGGGCGCTGACCTCGGGGCTCCAGTCCGCGGAGTACTGCTGGGCCGAGCTCCGCACGCGCGAGGGCGGAGACTACCGGATCCGAGTCGTCGATACCGACACGGGCGTGGAACGGTTGACACGTACTGTGGTCGTCGAGGCTGGTGAGTAACACGCCATGAGTGTGTACAACGGCTACCGTATCTTTCGACTCGCAGCGCTCACCACGCTCGTCCTGACCAGCGCAGCGGGTTGTTCGTGTCAACCACCCCCAACCCGGGATGGCGGCGCGGCGGTGACGGCCCGAGGTCCGGCGGAACGGGTCGAGGGATCGCCCCCTGTTGGGGGTCCAGGCGGAGAGACGGCCGGTACCCGACCCGCCCGCCGAATCGACGTATCGCTCGACCGGGCATTCGGCCACGGGATCGGTGTGGCGTCGAAGACGATTCTCTCGGAACCGCCCAGAACGGGCGACCGTGAGGAACTGGCGTCCCGCCTGCGGGGGTACGGCGGACAACTGGCGTTCCTGGTGCCGGCCGCCGACGCGGCGGGGGCGGTGAAGGCTACCTGGGAAGTTGTGAACCGCGGCCAGGGCGACACCGTCGTCCGACTCGGTGCGGGCTCGGCCGAGACGGAATCACTCTGGCTGTTCTTCTTCGCCGGCGCGAGCAACCGGTACCCCGCCTGGGAGTTGACCGGCGTCGCCGTCGAGGAGCGGACCGTGACCGTCGGGTATCGGGCGCGGCAGGTTGTCGAGGACGGCCTTGGCGGCACCTTCGGGGCCGGCTCGCCGACCGGGCGGTACTGCTGGGTGCCACTCCCGACGCGGGACGCGGGGGAGTACCGTATTCGGGTGCAAGAGGCGGAAACCCAGATCGAGCAGTTGACACGGACAATCACTGTTATGGGTCGATAACGATTCATCGGCGGATCGTTGCCGGAGCGTGTTCCAAACGAATGCAATTGGTGTTACTTGAAGCCGGGAGCGTGTGTGATGAGTCGTTCCAAGTGCCACCGACTGGTCCTGAACCTCGAGTCATTGGAAGAGCGTTCGGTCCTCACCTCGCCAGCCGCCCTCGGAAGCACCGGCATCAACATCACGGCCACCGGCCTCACGGGGCGCAACATCCACATCGGGCAGATCGAACCCGGCCGACCTGGGAGACTGGGGATCGACGTGGTCAACCACGTTCGTGTGCAGCCGGTGCAAGTACTCGATGACGATCGCCTGGGTACGAACAACCCGGAAGCCGTGCTATACCTCCGTCCCGATATGGTTGGCCACGCCACGAACGTCGCCAGTGTGATGATTGCGGAGCCGTTCGGAGTAATCGGCGGAAGGCTGGAGAATCGCGGTGCCGTTCCCGAAGCGAAGTTGCACTCGGCGAACCAGGGCGTTACCGCTGTGTTTCGAGCGATCCAGCAGGCGGCAACGGCAAACCTTACCCAGAATACGCCCGAATACGCACAGGCCATCGACCGCACCATCGTTGACAACTTCGGCGTGACGTTTCAGAACCTCACTCGGCAGAACAACCGCGACATTCCTATCGTCAACTTGTCCGCGGCACGCGAGCGCAGAGGGGATTCCCTCGATGGCAGCGATCAAGCGAACCTGATGCTGGACTATCTTGCACGGACCGAAGATGTACTGGTAGTCCTGAGTAATTCGAACTCCGTCCCTACCGCCGCGTGGTACGCCAGTTCCTACAACACGCTCAACATTTCTGCACTGGCGATGAGAGGCGGTGATTTCGGAGCCGTTTCGGCGGGCACTGTCGCTCCGGCCATGCACGGTACGCGCTCCCGGGTTCATCTCGTGGCGCCGGGCGAAGACATACTCGTCCTGGGCTACACGAATGGTAACCCGCCGGTGCGTTTGGTTGAGCGGCGCACCGGCAACAGCTTCGCCACACCGTTCGCTACATCGGCTGCGACCGCGCTGACCCAATACATCCGCGAACACCCCGCGACCGTACTTCAGATCGCTCAGAATCGGTACGTCCTCAAAGCGATTCTGATCAATTCGGCCGACAAGATTTTCGACGAGTTGCCGGCCCCGGACGGCAAGAATGCGATGACACGCTCCATTAGGGGTCGAAACGGGGGGTGGCAGGCGGACACCGACGTGATCGACGAGCGGACCGCGAACCCGATGGTGAACGCCCGCCGGCAGAACACGCCCCTCAACCCGGAATTCGGCGCCGGCGGTGTAAACGTCGCCCGGGCCGTCGTCCAGGTTGACGGCGGGGCGCGCGGCCGGCCGGTCAACCAGCCCAACGCGGCCCCAGGGCCGATCGGGTGGGACGGTTCCTGGATCGACAGTATTCCCCAGTTCCAGTTCAACGACTCCAAGTACGGCGGCATCCACCGCCAGGTTTACGACCTGCCGGCCCTCAAGTCGGGCGAGTACTTCTCCGCCACGCTCAGTTGGGACCGGCCGATCACGATGAAGGATCAGGCCGGGAACCCGACCACCGCCGACTTCCGGCCCGGGTTCACGTTCGACGGCGGGGCGTTCGCCTCCCGACCGCCGAACCTCGACCTGTACCTCATGCCCAAGAACGCCAAGACTCTCGACGACGCGGTGTGGGCGTCCACGTCGCCGGAGAGCAACGTCGAGCACATGTTCACCAAGATTCCGAACCCGACCGACCCGGCCTACTCCGCCGCGGGTTACGAGGTGTGGGTGGTGACCCGCGAGCCGAACCTCCGGGTCGATTATGGTGCGGCTTGGTGGGGCGTGCAGGCTCCGCCCGCGGCCGTCCCGCCAAAGACGGTGCAAGGTGCCGTTTGGGACGACCTCAACTGGAACGGCCGGCGAGACCCGGGCGAAGCGGTCCGTTCCGGGGTGCGGGTGGCGCTCCTGGCCCCCGACAACACCGAACTCGACGACACCACCACCGACTGGCTCGGCGAGTACTCGTTCGCCGTCGAGCCCGGCAGCTACAAGGTCGCGTTCGACGCACCGTTCGCGTACGACTTCACAATGATGAACGCCGGCTGGGACGAAGCCCTCGACAGCGACGCCGACACCACCGGCCGCACCCACGTGTTCGCCGTCGGCACCGAGGACGTGACCGACATCGACGCCGGCTTGGTGCCGGCCATGGCGATCTCGCAGGTCCTCGGCTTGGCGTGGCGCGACACCACCCCCGACGGGTTGTGGGGGTGGGACGAGCCCGGGGTGCCGGGCGTCGCCGTGGACCTGTTCACCGCCGCCGGCGACTGGGTCGCCACGACCACCACCGGCCCGGACGGCCTGTACAGCATCACCAACCTCCCCGGCGGCGACTACTACACCGTATTCACCCCCGGGCCGTACGACACGTTCACCACCCAGGACGCCGGCTACGACTGGCTCGACAGCGACGCCGACGCCGCCGGCCGCACGGCCACGTTCACCGTCGCCCCGGGGAACTACGCGTACCTCTACGCCGGCTTCCTGGAGCCGACGGCCGGCTCCGTCGGCGACTACGCGTGGTACGACGCCGACGGCGACGGCTGGCAGGACGTGGACGAGGCGGGGTTGTCCGGCGTGGCGGTCGAGCTGCTCGACGCGGCCGGTGCGGTCGTCGGTTCGACCGAGACCGAAGCCGACGGGTACTACGGGTTCGCGGACGTGCCGGTCGGGAGCTACCACCTCCGGTTCGCCGCCCCAGCCGGGTACCACCCGACCCACGCGAACGGGTGGTCGGACGACGGCGACAGCGACGCCGACGCCTTCGGGGAGACGGCGGTGTTCATGCTCGCCGGGGGTCAGCTCCGCACCGACCTCGATGCCGGGTTCGTGTCCGACCCGTCGTCGCCCCCGCCGCCCGACTCGCCCCCGCCGCCGCCGGTGCCCCCCGTACCCCCGCCACCGCCGCCGCCGCCGCCGCCAGTGCCCCCACCGCCGTCGCCACCGCCGGTGCCCCCACCGCCGTCGCCACCCCCGCCACCGGTCAACGCGGGTATCAGCGGCCGGGTGTTCAACGATGGGTGGGAATACCGCGGCATGACGACCGCGTGGGACCGCGACGGGCTCCAGACCGGCTCCGAAGACACGTACGCGGGCCTCACCGTCGAGTTAATCGACGAGTACGGGACGGTCCTCGGCAGCACCGTGACCGGCGGCGGCGGGAACTACTCGTTCCCCGTCACCGACCCCGGGTCGTACCGGGTGCGGTTCCACCTCCCGGCCCCACCCAACTCGCCACTCAGTTACCGGTTTACCGCCCAGGACCAGGGGGGCGACGACAGCATCGACAGCGACGCGGACCCGCTCACCGGCGAAACGGCGCTGCTGACGTACACGCCGGGCGTGCCCATCCTCCACCTGGACGCCGGGGTGATCTGGTCGCTCCACTACGTTTTGCGATAGGGTTCGGAGAAATCCCGTCCACCGGGCACCGGCCGTTCGCCCGGCTCACTTCGCGTGACTCGCATCACAACTCCTTGCCGGGCAACGATCCGCGCTGCGATCGACCCGGCGGCGTCGCTCCGACGGCGGTTCTTCTGGCAGAAGCACTTGTTTCCAGAACCCGGTGGGGGGGGCGCCGGAAACAATAATCTCCACCCGAATGGCCGTTTTCCTTGACGCCGCCGGATTCATCACACCCGGCCTCCTACGGGTTCGCGCTCGGGCGCGACGACAGGCCCGCGGTGTTCACCGCGATCACCCGGTAGACGTGCCGCCGGCCGGGCTCCGCGGTCGCGTCGGTGAACGCCAGCGCCGCCAGCGGCTGCACCGGCGTGTCGCTGTACTGCAACCCCTGGAACACCGGCCGGCCGAACGGGTTCTTCCCCGACACCTCCGCCAGCACCTTCCCGTCGCGCTCCACCACGAACTTCGCCAGCCCGCTCTCCACGTCGGCCTCGCCGTCCCACGTCAGCCGGTTGCCGGTCAGCCGTAGGTTCGTCGGCGCCGGCGGCGCGGTCGTGTCGGGAACCTTCGAGTCGGCCACGTACCGCTCCCACAACTTCGCCGTCGCCTCGTCCGGCAGCCACCCGGCCTTGAGCGCGACGCCGGTGAACCCCGCGGCCGCGGACGCCGTGGTGCCGGTCGGCGCTGCCAGCCACGCTCGCTCCGCCGGCATCGGCCGCAGCGGCTCCCCCGGCGTGGTGGGGAGCCGTGCCCCCAGGCAGGCGTCGAGCCACGGGATCGCCAGGTAGCGCTGGTTGCCGCACTCGTGGCTCGTCAGCGGGTCCACGGACACGCCGACCAGCCCGCCGCGGCCGCGGACCGTGTTGAAGAACGTCTGGTTCGCCGGCCACACCCCGGAGAACCGGTCGGTCTTCACCGTCACGCCCTCCTTCGTGCCGAGGTTGCACATCAGTGGCACGCCCAGGGCCGCGGCGGGAAGGGTGTGCGCCTTGATCCCCGCGCGCGCCGGGTCGGCGGCGAGTTGCGGCACGCCGGAGCGGAGCCACGCCGCGGCGACGCGGTCGGGGTGGAGCATCACCATGCCGCCGGCCCAGTGGCCGCCGCCGCTGTGGCCCCACAGCGCCCACGGCACCGACGCCAGCTCCGGGTGGCCGGACTTCGCGCCGAGGTCGGCGAGCGCCTTGCGGAAGGCGGCGTCGGAGCCGTTGCGCGGGTCGCACCAGAGCTGGCAGTCGGCCTTCTCCGGCTGCTCGTAGGCCGGGCTCAGCAGGGCGCAGCCGTGCTTCTTCGCGAGCGCCTGCCAGTGGAGGTCGTAGGCGCCGGTGAGGCCCGACTTGCACGACCCCTCGCCGCACCCGTGCTGGTGGACGACGACGCCGCGCAGCGTCTTCACGCCCGGCGGCACCCACGCGGTGTAGTTGACGGCGAAGGACAGCCCTTCGGGATCGACGGGTGCGGGGTAGCGGACGCGGTAGTACGGCGGGTCGGCCGGCGGGAAGGTGTCGTAGGGCGACTGGGCGGGGGCGGCGGGCGCCAGTAGAGCGGCGGCGAGCAGCGCGAGCGCGGGGCGGGTCATGGGAGCGGTCCTCGCGGGATGGTCATCATAGAAGTGCGAACGCGGCGAGCCGCCCGCCGTGAGGCGGCGGGTGAGTCGCACGTCACCCGCCGCCTCACGGCGGGCGGCTCGCGGCGTCGTCGGCGCGCCGCGTCAGTTCCGCTGCTCCGGCGTGTCCAGCTCCAGGTCCACGCCGCCGACCCAGAACCAGTCGGTGCCGGCGTCGCCGCGCAGCCGGTCGGCGGACCCGTCGTCGGTGATCAGCAGCCTGCTGCGGATGTTGGCGTAGCCGCCGGTGCCCGACGCCGCCGGGTTCCAGTCGGTGAGCACCTTGCGGAGCGAGTCCGAGCCGCTCCGCACCGCCGCCGACCCGCCGACGAGGATGTCGTTCCCGAGGCCGCCATACAGGTCGTCGTCGCCGGCGCCGCCCTGGATCAGGTCCTCACCCGCGCCGCCGGCGATCAGGTCGTTGCCGCCGCCGCCGTCGGCGGTGTCGTTCCCGTCGCCGAGGTGTACCTGGTCGGCCCCGCTGCCGCCGGTCACGGTGTCGTCGCCGCTGCCGGCGTCGGTCCACGTCGGCAGCGAAATCGCCGACAAGTTCACCGTGTCGTTGCCGCCCTTCGCGTCCACCCGCACCCGGGTCACGTTGCTGAACGTCTGGTTGTAGTTCTGCCCGTTCAGCGTCGCCTGCACCCGTACCCGGTTGTTCGTCTGCGGCGTCACGGTGATCGTGTCCGCCGTGTTCGCCCCGGTGACGACCAGCTCGCTCCCGACCATCCGCCCGCCCGCGCTCGTCGGCAGGCCGTTCGACGTGACCGTGATGGTGAACGTGCGCGTCACCGACGTGTCGACGCCGCCGTCGGCCGTGCCGCCGCTGTCCTTCAGGACGACCGTCACGGTCGCGGTGCCGGTGGCGCTCGCCTCGGGGATGAACGTGAGCGTGCCGGCCGCGTCGATGCTCGGCGCCGCCACGAACAGCGCCGCGTTCGTCGTGGTGACGGTGAACGCCAGCCCCTGGGGCGCCTCGTCGGCCGGGCCGCGCGACAGGTTCGTGGTCCAGCCGGTCACGGTGCGCGGGCCGCTCCCGGCGGCGACCGACTGGTTGGCGCCGGCGGTGAAACCCGGGGCGTCGTTCACCGCGGCGACGGCGACGGTGAACTGCCGCGAGAACGTGGCCGACCCGTCGCTGACGGTGACGGTGACCGTGGCCGTGCCGTTGGCGTTCGCCGCCGGGGTGAAGCGGATGGTGCCGGTGCTGTTCGCGCTGGTGTACGTCACCGTCGGGTTCGGTATCAGCGCCGGGTTGCTGGAACTGGCGGTGACCGTGAGCGCCTGCGACTCGCCCCCGCCGGCGCCGATGCCGCCGAGGCTCACCGTCTGCTGCCCGGCGTCCTCCAGGAACGTCAGGTTGTTCAGCGCGTTGAGCGTCGGCGCGTCGTTCACCGGCGTCACGGTGATGGTGAATGTCCGCGTCACGCTCAGCGCCCCGTCGCCGACGGTCACGGTGATCGTCGCGGTGCCGCTGGCGTTCGCGGCCGGGGTGAACGTGAGCGTGCCGGCGGCGTTCGGGCTGGTGTAGCCGACGGCCGGCGTCGGGATCAGCGCCGGGTTGCTGGAGCTGGCCGTCACGGTCAGCGTCTGTGTCTCGCCGGGGCCGGCGCCGATGCCGGTCAGCGTCACCGCCTGCGGCCCCGCGTCCTCGGCGACGGTGACGCCGCCGAGCGCGTTGAGCGTCGGGGCGTCGTTCACCGCGTCGACGGTCACGGTCACGGTGCCGGTGGCGGTGCCGCCGCGGACGTCGGACACCGTGTAGGTGAACGTGTCCGTCCCGAAGAAGTCGGCGGCCGGGGTGGAGGTGAAGCCGCCGTCGGCGCCGAGGGTCACGGTGCCGTTCGCCGGGCCGCTCACCAGCACGGCGGTCAGCGGGTTGTTCTCGACGTCGGTGTCGTTGGCCAGCACGCCGGCGACGGCGGTCATGCGGGTGCGGAAGAACAGGTCGTGGGTGCTGCCGCTGCCGGTGATCGAGCCGTTGTACCACAGCTGGCCGGGGGCGTAGTTGTCGCCGTTGGCCGCGTACCAGCCGGCGATCCCGGCGGTCTGCCCGGACCCGTTCCGGGTGCCGATCGTGAACGAGTCGCCGGCCGCCAGCGCGAGGTTCGCCGCGGTCACGTCGAAGGTCACCCACTGGCCCCGCACCCCGGACGTGATCGTCAGTCGGGTGGAGTACGCCGGCGTGGACGTCTGCCACGGGGCGCCCCGACGGAGGATCACGTCGAAGGCCGCGCCGACGGTGGCGGCGGAGTCGATGAACAGGTCGAACGACGTGAGCGTGCCGGCCCGGCCGGCGACGACCTTCTGCTGCCAGTCGGTGCCGGAGAGGCCGGCGTTGTACGCCTGGTAGAACCCCCCGACGGGGAGGCTCTGCTGGTCGAGCGCGGGCGCGGTGCCGGGCACCGTCAGGGTGCCGTCCTCGGCCACGGCGTACGAATCCGGGTTCGCCACCGGGGCGTCGTTCACCGCCGTCACCGTCAGCGTCACGGTGGTGACGGCGCCGAGCAGCGACCCCTCGACCGGGCGGTAGGTGAACGTGTCGGTGCCGAAGAAGTTCGGGTTCGGCGTGTAGGTGAAGCCGCCGGTCGGGCTGAAGCTCAGGGTGCCGTTCGCCGGCAGGGCCACGAGCGCCGCGGTGAACGGGTTCCCCTCCGGGTCGGTGTCGTTGGCCAGCACCCCGGCCGCGGGCACGGTGAGGGCGGTGTCCTCAGCGACGGTGTAGGCGTCGGGCCGGCCGGTCGGGGCGTCGTTCACCGCGGTCACGGTGATGGTGACGGTCGTCCAGTTCCCCAGGAGCTGCCCGCGGTCCATCGGGCGGTACGTGAACGTGTCGGTGCCGGTGAAGTTGGCGGCCGGCCGGTAGATCAACCCGCCGAACGTCACGCCCGGTTCGAGGGTGCCGTTCAGCGGCTGCGTGTAGGCGCCGATGGTGAGCAAGTTGCTGGCGTCCTCCACGTCGGTGTCGTTGGCGGTCACCGCGCCGGCCGCCGCGCCGTACATGATGGCGAGCGGCGTGTCCTCGTTCGTCGTCAGCGCGTCCGGGTTGCCCGTCGGGGCGTCGTTCACCGCCGTCACCGAGATGGTGACCGTCGCCGCGCTGCTCGTCAGCAGCCCGTCGGACGCGGTGTAGGTGAACGTGTCGGTGCCGTTGAAGTTCGCGTTCGGCGTGTAGGTGAAGCTGCCGTCGGCGTTGAGCGCCAGTGTCCCGTTCGCCGGCCCAGTCACGACCGCCGCGGTGAGCGCCGACCCTTCCGCGTCGGTGTCGTTCCACAGCACGCCGAGCGGGTTGTTCGGCTCCACGACCGTGACCGTGCGCGGCGTGTCCTCGGTCGTCTGGAAGAAGTCGTTGCGGGCGACCGGGGCGTCGTTCACGGGGGTCACCGTCACCGTCACCGTGGCGGGGTCGCTGTACGCCCGGCCGTCGTAGGCGCGGTAGGTGAACGTGTCGGTGCCCGACCAGTTGAGCCGCGGCGTGTAGTCGATGCGGCCGTCGTTCGCGCTGTACTGCGCCGTGCCGTTCGCCGGCTGCGTGTACACCACGGCCACGATCGCGTCGCCGTTCGGGTCCGAATCGTTGCCGATCACGGTGATGCCGACCAACGTGTCCTCGTTCGTGCTCCCGGCGTCGTCCTGCGCCACCGGCGGGTCGTTGGTCCGCAGCACGGTGAGGGTGACGGTCGCGGTCGCGCTCAGGCCGGTACCGTCGGCCGCGGCGTAGGTGAACGAGTCGGTGCCGTAGAACGCCGGGTCCGGGGCGTAGCTGAAGCTGCCGTCCGCGTTCAGCGTCAGCGCGCCGCCGGCCGGGCCGCTCACGACGGAGGACGTGAGCGCGTCGCCGTCCGCGTCGGAGTCGTTGCCGAGCACGCCGGGGGCGGCCACGGTGAGCGTGATGCCCTGGTCGGTGGTGTAGCTGTCGGCCGCGGCGACGGGCGAGTCGGGGCTCGGCGTCACGGTCACGGAGACGGTGGTGACGTTGCCGTTCGGCCCCGCGCCGACCAGGTCGCTCGGGCGGTAGGTGAACGACGTGGTGCCGTGCCAGTTCGCCGGCGGCGTGTACAGCACGCGGCCGTTCTGCACCGCGACGGTGCCGAACTGCGGCTGCGTCAGGGCGCCGATGCTCAGCGCGGTCCCTTCGACGTCGGTGTCGTTCGCCAGCACGTCGATGCTGGCCGGCGTGTCCTCGGCGGAGGTGGCGGCGTCGTTCACGCCGACCGGCGGGTCGTTCACCGCCGTCACCGTCAGGCTCACGGTGGCGACGTTGCTCTGCAGCTGCCCGTCGGACGCGACGTAGGTGAAACTGTCCGGCCCGTTGTAGTTCGCGTCCGGGGTGTAGGTGAAGGTGCCGTTCGCGTTCAGCGCCAGCTGCCCGTGCGCGGGGTTGCTCACGACCAGCGCCGACAGGGCGTTGCCGTCGGGGTCGGTGTCGTTGAACAGCACGCCGGAGACGCCGGGGGAGTAGTTGAACCGCACCGACCCGCGTAGGGCCGGCGTCCCGCCCTCGGAGTGCTGCTCGAAGTCGGCCGAGAACCGCGTGACCTGCCCGGTCGGGCCGACCTCGATCTGCAGGACCGTGAAGAACCCGGTGAGCGTGTTCGACCCGCGGTGCTGGCCGGTGACGTCCATCCCCGGGTTGCCGGGCGTGCGGAACGCGGCGCGCTGGGCGCCCAGGTACTGCCCCGCGGCCAGCGGCACGCCGTCGAACGGCGAGCGGAATTGCAGCGTCCAGTAGTCGGAGCCGTTCGTCGGGTTCTGGTAGTTCACCGTCAGGTACGTGGCGCTGCCGCTGACGCTGAAGTTGCCGGTGGCCGGCGACAGGTTGTACGTCCGCCCCTGGCCGATGTAATCGCCGGCGTCGCTGACCATGGTCAGCGAGGTCGTCCCCGCCGCGGCCGACACCGTCAGCGGCGTGTCCTCGGTCGCGTTGTAGGCGTCGTTGGCGGCGACCGGGGCGTCGTTCACGTTCGTCACGGCGAGTGTGACGGTGGTCGTGTTGCTGACGCCGATCCCGTCGCGGAGGCGGTACGTGAAGGTGTCGGTGCCGGAAAAGTTGGCCTGCGGGGTGTAGGTGAAGCCGCCGGCAACGACGCCCCCGAGCGGTCCGACAAGACCGGCATCTACAGCGTCGATCAGCTCGTCGCCCGCGCCCGCCGCTCCAGCTAACTTCGCCCGATCAGTCCTTCTTGGCTGGCGGTGGCTGGTGGTACGGGCGCCGTGCCTCGAACAACGCCATGTGCTCGCGGATCTCGGCGGTCACCGCCGGGCTCGTCCCCGGCAGTGCCAGCGCAGCCTTGGCCGTCTCGACCGCCCGGTCGAAGTCGCCGGCCTCGGCGTGGGCCGCGGCCAGGGTGTCGAGGTAGTTCGCGTCCTTCCGGCCGGTCAGCTCACACGCCCGGGTCGCCAGCGTCACCGCCTTCGCCCCGTCCCGCCACTTCGCGTCCGAGCAGGAGGCCAGTAGCCAGGCGTGAACGTTGTACGCTCGGGCGTAGCGGGGGTCAGTTTCCGCCGCCTTCGCGTAGTCCGCGGCCGCCCGGCCGAACTCCGGTTTCTTCTCCCACTGCCTGCCCCGGTTGGCGTACGCCACCGCCAACGTCGGGTCCAACCGGATCGCCGTCGTGTAGTCCGCGATGGCACGGTCGGTGTCACCCTTCTTGCTCCAGGCGACCCCGCGGTTGTTGTGTACGTCGGCATCGCCCGGGGCCAGGCGGACGGCCTCATTCAAATCGCCGATCGCCTCGTCGAGCTGCTTGAGTTTCATCCGGGCGAGCCCACGCGACTCGAACGCCTGCGACATCGTCGGGTCCAGGCGGATCGACTCGGTGAAGTCGGCCGCGGCCTTCTCGTGGTCGCCGCGCTGGTTGAGGGCAAGACCCCGGTGGAGGTAGTTCGTGGCCGACGGGTCGAGCCGGATCGCCTCCGTGAAGTCCTTGATCGCGTTGTCGTGTTCGCCCTTCTTGCTCCACGCCCACCCCCGCTGCGTCCAGGCCCACACGTCGGCCGGGTCGTCGCGGAGCTTGCGGGTGTAGTACGCAGGGGCGTCGGCCAGCGAGACCACCTCGCCCCGCTTGACCCAGCCGACGGGCGGCGAGCCGTTCCGGTGGCGCACCTCGATCCAGTCCGCGTCGCCCGTCTTCCGTACGGTCGCCTCGCCGTTGGCCCACTGCCCGATCTTCTCCCCCGCCTTGTCGCGCACGGGGATGCCGTTCGTCCGGGGGAACACGACGGCCGGAACACCGTCGTCGGCTACGACGAGCCCGGGGCAGAACGCCAGCACCACCACCGCCGAGGAACGGAACATGGATGAACCTCGGACGGGAATTTCTGTCGATCGTACCGCCGCCCCATCGCCGCAGCAACCCCCCATCTTGCCCCGCACCCGATTCACGTCCCAACAGAACTTTGACGGCACGCGCGGACTCCGACCCCCGCGGGAATCGTGTCCTACGCTTGAGGCACCCGAACCCCCTGCCCGGCACCCGCCCATGCCCCGGCCACGCGACCCCGACGGCGGACCCCCCGTGACCGCGGCCGAAGCCAGCATTCACACCCCGGGGGACGAGCCCATCCCCGGCTACACCCTCACCCGCCCCCTCGGCCGCGGCGGGTTCGGCGAGGTGTGGGCGTGCGTCGCCCCCGGCGGCCTCAAGAAGGCCGTCAAGTTCGTGTCCGCCGGCGACGACGGCGAGGCCGCCCAGTTCCGCCAGGAGCTCGACGCCTTCGAGCGGATCAAGGAGATCCGCCACCCGTTCCTCCTCAGCCTGGAGCGGGTCGAGGTCGTCGGCAACGAACTCGTCATGGTGATGGAGCTGGCCGACCAGCAGCTGCAGGACCGGTTCAACGACTGCCGCGCCGCCGGGCTCCGCGGCATCCCGCGGTCCGAACTCGTCGCCTACCTGACGGAGGCCGCCGAGGCGCTGGACGTGATCTCGGAGCAGTTCGGGCTGCAACACCTCGACGTGAAGCCGGCCAACCTGTTCGTCACCGCGGGGCACGTGAAGGTCGGCGACTACGGGCTGGTGGCGTCGCTCGACGCCGTCGGCAGCGGCAACCGCGGGCTGACGCCGAAGTTCGTCGCCCCCGAAACGCTGCGCGGGTCGGTCCACACCCGGTCGGACCAGTACAGCCTGGCGCTGGTGTACTGCGAGCTGTTGACCGGCGTGTTCCCGTACCCGGCGAAGACGCCGCAGCAGATGATGCTGGCGCACGTGTCCAGCCCGCCGGACGTGTCGAAGCTGCCGGAGTGCGACCGCGGCCCGGTGTGGACGGCCCTTCAAAAGAAGCCGGAAGACCGCTTCCCGTCGTGCCTCGACTTCATCCACGCGCTGCGCGAGGCGGACTACCTCCCCGACGACGAGCCGCCGCAACCGCCGGCCCCGCCGCCGGCCGGCCGCAGTACCGTCATCCCGCGGATGACGCGCGTCATCGACACCCCCGCGGGGCCGGGCGAGCTGACCGGCCGGCACCCGCGGCCGTCGTTCTCCGGCGAAGGCCCGCGGCCCGGGGAAATGACCAAGAACGCCACCTGGAAGACGGTGCCGCGGCTGGTGACGCCGGGGATGTCGAACGCCGGCACGCGGCTCGTCACGCCGGGGATGTCGAACGCCGGTACGCGGCTCGTGCCGCCCGGTGCGAGCCGGCCGGGGGTGCAACTGCCGCCGACGCCGCCGACGTCGCGTGGGTCGTTCTCGGTGCTCGACGAAGACCTGCCGGTCGCCGAGCCGGAGCCGGCGGGGCGGGTCCGGGTGAACCCGATCAAGTCGGTCGTCCCGGCGGGCCTGCTGCGCGGCGAGGACCTGCCGCGGGCGGCGGTGTCGGCGGTCGATTTCGCACACGCCGTGGTCCGCGCCGCGGCCGGCTCGGCACAAGTGCCCCAAATGCCCGGCGACCTCGGCCGCAGCGCCGACGGGGCGTGGGTGTGCCAGTTCCCGTCCACGGTGCCGGCGCAGGTGGTGCCGCTGAAGCTGAGCGTGTTGAAGGAAACGTGGTCGGTGGCGGTCGAGCAGCCGGAGCCGGACCGGGTGGTGCTGCGGCGCGCCGCCGGCGGCGGGATGTGGGCGTCGCTGTCCGGGAAGAAGGCCGGGTTCGAGATCGTGGTGCGGCTGCCGAAGGGCGGCAAGTCGGTGGGCGAGATCACGCTCGTCGGCTCGATCTACGGCTCGCCGGACAAGCAGTTCTTCACCGCGGCGCAGGACGTGATCCCGCGGCTGGTGGCCGACGTGCGCCGCGAGCTGGGGAACGTACAGGACCGCCGCAAGCACCCGCGGCTGACGACGACGCTGCCGGTGACCGTTCACCCGCTCCACTCCGACGGCACGGCCGACGAGCCGGTCCGCGGGGCGTGCGTGGACGTGTCGCTGAGCGGGCTGGCGTTCAGCGCCCGCACGCCGATCGAGACGAAGTACGCGTACCTGGAGTTCGACGCCGTGCCCGACGCGGCCGGGCTGGCGGTGCTGGTGCGGGTGGTGCGGTCGGTGTCGCCGATGGGTTCGCGCGACGCCGTGTACGGCGTGCAGTACCGGACGGATTTGTAGTCGGTGAAAGAAGCCCGGAGACGGCCGTCCCCGGGCTTTCGCCCGTAGTATCACGTCATGGTTGCTGTCGGCCGCTTGGCCCCGTCGCCGACGGGCGCCCAGCACGTCGGGAACGCCCGCACGTACCTCGCCGCGTGGCTCAGCGCCCGCGCTGCCGGCGGGCGGGTGCTGCTCCGCATCGAGGACATCGACTCGCCGCGCGTGAAGCCCGGCGCCGCCGCCCAGGCGCAAGACGACCTCCGCTGGCTCGGGTTGGATTGGGACGGCGACCCCGTCGTGCAGACGCAGCGCGTGTCGCTCTACGAGGCGGCGCTCGACGTGCTGAAGCGCCAGAACCTCGTCTACCCCTGCACCTGCACGCGCTCCGACGTGGCCGCCGCGGCCAGCGCCCCGCACGCCGAACACGAACCGCCCACCTACCCCGGAACGTGCGCGGGTCGAACGCCCGCCGACGCCGCGGCACTCGCCGGGACGCCGTTCGCGTGGCGCTTCCGCGTCCGCGAGTCGCCCGCGTTCGACGACCGCTACCGGAGGCACACCGCGATCGACCTGCGCGCCGCCGGCGGCGACTTCGTGATGTGGAAGGCCGCGGGGACGCCGGCGTACCAGCTCGCGGTCGTGACCGACGACGCCGACCAGGGTGTGACCGAGGTGGTGCGCGGCGACGACCTGGTCCCTTCGACGCCGCGGCAACTGCTGCTGTACCGGGCGTTGGGGTGGGCGGCGCCGTCGTTCGCACACCTGCCGCTGGTGGTCGGCCCCGACGGGCGGCGCCTGGCGAAGCGGCACGGCGACACGCGGTTGGCGGCGCTGCGCGACGCGGGGGTGAAGTCGGAGGCGGTGGTGGGGCTGCTGGCGTGGTCGTGCGGGTGGCTGCCGGAGGTGCGGCCGGCGACCCCGCGGGAGCTACTGTCGCGCTTCCGGCTGGCTGCGGTGCCGGCGGCGCCGTTCGTGCTGACGGCGGAGCTGCTGCGTGGGATCGGGTATGCGGCGAGCCGACCGCCGTCAGGCGGCGGGTGACGTTCTTGAAGCGCGTCACCCGCCGCCTGACGGCGGTCGGCTCGCCAACTGGTCCGCGTCGAACGCCGCCGGGAGGAGCTCGCGCACCGTCCACCGCACCACGTCGCCCTTGAGGTTCGCCAGCAGCACGACGGCGTCGGGGGCGAACTCCCACAGCAGTTGCCGGCACGCCCCGCACGGCGGCGTCGGGGCGTCGGTGTCGGTCACGACCGCGACCTTCACGAACCGCCGCTGCCCCTCCGACACGCCCTTGAAGATCGCCGTCCGCTCGGCGCACATGGTCAGGCCGTAGCTGGCGCTCTCGACGTTGCAGCCCATCACGACGGCGCCGTCGGCGGTCTCGAGCGCGGCGCCGACGAGGAACTTCGAGTACGGCGCGAACGCCCGGCTGCGGGCGATGGCGGCGGCGGCGACGAGCGGGTCGGCGGTCATGGGAGTAATTTAAAAGGTAAAATGTAAAAGGTAAAATGGCCGAACCGAAACTCGGCACGGCGCTCGTCTGTCGGATCGAATCATTTTACCTTTTACATTTTACCTTTTAAATTACTCCCCCAGGCAGCACCCCGCCCCGGCCCCGCCCCCGAGCAGCGGCAGGATGCGCCGCTCGAACGGCAGCGCCAGGTACTCCGCCCGGCTGTACGCCACCCGGCCGCCGACCACCGTGTGCGTCACGTGCGTGGCGTGCTCGAACGGGTCGCCGTCGTACAGCACCAGGTCCGCCGCCTTCCCCACCTCGATCGTCCCGAACCGGTCCGCGATCCCCAGCAGCTTCGCCGGCTCCGCCGTGATCGCCTTCAGCGCGCGGTCGTGGCCCAGCCCGTTCGCCGCCGCCATCGCCGCCTCGAAGCGCAGCACGCGCACCTTCGGCACGTACCCCTCGAAGCCGGTACACAGGCTGATCGGGATGCCCGCGTCGGCCAGCATCGCGGCGTTGCCGACGTAGGCGTGCATCGTCTCCAGGCTCGACGCCGCCCGCTGCATCGTCGGGTGAACCACGACCGGCACGCCCGCCTTCTTCAGCTCGGGAATCAGCCGGTACGCCTCGGTGCCGAGCGCCAGCACGGGCTTCAACTTGAACTCGTCCGCGAGGCGCAGCGCGGTGGCGATGTCGTCGGCCCGGTGCGCGGCGAAGAACACCGACACCTTGCCGTCGAGCGCCGGCAGCAGCCCCTCGTGCTTCGCGTTCAGCGGCGTCTTGGCGTCGGCGGCGCGCTTCGCGCCGTAAGCCTTCGCGTCGGCGAACGCCCGGCGCACGAGGGCGGCGGTGGCCATCCGCGTCGTCGGCGCCTTCCCCTTCGCCCCCTTCGGCTCCTCACCCAGGTTGACGATCACGGCGCCGACCGGGACCAGCGCCGCCCCCTCGGCGGTCATGCCGTCGGAGCGGAACACGCCGCCGCGGCCGGCGATCGGGTTCACCCGGCCGGGAGTCGAATGCACCACGGTCGTGCCGTGCGCCCGCAGGAAGTCCAGCAGCGGCTCCTTCACGTTGAACCCGTCGAGCGCCCGCAGGTCACTCTGGTTCGGGTCCGACGGCTCGTCCTGGTCCTGGTCCTGCGGCAGGTTGTACGCCCCGCTCAGGCCGGCCGTGGTGAACGGGTCGATGAGCCCGGGCGTCACCTCCGCGGCCCGGATGACCGTGGCGGCGGGCGGAACTCGGATCTCGCCGGCCTTCAGGATCGCGGTGATCTTGCCGTCCTCGATTACGACGCCGCCGCCCTCGATCGGCGGGCCGGCGGCGGTGTGAATCCGACCGGCGAGAACGAGCAGCGTCTTGGGGTTCGGCGGGTCGCGGAGGCCGACCTTCGGCGCGGCCGGCGGCGCCTTCGGGGCCACGGTCGGGGCGAACGGCGCCGGCAGCTCCTTCGCCGCGTCCGGCAGCGCGAACCCGCCGGCCTGATACACCCAATCGGCCTTCTTGCTGCGGTCGAAGCGCTTGCGGCCCTCGATGTGCGTTTCGAGCACCTGCGTGTACGTCGAGAACGGCGCACCGGACAGCACCACGAAGTCGGCGTCTTTCCCCTTTTCGAGCGAGCCGAGGCGGTGGTCGAGGTGCAGCAGCTTCGCCGCGTTCCACGTCAGCGCCCGCAGCGCCTCCATCTCGGGGAGCCCGCCGCGGACGGCGATTGCCCCGGTGCGCAGGTAGAAGCGCGACTCGGTGATGCTGTCGTCGGTGTTGATCGTCACCGTGACGCCGGCCTTCGCCAGCACCGCCGCGTTCTCCTCCAGCAGACCGATCGTCTCGGGCTTGCCGCCGGGGCTGTCGATGAGCGTCAGCGACACGGGGATGCGCTTCTTCGCCAGGATGTCGGCGACGCGGTAGCCTTCCGTCGCGTGTTGCAGCACCAGCTCGAAGCCGAACTCCTCGCTGATCCGCACCGCCGTCATCAGGTCGTCGGCGCGGTGGCAGTGGAAGTGGACGGTGCGCTTCTTCTCCAGCACCTCCACGAGCGGCTCCAGGTCGAGGTTCGGCTCGACCTTCTCGCCGGCGTCGCGCTTCGCCTTGTACTCGCGGGCCTTCACGAACTGCTCGCGCTGCAGCGCCGCCACCTTCATCCGCGTGAACGGCGCCTGACTGCGGTTGCGGCCGTACCCCTTCGGGTTCTCGCCGTTCGCCATCTTGAGGCCGCCGAGGATCACCCTGCCGTCGGGGAGCCGGCCGAGGATGACCATCTGCTCGACGGTGCGGCCGCGGAGCTTGACGTAGAGCGTCTGGCCGCCGATGACGTTGCCGGAGCCGGGCATGATGTTGGCGGTGGTGACGCCGCCGGCGACGGCCATGCGGATGCCGGGGTCGTCGTGGTTGATCGAGTCGAGGGCACGGACGCCGGGCTGAACCGGACCGCTCATCTCGTTGCCGTCGGCGTTCGCCCCCACGCCCGGCCGGCCGAACAGGCCGATGTGCGAATGCGTGTCCACGAGCCCGGGGATGACGACGGCACCGCCCAGGTCGCGCACCTCGGCGTCGGCGGGGAAGTCGATCGCGGTCGCGGCGGGGCCGGCGTACAGCACCTTGCCGTCCTTCACGACGAGGACGGCGTCGGGGATGGGTGCGTCGGCGCCGGCGGCGGCGGTATACAGGGTGAGGTTGCGGTACACGAACGTCGGCGCGGGCGGCTCGGGCGGTGCCTCGCGCGGCGGCGGGGGCGGGGGGACGGCGCGGCCGGGGGCGGGAACGAGCGCGAGCGCCAGGGCGACGGCGGCGAGGCCCGCGGGTGCGAGGGGGCGGAGGAGGCGTGCGGTCATTCTGGGTTCCTGGGGCTGACGTGGTGCGGCCCGGGGACGGCCGTCCCCGGGCTTTCGCCCGGAACTGCCCACTGCCCACTGCCCACTGTCCACTGATTCCAAAACGTACCCGTTTCCAACCCCCGCCGCCAGGGGTATCATCCCGTGATGGGGCCGCGTCCGGTCCCCCGAGGAGAGCCTCCGATGAGCTTCAAGATGCAGCGGGTCCACGTCTTCCACGCGGAGGTCGAGGACATGCCGGGCGGGATCTCGGCCAAGCTAAAGACCCTGGCCGAGGGCGGGGCGCACCTGGAATACGTGTACAGTCAGCGGTCGGCGAGCAAGGCCGGCGTCGGCGACCTGTACGTCGCCCCGCTCCAGGGGCAGAACGTGCTCGCCGCGGCGAAGAAGGCCGGGCTGCACGAGGTGCCCGAGCCGATCGTGATGCGGGTGGAGGGCGACGACAAGGCCGGCCTGAGCGGCCGGCTGACGCAGGCCTGGGAGCTGGCCGGCATCAACCTGCACGGGCTGGTGCTGTCGGTCATCAGCGGCAAGTTCGTCGGCTACGCCACGTTCGACACCGTCGCCGACGCCAACCGCGCCGCCACGATCCTCGCCGAGCTGGGGACGGCGTGACCGGGCGAAGCCCGGGGACGGCCGTCCCCGGGCTTCGCCCCCAACCGACACTGCACGCCCCCGCCCCCGGCGGGTAAGCTCTCCCCCACACCACCGGGGGGACGGGCCATGCTCGGGGCAATCGCCGGCGACGTGATCGGGTCGGTCCACGAGAAGGCCGGCACCAAGACCACGCACTTCCCGTTGTTCCCGCCGAAGGCCCGATTCACCGACGACACCGTCCTGTCCGTCGCCGTCGCCGACGTGATCCTCAACGGCGGCGACTACACGTCCGCGTTCCACGACTACTACCACCGCTACCCTGCGGCCGGGTACGGCGGCACGTTCGTGAAGTGGGCCGCGGAGCGGCAGCGCGCGCCCTACGGCAGCTGGGCCAACGGCTCGGCCATGCGCGTCGCCCCGGTCGGCTGGGCGTTCGACACCCTCCCCGACGTGCTGGCCGAGGCCGAGCGCTCGGCGTCCGTCACGCACAACCACCCGGAGGGCGTCCGCGGGGCGCAGGCGGTCGCGGCCGCGGTCTTCCTGGCGCGCACGGGGAAGACGAAGGAGGAGATTCGCGCCGACGTGCAGAGCCTGTTCGGCTACGACCTGTCCGGCACCGTCGCGGGGCTGCGGCCGGCGTACAAGTTCGACGTGTCGTGCGCCGGCTCCGTGCCGCAGTCGCTGATCGCGTTCCTCGACTCCACCGGCTTCGAGGACGCGATCCGGCTGGCGATCTCGTTCGGCGGCGACGCGGACACGATGGCGGCGATAACGGGCGCGGTGGCGGAAGCGTTCTACGGTGGCGTCCCGGCCGCGATCGCGCAGCCGGCGCTGGCGCGGCTCGACGACCCACTGCGTGCGGTGGTGACGGCCTTCCGGGCGCGCTTCGGCGGGTGAGCGAACCTGGCTGCGGCGGCCGGTGTCGGGCTGGCACCCGAGGAGGTGTCGTGATGGCGTCGGACAAGCAGAAGCGGAAGGCCGCGAAGAAGCCGCCCGTGCCCGGCAAGCCGTTCGTCCACCCGGACGGCGACCGCCGGCACCGCGGCGGGATGACCGCCGATCAGGGGATGCGCGACAAGCGCGCCAGACAGGTGTTCGACGGCGGCGTGCCCGAGGACCTGCCGCCGCCGAAGGACGCCGAGGAACCGGAATGATGGCCGCAAAAAGGCACAAAAAGCACAAAAAAGAAGACCGATCAGTCAGGTTTCAACCCTGCTTCTGATCGGTCTTCATTTTGTGCTTTTTGTGCCTTTTTGCGGCCATTCTCCGTCCGCGCCTAGCGCTGCAGTTCGCGCTCGACGCGGTCCACCAGCTCCTTCGCCGGCCAGTCGCGGTCGCCGATCGCCACCCGGGCGTCGGCCGCCAGCCACGCCCGCACCTTCTTCTCCGCGGCGACCGCCGTGCTGTGCGTCTTCGCCCCGAAGTGCTTGCTGATCTCGCCGTAGGTCGCCGCGGTGTGCTTCCTGCACAGGAACACCGCCACCATCCGCGGGTGCGTCACCGCCCACGTCCGTGCCTTCGACTGCAGCGTCCCCGACGCCAGCCGCAGCGACGTACACACCGCCGCGTCCACGTCCGGCACCGTCACCACGCGGACCGCGTGCCGGAGCAGGTCGCCGAGCGCCTCGCGGGCCAGCGGAACGTCGGCCGGCCGGCCGGTCACCTTGGCGTAGTGGCGGACGCTGTTCACCGCGCCCTCCAGCTCGCGGACGTTGCCGCGCAGGTGGCTCGCCAGGTACTTCAGCACCGCGTCCGGCACCGGCGGCCCGGCGACGCTCGCCTTCTTCCGCAGGATGCCGAGCCGCGTCTCGGGGTCGGGCGGCAGCAGCCCCCACACGGCGCCGCCGAGCAGCCGGTCGGCCAGCTCCGGCATCAGGTCGTCCGCCAGCCGCGGGTGACAGTCCGTCGTCACGACCACCTGCCGCCCGTCCGACACCAGGGCGTCGAACGTGTTCAGGAACTCCTCCTGCGTGGCCCGCTTGGTGGCGAGGAAGTTGAGGTTGTCGAGCAGGAGCGCCGAGCACTCGCGGAACTGCCGGCGGAACGCCCCCATCTTGCCGAGCCGCGACGCCTGCACGAACCGCGTGGTGAACTCCTCCGCCGTCACGTAGCACGGCTTCTCGCCGGTGCGCCGCATGCCGAGGACGATCCCTTCGAGGAGGTGCGTCTTGCCGACGCCGGTGGGGCCGTGGAGCACGAGCGGGTTGGCCCCTTGGCCGGGGTCCTCGACGACGCTCGCGGCCGACGCGTGCGCCACCCGGTTGCACGGGCCGACGACGAAGTCGTCGAGCTTCTTCCACCGCCGGCCGGCGCGCGGCGCGAGGTCGAACCCGCCGGCCTCGGGGTCCGGTCGCTTCGACTTCGCCGCCCGCGGCGCCACCGGGTCGCCGAACAGGTCGCGTTGTTCGTCCTTCGTCCTTCGTCCTTCGTCCTTCGTCCTCGCCGGCTCCGGCTCCGGCTTCCGCTCTTCTGTCTTCTGCTTGCTGTCCTCTGTCCTCTGTCCTCTGTCCTCTGCAAAGGCGTCCGCGTCCACCGCCCAGCGCACCGGCAGCGGCGCCCCGGCGGCCTCGGTCGCGGCGGCGCGGACGGCCTCGCCGAACGTGTGTTCGAGCCAGTCGCGGGTGGACTCGTTGCGGGAGACGACCACGAGTTCGGAGCCGAGGCCGACGAAGCGGGTGTGGCCGACGAACCACAGGGTGAAGCGGGCGGCGCCGATCCGCGCGGCGACGGCGTCGGCGACGACCCGGTCGAGGGCGACGGGTGCGGCCGGGGCGGGTGGGGCCGCGGGGGGACGGGGGGATTGCAGCGAACGGGCCGGCACGACGAACCCCCAGCGGCACGGCGGACATCCTTGCCCCGCCGGCGAGCGGGCGTGACCCCCGACGGACGCTCCGGGGACACACTCCACTATGCCGCCCGGAACCGACGCGCCAACGCCTCGTGCGCGAGCTCACGCACCGGCGCGCCGGGCGCGCGTGGCGCCCGCGGCACGGGCGTCACCACCGGACCGCCACCGCAGGCGGGAACACCCGCGTACCCGGGTGAGAACGGCCGCCGCGGCGCGAGCTCATGAGAATCCAAGAAGTTCGACTGAAGTCGGGTCGCCGTCGCGCCACAGGAACACCTCGCGCCGGTCGGCCTCGCGGAACCCGTGCCGCTCGTACAACCGGCGCGCCGGGCCGTTGCGGGCGTCCACGCTGAGGGTGAGCGCGCGGGCGTCGTCCGCGACCGCGGCGCGGAGCGCGGAGCGCAGCAGCGGCTCGCCCCAGCCCCGGCCGCGCGCCGCCGGCACGAGCCCGAGGTAACTCAGTTCGACCGCCCCGACCTCGCTGCCGGGTTCGAGCATCACGACGCCGACCGGCTCGCCGGCGTGGCGGACGAGCGTCCGCCATTCGGGCCGCGCCGGCGGCGGGGCGCGGAAGCCGTCGAGCAGTTCGGCGTCGGTGCGGGCGCCGGTGAGTTCGGGGCAGTCGAGGCTGCCGTCGTGACTGGCGAGGAGCGCGGCGGTGAACGCGGTCCGGTTCGCGTCATCGACCGGCTCGAACGCCAGCGGGCCGCTCGGCTCGGGTTCGTCGGCAAGGCTGCGCCGCAGGTGGACGACGGCCGTGACGTGACGGAAGCCGGCGCGGGTGAGTGTGGGTTCGTCGGCGAGGTCGCCGCTGGGGGCGAACGACTGACACACCTTGACGCCGCGGGTGCGGAGCCAGCCGAGGGCGGCGGCTAGAAGCGGGTCGGCGTCGGCGGCGCGGCTCGGAACGGTGCGCGGCGGGAAGAGGAGGCCGAGTGCGCCGTGGAGCGTCTGGGCGAGGACGGCGCCGCGGACGGTGCCGCCGGCCCCGCGGGTGACGAACAGCCCGTCGGGGTCGAACTCGCCGGAGCGGAGGAGGTCGAGGAAGCGGCGGGCGGCGTCGGCGCGGGCGAGGGCGGGGCGGGTGTTGGCGAGGACGCGGCACGCCGCGGCGAGGTCGTCCGGCCCGGCGGCGGAGGCGGTGCCCATGCGGGGAGTGTACGACGCGGTCCGCTGCGGCGGCTCAGGGGGCGTCCTTGTCGAGCCCTTCCGGCCGGGCGACCGGCCGGCCCTTCGCATCCATCGGGGGGCGGACGACGAGCAGCACCGGCGGCGCCTCGACCTGTTGGCGGGTGGTGGTGAACTCCCACTTGGCGTAGATGAGGAACGTGCCGAGTTGCTTCGGTTTGAACTCGAACTCGAGCCCCTTCACCCGCGGCGTCTGGACGTCCCAGAGCATGACCCCGTCGGCGCCGGGCGTGGTCGAATTCATCGGGAGGTTCTCGAACACTTCGGGGCCGGGCGGCCCGACGGGGTAGAAGAGCCCGGCCTTGAGGTTCTTCAGGCGCCCCGCCTTCGGGTCGTACTCCGCCACCCGGACCGCGTCGTGCCAGACCTCGCGGACGGTGGCATCGTGGTCGGCTCGGATGAGGCCGGTGAGCCGGACGACCTGGCCCGGTGACGCGACCGTACGATCGAGCCGGCACAGGAGCTCCCCGGCCGGGGGTGAGTCGGCCGGTACGACCGGGGCATCCTGGGAGAGGACGCGCACGCCGGCCGTGCCCGCGACGGCGAGGATCACAAAGCCGATTCGGTTCGTCACGGTGCGTACCCCCCTGTGAGGTCGAGTCGCCGGATCACGGTCCTACGGGAAACTCCTTATCGACCTCGGCCTTGTAGTCGTCCTTCCACCACAGTTGGTTGAAGGGGTCCGACCCGTGCATGGTTTGCGCGTCGTACCGCGTCTGCACGGCGGTGTCGATCCTGGCCCACTCCGCGACCACCTGATCGAACCGGGCTTTCAACTGCGCGGCGGCGTCGGCACGGGCCTTGGACAACGCCTCCTCGCGGGTCAAGGCCGCGCCGCTCCCGTGACCGGAGATCGTGGGGTACTTGGCACTGATCTTCTGGGCGACGTACTCCGCAATCAACAGGTGGAGCCGCTCGTGTTCCAACAAGCCGGCGTCCTGGTTCCCGCGGACGACCCACGACGTGGCCGGGTTGAACCGGACCGAGTAGACCATCCCCGCGGAGTACGAGCCCCACGACGCGTAGTACATGCCGTCGACCAGTAAGACCGTCGGCACGTCGAAGGTGAACTGCCCGGATCCGGCCCGCGTGTAGCCGATCTGGGCGTCCTCACCGCCCGCCCTCGGGGGCGTAGCCACGACCCGGAAGTGGCTCCACTGGAGGGTCGATCCGGTCGGCGGGGTGGCCGGCGCGGGCGGGGTCGCGGGCGGACCCGGTGGAGGCTGACTCTCCTCGTCACCGTCGTCCTCATCGCCGTCCGTTTGGCCCTCGCCACCGTCCGAGTCCGGGTCGTCTTCTTCGCCGGCCCACTCGTCGGCCCACTCGGCCTCCGACTCGGCGGACAAGTAGCCGCCGCTTAGGTCGGGATCGGCCGACCCGGACCCACTCCCGCTCCCCGATCCACTACCCGATCCGCTCCCCGAGCCGCCGCCGGTACCGGAACCGCTGCCGCTGGCGGACCCACTCCCGCTCCCCGAGCCGCTCCCGTCGGGGTCGCCGAAACCGACCCCGACGGTGTCGAGGGTCACCCCGGCTTCCAGGGTCGCACCCTCGGCCCCGACCGTTACCGTCCGCGGCCGCGACCGTGTACCCGGTGGTAACGCCGAACCCGATGTCGTATGAACCGGGCGACAGGTCCGCGAAGGCGAACGCCCCGTTCGCGTCGGTCGTCGTGACGACCGGCGGCCCCACGCCATCGGGAGCGGCAGCGACGCCCACGCCCGCGGCGGGTTCCTCGCCGGCGTCCCACGCGCCGTTCCCGTTCCCGTCGTGGAACAGAACCCCGCTCAGCGACGCCGGAACCGAGCGCTCTTCAAGAGGCTCGACGCGGAGGCTCTGCCGGTTGTCCGTCGGACGGCGGGGTTGGTGCGTGAGGTCGAACACGATGCGACTCCTTGCACGGCGAGTGATGGGCCTGTCTTGATCCGCGACCAAGTGTTCGCTGATGGTAACAGTCGTGCGGCTCGTGTCAAGCACCGGGGAGGAGCGAATCCGATCGGGGTCCGGCGACCGCCGATCCGTCACTTCGCCTGCGAGTTGTAGACGGGGTTCAGCCCGACCTCCCACCGCCGCGCCGCTACCTGCGCGACGTGAGGCCCGCCGCTACCCGAGGTACGCCGCCTCCGTCGCCCGGCGGTACGTCCCTTCCAGGTCGACCGGCACCGACTCGTCGGCCGACAGCGGCAGGCGCAGCAGCGGCAGCGCGTCGCCGACCGCCAGCGGCCGCCGCCACACCGCCAGGAACCGCCCGCCGGCGGGCGACGGCCCCCCCA
>Ga0209181_10002761_pt1 | contig 28287 bp, 22 predicted proteins | sample MAT05_FD_187208 | JGI IMG/M metagenome (GOLD analysis project Ga0209181, IMG submission 187208) | Freshwater microbial communities from Lake Fryxell liftoff mats and glacier meltwater in Antarctica - MAT-05 (SPAdes) (version 2) | ecosystem: Environmental > Aquatic > Freshwater > Ice > Liftoff...
TTGGCAACGCGCTTTGGAAATTTGGTGACGTCACCATCATCGACGGCATCATGGTCAACGGCACGGCGAAAGTCATCGGTTGGTTCGCCGGGGTGGCGCGTGTGGTGCAATCCGGCTATCTCTACACCTATGCGTTCTGGATGATTCTCGGTGTGTTTGTACTGCTAAGCATGGTGTTTCTGAAGCTTCAATAAACCGTCACGGCGATTTCGGAAAACCGGGCACGCGACGCGCGAAGAAAAAATAAATGCAAACAAGTTCCTACATATTGAGTTTAACCATCTGGGTGCCGATCATCGCCGGCGTCATGGTGTTGTTCTTGGGCGCCGAATCGCAGAAGCGTGCCGCGCGTGTTGTTGCATTGGTCGGCAGCATTCTTGGCTTGTTAGTCGCCATTCCGCTCTGGGTTGGCTTTGACAACGCCTCGGCAGCGATGCAATTCGTCGAGCGCTCGGTGTGGATCCCGCGCTACAACATCCATTACGCGCTCGGTGTGGACGGCATCTCGATGCTGTTCGTGCTCCTGAACAGTTTCACCACCATACTGGTCATCGCCTCGTCGTGGGAAGTCATTCAAGAGAAAGTCTCGCAGTATCTGGCGTCGTTCCTCATCATGTCGGGATTGATTAACGGCGTGTTTGCGGCGACCGACGCCATCCTGTTTTACCTTTTCTTTGAAGCGATGCTGATCCCGATGTTCCTCATCATCGGCATCTGGGGCGGACCACGCCGCGTCTATGCGGCCGTCAAGTTCTTCCTCTATACACTGCTGGGCTCGCTATTGATGCTGGCCGCATTGATCTACCTTTACAACGTCACCAACGGCAGCTTTGATATTGTCGACTTCCAGCGCGTGCCGCTTGGCATCACCGCGCAGACGCTAATCTTCCTCGCCTTCTTTGCCTCGTTCGCTGTAAAGGTGCCGATGTGGCCGGTGCACACTTGGTTGCCCGACGCGCACGTCGAGGCGCCAACCGGTGGCTCGGTGATCCTCGCGGCGATTACCCTCAAGATCGGCGCGTATGGCTTTCTGCGCTTTAACCTGCCGATCGCACCCGACGCCAGCCATGCGTTGTCCGGCTTCATGATCGCGCTCTCGCTGATCGCGGTGGTCTACATCGGCTTGGTCGCGCTGGTGCAAAGTGACATGAAGAAGCTGGTGGCCTATTCGTCGATTTCACACATGGGTTTTGTCACGCTGGGATTTTTCATCTTCAATACCCAGGGTGTCGAAGGCGGCTTGGTGCAGATGATTTCGCACGGCTTTATTTCTGCGGCGATGTTCCTGTGTATCGGTGTGCTTTATGACCGGGTACATTCGCGCGAGATTTCGGCTTATGGCGGCGTGGTGAACACGATGCCGAAGTTTGCTTTTTTTGCCGTACTGTTCGCCATGGCCAACTCCGGCCTGCCGGCGACGTCGGGATTCGTCGGCGAGTTCATGGTGATCCTCGGCGCCATGAAGGTTAACTTCTGGTACGCCTTTATCGCGTCGACCACCTTGATACTCGGCGCCGCGTATTCATTGTGGATGGTCAAGCGTGTGATCTTCGGTGAGATTGCCAACGATAACGTGCGCGGCCTCACCGATATCAATGCGCGGGAGATGTCCATCCTTGCGGTTCTCGCCGTGCTGGTCTTATTTATGGGTATCTATCCGAAGCCTTTTACCGATGTGATGCATGTCTCAGTGGACGCGCTGCTGAACCATGTATCTATTGGCAAATTGAATTGAGCTGAGTCACGACATGACCTTTCCCGAAGTCAACATGATGCTGGCGCTGCCCGAGTTGGTCTTACTCGGTGGCATTTTTGTCGTCATGATCTACGATTTGTTCAGTACCCGGCAGGACCGCGCCAACAACCTGCTGTGGATGACGCTGGTGCTCTTGGTGGTGGTGGCAGGTCTCGTTGGTGCGCAAGCGCTTTTGCTTGGCGACCTCGCCCGTTTTGCGTTCGCCAACATGTTCGTTGCCGACCAGATGGCCGCGTTACTGAAGGTTTCGTTACTCATCAGCGTTGCCGTGTTGATGGTGTATAGCCGCGACTATATGGTTATCCGAAAGCTGTTCACCGGCGAGTTTGTGTTGCTGATGCTGTTCGCCACGCTCGGCATGATGATCATGGTGTCGGCGAACCACTTTGTGCTGCTCTATCTGGGGCTGGAGATTCTGGCGCTGTCGACCTACACCATGGTGGCCTTAAACCGTGATTCGGCCGTGTCAACCGAGGCCGCCATGAAGTACTTCATCCTCGGCGCATTGGCGTCTGGATTGCTGTTGTACGGCATGTCGATGATCTACGGCGGCACCGGCTCACTCGACGTGGCAACGATCGCCAAAACCATTGAGTTGTCCCGCGCCAACGATCCCCTGATTACGTTTGGCCTGGTGTTCGTGGTGGCCGGCTTGGCGTTCAAGCTTGGTGCCGTGCCGTTTCATATGTGGGTGCCGGATGTTTACGAAGGCGCGCCGACACCCATTACGCTGTTCATTGCGTCCGCGTCGAAGATCGCCGCGTTTGGCTTCATGATTCGTATCCTCGCCGACGCGCTTGGCGGTGGGTCGAGCGACTGGCAGGGCATGCTGGTAATTCTCGCCGTCGCCTCGCTTGCCGTCGGCAACATCATTGCCATCGCGCAGACCAACTTGAAGCGCATGTTGGCCTATTCGACCATTTCGCACATGGGCTTTCTATTGCTCGGCATTCTGGCGGGCACCAAGAACGGCTACGCGGCGTCGATGTTCTACATCATTTCCTACGCGGTGATGTCGCTCGGCGCGTTCGGCATCATCTTGCTGCTGTCGCGGGATGGTTTCGAGGCCGAGAACCTCGACGACCTGAAGGGATTGAACGAACGCTCACCGTGGGTGGCGTTTCTGATGCTGGTGATGATGTTCTCGATGGCCGGCATTCCGCCGTTCGTTGGTTTCTTCGCCAAGCTGTCGGTGCTCGAGGCGGTTCTTAATGTCGGCTACACATGGTTGGTCGTCTACGCCGTACTGATGAGCGTGATTGGTGCGTTCTACTATCTGCGCGTCGTGAAGCTGATGTATTTTGACGCGCCGGTCGACAATTCGCCGATCGTCGCGGGTCAAGCCATGCGCACCTTGCTCGGTGCGAATGCTTTCACGGTGCTGTTGTTGGGCTTGTTGCCCGGTGCCGGCTTAATGGGGCTGTGCCTGTCGGCGATCCAACGCTCGCTATAGTTGCAGCCACCATCGTCATTACCTCTACCACCGGCCACCACCGTCCGCACGCCGGCATAGACCTGTGAGTCAACCTCCGCTGCCAGTTTTGCCATCGTTCGCAGACCTCACGGAACATTGCGTCGAGACGGAGCGGGTCCTCGAGGGAAAATTTATCCGCGTGCGCACCGACCGTGTGCGATTGCCTGATGGCTCGGAATCGCACCGCGAATACGTGTTGCATCCGGGTGCTGTGGTGATCGCGGCGTTTCTCGATGCCAATACGCTTATTTTTGAGCACCAGTACCGCTACCCGGTGGGCCGCCACTTCATCGAGTTGCCGGCCGGCAAAATCGACGACGGTGAGCCCGAGCAGGAGACCGCGCGGCGAGAGTTGCTGGAAGAAACCGGTTACGTGTCCGATGACTGGCGGCATGTGTTGACCATGCATCCAACCATCGGCTATGCCAATGAACACATCGAGCTGTATGTCGCCAAGGCGATCCGGCAGGTGGGCCATCAACGTGATGAGGGCGAGTTTCTTGAGGTCTTCACGATGACGCTTGATGACGCCGTCTTGCGTGTTGGTCGCGGCGAGATTACCGATACCAAGACGGCTTTTTCGTTGCTGTGGCTCGATCGCTTTCGCGATCGATGGAATCCATGATTTACGATCTGGCCATCATCGGTGGCGGTATCAATGGCTGCGGCATCGCGCGCGACGCGGCAGGGCGCGGCCTGTCGGTGGTGCTGCTCGAACAGGACGATCTTGCCAGCGCCACCAGCAGTTGGAGTACCAAGCTGATTCACGGCGGACTGCGCTATCTGGAACAGTACGAGTTCCGGCTGGTGCGCGAATCCCTGCAAGAGCGTGAGGTGCTGCTGAGACTTGCGCCGCATTTGATTCACCCGCTCGCCTTCGTTGTGCCGCACGACGGACACATGCGCCCGGCCTGGATGATGCGTGCCGGACTGTTTCTTTATGACCGTCTTGGCGGACGTACCAGCTTACCCGCCTCGCGAGGCGTGAAGTTTCCGGACGCGACTTACAGCGCCGGGCTGCGTTCGAACTTCCGGCGCGGGTTTGTCTATTCTGATGCGCAGGTTGACGACGCGCGTCTTACGGTCCTCAATGCGGTCTCGGCGCGGGAGCATGGCGCGACGATTCTCACCCGCACCCGATTGACTGCGGCCAGACGTGCTGGCGGCGCTTGGCAGCTCGACGTTAAACCGGTGGACGGTCCCGCTGCGACATTGCAAGCGCGCACGGTCGTCAACGCCGCCGGGCCGTGGGTTGCGCAGGTGATTGATGAAGCGTTTGGTGTTGACACGGCCGCCAGCGTCAAACTGGTCAAGGGTAGCCACATCATCGTCAATCGCGTGCACGACGAGGCGCACGCCTATCTGTTGCAAAACCCTGACGGTCGGGTGGTGTTCATCATTCCCTACGAAGGGCGCTACTCGCTGATCGGTACCACCGACGTTGGGGTGGATAACGTCAATGTCCGGCCGGAAATCTCGGCGGAAGAGACGCGCTATCTGCTCGATGCCGCCAACCAGGCGCTGTCCACACCGCTTTTTAAGCGCGATATCGTGTCGAGCTACGCGGGCGTGCGGCCGCTGTACGACGACGGCGAAGATAATCCGAGCGCGATCACAAGGGACTACGTGTTGACGCTTGACGTGTTGACGGTTGATGCGAGCGGTCCCCGCCTGCCGTTGCTGAACATTTTCGGCGGCAAGCTGACCACCTACCGTCGCCTCGCCGAACATGCGCTTGAGAGGCTGACGCCATACCTGCCGCACTTGCCAAAAGGCCGTGGCGCGTGGACCGCGAGCGAGCCATTGCCGGGTGGGTTGCTCGATGGCTTCGACAACGCGGCACAGTACGCGCGCGCGTTGATACCAAAGCACTCGGGCGTACCACCGGACTTCATTCACCGGCTGGTCATGCGGCACGGCGACCGCGCCGCGCGTGTGCTGAGCGGCGTGCGCAATGTGGCCGACATGGGCGAGATCTTTGGCATGGGGCTCAATCTGTTGTGTGAGCGCGAGATTGAGTTTTTGTTGCGCGAGGAGTGGGCGCTGAGCGCAGACGACATTCTGTGGCGCCGCACCAAGTGCGGACTGCATATGGATGACGACGAGCGCGAGCGCGCCAGCGAGTTTATCAAACTGAAACTCAAGCAATGATGCGCAGTTTGGAGCATTTTTGTCTGGAAGTGCCCGCCGATACTAGGGTTTTGCTGTTTGATATTGACGATACGATAACCACGGCGGGGCTGCTCACCGCCGACGCCTACGCGGCGGTGGCACGCGCCAAGGCCGCCGGCCTCATCGTCATTCCGATCACGGGGCGGCCTGCTGGTTGGTGCGACCATATCGCCCGCATGTGGCCGGTCGATGGCGTCATCGGCGAGAACGGCGCGTTCTACTTTCGCTGCGACCGTTTAGAGCGCAAGTACGTGCGCCGTTTCATGGCCTCAGCCGGCGAGCGCCTCGACAACCGGCAGCGCCTCAATGCGGCGGCGGCACGCGTTCTGGCTGAGGTACCCGGCTCGGCGATGGCGTCGGACAACCCTTACCGCGAGGCGGACGTTGCCATCGACTATTGCGAGGATATTCCCCGCTTGCCGGCAGCCGACGTGATTAAAATCCGGACCATCATGGAAGACGAAGGCCTGACCGCCCGCGCCAGCGGCAGTCACGTCAATGGCTGGATTGGCGACTTCAACAAGCTCACAACGGCAAAGCTGATGTTGCACGAGGTGTTTGGAATCGATCTTGATGCTGAGAAGTCGCGCGTGGTGTTCGTCGGGGATGCGCCGAATGACGAACCGATGTTTGAATTTTTTCCGTTTTCGGTCGGCGTCGCCAACGTGCGCGACTTTCAGGATCAACTGCGCTCGCCGCCGGCGTATATCACCGAATCGCGCTATGGGGCGGGATTCGGTGAGGTCGTTGACGCCATGCTGGCGGCGCGCGTCAGGCGATCATAGCCGTGCCGACGGCGCGCACTAGGCGACCGTAACGACCGTCGCAACTACACATCCTGACGAGGCGCTGACCACTTCGCCACCGGCGGATTGAATACGCTTCGTCAGAAACTGCCGCTCACCTGTGTTCGACGCAAGCGCAAGCGCCGCGTTGTAAGAAGTGATTGCCTCAACAAGCCGTCCCGCGCGTCTCAGCAGATCTGCCCGGGCGGCATGCAGCAGGTGATAGTCGGTCAAGTCACCACGCTCGGCAATCCGGTCAATCCACTTCAGTCCTTCGCCTAGGTTGCCAGCCATGGCAATTGCGACGGCGGCGTTGCGTTCAACGACAGGCGTTGGCAGATGTTGGAGGAGTGCCAAGTACAAGTGGGAGATTTGCCGCCAGTCGGTCGCCTCTGCGGTCGTCGCGCGCGCATGAAGTGCCGCGATGGCAGCTTGCAGTTGGTAGGGCCCCGGTCGGCGCATCGCCAACGCTTCGTCAAGGTATCCGAGGCCCTCGTCAATGGCATCACGGTTCCACATTGTGCGGTCTTGCTCCTCCAGCAGCAGCGGCTGGCCGTCGGCGCCGCGTCGTGCCGGTCGACGGGCGTCGTGCAATAGCATCCGCGCGACGAGGCCATGTGCTTCGCTCTAATGCGGCATCAGTTGCCTGACGAGGCGGCCGAGTCGGATCGCTTCCAGATAAAGCTCCGTGCGCACCAGCGAATCGTGGGCGGTGGAGGCATAGCCCTCGTTGAAGACCAGATAGATCACGGTGTGGAATGCCCGAACGTGCCCAATGCTCGGCCGCTTTGAGGTGCGCGTCTTGGAGAGCCTCTTCGGCGAGGTCGAAGTTACCGCACGCGCGGATCAGCCCGGCCAGGATGCGACCGTGCTCACGCCGCGCGGTCGCATCGAGAATGCGACCGAGGACCATGCGCTTAGGCGGGTTGCTCTGCGAGCAGCGGGCGAATCTCAATCGACCCACCGACGGCTGATGGGATTTTCGCGGCCCACTTGATCGCTTCGTCGAGGTGGTCGACCTCGATGATGTAGTAGCCACCCAGTTGTTCACGCGTCAGCAAAGGGCCCATCCGTGGCTTGTACCTTGCCATTGCGAACGCGAACCGTCGTGGCAGTCGCGACCGGGCTCAATTCCGAGCCGGCGCGCATGGCGCCGGACGTCACCAACGCGTCGGTAAACGTGCCGTAGTCGGCGTACATTTTCTTGAGTTGGTCGGCTGGCAGCGTCGCCCAGCTCTTTTCATCACCGTATATCAGCAGCATGTATTGCATCAGAATCTGCTTTGAAAAAAGTGGGGAAGTTTCAGCAAGTTGCTTTGATACGACGATTGAACCGCCTCTATTTCGACATTCTGCAAAAATATTGTGTCCGGGCCTTGTCCGCCTGCGCAGGCGGATGCCCCGACTAGCCCGGGGTTCCCAGCCCGAGCCCGACCACCGCATTGAGAAGCGAATTCTTGGCGAATGGTTTGGCCACCACGCCCGCGTATGCGGTCTTCCCGCTTGGCGGCGAGTCACTTGCGAGCAATATCCTGGGTAGCTCGCGCCCCTCACCGACGCGCGAATTTAGCGTGGCGACAATGTTGATCCCTTCGACAAATCCCGCACCGTTCGGGTCGACAACGATGACGTCAAACTGCTCTTGGGCCATCGTCCCGAACGCCTCCTCTGCGCTTGACACGATTACCAACCGGTAGTCGCGTCGCTTCAACGACGCCGCGGCAAACATGACTTTGTCGCGTTCGGCGTCGATGATCAGCACCGACGCCTTCTTTTGCTCGCGAAGTGAGTGCCTGGTGATGAGGGTGGACGTGGACGCATCGTCATCGTGCGCGCCGATCACGGCAGCGATCGCTTCATTGAGTTGTTGCGGCACCACCGGTTGACGCAAGTAAGCGCTGATACCGTTCTCGCGACACGTAATGGAGTCACCAGGACGACCGTCGGCGGCCAGCATGATGATGGCGGTTTGCCGCAGTGCCGGCTGCTGCTTGATACGGAATGCAAGTAGGAACCCATCTTGGGCACCAAGGCGATTGGAGGTGATGACGAGGGGAATCGGCTGCTCCTCCTTGGCCAAACGCGCCAACAGTTCGAGTGCGACATTGGCGTCGTCAGCTTCACGCGGTGCCATACGCCAACTCTTGGTCATCTCTGCGAGCTGTTTGCGCTCCTCAACGCTTGCACTGACGATCAAGATTGGCAACGCGGTGAGGGTGAGAAAGGTGGGGCGCGGATACGGGGGATTGGCCGGGTCAAACGGGAAGGCGGAGGTGAATTGATAGGTGGTGCCGCTCTTACGCTCAAGCACTTCCAGTCTTCCGCTGCGCTGGCCGTCGGATGCCTGGCTGCCGGCGATGAGTGCCCGCACGACCTGTCGCGAGAATGCCAGTTGCATGGTCGCGGCGGGCGCCAGCAACTTGAGTCTGGATGTGCCGGGCCGTACGGTTTGCTCGATCACAAACGACAGGTGAATTTGTCGCTCGGCCGTGTACTCGGGGGAAATTGACAGCGTGACTTCGGTCGGCTTGTCATCCGCCGCGGGCGTCCCGGCTGCGGCGACGTCAGGGAAAGCGAGGATTGCACACTCGAGCAGATTGCGCAGGGCGAGCATCAGGCGCGGCGCGTCGCCCGTTAATTGTTCCGGCACGTCCTGTTCGATGCGAACCCGTAATAGCACGTGCCGGCGTTCGGCAAGAGACACCACGCCTGCGATCATCAGTGCGACACTATCCCGCAAGAAGAACGGCAATGCGTCGAGCGTAATCGGGCCGCCTTCAATGCGGGAGAAGTCAAGCAAGCCTGCGACCGAATCGAGCGCGCTTGCCGCAGCCGCTTCTACACGGCGCAACCGCTCGAGTGATTGGCCCGACATCTCGATCTGCTCGGCGCGGTAGACCGCGCAGCCGGCGGATTCGTAGGCCTCAACCAGCTCGCGGGTGATTTTTTCAATCAGCGCCATCTGCACGGCGATCGTTCCATCAGACGGCCCGTCGGACACGGCCGGCGTTTCGCGCGCCACGATCGGATGAAACAAGTGCAACCGGCCGGCGGTGCCGGTTTCACCATCCACAGCAAGGGAGGCCTGCGCCACCATCTCGCCGGAAACCAGCTGGAACTCAAGTTCGTCGCGTTGATTGCTGCCGGTCTTGGCGTCGAGCGGAAAGTAGAGTGGACCAATGCGTTTGTCTGTCGCAGCAGAAGCCGACTCGAAGAGGTCGGCACAGCTCGTGCCGACCAGCGACTGCGGCGCTTCGCTGATTTGAAACAGACGACAGAAGGCTTCGTTCAGCATCTCGACGCTGCCGTCGGCGCTTTCAACGACGCAGGCGTCGCTGATGTTCTCCACCAGATCAAGTAGGTGGGTGCCTTGCACGTTTGCTGCCGCTTCGTTGGCTTTTTCCAGCGAAAGATCGCGCAACCATAAACCAACGCCGATTGGTTTGCCGTTCGCGGCGGTGATAACGCCCAACTTTGCCTCCATCGGCAAAAGGTCCGAGGCCGCCGACGAACCCAGGATGATGCCAAGCTCCAGACGGTGTGAGTTTGCTTTGGCCTCTGCGATACGTTTGAACGCCTGCTCGAAGCGTGCGCGGTCGCGCGTGGCGACAAGCTCGGCGAACATCAGGCCCGACAACGGTTCCTTTGAAGCGCCAGCCGGGACGCGGCTTTCAAGCAACGCGTAAGCTGCGGGGGTCGCGGCGGCAATCAGCCCGTCCAGACCCAAATCGAAGATCGGCTCGTCGAGTGCACTTAAGAGGCCGGGGGCACTTTTCATCGGCGCGCAGATTGCGGATTGTTGGCTGCCATGAAGTACTGAGAGACGGCTTGATCGGGCGGCGTGGACAAGATGGCGCTGGCAACTTCAGGCAGCAGATTCTTGGCGATGGTTTTGCCCAGCTCGACGCCCCACTGGTCGAAACTGTTCACATGCCACATGACGCCTTGTACAAACACCTTGTGCTCGTACATCGCAATCAGCGCGCCAAGGTGAAACGGATCGAGTCGTTCCAACTCGATCAAGCCGACCGGCCGTCCGCCATCGTGCACCCGATACGCCGGCATTTCTTCCGTACGGTTGCCGTACCAAAGTGCGTTGGCTTGTGCAAACGCATTGGCGAGCAGCCGTTGATGTTGTGATGCCGAACGACCTTCGCGCTCACGCACGATCAGGATGTCGCTGGAGATGATGTCGGTGCCCTGGTGCAGCAACTGGTGAAAAGAATGCTGACCGTTGGTACCGGCTTCACCGAAAATGACCGGGCAGGTGGGATAGTCAATGGCGCTACCGTCGAGATCCACCGATTTGCCGTTCGACTCCATCTCCAGTTGCTGCAGGTGTTTTGGCAGCAGCGACAGCCGCTCGGCATAGGGAAGAACGGCGTGCGCAGCGATGCCTTCAAAATTGCGATTCCACACCCCTACGGCAGCCAGCAGCATGGGCAGATTTTGCGCAAATGGCGCGTCGGCAAAATGTTGGTCCATTGCGTACGCACCGTCGAGCATCGCTCGGAAATCGGCAAAGCCAATGGACAACGCCACGGGCAGGCCGACGGCAGACCACAGGGAAAACCGTCCGCCAACACCTGGGTCAAACGAAAATGTTGCATCCGGCAAATATCCGCGGCGCTGCGCCTCTTGCGGATTTGCGGTGATCGCCACGAATTGGCCGGGGAAGGCACCGCTACCCGCGCCCGTTTCCAGCCAGACCCGCGCAGCCTCGGCATTGATGGTTGTTTCTTCTGTCGTAAACGTCTTCGAAATCACGACGACCAGCGTGGTGAGCGGCGACAACGCATCGGTAATGTCGTCAAACGCGGCGCCATCAATATTGCCCAAAAAATGAATGTGCGGGCCGTCGGCGAATCGGGACAAGCCGGTGACCGACAACTGCGGGCCAAGCGCGGAGCCGCCGATACCGATGACGAGCACATCCGTGTAACGGTGATCTGCAACGCTGCGTCCGCCTTTGCGGCCTTGGCGAACAGCCGCGGTAAACGCTTCTAGTTCGGCCAGCGTTGCGCTCACCTGCGCGTCGGCGGTGGCAGAGCCGGCGGGGGCGCGTGAGATGGTGTGCCGTACCGCCCGCTGTTCTGTGATGTTGATGGCCCGCCCGGCAACCAACGCCCGGGCTTTCCCGCCAAGATCGAGCGCAGTCGTCAGTTCATTGAGAGCGGCCAGCGCTCGCTTTGGGAGGCACTGTCGCGATAGGTCGAGAGTGATGCCGCAAGCGGCTACCAGTGAGGGAAATGCCGGTGTCGCTCGATCCTGGCCGTTGGCTGCGGGGTTGGCCGCTACATCGACTAATGCCTGCCAGGCGGGCGTGTCTCGGGGTTTTGTCATTGATTCGTGCGTTTCGTCTTGGTCGCGGTCAGCAATTGTCGCGGTGACCTTATTATAGTGACGGGTGCCTCTAGGTCGGCCAGACTATCTTGATATCGATCGGGGGCTGCCACCGCCTACTCGTATAAACTTTTCGTCGTGGAAACCGTGCTCGCATCAATACTGCTCCGGCGGCGGCCGAACGGACTGTCGGCGTGAACACCCTTGACCCAGCCGGACACCCCTATCGGTTCCACGAAATTCGACCGCTGGCGGTGGCACCTAAGCAACTGGGCGACCTGGCTGACTGGCAGGCCGAGCGCATCTGCAATGGCCTTCGCGTTCAACTCGTCAAGCGCAAGGCGGAGGTGTTCCTGTGGTCGCAAGACGGTGTGTTGATCTCGGAGCAGTTCCCCGCAGTGGTGGTCTTTGCGGCACGTCTGGCTGACAGCGTTCTAGACGCCGAACTGGTTGCGGTTGAACGCAACAATGCGGCGCCGTCATTTATGCTGGTCGCCTGTGATCTTCTCGAATCGTCGGGGTATGACTGGCGGCTACAGCCGCAGCATGTACGCCGCGGCAAGCTCCACGAAGTCGTTTATAACGTGGTTCTCGGCGTTGCCGAGAGGCCGCTCATCCATCTCGGACGTCGTGCGCGCGCCATCCTGGCAGACCTTGGCGGTCGCGCGTGATCAAGCCCGGCGGGACGGTGCCGGGTGCTGGCTATTGAAGCAACGCGAATCGGTCTACGGTCGCGCAAGCGGCGGCGAATCAAGCTGTAATGATTGGTGGATTTGGTAGTGGCGCGTGGCGGCAGCCAGCTCAACTAAACCTGACCCGACTTTTACCCTGACGCGTGTAATCGCAGCGGTCACAAACCAGCGTCGGTGGTGGCGCAACCCGGGACAAGGCACGTTGCCAATCGGGGCGATTGGCGGTCACGATCACGCCTGCATCAGAACCTCAAGGATAAGGCCCGGTTTCAACGCTCAGAGTCGTCTGAACTGGCGGATACCTGAAATCACCGGTTGCACATCCGTTGCCCGAGCGCCCGACCCGGCGAAAGGACCCGTGAAAACTCTTACGCCAATCGAAAACACTCTCGGTTAAACTAGCCAAAACCACCGACCGCCATGGCCACTCCCGCGACAAAGATAGAAGCGCCAAAGCTTATCCCAGTGTCTCAGCGCGGAAACGCGCCCGAGCGCCGTCTCACCTTTAAAGAGGTGGTAGATGGCTTGGCGGAGGATGGCCTGGTCACTCAAGAGGATGCCGATCGCATCTTCAAGGAATACCGCGCCAACGGCAGCGACGCCCATCCGCTAGTGGCCCTGGCGGCCGCCAAAATCAAATCCGCCAAACCGCCGCATCGCAGCCTGGATGTTGCGACACTGACGGAATGGTTGGCCGGCCGCGTGGGCTTGCCGTACTACCATATCGATCCGCTGAAAGTGGATATGCGCGCCGTTACCGACGTGATGTCGTCTGACTACGCCGCCAAGCGCAACATTCTGCCGGTCGAAGTACGCGGCAAGACCGCGGTGATTGCGACCGCCGAGCCCTACATAACATCATGGCAAAAGGATCTGGGCGAGATGTTGCGCCTGTCCTTTACGGTGGTGTTGGCCAATCCACAGGAAATTTCCCGCTACATCGGCGAGTTCTATAACCTGTCGCGCTCGGTGAAGCGTGCGGAAAAGGCCGGCGTCGGCAATGTGGGGCTCAATAACTTTGAGCAACTGGTCGAGATGGGCAAGAGCGGTCGGACGCTCGACGCCAACGACCATCATATTGTCGTGTTGGTCGACTGGCTCTGGCAGTACGCCTTCGATCAGCGCGCGTCGGATATTCATCTCGAGCCCCGCCGTGAAACCGCGACCGTGAGGTTTCGCATCGACGGCGTACTGCACGAGGTCTATCAGATGCCGTCCTCGGTGGCGACAGCGGTCACGGCACGCATCAAGATACTCGGGCGCATGGACGTGGTCGAGAAACGGCGTCCGCAGGATGGCCGCATCAAGACGCGGACGCAGGACGGCATGGAGATCGAGCTCAGGCTATCAACGCTGCCGACCGCACACGGCGAAAAGCTGGTCATGCGCGTGTTTGATCCGGAAGTGTTGGTGCGGGACTTTAGCGAGCTCGGCTTTACGCCCGAGGACGACGCCAAGTGGCAGGATCTGATCAAGCGTCCGGGCGGGATCGTATTGGTCACGGGGCCGACCGGATCGGGCAAGACAACCACCCTCTACACAACCCTCAAGCAACTGGCGACCCCCGAGGTAAACGTCTGCACGATTGAAGATCCGATCGAGATGGTTGAACCGTCGTTCAACCAGATGCAGGTGCAGACCAACATCGACCTGGGCTTTGCTGAAGGTGTGCGGGCGCTAATGCGGCAAGATCCAGACATCATCATGGTCGGCGAGATCCGCGATCTGGCGACCGCCGAAATGGCGATTCAGTCTGCCCTGACGGGCCACCTGGTGCTATCGACCTTGCATACCAACGACGCGCCGACGGCTGTCACACGCCTGCTTGACCTGGGCGTCCCGCCATATTTGTTCAACTCAACGGTGCTGGGCGTCATGGCACAAAGACTGGTGCGGACGTTGTGCAAGCACTGCAAAGAGAAGGTCCCGTTTGACGATTCGAATGACCACCGCCTGTGGCACGCCCTGGTGTCGCCGTGGAAGGGAGAGCCGCCGAAAGAAGTCTATCGTCCGGTGGGTTGTCTTGAGTGCCGCAATACTGGCTACATGGGGCGCATGGGAATTTACGAAATCCTGCTGATGAACAACGAATTGAAGCGCCTCGTCAACGACCACGCTGATATTGTCGCGGTGACCGAACAAGCCTATAAGTCGGGCATGAAACCGCTGCGGCTCTCGGGGGCAATGAAAGTGGCGCAGGGTCTGACCACCATTGAAGAAGTAATGAAGGTTGCGCCACTGGCGAGCTGACCGTTGCGGGCCGGCAGACGCGTAAGAGTTCGAAGAATCTGCTGTGTTTTGTGTGCTAGATTTGTAGGCGAAGCTCGCGATCAAATGCGTGTAGCAGGTGAGGTTGGGGGGCAGAAAACGTTTTGGTGAAGGTGGGGTATGTTCGCCAACGTTCGCTTGCCTTGGTTACTGACTATCAACACGCGCATCAAGAACGACACACAGGCTGTGCAAAAAACCGCCAAGACTATGTCCAAATCCACTTTCGATATTTCCGCTGCTCTCAATACGCCTGAGAAGAGAAAGATGCGCGATCGCTACATCGCCCAGCGCTTTCCGAAACTTGCCGGGACGCACCGAGCGTTGACAAAAACTGATGAGGTGCTTTCAATGGCCCAGCAGCTCATCGAAGAGGGCCGCAAGTTTCTCGCGATCGAAATGATCACCCTGTCGTTGCAAGAAGAGGTGAATCAAAGGGACCTGTGGCGCTTCTTGATCGAGGACGCATTTTTGCGGGGGGACGCCGCGCGTTTCAAGGAGCTCATCGACGGCTATGCCAAGCAGTTTGAGCTAGACGAGGCGCGGCCGGTGATTCAGGCGATGGCGCACGACTTATCGCCCGCACTGGTGAATACACAAAGCAAGCTTGAACCTGTCCCGCTGCCGAACTGGACCAGCATCAGCGTTGGCGAACGCGACGTGGAATTGCAGCAGAAGCTACACGTTGCCTTGGAAACGGCTGCAGCATCACTTCAGGCGCGCTGAGTCAGTATGCCTACCGATTCAGCAGCGCAAGCAGGCATGCAGTTGACACGCCAACACACGGCGTTGGTCGATGTCCATGATGACTTGCAGATGGATGTCTCAGAAGAACTGCTTGACGATCCCAATGCCGCTATTGCGATGGCATTGCTCGAACTCGAAGCGCTGTCGCGTGACAATCGCGACCGCCTCCTGCAGGGTGGGCTGAACTGGACCGATGGCGATCGTGCCGTTTGTGACTGGGTGGCCGGGCGCTATGACCATCTGTCGAGAATCGCGTATTCGGCGGCCGCCCAAGTCCGCAAGAGTGTGACGTCGGGCGCGGAATCTTCGGCGACCATTTTCGGGCTAACTTTGTTGCTGCTAGGTCACGCAATTAAGTGGCGCAAGAGCGCTGGTCAAGCCGCTGATGTGACCTTGCGAGAGCGAGGCCAACGCCTATATGTATCGGCCGCGAAACGCAATCTTGAGAGCACGGCATTTAAAGTTGTTGTTGAGCGCGAAGCGATTGAAACGAACGTCGAAGCCCTCTTCATTCGTGTTCTGTTGATCGAACGATTCTCCAGCGGCAATCTATCCGCAAAACGGCTTGAGATTTTAGATACCTGGATGCTCGCGTCCGCGCAATCGACCTGGCTCACGCGCGAGCTGAGGGAGGGCGGCGCTATTTTTTGCGTTGATCCAACCAGCCAAATGCGTCCACTGGTTCCGTATCAGCCAGGCATTGTGGCACCGCTGTATTTGCCGCTATGGCCTTTTCAACGTCATCTCGCGACGATTGCCCATGCCTTTCACGTTGGCACGATTTACCCGGGCTGGGGTTTGGGCTTGCGCTTTCGTATCGAGGAGCACATTGGTGTGATGGAATTTCTCGAGCGAGAATTCACGCTGATCGAGGCGGTCGGTGTCAAGAAAAGCAAGCGACTCCCCGTTGGCGGGGAATTGGTATCGCTGTTCACCGGATTCAACGATATCAATCTGCGCGCGCTGGCAAACCAAACTACGCTGACCGTAGCGGGTGTACTGGGCGTCTCGGCGGCGCCGACTAAGTTTGCGGCCGCGTCGTCGCCATCGAGTCCGTCGCTAATTTCCGTCGTTAACGCGAATATCGATGCCGGCGCCTTCACCACCTTTGACGCGGTGCAGGGCGCGGTCACGTTACTGGACGTCAGTGAAACCGGGCTGGGGCTGGAAATGGCAAGTGACGATGCTGCGCGTATTGATATCGACAGCTTGGTCGCGGTGAAGCTTGCGGATCATCCTGCGTGCATGGTTGGCGTGGTGGTGCGCAAAGCCAATGTACCAAAGCGAAGTGCCAGTCTGGTTGGCGTCAAGTTGCTCTCGCGGGTTCCGATGCGCGCCACGCTCGAGGAGGTCAACGATCGATTGGCCCGCTCGACCTTACAAGGTATTTTTTTGAGCGGTGGCAGCGAGGGCTGGCAGAGCGATGCCCTCATCGTCAACGACGCCGCCTATCGCGCCAACGCGACCATGAGCGTCACTGTGGCAAATGGAAGATTTCACGTTCGCCTGGGACGCGTCCTTTGGCAGGGGCCTGGCTGGAAAATGACGGCCGTGCACGTCAGCGTCGCACGCTGATCGCGCTACAGTTTTCCGCTTGGCGCGCATGCCAATGCCGCCATAATCTTAGGCAATCTCTGACCAAGTCCATTTTTTTCCAAATGAGGTTGTTGCTCACACAAGCAATTCCCTCTTCTTATCAGACATATGTGGCGTCAGATTTCTTGCGAGTTTCGCATCTGCGGCGCCTGGTATGACTTGGAACTGAACGTAACCGGTAGTTCCTCGGGATGAAGCTGTTTTACGCCGACCAGTTTGTGCTGCCGCTTCCGGCAGGCCACCGCTTTCCGATGCAAAAATACCGAATGTTGCGCGAGCAACTGATGGACTCCGGTGAGTTCAGCGCGAATGACTTTGTGGAGCCCGCAGCGGCCACCTTCGCCGAACTGGCGCGAGCACATGCACCCGACTACGTGTTGCGCGTGGAGCGCGGCGAGCTGACCACGCAGGAGTTGAAGCTGATTGGCTTTCCATGGTCGCCCGCAATGGTCGAGCGCTCCAAGCGATCATGCGGTGCGACGCTGGCCGCCGCCCGGGCCGCGTTACACGACGGCGTCGCGGCGAATCTGGCCGGTGGAACGCACCACGCGTTCTACGACCGCGGGGAGGGCTTTTGCGTATTCAACGACGCGATCATCGCCGCACGTGCCATGCAGTGCGAGGGGCTGGCCGCCAACGTCGCCGTGGTTGACTGCGATGTGCATCAAGGCAACGGAACGGCTGCAATCGCCAGCGGCGACAACAGTATCTTTACCTTCTCCATCCACGGCGCGCGCAACTATCCGTTTCGGCGCGAGTTTCCCAGCGACATCGATATCGATTTGCCGGATGCTGCCACTGACGACATTTATCTGTCTGCGCTAGCCGACGGGCTGGCACAGCTATTCAGCCGGTTCCCGCCGGACCTGGTGATTTACCTTGCCGGTGCCGACCCGTACGAAGACGATCGGCTCGGACGCTTAAAGTTGTCGATCGATGGCCTACGGCGGCGCGACGAACTGGTGTTCGCCAACTGCGCGGCGCGCCACCTGTCGGTCGCGATTGCGATGGCTGGAGGTTACGCACGAAAAATCGAGGACACGGTGTCGATTCACGCACAGACCGTCTTGCTGGGAAAACGCCTGTTGGCGCGCTCCGGTACCTCGCTGTTTGCGAAGCATGTGCCGTAGCCAGTCGCCGCTGATGGCCTCAAAGGAAACGCGCGGTTCGACGCTGTCGCGGGCAACGTTCTTCAGAAATGCACACCACAACAAAACAAAACTCGCCATTCGGCGGGTGTTTCCAGACCAAATAGTCTGGAAACACCCGCCGAGGCTAGGGTTTCACCGTCACCGGATGTCGCAGTGTTTCGCTACGAACCGGAAAAACGCCGCTTTGCCGGTCGTTGAAGTAGTGACGCAAGGTTGTGGAAATAGTCCGAAACGCGAGTTCTTCCCACGGAATCTGGCTTTCATCGAACAACGCGACTTCGAGACTTTCTGTACCTGCATGAAAATCCAGATCTGCCAGTCGGGCGCGGTAGAGCATGTAGACCTGCGAAATATCAGGCAACGACATTACGGTGTAGAGGCCGTCAATCTGTATTCGCGCCCCCGCCTCTTCGAGCGTTTCGCGCGCAGCACCGTCTTCGAGCGTCTCGTTTTCCTCCATGAACCCTGCAGGCAGGGTCCATTTACCGTAGCGAGGCTCGATGGCACGCTTGCAAAGCAACACTTTTCCCTGCCAGATCGGCAGAGCGCCAACCACAACCTTTGGGTTGAAATAGTGGATGTGGCCGCAGGCATCACAAATGTCACGCGTGTGGTCATCGCCATCGGGGATCCGCTGCACGACACGGTCACTACCGCATTGAATGCAAAAACGCGGCGCGATGTGCGTCATTTGCGCCAAAAAGCAGTGGACTTGATCAAGATCCCAGCATCTGACTTGAGGTCAACGACGAAGGTATGTGAGGCGTTTTTCATAGCGAGCATGGTAGCATACGGCACTTTTTTGACGCCTTACTTTTCGGGATACTCAGTGTGATCAGGCATATCGTTGTCAGCGCGAAATTTGGTCGTCCGGCTCGTGTCGTGGCCGCACTTTTGATCGGTTTCGGTATGGTCGCTTCCCATGCAGACGCTCAAATCGCCATCGTACTTAATTCAGGTGATGGTACGGTCAGCATCATCGACAAGGCAAAGAAAGAGGAGATCAAGCGGATCCCGGTTGGCAAAGAACCGCATCACTTGATGGCCACGCCGGATGACCGGTATCTGATTGTCGCCAATGCGGTTTCGAATGACTTGGTGTTGCTCGATCCAAAGACGGGCGAGATCAAGCGGCGCATCGACAAGATTTCTGACCCGTACCAGATCGGCTTTTCGCCGGACAAGAAATGGTTCGTCTCGGTCTCGCTGAGACTCAATCGTACCGACATCTACGATGGCGACTTCAAGCTGGTGAAGCGTATCGCCACGCCAAAGGCGCCATCGCATGTCGGTTTTACGGCTGACAGCAAGCTGGCGCTCATCACGCTGCAAGATTCCAACGAACTTGCGGCCATTGATCTGGCAACGCAAGCGGTCAAATGGACCATCGCCGTCGGCCCGATGCCCGCCGGCGTTTGGGTGACGCCCGATGACAAATACGCGCTGATCGGCATGACTGGAGCCGACTACGTTGAAGTCGTGGACCTCGCCGCGCGCACGACAATCAAGAAGATCAAGACCGGCAAGGGCGCGCACAATTTTATCGCCATGGGTGATGGCCGGCGGATTCTGGTCAGCAATCGCGTTGCCAACACGGTCAACATCATCGATCAGCAAACGCTGCAAGTCGTCGACACGATCAAAGTGCCGGGCGGGCCCGATTGCATGGAACTGACGGCGGATGGCAAAGAGCTGTGGGTGACCTCGCGCTGGGCGAAGAAAGTCACCATTATCGACATGGCGACCAAGCAAATTTCCAAGCAGATTCCGGTAGGCAACTCGCCGCACGGTATTTACTTCATGGGTCATGCCGCGCGCAAGTAAAATGATGATTGCGCGCGCCGGAGTATGCATGCGGGCTCTGGCTGCGCCAATCTTGTTGTCCCTGCTCGCGGAGACGGCGGGCGCCCAGTCAGCATGTAAAGCAAACGTCTATCTCACCATCGACACCGGCCACATGGCGCCTGCGAAAGAGATGGCCGCAATCCTTAAGCGCCACGACGTCAAGGCAACGTTTTTTCTGGCCAACGAAAAGACACAGCGTGGTGATACCTCGCTCGATCCCGCATGGAGCGCCTTTTGGAAAGCGCGTGCCGATGAAGGCCACGCGTTTGGTTCGCACACATGGCGGCACTGGTACTTCCGCTCGGACATTGGCCGGGACAAAGTTCGCTATGTGCCGTGGGGAAAGTCGGTCGGCGAGGAGCTTGATGCTGCACAGGTGTGCCGTGAAATTCGCAAAAGCGACGAGGCGTTCAAACAAATGACCGGTCGGCGCATGGATGCCATCTGGCGCGCGCCTGGCGGCAAGCTCACCCCAAATACCATCAAGTTTGCCGAGGCGTGCGGTTACAAGCACGTCGCGTGGTCGCCCGCCGGGTTTTCCGGTGATGAGTTGCCGAGTGAGCAGTATCCGGGTAACGCCTTGATCGCAAAACAGTTGAAGACGATTCGAGACGGCGACATCTTGCTATGGCACCTCGGGATCTGGTCTCGAAAGGACGCGCTGTACCCAAAGCTCGATACGCTGTTAACCGGCCTCAAGGAAAAAGGCTTTTGTTTTGCGCGGATTCCCGAACATCCTGATTTCAACGGCACCGCTGGCAAATGATTGCGTGGATACAAGAGTTGTTTGCCGAACTCCATCAGCACGTCTTTGAGTCCGGCGTGCTACCGGTGCTCTATGCACTGGAATTGGGTGGAGAGGCGGAGCGCGCGTTTAACGCCACTGAATTTTTTCTGATCGGTGCGATCGAGATCACGCTCCTGGCCATCTTCCTTGGGGCGCTGGAGAAATGGCGTCCGGTGGAACCACAACCGCATACCGAGTGGAAGAAAACTGATGCGCTCTACACTATGCTCAATCGACTCGGCTTTGTGCCGCTGTTGTTGTTCTTCCTGCTGATGCCGTTGGTTGACTCGCTGGATGGCGCGCTACGTATGCACGACATCATCCCGCCGAACCTCGAAGACGCCATGCCGTGGCTCACCAGCCAACCGCTACTGTCATTTGTTTTTTATCTGGTGCTGCTCGATTTTGTTGCCTATTGGTTGCACCGAGGGCAACACCGCTTCGGTTGGTGGTGGTCGTTGCACGCACTTCATCATTCACAGCGTGAAATGAGTTTTTGGTCCGATGATCGCAACCACCTGCTTGACGACGTCCTCATCGACGGGGCGCACGCGCTGGTGGCGCTGTTGATCGGTGTGCCGCCGCCACAGTTCATCGCGCTTGTGGTCGCTTCCCGTGTTATCGAGAGTCTGTCGCATGCCAACGTGCGTATGAGTTTTGGCCGGTTCGGGGAGTATGCGTTGGTCAGCCCGCGCTTTCATCGCGTCCATCATGCCGTCGGACTGGGACACGAAGGTCAATCGCGCGGTTGCAATTTTGCTGTTCTCTTTCCAATCTGGGACGTGTTGTTCGGTACGGCGAATATGGAAAAGACGTTTCCAGCCACCGGCATCCGCGACCAGTCAGAGGGGCGCGATTACGGCGACACCTTCTGGCACCAGCAGTGGCTGGGTGTCAGGCGTTTGTTCGGCGCCAGATAGGACGACGGCACAAGACACCCGGACAGACGTCGCCGTCCGGGTCACGGGGGGGCGGACCGCGTGGGCTAGCGCTCTGCGACACCCGCGTTGCGCCACTGCCGCGCGCTTGCCGCGATGGCGCCGTTCAGCGGTGTCGGGCGACCAAGCACACCGCTGCCGGCAACAATCGCCACATCTGCGTTTACCAGCGCGCCTGCCCGTGGCGCAGCGGGGGGTGGGGCGGCGGGTGTAGGCGGTGTGCCAAATGTCGCGTTGCCAAAGTAGCTGGTGGTGCCGTCACCCACGCTCACGTTCGCCGAACCACCGCTACCGGTGTTGTTTGAAAAGATGCCATCAAACCGACCGAAACGGCTGGTCGCCGCAGCACACGCGGCACCTGCACAGGTCACCGTCAACGAGCCGACGTTGTTGCCCGCCGTGGTGGAGGCGCTGAAGCCGACGCCGACAATCGGTGCGCTGGTGGCGGTTGCGGTAAAAGTTGGCAGTGCGGAGGTATTAAGGCCGGTGCCGCCGACGTTGGCGGTAAAGCTCACTGTGCGCGTCGAGAAATTGGCTTGCAATGTACCGGCAACCGTGAGGCCGCTGATCGCATTGGTCGGTCCGTTATTGGTGATTCCCGTCCATACCAGGTTGGCGGTGCCGCTCTGTGGCAACACAATACCGATGGTGGGGACGGCTCCCGCCTGCAGCACAAATACGCCGGTGATCTGATCGGAGAACCCGCTACCAGGCTGGCGGGTCGGTACGATGCGATATTGACCCGCTGCGAAGCCACCGTTGGCGCCGGCAAGAGATGTGCTGGCCACGCCGGTGTAGCCGACGCTCGCGCAGTTGGAGCCCGTACAGGCAATATCGAGGTTGCCTGGACCCGGACCGGTCGGAGAGGAACGCACCCAATTCGCGTTGATGCCGTCCCTGCTGAAGTTGGTCGTACCGGTAAGGGTAAGATTCTGGTTATTGACCGAGAGCGCAGCATTCAAGGAAGCGGTCAGTGCGGAAAAATTGAACGCGACACTCGCGCTGCTGAGGCGTCCCGTATTGCCGGCGGAATCAGTCGGCGCGGTAGCTCCTACGAGCGAGTATGTTGCGGTGCCGGTGAATGAGGCCGTGATTCCTGTTGGGGTGGCCTGCTGGACCACATACGACAGGCTGCGCGGGCCCAGTGCATAAAGCGTCGCAGCCGAATTCGGGATGCCGTTATCCGTGACGCTCATGGAGCCGCCTTCCCAGCGGCCGATCACCACGCTGCCGTCGCTGGTGCGATACCCGTCACGATGTATGCCATCGAGCAGGCGTACATTTGCGCTCGCGACGTTGATTGGCGTGTAGCCTGCCGGCTGCGCACCTGGTCCGACGAGGAACGTGACGAAGTTCGTATCGGGCAGTCCGATCAGCTGCCCGGCGGAATTTAACACCGCGCCGCCGCTTCCTTGCGGGAACACGCCTTGGAAACCGCCCGAGGAAAGCGGGAGCGCAGTGCGAAAGTACGCGGAAACATTGGTGACGGTGGTGTTTGCCAGTACCGCGGTCGTTGCAGCGGCGGTAACCGCGCCCTGGGCCGCAGCGACAGCCGGGTTGGTGGTCGTGGCGGCGTTCGCCGACACGGGTACCGCCGCCGTAGCAGGCTGCGATTGCGAGCCGTCGGTTTTCTCAGGCTCACTGCCGCTTGCCGCTTTTACCGCCGTTGATGCGGCCGCGAGGATGAACGCCGGCGTCGGGATAAAGCGTGGTGCCTGGCCCGGCAGTACCTGAATGGTTTGTCCAGGCAGCGAGACCAACGTACGTGATGCACCGCCGACGACGCTGGTGACGCTGTGTGCGCCTGTCAGTGTGTGGTTAATGGTGCCGGTTGTTTCGAAGTGGGCCAGCACATTGCCGGAGCCGCGAATGCCAAGAGTTGCCACCGGCGTCCTCATTCTGAACCGATCTTTGTTTCGGTTCACCAACTCGCCGGTGAATACGCGCAGGGTGCCGGTGATCAGCGAGACAACGGCATTCCCCAGAGTGGGATTGGCCGGGTTGTAGTCATACTTTTCGACGACCATCCGTGAGCTCGGCCGCAGCGATATCGAAGCACCGTCGACCATTGTCAGTTGCAGATGCCCGTTAACGTCGGTCGTAATGATGTCACCGGTGTTGATGATGGTCGAGCGAGTCGGAGGCGGCGTGAGCGGTGTGTTGTTGCGAAGCACCGACACCGTGCCCGCAGCAAACTGTACGGTACCGGCTGCTTGTGCCAGCACTGCTGATGCGTGCAGCGCGCAAGCAGCAGCGAGGATCAGCACGCAAAAAGCGGTACGGAGGCTGTGCTTCGTTGGAGGTTGGTTCAAGATCGTTGTCATGTCCGTCCCCTTATTCGGTTTCGTAGCGGATCATGATGCCGCCTTCGGATTTGCTGAAATTGTAGAGCGCAATGTTTGACCGGTTGCGGACATAGGCAAGGTACGGAACAGCCGCCCAGCGATCAGACAAGCGCCAACTCAGCCGCAGGTTGGCATCCAGCAGCCGATCACGCCCGTACTCGACAAGGCTGGCGCGTGAATATGACGAGTCATCAAGACGCTGTGAATACCCAACTGAAGCCGTCGCACTGACCGGGTCGCGCACATCGGTTTGCGCAAACAGGCGTAACCCAAGATTGCGCCGCGACACGTCGGTTGAGGTCCCGGCAATCAGGGGGCGCTTGGCGCGATCTTTGCCGCCAAACACGCCAACGCCGAAAGTGCTGCCATAAAGCGACTCCGGTTGGAAGGTGACGGTTGCGTTCAATGTGCCCTGATCGGTGTCTTGCGTGGGGTTGCTGCGGTAGCGATAAACGGAGCCTTGCATGCCCAGCGTCAGCTGCGCATTGCTGGCGATTTCAGCGCGCCAGTCGATCGTTGCGCCGCCGCTGTTGCGGTCGTTGGTGATGCGCGTGTTGGCAATGGTGTCGACGAACGCACCGTCCTGCCGGAACGCCTGCGCAAACGCCACGTAGGACAGTGAACTGGTGCCGTAGCGAAGCTCGTGCCCGATCGTTACATCCACGAGACCGTATTGGAAGTCGTTAAAGTCTTTGTAGCTTCGCAAGCGCGCGCCAGCCGTGGCAAATAAAGTACGATCTTCGCGGTACCGCCACACCAGGTCGCCGCCGGTGTTGAGGGCGCCGAAATCGTCGCTGCGCTTGATCGAGTTGCCGCTGGGTAGAATGCCGCTCAAGCCAAACGAAGTGCGGATGGCATCGGAAAACGAGCCCGTGGTTGACGACAGGTTGGTGTCATGTCCGGCGCCGAGTTCGACGAAGCCCTTGCTGGAGAGTTTCTGCTTTGCCTTTAGGCGGGCTATCTCGGCCAAGTAAGATTCAAGAAGTTGCTTGCCCTCGGGCCGCGATGTGCGCGGCAGCAGCCGACGAAATTCCTGCTCTGCAAGGTCAAGCGATCCCATACGCAGGTAAGTGCGTCCCAACTCGATCCGCGCGCTGTCAAATTCCGGATCGACCACCAGCGCGCGTTCGAAGGCGATCGCGGCGCGTTCGAGACGGCCGGATTCAAAACCGGCGACGCCGAGCCAGTAGTCGAACGCCGGCTCACCGGCACGCTTGGGTTCCAGCGCAGCAAGTTTGGCAAATGCTGCGGCCGCCCGCTTTTCCTCGATCAATGATTTGGCTTCGGCGAGCAAGGCATCGCCACCGGGCATGGATGCCGATGTCGGAGTTTGCGCCGTGCAGGGTAGCGGCGCAGTGACAGCGACCAATGACAGGGCGCAGGCAAACGACACGATCAATTTGCGGTCGGTGAACAATGAATCACGACGCTCGCCCAAACCCTTCATGGGCAGGAAAAATGTTGGCATAAGACGACCCTTTTGAAGTGCTTGGTGGGACTGGCTATTGTTTTTGGCAATCGCGGCCCTGGCATGGGCGGGCCAAATACTCCCTAGCCTGCGCTGCCACCTGATTTTCGTATTCCGCTTTGGCCATTCTATGGTGGCACACAACCGCGCCTAGTTTCTGCCAGTTTGGGACCGGCCGTCAATAGGGACGTTGCCCGGCCGCTGTCACAGACACCAAGCGATAAAGCGCTGTGACGAGCTTGGCGATTTTGAGGCAAAGCGCATGATAATCGTGCTTGTCCGCGCGGGGTGATGAAATTTCGTCGTCGTCGCCTCGGTGTTGTATACCCACTTTTTGCTCATCTGTTGGAAAGAATGTCCGATAACGCCGAATCCTGCGTATCCCGCACAGCCGCCGCCGCCGTTGATCCTGCGCGCCCGATTGCCCATATTGAGTCACTCGACCACGAAGGGCGCGGTGTGGCGCACGTCGACGGCAAGGTGGTCTTCGTCGACGGTGCGCTGCCCTACGAAACAGTGGTCTACCAGCCTTCGCGTCGGAAGAAAAGCTTTGAGACGGCAGCGTTGATCGAAATCAAGGCGGCCTCCGCGCAGCGCGTCGAGCCCGGATGTCGTTTCTTCAACATTTGCGGGGGCTGCGCGCTGCAACACGCAGATATCCGCTTGCAGGTTGCGGCGAAGCAACGAGTGCTTGAAGACAATCTGCGGCGAATCGGAAACGTTACGCCGGAGCGAATTCTTCCGCCGATTTACGCAGCGCCATGGGAATACCGCCATCGCGCACGGATTTCGGCGCACTACGTCGCCAAGAAAGGCGGTGTGCTGGTCGGTTTTCGGGAGAAGAAATCCAGCTTTGTGGCGGACATGACCTCTTGCGAAGTGCTGGCCGGCGGCATCGGCAGGCTGATTGCCCCGCTTCGCGAGTTGATGTCGTCACTTGACGCGAAAGACCGCATGCCGCAGATCGAGCTGGCAGTAGGTGAGCGGGTGACGGCGCTGGTGATCCGTAATCTGGATGCTGTCTCTGATGCAGACGGCGCCAAGCTGAAAGCGTTTGCCGATCAATATCGCGACTCGCATCGAGTTCAGTGGTGGTTGCAACCGAAGGGACCCGAGACTGCGTACGCGTTTTACCCCTTGGATATGCCCGAGCTGACCTATCTGCTTCCCGAGTTTGATCTGGAGCTACTGTTCCGGCCGACCGAGTTCACGCAGGTGAATCATCGCGTAAACCGATTGATGGTTGAGCGCGTGATAAGTCTGCTCGACCCAAAGCCGGGTGAAACAATTACAGATTTATTCTGTGGGCTTGGCAACTTCACGCTGCCAATTGCGCGCCGGGGTGCCCACGCAATCGGCGTTGAGGGTAGCGTCTCGCTGACCGAACGCGGACAGGACAACGCGCGTCGCAACGGGCTTGGTGCACTGACAAGCTTTTTTGCGGCAGATTTGTACACCGATCAAGAAGCTGCGATGCTACGAGTCCCCCCAGTATCAAAAATGCTGATCGATCCGCCGCGAGACGGTGCGGTTGAAGTTTGCAAGCTCCTCACGCGTGAGGCCCGGCCTGAGTTAAAGCGTGTGGTCTATGTTTCTTGCAGCCCGTCGACGCTCGCACGCGATGCCGATGCGATGGTCAATATAAATGGCTTTCGATTGACTGCTGCCGGTGTGGTGAATATGTTTCCGCACACCGCGCATGTGGAATCAATCGCGGTGTTTGAGCGCGATTAGAACAATAGGCGCGTCGTTCTATTCACTGGCTGCAATTGCGCGTCATCCGTAATGGCGTAAACCACGACGCGTTGGTCGGTGAGTCGGCAAATGCCATATCGAAACGGATGGTTTTCGCGGGCAGGCGCGACAAACCGCAGGTCTTCGAAGTTCGCACACCGACGATCATTCTCAATGCTGGTTGAGATCAGGGCAGGGTAGGCGGCGAAATCACGAAAAAACGCGAACGCAGGGTCGCGCCAAAGCGAAACAATATCTGGGCGCGCCAGTAAATTCGTTGTCGCATCTCCGCCGTAGCGACTATAACTGTGCCACGTGGCTTCGCTCACCGGCCCGAATGCATTCTGAATCCGCGTGAAAAATCCGTCGTCTGGCGACGCCACCGGCGTGGTGATTCGTAGCAGGTCGACATGCGCGAGCGCAAAGCCTTCGTTGGTTTGCACAATCAGCGTCCAGTGAAAAGGCGATAGCTGGCGCGGCAGCGCGGCGGCACTCGTTTCGTCGAGCCCGCTCGCCTTTGCGTACGCGACAGCGTGCTGTGTTGCGATTTGTTTGGCGCCGACTTGCAAGAGCAAATAGGCTGCGGTGACGGCGGCCGTGGTCAACGCAATGATGCGTCCCGCACGCGCGTTGCGCCAAACAATCGCACAAACGATTCCCACCAATAGCGTACCGGTGAGCGTGAGATCGACAATGAACGTTATGCCCCACTCAAACCGACGCCACGAAAATGGCGCGAGCAGCATCACGCCGAAAGCGTTGATAAGATCAAAAAATAGGTGCAGCCCAATGCCCAGCGCCGCGAGGCCGACAAAATGCCAAATGCGCTCAGGGCGTTTCAATATCCGCGAAAACAGCCAGCCCAACAGCATCGCCCAAAGTGGCAACAGCACCAGCGAGTGCGTCACACCGCGTCGGTCGGTGAGGGTCGCGATATCGCTGAAGTATCCAAGCAGCGCGTCAATATCCGGAAACACCGCCGACAGCGTGACGACCAAGACAACATGCCAGGGGCGAAGCGGCGCATGTCCCGCGTGGTGCGCGGACGGAGCACGCATTGAGCGCGCGGCAATGGCACCGGCAAGTGCGTGGGTGAGCGGATCCATGGTCGCGAATCGATCCAAGTCGATCAAAACAAACGGCCACCTTGCGGTGGCCGTTTAGCGTGGGAACGGTGTTGCTTAGT
>Ga0209181_10002762_pt1 | contig 28285 bp, 22 predicted proteins | sample MAT05_FD_187208 | JGI IMG/M metagenome (GOLD analysis project Ga0209181, IMG submission 187208) | Freshwater microbial communities from Lake Fryxell liftoff mats and glacier meltwater in Antarctica - MAT-05 (SPAdes) (version 2) | ecosystem: Environmental > Aquatic > Freshwater > Ice > Liftoff...
GCCGTATCCGTGGCCGTATCCGTGGCCGTATCCGTGGCCGTATCCGTGGCCGTATCCGTGGCCGTATCCGTGGCCGTATCCGTGGCCGTATCCGTGACCGTATCCGTGACCGTGACCGTGACCGTATCCGTGACCGTGACCGTGACCGTGACCGGATCCGTGACGGCGGGCTCGGGGCCCTCGCCGATCCACAGCTCGGCCGCGATCCGCCGCCGCGGATCTCGTAACACGGCGGCCGCCGCGCGCACCGCCTCGGCCGTTCGGCGCCGCGGTCCCAACGGCGTCGCGTAGGTGCCGACCTCGCCGACGCCGAGCTCGAGCATGCCGAGCAGCTTGGCCGCCTCGCGCTCGACCTCGCGTGTGGTCGCGGAGCGCGCCAGGCCGAGCACGCGGAACGGATTGTCGTCGATCACCGCACCCCCGAGTCGAAGCCCTTGCGGCGAGCCTGCGCGTTGACGGGCAGGAGCGCCCAGATCTCCTTCACGCAGCGACGCACGGTGTCGATGTCGCTGGCGAGGACCGCCGCGCGCGCGGTGTCGACCAGGCGCTGAGCCCGCGGCAGGTCGCTGGCCGCGTGCAGCTCCGATGCGGCGTCCTCGAGGTAGTAGCTCCAGGCCTCGGGATTGCGGTGCCAGGCCGCGTTGGCGAGCCGGCGCACCAGGCGCAGCTGGCGGCCCAGCTCGGGCGCGTCGCGGCTGGCTCGGGCCTTGGTGAGCGAGGCCATCACCTCGTCGAGGAGCTTGCGCTCATGGTCGGTGCCATAGCTCGCGACCGCGCTGGTCGCCGAGATCGCGGCGCGCTGGGCCTCGGCGTCGAGGTCGGGCCACGACCGCGCCAGATCGGCGGCGGCCAGCACCGCCTCGACCTCGAGCAAGGTCCGGCGCGCCTTCTGGGCGGCGTCGGCGTCGCCGCCGTGAGCGGCGTCGATGTCGCGCTCGGCGTCGGCCAGCAGGCCCTCGACCGCGCCCAGCTGCTCGATGACCGCGGCCAGGCCGTGGCGGAACGCCTCGGTGCGCACGGTCTGCAGGTGCTTGCGCTGGTCGGCGAGCGTGGCGTCGAGGGCGGTCGGCGAGGCGTCGGGCACCAGCAGATGGGCGACGTGCTCGAAGACCTGATCGATGGCGGCGACGTGCGCGCGCGCCGACAAGCAGCCGGCGCGGTCCAGCTCGATCGTCACCTCGACGCGGCTCCCGGTCGGCACCGTCGCGCGCACCTGATCGCCGCGCAGATCGAGGCTGCCGACCAGGCGACACAGGTGGGCTTGCTCGAACTCGCCCTGGACGATCGGGATGCGCAGCACGCTGTCGGCGCTGCCGCGCGCGATGGTCTCGACGGTGGTGTGGGTGAACGTGCGGCGGGTCGGCAGCGGCGCGCCGCGCTCGAAATAGATCTGGACCTGGTCGCTGGCCAGCGCGACGCCGATGGTGCGCGACAGCGGCGGGTCGGAGATCGTGAGGCCCTGCACGATCGTGATCGTCGCCGGATCGACCGCGACCGCGGCGCCGCCAGCGTCGGTGGCCCGCAGCGCGAACGTCGAGGCCCGGCGCGCGATCACGTCGAGCGTCGCGACGAAGCCACCGTCCGCGCCGATCGCGACGTCGGCGCTGTGCCACGCGCCGTCGGTGCGCTCGAAGCGGATGCGGGCGGGCGGCTCGCCGCCGACGAAGCGGCCCACCACGTGGGGCGTCAGATCGGATGAAACCGGCGGGTATTGCAGCCAGACCCGCTGGCCGGTCGCCGGCGCCACCGAGGGCGCGCGTCCGTCGAGGCCGGCGGTGGCGGCGTAGAGCGCCGCGCCTTGCGCGACCAGCGTCATCGGATCGTGGCCCTCGGCCAGCGGGGTCTCGAGGCGGGCCTGCAGCTGGGCCCGCAGGCCCGGCATCAAGGTCGGCCCGCCCACCAGCACCAGCCGCGCGAGCCGACCCGGGCTCAGCCCATGCGCTGCCAGGAGCCGCGCACACACCGCGAGCGAGCGCTCGACCAGCGGGGCGGTGATCGCCTCGACGGTGTCGCGGGCCAGCGCCAGGTCGACCGCGAGCTCGCGACCGTCGACGACCAGGGGCCGGGCCAGCGACACTTGCGCCGAGCGGCCTCGCGACAGCTCGATCTTGGCGTCCTCGGCGGCCAGGCGCAACGCGCGCAGCGCCGCGGCGTGGGCCGGGTTGCGACGCTCGAGCGTCACCCCCGACTCGCGCGCCAGCTCGGCCGCGAGATGCTCGGTGATCGCCCAGTCAAAGTCGCGCCCGCCCAGGAAGTTGTCGCCGTCGTGCGCGACCACCCGCAGCAGGCCGTCGCGGGTCTCGAGGAGCGACACGTCGAAGGTGCCGCCGCCCAGGTCGTAGACCATCCAGGTCGCGGCGCCGTCATCGTCCTCGCGCCAGCCCGCGGCCAGCGCCGACGCGATCGGCTCCTGCAACAGCTCGACCCGCGTGAAGCCGGCGAGGCGCGCGGCCTCGCTGGTCGCCGCGCTCTGCGGCAGCTCGAACAGCGCGGGCACCGAGATCACGGCGCGCTCGACGGCGACGCCGAGCTGATCGGCCACGTCGGCCCGCAGCGCGCGCAGGATCTCGGCCGACAGCTCCTCGGGCTTGCGCTGCTGCGCCGCCGCCGGGAACTCGACCTCCTGGCCGGTGCCCATGAGCCGCTTCCACTCGGTCGCGGTGTTGGCGGGATCTTCCTCGAGGAACCGCCGGGCTCGGGCGCCCACGGTCACGCGACCCGCCTTGTCGAGGCGGACCACGCTGGGCGTCACCGCCCCGCCGGCCGAGTTGCGGATCACCTGCGTGCGGTCGCCGTCGAAGACCGCCACCGCCGAGTTGGTCGTGCCGAGATCGAAGCCCGCGTAGAGCGGCGTCTGCGCCATGTCCCAGACGATACCCCACCGACCCCTGACGCACTCGCCCTACGTCACCCGACGCGGGCTGAGCCCTCCCGGCGTGGCTCGACGCCGACGACGGGAGCACTCACGCGACGCGCCCCGCCCGAGGACCCTCGCCCGCCCGCGCAACGCACCGGGCTCTGAGAACCTAACGCTGTCGGTAGACGATGAACCCGCGGGTCGGGTCGTAGGGAGATACCGCGACGGTGACGCGATCGCCGAGCACCACGCGGATACGGTGACGACGGACCTTGCCGGCCAGCTTGGCCAAGACCTCGTGCCCACCGGCATCGAGCTTCACGCGAAAATTGCCACCCTTGGCGATCAGGACGACTTCGCCCTCGAGATGAACCAGCTCTTCTTTACTCACGCAATGCCTCGGTAAGGCCCGGCCAAGTGCCGAGCGGGGCAGGGGATAGCACCGATCGCGTTGGAAAAACAGCCATGGGATCCACGACGCGATATATCTGCGCCGTGGATCGCCAGCCGCCGCGGACGACCTCGAACGAGATCGACCTCTATATCCGGACCTACTACAGCCTGCTGCGCTCGAGCGGTGACGTTCGAGTCCGCGCCTTCGAGGAGGCGCACCTGTTCTCCAACTCGAGCTTGCACGCCGGCGCCCAGGCCTCCGAGCCCGACGCCGCCGCCTTCGCGTACAGCGCGGCGCGGCTGCCGAGCTGTATGCCCCACGTCGAGCGTCTGGTGCTGGGCCAGAGCCTCGCGCAGTTCTCGCGCGCGGGTCATGACGTCGCGGCCTGGCGCGAGGTGCGCACCCGCGGCCGCCGTCGCCCGCTGCGCTACGACGATCACGGCACGCTCGCGGTCGTGGTCGCGTCGGCCTCCGACATCGACGACCTGGTGCCGATCGTCACCGCCTACCAGATCGAGTGGAACAAGCTCCACGGACGCCTGGCCTCGGCCGGTGCGGGCGCGGCCCAGCTCGGTGACGCCCAGCTCGCCGAGGCCCTCGGCCTGTCCATCGACGGCGTGCGCACGGTGCGGGCCGGCCTGGGCGACGATGCCGACGGGCTCGCCACCATCGCCGCGCGCCACCTCGACCTGACGGTCCGGCTCCTGGACGGCTCGTTCCGCGAGTACCAGCGCTCGGCCGCCAACTGGTGGCGCGCCATCGAGGCCGCGCGCCCGTCGCTGGCCCGCCGGCCCATCTACTTCGTCTCGTCCAACAGCCACTCGCTGGCCAACCTTTTGGGCGGCTACGCCTTCGCCCACGTCGAGGAGCTGGCCGCGTTCACCCGCGCCGAGAATCCCGAGGGCCTGGCCGACACCCTCGACGCCACCTTGGCCAGCGGCGACCAGGGCGCGCGCTCGAACCTGCTGTACTACCTGCTGCGCGCGTACCTGCGCGACGCCGATCCCGGCCGGCTCGCCCACGTCCAGGCCCACGACGCGGCGGCTGGCGTCCACACCATCGCGAGCCCGGCTCGCATCGACGTCACCGCCCAGGTCATCGAGCTGGCCAAGCTGCGCCCCGCCGACATGGATCCGCGGGCGCGGTTGCCCGGCCTCGAGCGCCTGGCCCGCTCTGAGGCGATCATCGTCAACATCGACTACCCGCTCGGCATGGCGGCGTACCACCACCTCGCCGCCATCGCCGAGGGCACCGGCGAGGTGCGCGGCGTCTACATCATGGGCAAGGCCGCGACCCTCAACGGCCGCGTCGGCGACGTCATGATCTCCAAGGTCGTGCATGACGAGCACTCGGGCAACACGTACCTGGTGCGCAACGCGCTGTCGTCCAAGGACGTCCAGCCGTTCATGCGCCACGGCACGGTCCTCGACAACCAGAAGGCGCTGACGGTGCGCTCGGCGTTCTTGCAGAACCGCTCGTACATGGACGTCTTTTATCGCGAGGGCTACACGGTCATGGAGATGGAGGCGGGGCCGTACCTGTCGGCGATCTACGAGACCACCGCGCCGCAGCGGCATCCCCAGGGCGAGATCGTCAACCTCACCGACCTGGCCACCTTCGACCTCGGCATGATCCACTACGCGTCGGACACGCCGTACTCGCGCCGCCAGAGCCTGTTGTCCAAGAGTATGTCGTACTTCGGCATGGAATCGACGTACGGCTGTGCGCTCGCGATCGCGCGCCGCATCATCGAGAAAGAGCTCGAGCGCATTCCGTAACCAGCACTTGCGACTTTCGACACCCGCGCGTCGCCGAGCTGGTGTTAGGGTTCGCGCCTATGAGCCGCCGTCAAGTAATCTCGCTTGCTCTCGCGCTGTTGGCTGTCTCGTCCTGCGGTGACGATGGCGGCTCCCCCGTCGTCGATGCGCGGACCGACGCCCCCGTCGTCGACGCCCTCGACGGCTCGATGCCCATCGACGCCGCCATCGACGCGCCGCCCGCCACCGCGGTCTGCACGGTGACGCCGGGCGACGCCCGCAAGGTCCTCACCGGCAACGTGCTCACGCCGACCGGGATCCTGGCCAATGGCCAGGTCGCGATCAGCGCCACTGGCACCATCACCTGCGTCGGCCCGGCGTGTACCGTCGGCGGCGAGACCGTGATCGCGTGCCCCGACGGCGTCATCTCGCCGGGGCTGATCAACACCCACGATCACATCACGTACACGCAAAACTCACCGTACAACAACACCGGCGAGCGCTACGAGCACCGCCACGACTGGCGCCAGGGCCGCCGCGGCCACACCCGCATCACCACGCCGGGCAGCGCGACCGCCGACCAGCAGCGCTGGGGCGAGCTCCGCTTCCTGCTCGGTGGCGCCACCTCGATCGTCGGCTCGGGCGGCGCGTCGGGTCTGCTCCGCAACCTCGACCAGGCCTCCAACCAGGAAGGCCTGGGTCAGCCCGCGGTGCAGTACGAGACCTTCCCGCTCGACGACTCGAGCGGCACGCAGATCACCAGCACCTGCAACTACGGCTCGGGGGCCGACACCACCGCCTCGATCATGAACTACCAGGCGTACGAGCCCCACATCGCCGAGGGCATCGACGCGGTCGCCCGCAACGAGTTCCTCTGCACCAGCTCGACGACCTACGACACCACCGCGCCCGGCCTGTCGAACGACCTGGTCCAGCCCCAGACCGCGATCATCCACGCCCTCGGCCTCAAGCCCTTCGACTACGGCGTCATGGCGCTCGACGGCACCGCGCTCATCTGGTCGCCGCGCTCGAACATCACGCTGTACGGTGACACCGCCGCGGCCCAGGTGGCCGCCCGCATGGGCGTGCAGATCGCGCTGGGCACCGACTGGAGCGCGACCGGCTCGATCAACCTGCTGCGCGAGCTGCACTGCGCCGCCAGCCTCAACGCGACCTACTGGGGCAACTACTTCACCGACCAGGCCCTGTGGGAGATGGTCACCAGCAACGCCGCGGCGGTCACCGCCACCGACGACGTCATCGGCTCGCTGGTCGTGGGTCGGGTCGCCGACATCGCGATCTTCGACGGCCGCACCAACGCCGGCTATCGCGCGATCATCGACGGCGAGCCCAAGGACGTCGTGCTGGTGATGCGCAGCGGCAAGCCGCTCTACGGCGAGGCCGCCACGATCGGCGCGCTGGTGCCGACCGGCTGCGACGCCATCGACGTCTGCGGCAACGCCAAGTCGGTGTGCCTCATGAGCGAGGTCGGCAAGACCTACGACCAGCTCAAGACCTCGTCGGGCAACCTGTACCCGGCGATCCAGTGCGGCGTGCCGATGAACGAGCCGTCGTGTCTGCCGGCGCGCCCAATGGCGGTCGACGGCTCGACGATCTACACCGGCATCGCGACCGCCGCTGACAGCGACGGTGACGGCGTGCCCAACGCGACGGACAACTGCCCGACCGTGTTCAACCCGATCCGCCCGGTCGACAACGGCATGCAGGGCAACGCCGATGGCGACGCGGCTGGCGACGCTTGCGACGTCTGCCCGGTCAACGCCGACGTGACGACCTGCACCGCCGTGAACCCCAACGACCGCGACGGCGACGGCATCATCAACGCCATCGACAACTGCCCCGAGATCGCGAACCCGGGCCAAGAAGACGGCGACGGCGACATGCACGGCGACGTGTGCGACGCCTGCCCGACGATCTCCAACCCCGGCAGCACCGGCTGCCCGGTGTCGATCTACAGCATCAAGAGCGGCACCACGACGGTGGGCTCGGTGGTCCGCGTCGAGAACGCGATCGTGACCGGCGAGGGCACCAACGGCTTCTTCGTCCAGATCAAGGAAGGCGACGTCGGGTACACCAGCCCCAACAACTCGGGCATCTTCGTCTTCACCGGCGCGGCGTCGCCGCTCTTGGCCCAGGTCGCGGTCGGCAACCGCGTCACCATCGACGGCTCGGTGGCGCTGTTTAGCGGCCAGCTCGAGCTCGACTCGGTGTCGTCCGTCACCGCCGGCACCGCCGTCGAGGCGGCCCCGGCGCCGATCGTGGTCACCGCGGCCGAGGTCACCACCGGTGGCGCGCGCGCGACCCAGCTCGAGAGCGTGCTGGTGCGCATCGGCGCGAGCACGGTCACCGCGCTCAACGCCGGCCAGGGCGAGTTCACGGTGATGGAGACCGGCACCGTCGTCGTCGACGACTACCTGTACGTCCCGGCCCCCGCGATCACCGTCGGCCAGACCTTCGGCACCGTCACCGGCGTCCTCGCGCTCCGCTCGAACGTGTCGAAGCTCGAGCCGCGCTCGGCCGCCGATCTCACGCCGGGCGCGGTGGCGGTCACGACCTTCGGCCCCGCGCTGTCGTACGCCAACGTCGGCGCGCTGATGAGCCCGACCTTCCCGACGCCGCTGACCGTGACGCTCAACGGCGCCCAGCCCACGGACACCTTCGTCGCGGTGACCTCGAGCAGCGCGAACCTGTTGGTCCTGGGCGGCGGCGTCACCATCACCGCCGGCCAGACCAGCGCGCCAGTGCGGGTCACCGCGATGAGCGGCGCTGGCACCGTGACCCTGACCGCGCAGCTCGGCACCGGGCCGATGCTGACCGCGATGGTGCGCGTGCTCGACGGCACCCAGGTGCCGGTGCTGACCGGCCTCACGCCGGCCGCCGTCAACGTCGCGCCCAACGGCATGACGACCCTGACCGTCACGCTCGACGTGCCGGCCCCGGCCGGCGGCACCACGGTCGACCTGCTGCTCACGCCGACCACCGCGGGCACGCTGCCCACGTCGGTGCTGGTGCTGGCCGATGCGATCAGCGCGGCCGTGGTGTACCAGCACAGCGGCGCTGACACCTCGGCGACCGTCCGCGCCAGCCTCGGCACGGCGATGTTCACGTCGACGATCACGATCACGGTGGCGCCGGTCGGCGGCCTGGTCATCAACGAGGTCGACTACGACCAGGCGGTGAACCCCGACAGCACCGAGTACATCGAGCTGTACAACCCGACCGCGGCGTCGATCGACCTGACCGACGTCGCGCTCATCCTGGTCAACGGCAACGGTACGCCGGCCGAGTACAAGCGGTTCCCGCTGGTCGCCGCCGGCTCGATCGCGGCCGGGGGCTACCTGGTGATCGGCGCCGCCGCGGTGGTGCCGATGGGCGCCGGCGTGAAGTACACGCCGCCGGTCGGCGCGGGCGCCAACCAGTGGCCGGCCACCGACGCCGTGCAAAACGGCGGTACCGCGATCGCGCCGCCCGGCGACGGCATCATCTTGGTCAACACCGCGACCATGACGGTCATCGACAAGCTGGCCTACGAGGGCCCCATCACCGTGACCATCACCGGCTTTGGCTCGATCGATCTGGTCGAGGGAACCACGGTCACCGCCGCCGCTGACGGTGGAGCCGGCGCGATCGCGCGCATCCCCAACGGCATGGACAGCAACAACGCGGTGGTCGACTGGGCCTCGACGACGACGCTGACCCCCGGCATCGCCAACGTCCCCTGACGGCGAGCAGGATCGGCGTCGATCGCGCGCCGCAAACTGGCGCGGCGCCGGGCCGGCGGCAATACTGCCCGACCCATGGAGTCCGTCGAGTACGTGGTGATCGGGGCCGGCATGAGCGGCCTCGGCTTCGCCAACTACCTCCGCGCCGAGGCGGCCGCCCGGGGCGCCGACGCGCCCGAGCTGCTGGTGCTCGAGGCCGCCGACCAGCCCGGCGGCTACTGCCGCACCGTCGTGCAAGACGGCTTCGTCTGGGACTACTCGGGGCACTTCTTCCACTTCAAGCATCCCGATATCGAGGCCTGGTTGCGCGCGCGCATGGATGGCGAGGTCCGCACCGTCACCAAGCTGAGCTCGATCCGGGTCGCCGGGGTCGACGTCGACTTTCCGTTCCAGAAGAACATCCACCAGCTGCCGCGCGAGCTGTTCCTGGCCTGCCTGACCGACCTGTACTTCCGCGACGAGGCCGAGGTCGACGCCGCGCCCGGCTCGTTCCTCGAGATGCTGTACCGGCGGTTCGGACGCGGCATCGCCGAGACCTTCTTGGTGCCGTACAACCAGAAGCTCTACGCGACCAACCTCGATCGCCTCGACCGCGACGCGATGGGCCGGTTCTTCCCCCACGCTGACCTCGCCGACATCATCCGCAACATGCGGGCGGCCGACAACCGCAGCTACAACGCGACGTTCACGTACCCCGAGCGCGGCGCCATGGAGTACGTGCGCGCGCTCCTGCGCGACCTACCGGCCGGCACCGTCGCGTGTGGCGAAGCCGTGATCGGCCTCGATCTCAAGCGCCAGATCGTGACGACGACCAAGCGCACGCTCGGCTATCGCCGGCTGGTGTCGTCGGCGCCGCTGCCGCGGCTCCTCGAGCTGGCCGGCCTCGAGCACGATCGGGCCGCGTTCACCGCCAACCGCGTCCTCATCTACAACCTCGGCTTCGACCGCAAGGGCCCGACCGGGGTGCACTGGATGTACTTCCCCGATCCGGCGCGCTCGTTCTACCGGGTCGGCTTCTACGACAACATCCTGGGCGGCGATCGCATGAGCCTGTACGTCGAGATCGGGCTGCCCGCCGACGGCGCGGTCCCCGACGCCCAGGCCCGCGTGCTCGCCGATCTGCGGGCCGAGGGCCTCGTCGGCGCCCACCAGCTGGTGTCGTCGCACTCGGTCGTGCTCGACCCGGCGTACGTCCACATCACCCAGCGATCGACGGCCGAGGTGGCGCGGGTGCGCCGCACCCTCGAGGCGGCCGGCGTCTACACGGTGGGGCGCTATGGCGGCTGGACGTACTGCGCGATCGAGGACAACCTTGTCGAGACGCGCGCGCTGGCCGCCGCGCTGGGTCCGCTGCTGTAACCGTCCCCGCGCGCCTGACCAAACCTATGACCAAGCCCATCGTGGTGTTGCAGCGCGACGCGCTGATCGGCGGTGTATGGACCGGCGGCCGCGAGCGCTTCGCCGTGCGCGACCCCGCCACCGGCGAGGTCCTCGCCGAGGTGCCCTGCTGCGACGACGACACCGTCGATCGCGCCATCGCCGCGGCCCACGCGGCGCTGCCGGCCTGGCGCGCCACGCCCGCGCCGGCCCGGGGCGCCGTGCTCGCCGCCATCGCCCGCGCGATGTATGCCGATATCGATCGCCTGGCCGCGCTGATCACCGCCGAGGGCGGCAAGCCCCTGGCCGAGGCGGTCGGCGAGGTGAAGTACGCGGCCAGCTTCTTCGAGTGGTTCGCCGGCGAGGCACCCCGGATCTACGGCGAGATCGTGCCGGCCGGCCGCGCCGATCAGCGCATCACTGTCGAGCGGATCGCGATCGGCGTGTGCGGCTTCATCACGCCGTGGAACTTTCCAGCCGCGATGCTGACCCGCAAGCTGGCGCCCGCGCTGGCCGCCGGTTGCACGGTCGTGGTCAAGCCGGCCGAGCTGACGCCGCTCACCACGCTGGCGCTGGCCGCGATCGCCGAGGAGCAGGGCGTGCCGCCCGGGGTCATCAACATCGTTACCGGCGACGGCGCCAGCGTGGGCGGGCGCATCCTGGCCGACCCCCGCATCCGCAAGATCTCGTTCACCGGCTCGACCGCGGTCGGCAAGCAGGTGCTGGCCGCGGCCGCGGCCCGGGTGGTGCGGGCCTCGGTCGAGCTGGGCGGCAACGCGCCGTTCCTGGTGCTGGCCGACGCCGACGTCGACCGGGCGGTGGCCGCGGCGATGGTCGCGAAGTTCCGCAACGCCGGGCAGAGCTGCGTCGCCGCCAACCGCTTCATCGTCGACGACGCGATCGCGCCCGGCTTCATCGACGGGTTGGTGGCGAAGATCGGGGCGCTCAAGGTAGGCCCCGGTCGCGACCCTGGCGTCGAGGTCGGCCCGGTCATCGACGATCGCGCGGTGGTCAAGCTGCGGACCCTGGTCGAGGATGCGCTGGCGCACGGCGCGCGGCTCTTGCACGGCGAGGTGCCGGGCCGGTCGCGGTTCATCACGCCGGTGGTGCTCGACGGCATCACCGCCGAGATGGCGATCTGGCGCGAGGAGATCTTCGGCCCGGTGGTCGCGATCCGGCGCTGCCACGGCGACGCCGACGCGGTGGCGCAGGCCAACGACACCGACGCCGGGCTGTGCGCCTACGTGATGAGCGAGGACCTTGGCCGCGCCGAGCGCCTCGTCGCCCAGCTCGAGGTCGGCATGGTCGGCGTCAACGAGGGCCTGATCTCGACGGCGCAGGCGCCCTTCGGCGGCGTGAAGGCCTCGGGCTACGGCCGCGAGGGCAGCCGCCACGGCCTCGACGACTACCTCGAGTACAAGTACGTCATGACGGGGCTGGCCCGATGAGCGAGGCCCGCGAGCCCGCGCTCGCCGAGGATCCCGCCGCGCCCTTCGCCGGCGCCGAGGTGATCGTCGCGGTCGGCGGCGGCATCGCCGCGTACAAGGCGTGCGAGCTGGTGCGCCTGCTGGTCAAGGCCGGCGCCGGGGTCCAGGTCGTCATGACCCGACGCGCGACCAAGTTCGTCGGGGCGCTGACCTTCCAGGCGCTGTCGGGGCGGCCGGTCTTCACCGACCTGTTCGATCACGCGCAGGAAAAAGAGATCGGCCACATCCGCATCGCCGACCGCGCCGACCTGATGATCGTCGCGCCCGCCACCGCCAACCTGATCGCGCGGCTGGCAGCCGGCATGGCCGACGACGCGGTGACCTCGGTCGCGCTGGCCACCCGGGCGCCGCTCCTGCTCGCGCCGTCGATGAACGTGAACATGTGGCAGCACCCGCTCACCATCGCCAACCTGCGGCGGCTGGTCGAGGTGGTGGGCGCGCGCACCGTCGGGCCCGGCAACGGCTTTCTGGCCTGCAAGTGGACTGGGCCGGGGCGGCTCGCCGAGCCGGCCGACATCTTCGAGGCCGCGGCCCGGCTGCGGACCCGCGCCGACCTGGCCGGGACCCGGGTCGTGGTGACCGCGGGGCCGACCCACGAGGCGATCGATCCGGTGCGCTACCTGGGCAACCGGTCGAGCGGCAAGATGGGCTACGCGCTGGCGATGGCGGCGGCGCGGCGCGGCGCCAGCGTGACGCTCATCGCGGGGCCGACCGCGCTGCCCGATCCGGTCGGGCTCGACGTGGTCCACGTCGCCGACGCCCGCGCGATGGAGGCCGCGCTGGCCAGCCATGCCTGGACCGCGCAGCTGGTGATCATGGCGGCCGCGGTCGCCGACTTCCGGCCCATGAGCGCCGCTGACAAGAAGCTCAAGCGCACCGAGATCGGGCTGGCGCCGACCATCGTCTTGGACTCCAACCCCGACCTGCTGGCCGGCCTCGGCGCCGAGCGAGCGCGACGCGGCGGCGGCCCGATGCTGGTCGGCTTCGCCGCCGAGACCCACGACGTCGTCAGCTACGCCAAGGCCAAGCTGCTCTCCAAGGCCGTCGACGCCATCGTCGCCAACGACGTCACCGAGGCCGACGCCGGCTTCGGCGTGGACACCAACCGCGTCACCATCGTCGAGGCCGGTGGCGTCGCGACCGCGGTGCCGCTCGGCAGCAAGCTCGCGGTCGCTCACCGCATCCTCGACCGCTTCGCCGCCCGGCTGCCGCGCTGACCGAGCCGGTGTCACCCGTCCGATATTCGGACGGTCAGAACGTGAAGGCGGCGCCGCGGGCGGCCCAGCGGGCGAGGGCGCCGGGAGGCGGCGCGAGGGCGAGCAGGTCGGCGAGGGCGTAGGCGATCGCGACGCCGGGCTCGTCGAAGAGGACGGCGAGGTGGGCGGGATCGCGGGCGCCGAGCTCGTCGGTGAACGCGGCCGCGACGGGCTCGCCGGCCAGGGCGCGCGCCTCGAAGCGGGCCAGGCGGGCGTGGAGGACGGCGCCGCGGGCGGCGCGGGTGGGGGCGGCGGCGCGGACCGCCCAGGCCGCGACCGCCTCGTCGAAGACCCGGCTGGGCGGCGCCGCCAGGCCCAGCGGCAGCGCCGCGAACCCGGCGGCGTACACGCCGTGGCCCAGCTCGTGGGCCGCCAGCGCGAGTGTGGCGTCGGAGTCGACGGGCCCGCCAAGGAGGCACGCGACCCGGTGGCTCGCGGTGATGGTGGTCCAGGTCGCGCCGGGCGACAGCACCGCGACCCGCGCCGGATCGGTGCCGGCGTGTCGCGCAAGCGCGGTGAGGAGCGCGGCGTGATCGAGGCGCGGCGGCTCGGCCGGCGAGTCGTCGTCGGGCGCCTCGACGATCGCGACCCGCGCTGGCGGTGCCCCGTACACCGCGGCGAGGAGCGACGCGACGGTGTGGCCGAGCCGGGGCGCGGCGCCGCGCAGCCCGTCGTGACGCGCGGCGAGCCCGTCGAGGGTGCGGGGCGCGCGGTGGCTGGCGCGGACCTCGCGATCGGCGGCGAGCCGGGCGGCCAGCGACCAGCGGGCGAGGGTGGCGGCGCGGGCGGCCAGCCGCGGATCGTCGGCGCCGGCGCCGATGCGGGCGAGCTGGGGATCGAGGAGCCGGGCCGGCCAGGGCGGCGCCGCGGTCCCGGCTCGGGCGGCGACGATGGCGGCGGCGCTGTGGGCGTCGAGGAGCGGTGCCAGCTCGCCCTCGAGCCGGTCGAGCGCGAGCTCGCGATCGAGGTCGTTCATCGCCGCGGCGGCGCGACACCCAGCCGCTCGAGCTCGGCGATGACCTGCTTGAGGTCGCTCCAGGCGTCGCGCTTGCGGTCGGGCTCGCGCAGGAGATAGGCCGGGTGGTAGGTCGGCATCACGCGGAGGCCGCGGTACTCGTGGAACGTGCCGCGCAGCGAACCGATCGTCGCGTCGGTGCCGAGCACGAGGTTGGCGGCCGGCTTGCCGAGCGTGACGATGATGCGCGGTCGCACCGAGGTGATCTGCGCCTCGAGGAAGGGCCGGCACGCGGCGATCTCGTCGGGCTCGGGGTTGCGATTGCCGGGCGGGCGGCACTTCACGACGTTCGCGATGTACACGTCGCCGCGGGCCCAGCCCATCGCCTCGATCATCTTGTCGAGGAGCTGGCCGGCCTTGCCGACGAAGGGCTCGCCGGTGCGGTCTTCGTCGGCGCCCGGGCCCTCGCCGATGAACATCAGGTCGGCGGTCTCGGGTCCGACCCCAAAGACGATGTGAGTGCGGGTCGTGGACAGCTTGCAACGCTGGCAGTCGCCGAGATCTGCGCGAATCATTGGGAGGGAGCGGTGACCGGGATCCGCGGCAGTGGCGCGATCGAAGCCGGAGGCCGTGACCGTATCCGTGACCGTATCCGTGACCGTACCCGTACCCGTATCCGTGACCGTATCCGTGACCGTATCCGTATCCGTATCCGTGACCGTATCCGTGACCGTATCCGTACCTGTGCCGGTCCGCGGCGACGATCCGCCCTCGGCGGCATAGGCGCCGCCGCGCTTGCGCCAGCCGAGCTGGGCGCGCAGGCCGCGGGCGAGGGCGGCGAGCTCGTCGGCGAGCGACGGTTGCGGCGACGACGGGTCGTTCGTGCTACCCACGAGCCTTCTATGCCACGGATCGTCCCCGTCCTGATCTCGATCGCGCTGGCGCTGACGATCGCGGCGTGCAAGCACGAGGCGCCCCCGCCCGGCGGCGACGTCGCGGCGCGCCTGACCGTGCCGACGGTGGCGGGCCCGCCCTTCGACCCGGCCACCCTCGACGGCAAGCCGGCGCTGGTCGTGTTCTGGCGACCGGGCTGCCCGCACTGCCTGGCCGAGCTGCCCGATGCGCTGCGCGCGGCCAAGGCTCGCGGCGTCACGGCGGTGGCGGTGCAGGTGGCGGGCAAGCCCGAGGCCGGCCGCGTCGTCCTCGACCGCGTGCAGTGGGACGGTCCGGCGCTGGTCGACGACGGCTCGCTGCGCGACGGTCTGGCGATCCGGGCGGTGCCGTGGACGCTGGTCCTGCGCGGCGACGGCACGGCCGCCCATGCCTACGTCGGACGGCAATCCTACGACGCGCTGTCGTCGGCGCTCGCGTCGGTCCGCTGATCCGATGGCGCGCGCGGGCCTGCTGGTGCTCGCGCTGGTCGCGGCCTGCCACCACCGCGGCGGCGATCAGGTGGCGCGGGCCCGCGCCGGCGACGCCGAGGGCGCGGCCGCCGAGCTGCGCTACCAGCTGGCCAGCCATCCACGCGACCCGTCGCTGCTGATCGCGCTGGCCGAGGTCGAGGAGCTGCGCGGTCGTCCTGGTGCCGCCCTGGACGCGCTCGATCGCGCGGCGCTCTTGGGCCGCCCGTTCCGTGCAGGCGTCGGCGGGGAGGCTCGGGCCCGACTGGCCGCGCTGCTCCTGGGTCGAGGCACCGCACGCGCGGACCGCGGCAGCCCCGACGCCGAGGCCGATCTGAACCGCGCCCGCCGCCTCGGTGCCCAGGTCGACACCACGCTCGCGCAGCGCGCCGCGCTCGCCGCGATCGCCGGCGACCTCAAGCACAGCGATCCCGATCGACGCGCGCGCGGACGGACCCGGCTGCTCGTGGTCGATCCCAGCCTCGCGGTCGGGCTCGCCGAGGACGCGCCGGTCGACGCGCTCGATCGCACCAGCGGGTGGCTGGTGGCGCACGGCGCGAAGCGGGTGGCCTACCAGACCCTGGACCGCGTCGCGGAGCGCACGCTGGCGGCCGGGCGCCGCGTCGAGTGGCGCGGCGAGCTGCTCGAGCGCTGGCTGGTGATGCGGCGCTGGTGGGCCGGGTCCGGTGAGCCGATCGATCGGCCCACCCTCGACGACGCGCGCGCCCGCGGCGCCTCGAGCTGCGCCTACGCCAGCGGCGCCGCCGACCTCGGTTGCGACGTGGTGATCGCGGCCCGCGACACCCCGAGCTGGGAGCCCGCGCTGGTCGATGCCTGGGAGCGCGCGGGCTGGCGCGCTGCCGACCCCGCGCGCGCGCAGGCCTGGGCCGTCGTCGCGGCCCGCGCGACCGCCCGCGGACAGCTCGCGTCGGTCGAGCGCGCGGTGCGCGATCACGTCGAGCCGGCGCTGTACGACGAGGCGATCGCGAGCGCGGTCGCGAGCGCGCCGCCCCCAACGACCGACCCCCGCGCGTGGCCCGAGCTCGCGGCCGCCGCCGCGCTGCCCGAGCTCGCGGCCGCCGCCGCCGCGCCGCCGGGCCAGGCGCCACCAATCACCGCGGCCACCGCGGCCTCGGCGTCCGCCCTCGCGCCCCAGCTCGCCGCGCTGGTCCGCGCCTACGCCGTCGATCCGGCGCTCGCCGACCGAGGCGCCGAGGACGTCGCCGCGGCAGCCCTCGACCTCGCCACCGTGGCGCCGGCGCTGGCCCGGCTGTTTCGCCTCCTCGACGATCCGGCCCGGGCCCGCAGCTGGTGGCAACGGGCCCACGACGCCAGCCCCGAAGATCCGGCGCTCGCGCTCGGCCTCGCCATCGCCATGGCCGACGCCGGGGACCCGCCGGCCGGACTCCAGCTGGCGATCCGGGCCGCCGCCGGCTCGGGCGACGCTGCCGCCACGCTCGTCGCCGCCGCCCGCGGCTTCGCCGCCACCGGCGAGACGCTCGACGCGCTGACCCTGGCCCGCCAGGCCATCGAGGTGAGCGGGCCCGGCGACGAGGCACCCGCCGCCGGCCTGGCCGCCGCGCTCCTGCGCCGCCTCGGACGCACCCGCGCCGCCGACGAGGTCGCCGCGCTGGCCGCGCTGCCCGGCGCGTGGGATCTCGCCGACCTCACCGACGAGGTCGTGCGGGTCACCGTCCTGGCAGCGACCCAACGCGGCGTCGCGACCGCCCGCGCGCTGGCCCTGGCCCGCTCGTCGGACCCGGCCGCGGCCGCCGCCGGGGCCGGCCTGCTGCGGGCGATCGCGCGCGAAACCCGGCCCTCGGATCGCGGGTCCGGGCTACCGTGATCCGGTGACGTACCCGCAGCTGCTGGAGGTCGACGAGCGGCGTGAGTTGTTGCGGATCGCGCGGGCCACCCTCCGCGAGTACCTGGACTCGGCCCGCATCCCGCCTGGCAAGCCGCACCGCGCCTCGCTCCTGGTCCCGGCCGCGGTCACCGTCAGCCTGCATCGCGGCGATCACGAGCTGGCGGTCGCGACCACCGAGCTCGCCGATCGGCCGCTGTTTCGCGCCATCCAGGAGGTCGCGGTCGAGGCGTTCACCGCCGCCGGCCTCGACAATCAGCTCACCGACGACGACCTGAGCGCGCTCGTCATCGAGATCACGGTCGCCAGCAGCGACGCGCCTCAGGTCTTTCGCGACCCGGTCCCCGCGACGTAAGCCCCGCTGCCCAGCACCAGCGCGCCGCCCACCACGGCGAAGCGCCCCAGCGGCTCGCCCCACACCGCCGCGCCGATCGCCACCGCCACCAGCGGCTCGAGGTACGTGAGCATCGCGGCCGGCGCGCTGCCGATCACCGCGACGCCCCACACGAAGGCCGCGCCCGCGATCGCGCCGAGCACGATGGCGCCGAGCACCAGCCAGGCCAGGCCCGCCACCGTCGGCGAGCCGCCGCTGGCCAGGGCGAAGGGCAGCATCAGGAGCGCGGCGCCCCACGAGTGATACGAGACGGCACGGGCCGCGCCGATGGACACCCCCAGGCGCCGCACCGCGAACACGTTGCCGGCGTAGGCGAGGGCGCTGGTCGCCCCCAGCACCGCACCGAAGGGCGCGCCGCCGCCGCGCCACGGCTCGAGGACCAGCACCAGCCCACCCACCGCGACCACCGCCGCCGGCAGCGCTCCGGCCACGCGCTGGCGATCGATCCACGGCGCGGTCAGCGCGATCAGCACCGGCGCCAGGTAGTGCGTCAGCACCGCGATCGCGACGGTGGTGTGGTCCATCGCGGCGAAGAACGTGAGCAGGTTGAGCGCGTCGAGCGCGGCGTTGGCGGCCAGCAGCCAGCGCGCCTGCGACGTCCACACGATGGGCGCGGCGCGCCACGCCGAGGGCAGCATGATCACGCCCATCGCGACGAAGACGATCAGGCCGGCGGTCGCCGACGGTAGCTGGGCCGGCCGCGTGAACAGGCTCCACAGGCCCCAACTCGCGGCCGCGCCACCGACGGCGAAGGCTGCGCGAACGCGCGTCGCGGTGCTGACCACGGCGGCGTTGTAACAGCCATCGACAGCGCGCGGCGCGCCGCGTACAACCCGCGCGTGGATCGGCCCGAGGAGGCGTTCGTGCGCCGCTTCCATCGCGATCAGCCGGGCGCGACCACGGCCGCGCTGGTCCGCGGTCGGGTCGTGGGCACCGACGGCTCGTCGTACGACCGGGTCGCGCGCGCGGTCGCGGTCGGCGGGCGCGTCCTCGACCTCGGCTGTGGCGACGGCCACCTGCTGGCGCGGCTGGTCGCCCAGGGCCACGTCGCGCGCGATCTGATCGGCCTCGACGTCAGCCTCGACGAGCTGCGGGCCGCACCCGCGGTGACCGCGCGGCTCCACGCCCGGGCCCAGGCCCTGCCGCTCGCCGACGCCAGCTGCGCGGCCGTGGTCTCGCACCTGGCCTGGACGCTCATGCCCGACCTCGAGCTCATCGCCGCCGAGCTGCTCCGCGTGCTCGCGCCCGGCGGTCGCTTCGTGACCCTGGTCGGTGGCGGCCCGCGCGGCGACGACGCCTTCGCTGGGTTCCTCGACCTGGCCCGGCCCTATGCCCAGGCCGCGCCTGCCACGCCGCGGCTCGGCGATCGTCGGGCTCGCACCGACGACGGCCTGGCCCAGCTCCTCGCCGGCTTCGCCCGCCACACCATCGAGGACCTCACGATCGATCTGTCCGGCACCGTCGACGAGGTCTGGGCCTCGCTGGCGCCCAGCTACGAGCTCGCCACCGTCGCGCCCGCCGCGCTCGCCGCCCTACGCGCTGACTTCGCCGCCGTCGCGCCTCGCCATCTCCGCTCCGACCGTCTCGTCTCCGCCACCATGTACGCCCGCCTGGTCACGGCCACTCGCTGAGCTTTCGAGCGGCACCGCCTGCCGTTGGGCTCTCAGCGCGCCTGCCATCGCCGACGCCCGCGCCACGACTCTCCAGCACCACGCCCACGCCACCCCGCTCGATCATCACGCCAGATGCCCCGCGCCTCGCACCGGGCACCCGTCGTCAAACATTGAACAGGAAGTGCATGATGTCGCCGTCCTGCACGACGTACGACTTGCCTTCCTGGCGCATCTTGCCGACCGCCTTCAAGGCCGCCTCGCTGCCGTGCTGCTCGAGGTCGGCGAGCGCGTAGACGTTGGCGCGGATGAAGCCCTTCTCGAAGTCGGTGTGGATCACGCCGGCCGCCTCGGGGGCCACGGCGCCCTTCTTGATCGTCCAGGCCCGCACTTCCTTCTCGCCCGCCGTGAAGTACGACTGCAGGCCGAGCAGGCGGTAGCACTCGCGAGCCAAGGTCGCGAGGGCCGGCTCGACCAGGCCGTAGCTGCCCAGGAGCTCGACCTTCTCCTCGTCGCTCATGCCGGCCAGCTCCGACTCGATCTTGCCGCACAAGATCACCACGCCGGCGCCCTCGAGCGCGGCGCGCGCCTTGACGGCGTCGCTGTAGTCGTTGCCGTTGGGCAGGTCTTCCTCGCCGACGTTGCAGCAGTAGAGGACCGGCTTGATCGTCATCAGGCCCCAGGTCTTCGCCGCCTTGCGATCATCGTCGGTGAATTCCATGCTGCGGGCCGGGCGGCCGGCGACGAGGTGGGCCAGCACCTGCTCGGCCAGCGCCAGCTCGGCCTTGGCTTCCTTGTTGCCCGACTTGGACAGGTTGCCGGCCTTCTTGATGCGCTTCTCGATGGTCTCGGTGTCGGCCAAGATGAGCTCGAGGTCGATGATCTCGATGTCGCGATCGGGGTCGACCGAGCCGGCGACGTGGATGACGTTGCCGTCGGCGAAGCAGCGCACCATCATCAGGATCGCGTCGGTCTCGCGGATGTTGGCGAGGAACTTGTTGCCCAGGCCCTCGCCCTGCGACGCGCCCTTGACCAGGCCGGCGATGTCGACGATCTCGACGATGGCCGGGATGACCTTCTGGGTCGGGATGTGCTTTTGGATCTGCTTGAGCCGCGGATCGGGCACCGGCACGATGCCGACGTTGGGGTCGATCGTGCAGAACGGATAGTTCGCGGCCTCGGCTTTGCCGGCGGTGAGCGCGTTGAACACGGTGCTCTTGCCGACATTGGGAAGACCGACGATACCGACCGAGAGCGCCATGGCGGGACTCGTACCGAGAAACCCCGCGTCGCGCAAGCCGTGCGGTCGCGCACCATCGCCGGTGGGGGGCCGTGCCATGCTGCGGTCATGCGGTGCATCCTCGCAGCGACGCTGGTCCTCGCGACCCTGGCCAGCCTCGGCGCGTGCAGCTCCGACGACGGCGATCAGCCCATCGACGGCGCGACCGGCGACATCCTCGACCAGCTCCGGGCCCAGCCCGAGGTCGCCAGCGTGCTCGAGCGGCCGACCCAGCGCGACGGCTACCGGTACTTCGAGGTCTTCTTCACCCAGCCCATCGATCACGAGCACCCCGAGGCCGGCACCTTCGAGCAGGAGGCCACGCTCATCCATCGCGACTTCGCGGCGCCGGTCGTGCTCCAGCACAGCGGCTACGGCAACTGGTACTACGACCGCGCCGTCGAGCTGACCGAGCTCCTTCACGCCAACCAGATCTCGATCGAGCACCGCTTCTTTCGCACCTCGCGACCCCGCGGCGGGCCCTCGGTGTGGCAGTACCTCACGATCGCGCAGGCCGCCGCCGACCACCACGTCGTCGCGACGGTGCTGCACCGCATCTATCCCGGCGCCTTCCTCGAGACCGGCGCCTCCAAGGGCGGCATGACGGCGATGTACCACCGGCGCTTCTACCCCGACGACGTCGACGCCACGGTCGCCTACGTCGCGCCGCTGTCGATCGCCGCGCCCGACTACCGCTACGACAACTTCCTCGATCAGCTCGGCAGCGCGACCTGCCGCGACCGCCTGCACGCGGTGCAGATCGAGCTGCTGCGCAACCGGCGCCCGATGCTCGACGCCGAGGCCCGCGCCCAGGGCGGCTTCAACCGCATCGGCGTGCCGGCCGCCGTCGAGGGCGCGGTGTCGGGCCTCGAGTGGGCGTTCTGGCAATACACCGGCGTCGATGGCTGTAGCCAGATCCCCGACGTCACCGCCAGCGACGCCGACCTGCTGGCGTTCCTCCACGACGTCTCGCCCCTCGGCGGCTCGAGCGACGCCAACGTCGCCGAGTTCGAGGCGTACTACTACCAGGCGGTCGGCGAGCTCGGCTATCCCGGCACCACCGACCCCCACCTCGACGGGCTGCTGATCGTCCCCGGCGAGGACTACGCCGGCTCGTACCCGGCGGGCGTGACCTTGCCGGCCTACCGCGCCGACGTCATGGCTGACATCGACGGCTGGCTGCGCACCGACGGCGAGCGCATCGTCCTGCTCTACGGCGGCCTGGACCCGTGGAGCGGCGGGATGTTCGAGCTGGGTGGCGCCACCGACTCGCTGCGCGTGGTCGCGCCGATGGGCCCCCACGGCTCGGGCATCGACGACCTCACCGCCAGCGATCGCGACGCGGTGCTTCAGAAGCTCGCGGCCTGGAGTGGCGTGGCGCCCGACGTGAGCGTCTGGAGCAAGCGGGCGATCACCACGCCGATGCCGCCGCGCGTGCCTCCGCGCTTGTGGCATCGGCGTGATACAACCCAGCCATGACCGCCCCGCGCACCGCGCTGGTCACTGGATCCACCGACGGAATCGGCAAGGCCACCGCGCTCGGGCTCGCCCGCGCCGGTTTCCGCGTCATCATCCACGGGCGCAACCGCCCCAAGGTCGACCACGCGCTCGCCGAGGTACAGGCCGCGGTACCCGGTGCCGACGTGCTCGGCGTGTCCTTCGACCTCGGCTCCTTCGCGACGGTGCGGCGCGGCGCCAAGGAGATCCTCGACAAGGTCGACGCGCTCCAGGTGCTGGTGCAAAACGCCGGCATCTACGCCAACGAGCGCGTGGTCGTGACCGAGGGTCTCGAGGCCACGCTCGCGGTCAACCACGTCGGCCACGTGCTCCTGACCGAGCTGTTGATGCCGCTGCTCCTGCGCTCGGCGCCGGCGAGGGTGATCGTCGTGGCCTCGGTCGCCCACACCCGCGGACGCATCCACGCCGGCGATCTGTCGCTGGCCGCCGCGTACACCGGCTACGCAGCCTACGCGCAGTCCAAGCTCGCCAACGTCATGCACGCCCTCGACCTCGCCGAGGGCCACGACCCGGCCCAGCTCGCCGCGTACAGCATCCATCCCGGGGTCATCTCGACCAAGCTCCTGCGCGACGGCTTCGCTGGCATGCGCGGGGCGGGGGTCACCGCCGGCGCCGCCCAGCAGCTCAAGCTCGCGACCGCCGACACCATCGCCGAGCCGAGCGGCACGTACTACAACGAAGGCGTGCCCACGCCGCTGGGGGCGGTGGCGCGCGATGCGACCGCGCGGGCGGCGCTGCGCACCGAGACCCGCCGGTTCGCCGGGCTCGATCCCGACGCCCCGGCATGAGCGAGCCGTCGTACGCGGCGCGCCGGGAGACCGCGCTGGCCCAGCTCGCCGCCGGCGACGCCGGGGCCGCGCTGCGCGAGTTTCGTTGGACCGTATGGTACCCGCGCATGGTGCCGCCCGACGAGCTGGTCGATGCCCTCGGCGTGCTGGGCCGGATCTTCGCCGCGCTCGGCCGCACCGAGCTGGCCCAGCGCGCCGCCCACGCCTCGGTCGATCCGCTCGATCCCGACGGGCTCTACGACCTCGGCTATCACCTGATCGAGGACGGCCTGCCGGCGATCGCCGCGACCGTGTTGCGGCGCTGCCTCGACGTGGTGCCGGGCAGCGAGCAGGTGCTCACCGAGCTGTGCGCCGCGCTCGAGCGTCACCTGGCCTACGCCGATGCCCGCCGCCTCCTCGAGGCGCATCCCGAGCTGGTCGAGTCGCGGTTTCTCTGCCGATATCTACTGGCCTACAACGCCGCGATGAGCGGCGACCTCGACACGCCGCGGCGGCTCTTGCCGACGCTGGTCCCCGAAGAGCCGGTCCACGAGGGCATGGCCGCGCGCATCGCCGCGCTGGTGGCGCGCGCCGATCAGATCACCGGCGTCACCGCCCTCGATCTGCGCGACCTGCGGGGCTGGCACTACGTCATCACTGGCGGGCTGCTCACCCACCTGTCGCCTCACGGCTTCGACGAGCCGATGCACGGCCGCTACGCCTGGCTCCAAGACTCGCTGCCGCGCATCCGGATCGGCCTCGAGCAGCTGCGCGCGGTGCTCGCGGCCTGGGGCGAGTCGCCAGCGTGTGTCTACGCGCCGCCCGGTCGCGATCACGAGGCGGTGGCCGGCGCCGCCGCCGCCCTGCTCGGGGTGCCGCTCGCGCCCTGGCCCATGGTCGGCACGCCCGCGCCCGGGCTGGTCGTGGTCTACGATCTCGCCGCCCTCAGCGGCGCCGATATCGAGCGGCTCCTCGAGCGCAAAGACGATCAGCTCCTCTACGCCCACGCCGGTTGCTGGACCGAGGACTTCCCGGTCGCGCCCGATCTGGTGAGCGTGCTGTACCAGCATCTGATCGCACCCTGGGAGCCGCAGCTGGCCTTCGCCGCCGAGGGCCCGACCGGGCCGACCCCCGCGCGGGGACCACGCGACGAGCGCGACGCCGCGACCTTGGCCCTCGACATCAGCGCCGCGTCGGGGGAGCCCGGCCCCGACGAGGATCGCGACGATCCCGCCGGCTTGCTGGCCATCGCCCGCGCGGTCGGCCGCCCGGCGCGGGGCCGACGCGAGCGGTGGTGGGCCGGCGGCCCGGTGCCGTCGAACCGCTTCGTCTGACCAGCCGAGGACGCAGCGTCACTTCGCAGCGTCACTTCGCAGCGTCACTTCGCAGCGAACCAGCCCGCCAGCTCGCACGCGGCCGGCTTGCCGCGTGGCGTGTAGCCGCCATCGCTGGGCCCGCCGGCGCCGCTCCACTCCCACACGAACAGCCCGTCGAGGGTGGGCTCGCCGCTCCACGCCGCCGCCAGCGCTGCGAAGGCCCGGCGCTGCTCCTCCAGATCGATCGGCGCGGCGCTGGTGTAGTCCCAGGGGCGCGCGGTGGCGCCGTCGCGGCTGACGTAGCCGACCTCGGTCAGCCACAGCGGCAGCCCGCGTCCCTTGGCCGCCGCGACCAAGGCTTGCTTCGGTGCGGTCCAGGCCGCGGTCAGCGCCTCGACGCTGGCGTCGTGGTCGCGCGTCAGCTCGAAGTAGCCGGTCACCCCCAGCACGTCGACGCGCTCCCAGAAGCTGACCTTGCTGAAGTGGTCCCAGTTCGCGCTGTAGATCAGGCGGCCCGTGAACTGCTTTCGGACCCGGCTGATGAGGTGGTACCAGCGATCGCGCCAGCTCTCCGTCGAGCCCAGCTCCGAGCCGATCACCAGTGACGCCGCGCCGTGAGCGGTCGCCAGCGCCGCGTAGTGCGCGATGAACCGCTCGTAGGCGGTCCACCAGGCGTCGAGATCGACGGGATCGATCGTGCCGCGCCACTGGCCGGGCCCGACCTCGTCGAGGACGACGATGGGGAACACCGTGGCGGCCAGCCCGCGCGCGGCCGCGCCGTCGAGGGCCGCGGCCAAAACCTGGTCAGACGCGGTGACCGCGCCGGCGGCCAAGGTGCTGGCGTGGATGTCGCGCTGCTGCCATCCCACCACCAGCGCGACGTCGGTGGCGCCCAGCGCGGCCAGCTCGTCGAGCTGGGTCGCGACCGTCGCGATAGTGACCGCGCCCCACAGCCCGAGCGCGACGCCGCGGTGAGGCGGCGCCGCCCGAGCAGCGGACGGCCGGCAAGCGGAGCGCGCGTCGCCGTCGACGCCGCCCGCGACTATTTTTTTCGCTTGGCCGGCGGAGGCGGCGGCAGCGCCAGCTTCACCAGCGACGCCGACAGCGCGTCGCTGACCGCGCCCTCGACCGCGCTCTGGATCGCGAACTCGCGGTCGCGCGCGCGCAGCTTCTTGCCGACGTCGACCTTGATCGTCGCCGAGCCGTCGGCGGCGAACGCCATCTTGCGATCGGGGATGGTCTCGCCAAAGGTACGCAGCCCGACCCGGATGACCAGCCGCTTCTCCTGGTTGACCGTGGCGTCCTTGTCCTCGAGCTCCTCCTCGTACGACGTGATCTCGACGTTCATGCGGTAGGCGCCGCTGATCTTCTTCTTGGTGAGCCAGGCCTTGAACTTCTTGCCCTCGGCAGCCGGATCAGGCGCGCCGTCGAGGCTGGCTAGCTGGGGATGCCCGGCCAGCTCCTTGACGACCTCGGCGCGCGCCATCGGGATCGCGTCGGCGCTCTCAACGGGCAGGCCGTCGGCGGCTTTCACCTCGATGAGCTCGATGTGGTAGCGCTTAAGCTTGGGCTTGGCGTCGGCGATGTGGGGCACCGCGACGAGCGCGAGAACCAAGAGCACTCCGACGCGGGCGAGGGCGGTGGGCACCGCGCCATCATGCCTCGGCGATCGCGATGCTACAATCGCCGTGCATGAAGCGCCGGATCTGGCCCGACCTCGTCCTGGTGATCGCGGTGCTGGCGATCGGCGCCGGTGGGGCCTGGGCGCTGTGGCGCGACGAGCTGCGCGGCCGTGGCACCGCGCGCCGCGCGCCCGAAGCGACCAGCGGCGTGCCGACGACGTGAGGCTGCGAGCCGGAAACGACGAGCCGAAGCGTCGGTCGGCAACTTGAGGATCTCGTCGGGAAACTGTAACGTTTTCGCATGTTCGCGATCGTCCTCACGGAAAAAGGCGGCGAGCAGCGCCGCGTCGTCTTCAACAAGCCGGAGATCACGATCGGTCGCGTCCAGGGCAACGACATCGTCTTGCCCAAGGGCAACGTGTCCAAGCGCCACGCTCGCGTGCTGCTCAAGGACGGCAAGTTCATCATCGTCGATCTGAAGAGCACCAACGGCACGTACGTCAACGGTCGCAAGATCACGACGCCGCTGGTCGTGAAGGAGGCCGACAAGATCTACATCGGTGACTTCATCATGGGGGTCGAGGAGAGCGGGGAGGGTGAGCAGGCCGGCGACGCGTCGCCGCCCACACCCGCGCCACCCGCGCCACCCGCGCCGATGCCGCCGCCTCGTCCCGAGCCGCCCGGCGGTGGCGCTTCCAACGAGCTCTTGCGGGCCGCGCTGCAGCGCCAAGATCCGCCTCGCCCCGTCGAGCGGCCCCCGCTGGATCGCCCGCCGATGGAGCGGCCGGCGCCTGAGCGTCCCGGCCTACCGTCGATGACCGAGCGGCCCGGCGAGCGCGCGATCCCGCCGCCCCCGGGCGCTCCGCCTCGTGAGCCCGGCCCGCTGGTGGGCGTGGGTGCCGGTGCGGCCGGTGAGCAGCCTCGCACCCGTCCGCCCCGACCCCAGCCCGGTGGCACCCTGCCACCGCCGTCGGGCCCGATGGGAGCGTCCCCGGCTGCTCCCAACCCGCCGCCCGCGATGGGGACGATGGCCCCGCCGCCGCCCATGGCGCCGCCGCCCATGGCGCCGCCGCCGGCGGCTCCGCCGTACGTTCCGGCGCCAGCTGCCTATGCCGCAGCGCCCGCGCCCTACGCGCCGGCCTCGGCGCCCACGCCGTCCTCGTCACTGGGCGCGATGCCGGCCCCGGCGCCCGTCGGCGAGCCGCGCGCCACCATCCCGGCGCCCTCGGCCTCGCCGGCCCCCGCGGCCCGGCCCCGCCTGGTCGGCGCCGGCGCCCGCAAGGTCGCGCCTCGCACCGTGGCCGCGCCGCTCCGCCGTGGCGTCACGCTCGAGCCGCTCGACCCCAAGGTCATCAAGATGCTCGATCTGCAGGCGCAGATCCTCGAGCGGCTGCGCTCCAAGCTCGACCTCGACCGCATTGCCGTCGAGCGCCTCGGAGACGAGGAGCTGTGGCAGAAGTCCGAGCGCGCCATCGTCGACATGGTCACGCAGCTCGAGGCCTCCGGCGAGCTGCCCAAGTACGTCGACCAAGATGGGCTGATCAAGGAGACGCTCAACGAGGCGCTCGGCCTCGGGCCCCTCGAGGACCTGCTCGCCGACGACAAGATCGACGAGATCCGGGTCGACCGCCGCGACCGCGTCGTGGTCGGCAAGGACGGCGTGATGCGCGGCTCGGGGCGCGCGTTCTCGTCCGACGACGTCCTGCGCCGTGTGGTCGAGCGCTTGGTCGCGCCGACCGGCACGGTCGTCGATGACGATCACCCGGTCGTCGACGTGCGCCTGCGCGACGGTACGCGGCTCACCGCCGCGGTCGCGCCGGTGTCGATCCACGGCCCGTGCCTCATCTTGCGCAAGCCGGTGCGGGTCCGCCGCACCCTCGCCGATCTGGTCGGCGCCAACGCGCTGTCGTCCGCGATGGCCGACTTCCTCACGACCTGCATCGCGGCCCGCCGCAACCTCGCCGTGTGCGGCGCGGCCGGCGTCGGCAAGGCCGCGATCCTGGCGGCGTTGGTCGGCGGCGTCGCCGACGGCGAGCGGGTCGTCACCGTCGAGGATGTCGCCGAGCTGTCGCTCGACCGCGACGACTGGATCGCGCTCGAGACCCGCAGCGCCAACGACAAGGGCCCGGCGGTCGGGCTGGGCGCGCTCCTCGCCAGCGCGCTGCGGCTGCGCCCCGATCGGGTCGTGGTCGGCGACCTGCGCGGTGCCGAGGCCCTCGACGTCGCGACCTCGTTCGGCTCCGCCGTCGACGGCGCGATGGTCGCGCTCACCGGCGACGGTGTCCAGGCCGCCCTCGCGCGCTGGGTAGCGCTGGCCCAGCTCGGCGCGCCCGGCGCCGCCGAGCCCGCGATCCGCGAGCTGGTCGCCGGTGCCTGCGACCTCGTCGTCCACGTCGCCCGCTTCCCCGACGGCACGCTGCGCGTCGTCGGCATCGACGAGGTGCTGGGCGTCCGCGAGGTCGGCTTCGACACCCAGACGCTGTTCAGCTACCGCGGCGAGGACGGCCACGCGTTCGCCGCCACTGGCGCAGTGCCGCGCTTTTGGGCCGACCTCGACGCGCGTGGCATCGCGGCCGACCCGTCGATCTTCAAAAGCTGAGGCTCGCGCCCGCCGGTCAGCGGCGCGAAGGGCGGTCCGCGCAGACCTCGAAGGTCGCGTCGACCGTGCCGTCGGCGTTGGCGTGATAGA
>Ga0209181_10002763_pt1 | contig 28258 bp, 28 predicted proteins | sample MAT05_FD_187208 | JGI IMG/M metagenome (GOLD analysis project Ga0209181, IMG submission 187208) | Freshwater microbial communities from Lake Fryxell liftoff mats and glacier meltwater in Antarctica - MAT-05 (SPAdes) (version 2) | ecosystem: Environmental > Aquatic > Freshwater > Ice > Liftoff...
GACGGGCGCGTCCGGCTTCAGCGTCTCGCCCTCTTCGGCGAGCAGCGCGAGCACGAAGCCCTTGTCGAAGGAGCGAAACTCCATCGTCGCTTTGTCCGTCTCGACCTCTGCGAGGATGTCGTCGATCGCGACCTCGTCGCCGACCTTCTTCGCCCAGCGCGCGAGCACGCCCTCGTCCATCGTCGGAGAGAGCTTTGGGAGTCCGATGATCTTCGCCATGCGCGGGTCTCCTCAGCGACGGTAAGTGACGCGTTCGACGGCGGCGACTACGCGCGCGACCGTCGGCAACACCACGTTCTCGAGATTGACGGCATACGGCATCGGCACGTCTTGGTTGTGCACGCGCAGCACCGGCGAATCGAGCCAGTCGAACGCCTCGCGCTGCACGACGTCGACGATCTGCGCGCCAGTCCCGCCGTGCTCCCAGTGCTCGTGCACGACGACACAGCGATTGGTCTTCTTCACGCTCTCGACGATCGTGTCGCCATCGAGCGGCCGGAGCGTTCGCGGATCGACGACCTCACACGAGACGCCCTTCTTCTCGAGCTCCACCGCCGCCTCGAGCGCGGTGTGCAGCGGCCGCCCCCACGCGACGATGGTCACGTCCGTCCCCTCGCGCGCGATGCGTGCCTTGCCGAATGGGATGCACTCGTCCGCGTCCTCGTCGGGCACCTCGCCCTTGAGGCCGTAGAGCGTCTCGCCTTCGAGAAAGATCACCGGATTGTCGTCGCGGATCGCCGTCTTCAGCAGGCCCTTCGCGTCACGCGGCGTGCCCGGCACACACACGTAGAGCCCGGGAATGTTCACGTAGAACGGGTCCATGCTGTGCGAGTGCTGCGCCGCCACCTGGCGCGCCGCGCCGTTCGGCCCGCGGAACACCATCGGCACTTTGTATTGCCCGCCGCTCATCTGATAGAGCTTCGCGGCGTTGTTCAGGATCTGATCGAACGCGACCGCGCTGAAGTTCCACGTCATGAACTCGATGACCGGCCGCAGCCCGACCATCGCCGCGCCGACGCCGATACCGGCGAAGCCCGCCTCCGCGATCGGCGCATCGACCACGCGCTTTGGCCCGAAGCGCGCGAGCAGCCCCTCGGTGACCTTGTACGCACCGTTGTAATAGCCGACCTCTTCGCCCATCACGAACACGCGCGGATCGCGCGCCATCTCTTCGGCGAGCGCCTCGCGCACCGCCTCGCGATATCGAATCTCACGCATGGCGCACCGGCACTTTCTTGCCGGCTTCGGCGTCGATCGCCGCGCTTTCGTCCGCGCGCTTCTCCGCGGGATACGAGCCCGCAGGCGGTGGCGTGTCGCCGTCGCCGTTCGGCGCGAGCGTCAGCGTGTGCAGCAGCGCTTCATCCGGCTGCGCGCTCTCGTCGGCGAAGCGCAGCGCGTCGGCGACCTCTTCTTCGACCTCGGCCTCGAGCTTCACCAGCGCGTCTTCCTTCGTGCCCGCCGCGAGCGCGAGCTCACGGCCGATGCGCACCGGATCCGTCTTCTTGCGCTCGTCGACCTCGTCTGCCGTGCGGTATTTGCCCGGATCGCTCATCGAGTGACCGCGATAGCGATACGTCTGCACCTCGACCATCGTCGGCCCTTCACCGCGCCGCGCGCGGTCGATCGGCTCGCGCATCTGCTCGATCACCTGCGCGACATCTTGCCCGCGAAAGCGCAGGCCGGGGATCCCGTAGCCCTCGCCCTTCTTCGACACATCCTTCTGCGGCAGCGTGCGCTCCGTCGGCGTGCCCATCGAATATTCGTTGTTCTCGCAGACGAACACGATCGGCAGCTTCCACAGCGCCGCGAGCGACACGCCCTCGTGAAAGCCGCCGATGTTCGTCGCGCCCTCGCCAAAGAAGCACACCGTCACGCGCCCATCGCCGCGATATTGGCTCGCCCAAGCCGCGCCCGCCGCGAGCGACACATGCGCCCCGACGATCCCGTGCCCGCCGAGGAAATTGTGTGCGCGATCGAACATGTGCATCGAGCCGCCCATGCCCTTCGAGCAGCCCGTCACCTTCCCGTAGAGCTCCGCCATACACGCGCGCGCCGTCATCCCGCGCGCCAACGCCACGCCATGATCGCGATACGTCGTCACGAAGTAGTCGTCGGGCAACATCAGCGCGTTGACGCCGACAGCCACCGCCTCCTGCCCAATGTAGAGGTGCAAGAAGCCGCCGATCTTCCCCTGCGCATACGACCGCGCCGCCTCCTCCTCGAAGCGCCGGATCAGGAACATCTGCCGATACAGCCACACCGCATCGGTGGGCGACTCAGTCGACTTGGGCTCGTCTCGCGCGGGCGTCGCCACAGCTGCCTCCTCGTCCGCCCGGCACACGCCGCGCGACCGATGGCGAAGCTAACATCGTGGCCCCGAGCGTCCAGCGTTCTTTACAGCTGTAAATTTGTGAAGTGCACCGAGGGTGGGGTTTCGAGGGTGTGTTAACGGCGCTCGCAAGCCCGCCAAGTGACGCCACACCGCAGCGCGCACCCCCGTAGCGCCCGCCGACGCACCGACCTATGCTCGCGGCGATGCCGCAGGACGTTCACCAAGGGCGAGACGAGATCATTCTCACGGCGGCGATCGTCGGCGCGGAGGTGACGCGCGAGCAGACGCCGCATCTGCCGATCACGGCGGAGGAGATCGCGGCAGAGGCGAAGCGCTGTCGGGATGCGGGCGCATCGGTGATTCATCTGCACGTGCGTGAGGCGGATGGCTCGCCGACGCAGTCGCGGGATCGTTTTCGCGAAGCGATCGAGGCGATCCGCGCGGTGACGGATATCATCGTGCAGACGTCGACGGGCGGCGCTGTCGGGATGAGCATCGACGAGCGGGTGCAACCGCTCGACTGCGCGCCGGAGATGGCGACGCTGAACTGCGGGACGATCAATTTCGGCGACGAGATCTTCGAGAACTCGCTGCCGCAGATGCGCGCAATCGCGGCGCGGATCCGCGCGGCGGGGGTGGTGCCGGAGCTGGAGATCTACGAGCTCGGGCATCTCGACAACGCGCTCGCGCTGGTGAAGGAGGGGCTGCTCTCGGCGCCACTTCACGTGCAATTCGTGCTCGGCGTGCGCGGCGCGGTGGGCGCGCGGCCAGAGGTGCTGCGCTTCTTCGTCTCGCAGCTGCAAGGCGAAGGCACGTGGGGCGTGGCTGCCACCGGGCGGCATCAGCTGCCGATGGCAGAGCTCGCGACGGAGCTCGGCGGCAACGTGCGCGTCGGGCTCGAGGACAACTTGTATCTCGAGAAGGGCGTGCTCGCTGTGGGCAGCGCACCGCTCGTCGCGCGCGCCGCGTTCATCGCGCGCGCCCGCGGCCGCGAGCCGGTGACGCCCGCGCGCGCGAGAGAGATCCTCGGGATTCGCGCGGCGGGCTGAGGCTCGCTCTGGCGCGGAAGGCGCTTGCCGCAGTCAGCGAAGAACCGACTCCGCGGGGACGTTGCGTTGTGTCCAGTTGGCCCCGAATGGGACACCATGACTACCGATGCTCGGGTGATCAGCGCGCTTCGCGTCGTGCGCGGATCTCCTCGAGCGCAGCGACGTCGCCGAGGTCTTTCATGCGTCCGGCGGCACGCTTGTTCTTCAACAGCGCGTCGAGCCCGATGCATCGAACGACCTCAGGGCCGAGTTGGCCATTGATGGTATCGCGCGTCGCTTCTTCGAAGGTGACGCCGGAGATCTCGGTGAGCAGGTCGATGCGGTTGGGGGGCAGCCCCATTTGGTAGACGATACCGGGTACGACGAAATCTTTCGGACTCACGCCGTGCGCCACCACGGGGGCGCCGAACCGAAGCAACGCGCGGAAGACGCGCTCTGCGTTTCCGACGTCGGCTCTCACGAACACGTCGAGATCGCCGGTGGCGCGCGGCGCTCCGTGCGCGGCGACTGCGTGGGCACCAACGATTACGAAGTCGCACTGCTCAAGGCGTAAGCACTCGACGAGGTCGACGAAGTCGGCGGGGACGTCGCTCATCGCTTGGGGCGGATGACGCGACCGGGCATCTCTGCGCGCGTGTAGACCGGGAGTTCGATCCCAGCGAAGGCCCATTGCTGCCGCGTGAGCGTCGCGACCAGCGCGAGGTGCTCGTCGACCGTGCATGTGTCGCGGGCGTCTGTCAGCGCTTCGTCGTGCAGCGCGATCTTGCGGATCGGCCACGCTGCGCGGGCGCGACGTCGCTCGTCGAAGGTCGTCACGAGGAGACGGTATCACGCGCGCGGGCGCTCTATTGCGTGCGCGCCGCGCCCTGCCGTGCATCGACGTGTTCGCCTCAGCGGTCGTCGACCGCCGCATCGGGTCCGCCGTCGAGCGGAGTCGCGAGGCGCTCGCCGAGTCCGACGATCACGGCGATCACCCCGGCGCCCTCGTGATTGGCCGGCGGCTCGCCCGCGCGGGTCTCGGCGGCGGCTGCGGCGGCGATGGTGTTCGGCGGTCCGGCGGCGAGGGGCGTGGCGGTCGCCGGCGGCTCGTCGTCACGCGTACGGATGAACGTATACGCGAGCGCGCCGATCAGAACCGAGAGCGCGAGCGCCGCGAGACCGACGCGCGTGCGTCCACTGAGCTGATAGCGCCAGCGTCTCGGCGCAGGGTTGGCTGGGCGCGGCGGCGGAGACACGCAGCGCGAAATGCAATCGACGGACCATCGCGCGCGTGTCGTGCGGGACATCGCGGATCTGCCTCGCGACGCGGCACGTCGCGGCGCAGATCGCATCGGGTGGGGCAGCGCGGCGGTGCATGTGGGAGCGCGGCGGCGCGAAGTCAGTGCGGGGCGACTCGCAGCTCGTAGAACAATCGGCTCTCAGCGTCGCCATATCGCAGCGGAGTCGCGGATGTATTGCGGCATGCCGCGCGGCTCGCGACCAAGGATGTTCGCGACGGTGGGCTCGACGCGCTCGGCGTCACCGCTGCGGAGGCCGACGTGCAAGATGGTCTGAATGGTCAGCTGGGTGAGGCTGAGGCCGCGCTTGCTGCGCAGGTGCCACGCGTAGCCGGCGATGCTAGCGGCGTCGTAGCGGATCGGCCGCTCGAGGACGGCGCTGAGGGTCCCGACGACCTCTTCGAAGGTGATCGCCGCAGGGCCGGTGAGCGTGAGGAACTTGCCGGTATGAGGCGCCGGCTCGGCGAAGATGCGCGCCGCCACGGCGCCGATGTCGGCGACGTCGATGAAGGCGACGCGACCGCGTCCGGCCGGGACATAGATGCGATCGTCCTCGACGATGTCGCGCCGATACGCGTCTTGCAGGTTCTGCGCGAAGAAGCCCGGTCGCAGCACGGTCCACGCGCCCGCGCTTTTCATCAGGTGCAGCTCCACCTTGCGGTGGGGCACCCACTTCATCTCGTCGGCGCGCGCGACGGAGAGGAACACGACGTGTTTCACGCCGCTCGCGTAGGCGAGATCGAGGAACGGGCAGAGCGTGGTCTTCATGTCGCCGACGGGCGGCGGGCGCAGCAGAAAGACGTAGTCACAGCCGAGGAGCGCGGGCGCCCAGGTGCGACGGTCGAAGAAGTCGAGCGCCGCCGCCTCGAGCATCGGGAACTGCGCGCGCACCTTGGCTTCGTCGCGATCCGTCGCGCGCACCGTCATGCCGAGAGCCGCACAGGAGAGCGCAACTTCGCGGCCGACGTTTCCGAGCGCTGCGGTGACGAGGATTCGGGTCATGCACGACAGAGATACGCACCGCGACGGACGCCGCACGCCGGTGTCAGCCGCTCACTCGCTCGCCGGAACTGGCATCGACAGCGGCGAGCCGTCGTGGCGCTCGACGCGATTGCGTCCATTGCGCTTCGCCGCGTAGAGCGCTTCGTCCGCGCGCGCGAGCAGTGTCGCGCCGTCTTCGTCGGAGAGCAGCTGGGCGACGCCGAGGCTGATGGTGAGGTGGCCGAGCGGCTGGGTCGCGCCGCCGGGGATCTCGTGGCTCGCGATCTGTGCGCGCAGCTTCTCGGCGACGAGCAGCGCCTCGTCGGTCGTCGTCTCGGGCAGCAGCACCAGGAATTCTTCGCCGCCGGTGCGCGCGACGGTGTCGATACGCCGCACGTTCGACTGCAGGTGCTCGGCGACGGCGACGAGCGCGGCATCGCCCGTCGGATGGCCGCAGGTGTCGTTGAGGTTCTTGAAGAAGTCGATGTCGATCGCGATGACCGCGAGCGCGTGATGAAAGCGGCGTGCGCGCTCGATCTCGCGCTCGAGCCGGCGGCTGAGCGCGCGGCGGTTCGCCAGATTCGTCAGCTCGTCGGTGGTCGACAGCGAGCGCAGCTCGTCGACGACTTGTGCGTGACGGATGGCGAGCGCCGCCTGGTCTGCGATCGCGCCGAGGAGGCGGATCTGCGCGTCGGTCAGCGGATCGCTGCTGGCGCGCGTCACGCCGAGGATGCCAAGCATCGTGCCCTGCAGACAAATCGGAAATGCGCCGAACGAGCCCTCGCGCGCGGCCTCGCCCCAGAAGGCGAGATACTCCGGCGCGTCGGCGACGTCGTTGAGGACCATCGACTCACCGGTGAGCGCGACCTGCCCCGCGACCCCGTCACCCGCTTCGACGAGGCGGCCGAGCACGCGGTGCGGCGCATCGAAGCCGTGCACCGCGCACACCGCGTAGCGCCGCGAGCCATCCGCCGCGCGGATGAGGATCGCCGCCTCGCGCAGGTGCAGCCCAGTGCCGATACGCGTGACCATCTCGCGCAGCACCTTATCGAGCTCGTTCTCGGTGACGCTGACGCGCAGCAGATCGAACACCAGCTGACGCTCGGTGAGCCGCGCCTCGAGCTCGGTGGTCTTCGCCGCGAGCGTCTCCTCGAGCCGCAGCTTCTCGCGCGTGCGCTCGAGCTCGCGCGACTGGTCGATCATGCTGACGCGCAAGCTCGTGATACGCGCGAGCAAGCGGTTGAGCGCCTCGTTCGTCTCGGACAGCTCGTCGTCGCCGGTGATCGGAATGCGCAGGAGGAAATCGCTCGCATCGGCGTCGTCGACGAAGCGGGCGATCGCGCGCAGCCGCCGCGCGACGAATCTCTCGACGATGAACGCCGCGATGAACGCCGCCGCGGCCGCGCTCGCGAAGACGCTGCCGATGGCGAGCGGTGTCGGCAGTGGACCGACGACGCCGACGATCACCGTGAGCTGAATCGAAGCGCCGATCGCCGAGCCGATACCAGCGACGACCGCGGCGATGCGCCAGAGCCGCGCTCGGCGCGCACGCGTCGTTTCCACCGGTCGCAGCGTTCGATCCTGTGTACGCATCGTCAACACGAGGCGACTCGTACGGCAATTCGCGGAGAACTCTTCCCGGCGATAGACGCAAACCGCGTTTGACAGCCGGAGGCTCCTCCCTATACTCCGCCGCCTCTCGGCGATGTAGCTCAGCTGGTTAGAGCGGGCGTTTCATACGTGCTAGGTCGGGGGTTCGAGTCCCTCCATCGCCACAACTTCCGTTGAGATTTGCGCTGCGCTGTACAGAGCCTTGCGGATGCGCCGCGGATCACTGCGCAGTCAGATATCCCATGACGCGCTGGCCGACGAAGAGTGGGCGCGCCGCCGCAATCGGGGCCAGCTCGACGACGACTTCGAGGATCTTCGTGTCGTTGCGCTCCACCGGATCGTCAGTGCGCACGTTCTTGCGGCCCATGCGGCGGCCGAGCTCGACGACGCGGCCGGCGAAGTCGATGCCGGGATAGGCGGAGACGCGAACGCGGGCTGTGGCGCCGACGCGTAGGCGGCCGAGATCGCGCTCGTCGATGTCGATGCGGGCGCGGAGGCTCTGGGTGTCGCCGAGGACGACCAGGGGGTCGCCGCCGGGCTGGGTGAATTCGCCGGCGCGGACCTTCACTTGCAATATCTCGCCGGCGATCGGCGCCGTGATCGTGAGGCGCGCTTGTTGGGCCCGCGCTTGATCGCGGCGGGCCTCGGCGCCGGCGAGGCGCGCGCGTGCAGCGGAGACGTCTTCGCGGCGCGTGCCGCCGAGCGAGGCGCGGCGGCGCGCGTCGGCTTGCGCGGCGGACGCGCGATCGGCGTCAGCCTGGTTGCGCGCGCGCTCGACCTCGTCGCGCGTCGCGCCACCACCTGCGGCCGCTGCGACGAGGCGCTCGACGACGCCTGCGGTTAGCGCCGCGCGCGCGCTCGCTCCGTCGGCGTCGGCGATCGCGGCTTGCACGTCTTCGCGTCGGTTGCCGCGCACGCGCAGCAGCAGCTCGGCCTCCGCGGCGTCGACCTCGGCCTCGGCGGCCGCGAGCGCCGCGTCTTCGACGGCGTGCTCGAGCTCTACCAGCGGCGCGCCCGCCTCGACGCGGTCTCCTTCGCGCACCAGCACGCGCGCGATGCGTCCGCTGGTCTCTGCGGCGACGCGCGTCTCGCGGTCGCGCGGCTCGATCACGCCGTTGCCGCCGATGAAGTCACCCACGGGCACGGCGAGGTGCTCGTCACCGGGCGCGCCGATCGTCCGCGACGCGGTCGCGACGTCGGCCGGACGCGGTCGCGTCGGCGAATCGGCGAAGACTGAGCGCGCGATATTCGAGGCGAGGAAGACGAGGACCGCTGCGACGATGAGCCAGCCCCAGCGAATGCGTAGACGTTTCATCAGGAGATCTCCGGCGAGGTCGCTGCGCGAGCGACGGGCGATGGGGCGTGCTCGAGCGAATCGACGATTCGGCCATCTTCGATCTGCACGATGCGGTCGGCGAGATGAAAGATGCGGTTGTCGTGGGTGACGACGACGACGGTGTCACCGCGCTCGCGGCTGACTTCACGCAGCAGCTCGGTGACGAGCAAGCCGCTCTGCGCGTCGAGCGCCGCTGTCGGTTCGTCCGCGAGCACGATCGGCGGATTGCCGGCGAGCGCACGCGCGATCGACACGCGTTGCCGCTGGCCACCGGAGAGCTCCGCCGCGAGGCTCTTGGTCTTGTCGCCGAGCCCGACGCGATCGAGCAGCGCATCGGCCTCGCGCAAGCTGCGCGAGACGGGCACGCCGCGCAGCTGCAGCGGCAGCGCGACATTCTCCCGCGCGGAGAGCGACGCGAGCAGGTTGTGCCCCTGAAAGATGAAGCCGATCAGATCGAGGCGCAGCGCCGGCAGCTTGCGCTCCGGCACACCGGTCACCTGCCGACCGAACAGCGCGAGATCGCCGCTGGTCGCGCCAAGCACACAGCCGAGGATGCTGAGCAGCGTCGTCTTGCCGCTGCCCGACGGCCCCGCGAGCATCACGAACTCCCCACGCTGCACGCGGAAGTCGACGCCACGCAGCGCCTCGTAGGCGAGGTTCCCGCTGCCGTACGTCTTCTTCACCGCGCGCGCGTCGATCGCCAGCTCGCGCGTTGGCAGATCGCTCGTCGGCAGTTCGCGCGTCGGCAGATTGCTCATCGACAGGTTGCTCATCGAAACACCATCCCTGGTTCGAGCTTGCGGATGCGGAACAGCGCGAGGCTCGCGGCGGCGATGCAGACCAGCACCATCAAGCACGGGATGATCCCGTAGAGCGGCAGCGGGACGATCGGCACGAGCTGCGGGCTGCGGATGCCCTCGGTCATGCCGGAGACGAGACCGAGTCCGACCAGCGTGCCGACCAGCGCGTAGGTCACCGACTGCACCAGCAGCAGCGCGGTGAGGTCGAGGTTGGTGCAGCCGATCGCCTTGAGCGTGCCGAACTCGCGCAGGTTGTCGATGACGCTCGAGAACATCGACAGCGCGACGATGATGAAGCCGATCACCAAGCCGAACGCGGTGCTCGTACCAAAGCTCACCCCGAGCTGCTCGCGCAGCAGCGCCGAGACGATCGCCGAAGCGAAGTCGCGCGTCGTCAGCACGGACGCCTCGGGCAGCCGCGCGGCGAGGCGGTCGCGCACGACCTCGGCGCTTTCGCCTGGGCGCACCGTGACCAGTACGAAGCTCTGCTTGTCGGTGGGCGTCCGCGCGATGTCGCGGACGAGATCGATGTTCGCGAACGCGTACGCCGGACCAAACGGCAGCAGGCCCCAGGTGAAGCCGCCCGCGCGCACGCGTCGGCCGTTGACCTCGCGCACCGCGCCGAGATCCATGTCGCCGTATTTGGCGCGCTCGGCGTCTTCGAACACGACCGTGTCCGGCTGCGCGAGCGCGCGCGTGTCACCAGCGACGAAGTTCCATGGTCCGCCGAGTCGCGACGGCAGCGCGGTGCCGATCAGCGTCACCGCTTCGCTGCCGCCGTTCGGCCGCTTTACCGTGGCGCCCGCGACGACCAGCGGCTCGGCGAGCGCGACGCCCGGCGTCGTCCGCGCGCGCGTGACGATCGTGTCGGAGAGCGGCTCGCCCGGCTGGAACTGCTCGGTGCCGGGCGGCCCGATCCACACATCGGCGCCGGCGTGCTCGACGAACATCGTGTTCTTGTCGAGCAGGCCGAACAAAATCGACAGCTGCTGTACCGCGAGCACGACGGCGAACACGACGCCGAGCACCGTCCCGAGCAGCTTGGCCTTGTCGTGAAACATCATCCGCACGCCGACGCGGCTCATCGCGCGCAGGCGCAGCGCGAGCGAGGCGCGGCGTGACGTCGTCGCGCTCATCGCGGAGCTCCGTCGGCGCGCTCGTCCGGCGACGCGATGGTGCGTCCCGCGGCGAGGCGTAGCGCGGCGCGTGAGTACACGAGATCGGCGTCGGCGCGCACGCGTGAGACGGCGGCGTCGAACGCGTCGCGATCCGCCTGCAGCACCTCCAGCTGCGTCGCGTTGCCGGACGCGTAGCGCGCGCGCGCGACCTCGGCGGCGTGCTGCGCGAACGCATATTCGGACCGCGTCGCCCGCGCCCTCGCGATGCGCGAGCGCACCTCGTGCCACGCGTCCTCGATCGCGTCGCGCGCGACCTCGACGGCGCGCTCGGCTCGGACGCGCACGACCTCGGCGTTGGCGTTACTCGCGCGGATCGCGCCGACGCTGCCGAGCCCGAGGCGCCACGTGGCCGCGACTCCCGCGCTCCACAGCGTGTTTGGCCCAAAGCCGGGCGCGTTGGAGTAGCGCTCGCGCACGCTCGCCGTGACGCGCGGCAGCAGGCCACCCCACTCTGCTGCGGCGCTCGCCTCCGCACTGCGCAACTGCGCCTTCGCCGCGCGTACGGACGGCAGCGCGCCGACGTCGCGCACCCAACCGGAGAGCGGCGCCTCGACGGCGAGCGCATCGTCGAGCGGCGGAGCTACGCCGACCGCGTCGAGCCCGGACAACGTGCGCAAGACGCGCGACGCACGCACCACCGCGAGCTCCGCCTCGGCGAGGCTCTGCTGATTGCGCGCGAGCGCCGCGTTTGCACGATCGAGATCGAGCTGGGAGGCGAGACCCGCGTCGAGCCGCGCCGCCACCACCGCGCGGTTGCTCTCGCTCGCGCCGATCGCCTGCTCGGCCGCGGCATAGAGCGCCTCGGCGCCGACGCGCTGGAGATACGCCTCGATGACCGAGCGCGTAGTGCGCTCCTCGGTCGCGACCACCTCCGCATCGGCTGCGTCAACGTTGGCGCTGGCGCCCCCGAGCGCGCGCAGCGCTGCGTAGTCGAACAGCGTCGCCTCGACGCCGACGCTCGCCTCGAGCTGATCCTGCGCGGTGATCACCGCCTGCGACGTGCCGCCCATACCATCGGGAAACGTCGCCGCGATCTCGAGCTGGTTGTGCGTATAGCCCGCGCTCGCGGTGATCGCCGGCAGCAGCGTGTAAATCGCCTGCGCGTGTTGCGCCTCGCGCTGTTGCATCAGCGCGCTCGCCTCGCGGTTGTCGACCGCATGAACGCGCGCGGCAGCGACGAAGCGCGACAGCGGCGGCAGCGGCGGGCTCTCCGACTGGGACGCCTGCGCCTCCACAGTGAACGGCACGCCCATCAGGACGATCGCGCAGGTCGCCATGGCCGTTACGCGTGAGTCCGCGCGCTTGATAATGAGTGAGCACATCCTCAATAACTCGACAGAGCCCATCGTCTCATCTCCCTCGGCGCGCTTCCTTGGGCCGCGTACATCAGGTGTCCAGCACCCCCGACACACGAACCTCAGCGCGCCAGTCCGTCCATCATCAGCTGCACTACACCGCGCACGAACATCCCCTCGGGCAGCGGCATCGTTCGGCCGCCGCGCTCACCGAGCATCAGCTCCTGCGTCACATAACTCCACAGAGCACCAGTAAAGACCCGCGCGACGATCTCGGCGTCGTGGTGCGCGATTCGTCCGCCGCGCATCTCCGCGTCCAAATAGCCTGAAAGCAAGCGGATGCCGCGCTGCCAGCCGTCCTCGAACTCGGCCGACTGCGCGATGACTGGGCGGGCGGCAGCGTCCGGATGTTTGGACCAGGACATCATCGCCATCGGCACGATCTCGCGAAAGAAGGCGACACATTCATGAGCGATCTCAATGAGTTGCACGCGCAACTCGCCGACGCCGACGCGCTCCGGCAGCCGCGCGATCCAGGCCGGCTGAGGCATGGAGTGCATCGCAGTGAGAAACAGCTCGTCCTTGGTGCGGAAGCGATTGAACAGCGTGCCCTCGGACACGCCCGCCCGCGCCGCGACCTCGGCTGTCGTCGCGTGCGTGCCACGCTCACGCAGGACGGAGCGCGCCGCGTCGAGCAGATCTTCGTCGCGGATGTGACAGGGGCGAGACATCGGTTAGGTGAGCGGCGGCTCATTTATGGGCCTGCTCGGCAGTTTCGGCAAGGGCAGCAAACACCGAACCGCTATCCTCACATGATGCTGCCTCGCCACACCGCTGCGCGCGTCGCACTCACTACGCTGCTCGCTGTGCTGCTCTCGTGCACGGCCGAGTCACCGAGCGCGCCTGACGCCGGCGGCGACGCTGGCGACGCGTCTGCGAACGACGACGCTTCGCTCGACCCGTGCGCGGCGCTGTTCGGCGCGCCCAACGAGAACACGGGTCTCGATGCGACGCAGTGCCGCCCGGTGTGCGGCTGCACCGCCGCGACTTTCATCCCACGCGCGTGGGACGTCGCGAGCCTCGCAGCGCTGCGTGCGACCACGCAGTCGGACGCACCCACCGACCTCAGGGACGACCCGTACTCCGTCCCCGCGCCCGCGCCGCCTCCCGATGCGACCGTATGCGCGACGCGCTTTGCCGATGCGAGCACGTACGCAGTGGAGACGTTCGCGTCGATCGTCGAGGCCACCGCCGCAGGCGCAGTGGTCACGCACGCAGGCGCATGCGGCGTCTGCTCGTCGCTCGCCGACCTCGCGGTCTACGCCGGCACGCCCGATCTCACCGCGCCGGTTCGTCAGTGTGGGCTCGACCATCTCGGCGATTTCGCGGGCCTGGTCGGCTGCCTGGAGGCGCTCGGATTTACTCCGCCCTGCGCGCAGATCTGGGCCTACAACACCGAACACACGCGCGCGGAATGCGGCGCGGTGTGCCTGCGGCTGCTGCGCGCGCCGTATCACACGGCCGATGGCGCGCTGAACGATTGCCTGATGTGCGACGAAGTGCAGAGCGGCCCGGTGTTCAAGTCGGTCGCCGGTCGCACGCGCCGCAACTCCGGCCTCGCGAACGCGATGTGCCGCCCGTGCAGCGAGGTGATCCCGCTCGCACATCGCTATCCGGGGATCTGAGGAGCGTACCGGCTCGTCATCGCCAACAGCGGAGCCTCCGATTTTCGGCGTCGACTTCGGCGCTGGTCAGGCCCACGTAATCGCGAGCGTGCGCTGCACGGCGGGCCGCGCGTCGAGCTCGGCGACCCAGCGCGCGACGTTCGGCCACGCTTCGAGCGTGAGGCCCAAGAACACGAATCCGCGCGCCCAGAACAGCGTCGCCATGTCGGCGATCGAGTATTCGTCGCCGGCGAGATAGCGGGACTTGCCGAGCTGTTCGTCGAGCACGCCGTAGACGCGCTTGCTCTCGAGCAGATAGCGCTCGAGCGCCTCCGCGTTCTGCGGGTCGCGGCGGCGCCAATAGCCGAGCTGCCCGAACATCGGACCGACGGCGCTCATCTGAAAGAACGTCCACTGCAGCACCCGCGCGCGCGCCGCCGGGTTCGTCGGCAGGAAGCGATTGCCGTTGGTCTCGGCCAAGTGCACGAGGATCGCGGCAGACTCGGCGAGGTCGACGGTCTCGCCGTCGAGGATCGTCTCGAGGACCGGGATTCGTCCGTTCAAGTTCTTGGCGATGAACTCTGGCGTCTTCTGTTCGCCCGCGCCGATGTTCACCTTCACCAGCTCGTACGGCAGCTCGAGCTCTTCGAGCATCAGGATCGGCTTCAGGCCATTGGGTGTGCCCCAGCTGTGCAGGATCGGCTTGGTCATCGCCCCGCTATGGGGCCTGTCGTGGCCACTCGCCAGCCGAGTTGCCGAAAAGTCGCGCGAAGGTCTACGATGCGGCCATGTGCTCCTCCGCGCTGCTCCGCTCGCTTGTTGCATTGTTCGTCGCGTCGCTCGTCGGCTTTGCCGCTCCACGCGCCACACGGGCACAAGATTGCGGCTGTGATCACATGATCGCGCCGGGCACGGGCGGCGTCGACGGCACGGCGCTCGGCATCGCGCCCGGCGATGTCGTGTGCTTGATGGCCGGCAGCTACGACTACCTCCGCTTTCGCGAGATCCGCGGGACGGCGGCGGCGCCGATCGTCATCAAGAACTGCGGCGGCGTGGTCGACGTGGCCAACAGCGACCGCGGCTATGGCGTCGATTTCCAAGGCAGCTCGGCGTTCTTCCACTTCACCGGTACGGGTGAGGACAGCGTCGACTATGGCATTCGCATCAGCGCCTCACGCCGCGGTCCCGACTACCCGGGAATGGGCCTGTGGTTCCTCGACAAGAGCACGAACTACGAGGCCGATCACATCGAGGTCCATGACGTCGGCTTTGCCGGCGTGATGGCGAAGACGGACCCACTCTGTGATGGCAGCGCCGATCAAGGCACGTTCACCCAGCGCGACGTACACATCCATCACATGTGGGTCCACGACACCGGCGGCGAGGCCTTCTACGTCGGCAGCACGCAATCAGAAGGACAGAACATCAGCTGCGGTGGCGTGACGATGCGCCGGCAGCCGCACTTCCTCGAGGGCATCGAGCTCGATCACAATCTGGTTGAAGACACCGAGTGGGACGGCATGCAGGTGGGCATGGCGCGCGCCAACTGCCGCATTCATCACAACGTGATCCGCCGCGTGGGTACAGCCGACGAGCTGTATCAGCAGCAGGGCTTGCAGATTGGCACGTCTTCTTCGTGCGATGTGCGCGCCAACGATCTGCGCGAAGGACCCGCGATGGGCATCATCGTGCTTGGCGCCGGCGACTCGACCTTCGCCGACAACGTCATCGTCGACTTTGCAGAAGACGGTATTTACATCAACCTCAGCGACCGGCCGGCCGCGCGCTACACGGTCAACTTCAATACCATCGTCGGCTTCGGCAACAACGCCCTCAGCATGTTCGGTGCTGAGGTCACCGCCGCCGTCTCGAACAACTACGTCGTCGGGCCAGATACGGCGCTGGCGATCAATGGAGCCATCACCATGCGGACCGTCTCGAACAACGTATTCGCGACGGACGTCGCGGCGGCAGGCTTCGTCGGCCCGAGCGACTACCACCTCAGCGCAACCTCCCCGGCGCGTGGCGCGGGCGTCGACCTCGCGGCGACGGGCTTCGCCACTGACCACGACAATCAACTGCGCGCGATCCCGCCGTCCGTCGGCGCGTACGAATATACCGCTGACGTTCCCGATGGCGGGCCCGGCCGCGACGCGGGCACGAGCGCGACCGACGGCGGTGCATCAGGCAGCGACGGCGGCGGCGCGCGCGTCGATGGCGGCACGCGTGATGGTGGCGGCGGCGTCGTTCCGGCGAGCGAAGACGGCGGCTGCGGCTGCCGCGTCGCTGCGGCCGGCAGCACGCGCGATCGAAGTGCCCTGGCGGCCCTGGCGCTGCTCGGGTTGGCGCTCGGCGTGCGCAAACGGCGCCGCGCGGTCGTCCTCGCGGCGCTCGCGCTCGCCGCGACGCTCGCCGGCTGTGGAGACGACGACGTCGGCGAACGCATGCCGACCGACGGCGGAGGTCCGGGCGACGGCGCAGTGGCCGATCTCGGGCGCAGCGACGCGGGCAGCACCGACGCCGGCACCAGCGACGCTGGCGCGACTGACGCTGGCGGCCCCGTCGGCACCGACGGCTGCGGACGCGCGCTCGACATCGCCACCGAGGAGTTCGTCTCGCGCACGCTCGACGTCGGCGGCAGCGCGCGCACGTTCTTCGTGCGGCTGCCCGCTGGCTACGACGCCGACCGTCGCTACCCCGTCATCTACCAGTTTCACGGCTGCAGCAGCGACGCGGCGCGCGAGAACAACAACGTGCGTCTCGACGGCGAGGTCGGCGCGGACGCGATCCTCGTGCGCGGGCGCGCCGCGGACAATTGCTGGGACACAGCGACTGGTGGCCCCGATGTGCCATACGTCGATGCGCTGTTCGGCGCTGTCGACGCGACCTGGTGCGCGGACAGCACGCGTCGCTTCGCCACTGGCTACAGCAGCGGCTCGTTCATGACGCATCGACTCGCCTGTATCCGCGGCTCGATGTTGCGCGGAGTGGCCTCGATCGCCGGCGGCCAAGGAGGCAGTGGCTGCACTGGCAACGTCGCAGCGCTGCTGATCCACGACAGTGACGACGGCACCGTCAACATCAGCGCAAGCGTAGGAGCGCGCGACTCGCACCTCGAGCGCAACGGCTGCGATGCATCGGCCGCGACGACGCCGACCGATCACCCGCCCTGCGTCGCATACGCAGGCTGCGACGCTGACAAGCCGGTCGTCTGGTGTCAGACATCGGGAATGAACCACTCGCGCCAAGACGCGCTCGCCGCGCCGGCGTTCTGGGACTTCCTCTCCGCGCTGTTCTGAGCGCCACAGCGTAGAAGTTTGCGAATCAGCGGGGCTTCCGCCAGTGCCGACCGCCGTCGACCTCTCAGGCCTGACGCAGGTGCCACGCCTTCGGGCGCGTGAACGTCTGGATTCCGTAGGTCGAGAGCGTGAGTCCGACGCCCGAGTGACCATGTCCCGACCAGGGCAGCCGCGGACTCACACGATCGCAGCAGTTCCAATACGCGCTGCCGGCGTGCACCTGCGCGAGGATCCGCTGCGCGCGCGCTGCGTCCGGCGTGAACACACCCGCGGTGAGGCCATACGCGGTGTCATTCATCAGTCGTAGCGCCTCGTCGTCACTGCTGACCTTCTGAATGCCGATGATCGGGCCAAAGCTCTCTTCGCGCATCAGCTCCATCGTGTGATTCACCTCGGTGAGCACCGTGGGCTCGAACCAGTTGCCTGGCTGCGCGATGCGCTTGCCGCCGACGCGCAGCGTGGCGCCCTTGGCCACAGCGTCGCTGACCTGCGCGTCGAGCACCGCGAGCTGCGGCGCGCGCGCGATCGCGCCGATGTACGTCGTCTCTCCCTGCGGATCGCCGACGACGAAGCCGCCCACCGTCTCGAGAAAGCGCGCGACGAAGGCGTCGTAGACGCGCTCGTGCACGTAGATGCGCTCGACCGCACAGCAGCTCTGCCCGGTGTTGTACATCGCACCGTCGGCGAGCGACTCGGCGGCGATCTTCGGCTCCGCGTCCTCGCAGACGTAGGTCGGATCTTTGCCGCCGAGCTCCAGCTGCAGCTTGATCATGCGCGGGCCGATCGCCGCGGCGATCTTTGCGCCCGTCGCGTACGAACCGGTGAAGAACACGCCATCGACGTTCTGCTCGAGCAGCGCTGCGCCAACCTCGCCGCCGCCGATCAGCAGCGCGAAGACGTCCTTGGGAACTCCCGCGGCACGCAGCAGGCGCGCGATGTGCTGGCCAGTCAGCGACGCGAGCTCCGAAGGCTTGTAGAGCACCGCGTTGCCGGTCAGAAGCGCCGGGACGAAAACGTTGCCACCAACGAAATATGGGTAATTCCACGCGGAGATGTTCGCCACGACGCCGAGCGGATCGTGGCTAATCTGCTCGGTCATCGTCCCTTCGACGAACACCGTCTCGGTTGCCGTACTCGACTCCACCTTGTCGAGGAAGAAGTCGATGCGCGCGAGAAAGCCATTGAGCTCGTTGCGCGACTGCGTGACCGGCTTGCCCACCTCGGAGCTGAGCGTCGTCGCCAGCGTCTCGAGCTCTGCCGCGACCGACGCGCGGAACCGCTGAATGATCGCCTTGCGCTCGGTGAGCGACAGCGCTGCCCATGGGGGCTGTGCGCTGCGTGCGCGCGTTGCCTTCAGTGCGACGCTCGCCGCGTCATCCGCCGCGATTTCAGTCAAGAGAGCGCCAGTCGCCGGATTGAAGATCTTCAGTGTGCTCATGGTGCCTTTGCGTCGAAAGTCGGCTTACGGACGGGTTCGGATGCGGAGAGCGTGATTGCGCCGCAGGTTACGCAGGCTGCGCAGCGCGCGCCGCCTGCAGGAAATCGTCGAGGATCGGCGTGTCGTCGAGGGTTCCATCGCCGCGGCGATGAAACTCAGGATGCCACTGGACGGCGGCGAGAAACGGAGTGCCCGGCCGGCGCACGGCCTCGATCGTGCCGTCGGCTGGGCAGCGCGCTTCGACCACCAAGCCGGGCGCGAGCTCCTTGATCGCTTGGTGATGCACGCTGTTGATCATCGCGCGCGGCGTGCCCGCGAAGAGCGAAGCCAGGTGCGTGCCCGCGACGAACTCCACCTCGTGGAAGTTGCGGTCGTACACCACCGGATCGCGATGCAACAACGCGTCAGGCTGCTGCGTGGCGATATCTTGATAGAGCGTGCCGCCGAGCGCGACGTTGATCAGCTGCAGGCCACGACACACGCCGAGCACCGGCTTGCCGCGCGCTTGAAACGCCGCGACCAGCGCCTTCTCGTATTCATCGCGGACGCGATCGCCGCTCCACTTCGGCAGCAGCGGCTCTTCACCATAGCTGCCAGGCCACAGATCCGAGCCACCCTCGAGCACCAGTCCATCGAGCCACGCGGCATAGTGATCGAGCGTCACGTCACCCCGGCTAGTGTCACCTGCGGGGCTCGGGATCATCACCGGCATCGCGCCCGACGACATGATCCAGTGCGCCATCGACTGCTCGAGGTATTGCAGTGTCTTGCCGATGAACACGAGTCGGTCGGGGTCGGGGTGAAAGAAACACGCCGAGATCCCGATCTTGAGTCGTGAGTCCGTCTTGCTCACGCGGGCCTCGCTGCGCTCACAGCGCCTTTTGGAACAGCCGCTCGAAGTCCGCGGCGACACACGGGCGCGGGTTCGTCTGGTGGCAGATATCCGCGGTCGCGATCTCGACCAGTCGCCCGAGGTGCTCCTGCTTCACGCCGACCGCAGAGAGGTTCGCCGCGATGCCGATCTGCTGCTTCAGCGCCGCCAGCCACGGGATGAAGGCCGCACCACCACCGCTGACGCCGACGACGTGCGCGAGCTCGTCGAACTTCCCGGGCACCGCCTCGAGGTTCCACGCGAGCACGGTGTCGATCATCAGCGCGTTGGCGAGGCCGTGGTGCAGGTCGACGACGGTGCCGAGCGCGTGTGCACAGGAGTGCACGGCGCCGAGGTCTTTCTGGAACGCAATGGCACCCATCATCGAGCTCATCATCATGTCGCCGCGCGCCTGCAGATTGCCCGGCTCGAGCACGGCCTTGACCAGCGCGCGCGACGCGATGCGCGTTCCCTCGAGCGCGATCCCATCACAGAGCGGGTGATACGCCGGCGAGAGATAGCTCTCGATGTTGTGCGTCAGCGCATCCATGCCAGTCGCGGCGGTCACCGAGGGTGGCAGTCCAAGCGTCAGCTCCGGATCCGCGAAGACGACCTTGGCGAGGATCAGCGGCGAGAAAATGACGCGCTTGATGTGCGTCGCTTCTTCGCTGACGACGCTGCTACGCCCAACCTCGCTGCCGGTGCCGGAGGTCGTCGGCAGCGCGATGAAATAGGGCAACGCCGCCGTGATCGGGCGGACCGCAGGGTGGTCCCAGACATACTCCATCACGTCGCCCGGATGCGTCGCCAGCAGCCCGACGACTTTGGCGACGTCGAGCGCGGCGCCGCCACCGACGCCGACCACGCAGTCCGCCTCGTGCGCCGTGTAGGCTTCCGCGCCGTCCATCACCTGGTCGCCGGTTGGATTGCCCCAGACACCGTCGTAGACGGCGACGGTGAGCCCAGCGGCGGTCAGCTCCGCCTGCAGCTCCGCCATCAATGGCAGCGCGGCGAGACCCTTGTCAGTGACGATCAGCGGCCGGCTGAGGCCCTGATCGCGCAGGTGTGGGCCCGCGAGGTGACGTGCGCCTGGGCCGAAGTGGATCGTCGTCGGAAAGGAGAACCGGGTGATGCTCATCGTGGGTCTCGGTGGCCTATCATCGGCAACTCGGTACGCAAGCGGAACGCGCTTCAGATGATCTCGAAGTAACGCTTCAGCTCCCAGTCGGTCACGCCATCGAGCCACTGGCGCCACTCCCACTCGCGCGTCGCGGCGAAGTGATCGACGAAGTCGTCACCGAGCCAGTCCCGCGCGACGGCCGACTGCTTGAACACGCGGGTCGTCTCGATCAACGAGCGCGGCGCCCGCGGCGTGTTCTCCGAGCCCTGGTTGGTGCCGGTGATCGGCGGGGTGGTGAGCTTCATCCCTTTCTCGACGCCGCGCAGCCCCGCCGCGATGACGGCTGCCATCGCGAGATAGGGATTCACGTCGGCGCCCGGACAGCGCGTCTCCAGTCGCGTCGCCTTCGGGCTTCCGGCGATGACGCGGAAGCTCGCAGTGCGATTGTCCATTCCCCACGTCGGCTTCACCGGCGCCCAGAAGCCGTCGACGAGCCGCTTGTAGCTGTTGATGGTCGGCCAGAACATCGGTGCGAACTCCATCATGAACGCGACCTGCCCCGCGACGTAGCTCTCGAACAGCTTGCTCATCTTGCGCGGTGATTTCGGGTCGAAGAACAGGTTGGTCTTGCCGTCGGGGCCCTCTTTCAGGCTCTGATGGATGTGCCCACTACAGCCCGGATATTGCTGGCTCCACTTCGCCATGAAGCTCGGCATGATGCCGAAGCGATGGCCGATCTCCTTGGCGCCGGTCTTGAACAACACCGCACGATCGGCCTGCTCGAGCGCCTCGCTGAAGGCGATCGCCACCTCGTAGGTGCCGGGGCCCGTCTCGGTGTGCAGTCCCTCGATCGGCACCCGGAATGCGGCCATGTCGTCCATCAGCGCATTGGCATACTCACGATTGGCATTCAGCCGCAGCACCGAATATCCGAACATACCGGGAGTCAGGTTGGTCGGCCCGACACCCTTCTTCGCGGCCCAGCTCTCCGGCGTCTCGCGGAAGTTGAACCACTCGAACTCCATCCCGGTCATCGGCTGAAAGCCCATCTTCGCGGCGCGCGCGAGCACGCGCTTCAGCGTCTGGCGCGGGCACACCGCGAACGGCGTCCCATCGGCGTTGATGAATTCGCCGAGGAAAAACGGCACACCGGAGTCCCACGGGACGTTGCGGCCGGTGTCGAGATCGAGTCGCGCGAGCGCGTCGGGAAAGCCGTGCTGCCAGCCGGTGAGCGTCGTGTTGTCGTAGGTGACGTCGTGCGCGTCCCAGCCGAACACGACGTCGCAGAAGCCGAAGCCGCCGGCGGGGTGCGGCTCGGCGGCGCCGAGGAACTTGTCGCGGTGCAGATATTTGCCGCGCAGCACGCCGTCGATGTCGCTGCAGGCGACTTTGACCTTTTCGTGCGCGCCGCTGCGCACCGCGGCGAGCGCGGCGTGCTCCTGCGGCGCGTTCGGGGAGGCCGCGAGGTCCGTCTTCTTCTTGCCGGCCATGTCGGTAGTCCCTCTCGGTCCGTCGATCGCACGAGCGCGACGAGGGACCTTGAGTCTGACGGTGCCCCGCCACGCGCGTCAACGAGGAGCAGCGCTCCGCCAGGTGCGTGAGCTCGCCGTTGGTCGCGGGCGCCGACAGACGGTTCTTTCGCCGCTGCGCGGTCGGCGCTATCGTCGTCCACATGATCGAATGGAGCGAGACCCACCTGCAGATCCGCGAGATGTTTCAGCGCTTCGTCGAAGCGGAGGTCGCGCCGAAGATCGACGCGATCGAGCTTGGCGATACGCCGCCCTACGACGTGCTGCGCAAGATGATGACGACGTTTGGCGCAGGCGAGATGGCGAAGAGCAAGTTCTTCTACGATCTCGAGAAGGAGAAGAAGCGCGCGGCGACCGGCGAGCCACCGCCCGAGAAGAAGAAGCGCGAAGGCTTCTCGCAAGAGGCGGCCGACGCAGCCGCGATGCGCGCGATCCCGACGATCGAGATGTCGAAGTACTCACCCGGCATGATCACCGCGCTCGGCGTGAGCATCGGGCTCGCGGCCGGTGCGATTCAGCGCAAGGGCACCATCGCGCAGAAGGAGAAGTTCGTCCCAGAGCTGCTCACGCTCGAGAAGATCGGCGCGTGGGCGATCACTGAGCCAGGCTCGGGCTCCGATGCGTTCGGCGCCATGAAGGCGGTCGCGCGGCGCGAAGGCGACGGCTACGTGCTCAGTGGGCAAAAGACGTTCATCACCAATGGGCCGTACGCCGATACGATCGTGTTCATCTGTCGGCTCGACGACGGCGTGACGCCAGCCGCAGAGCGCAAGGTCGTCTCGTTCATCCTCGACAAGGGCACGCCCGGTCTCGTGCAGAGTAAGCCCCTGCGCAAGATGGGACTGCACGGCTCGCCGACTGGTGAGCTGTTTCTCGAGGACGTACGCGTCGGTCGCGATCGCCTGATCGGCGAGACCGAAGAGACCAGCGCGCGCTCCGACGCGAAAGAGACGTTCGGCAACGAGCGCACCGGCGTCGTCGCGATGGCGCTCGGCATCGTCGAGCGTTGTCTCGCGCTGTCGACCGAATATGCGCGGACGCGCGTGCAGTTCGGCAAGCCGATCGGCGACTTTCAGCTGATCCAGCTGAAGCTCGCCAAGATGGAGGTCGCGCGGATGAACATGCAGAGCATGTTGTTCCGCCAGATCGAGCTCGCCGGCTGGAACAAGAACCTGTCACTCGCCGAGGCGAGCGCCTGCAAGCTCTACTGCGCGCAGGCCGCGATGGATGTCTGCCTCGAGGCGGTGCAGCTCTTTGGCGGCAACGGCTACATGGCCGAATACCGCGTCGAGCAGCTGTGTCGCGACGCCAAAGTGCTGCAGATCTACGGCGGCACGGACGAGATTCAGGTGTCACAGATCGCGCGCGCGCTGCTGTGGCCGCAGGGGCGCGCGTAGCGCATGGCCGAACAGTGGAAGGTCTGCAGCGTGTGTCGGAAGCCGATCGCCTTTGGGCAGGTCTACTTCGCGTGCAGCGTCTCGACCTGCAATCGCAAGCGCACCGCGCTCTACTTCTGCAGCATCGCCTGCTGGGACGCGCACCTCCCCGAAGCGCGCCACCGCGACGCGTGGGCCGAAGAAAAGCGCGCACCAAAAGCGTGATCAGCCCAATGAGATCCCGTGCTCCTTCATCCGCCGCCACAGCGTGACGCGGCTCATGCCGAGCGCCCGCGCGGCGCGCTCCCGATTGCCGCCGCTGCGCTCGAGCGCGCGACGGATGCGCGCGGTCTCCGGTGAATCGAGCGCGACCAGCGGCGGCGGCACGTTGATGACCACGCGGGCCGTGTCGCCGGCGGCTGCGGGGTCGAGGATCTCCGGCGGCAAGTCGAAGTCGACGAGCAGCGGTCCGTCGCCGATCACGTACGCATACTCGAGCACGTTGCGCAGCTCGCGCACGTTGCCGGGCCAGTCGTAGCGCTCGAGCGCGGCGCGCGCGCTCGGCGCGATGCGCAGAACCTCGCGACGGCCGCGCGCGTTCAGCTCGTCGATGAACTTCTCGGCGAGCAACATCACGTCCCCGGTCCGCTCGCGTAGCGCCGGCAGGTAGAGCGGCACCACGCGCAGGCGGTACATCAGGTCGGCGCGAAAGCGACCGTCTTGCACCGCTTGGCGCAGTCCCATGTGGGTCGCCGCGACGATGCGCACGTCGACCGGGACGGCCTCGCGTCCGCCGACCGGGATCACCGACTTGGTCTCGAGCACGCGCAGCAGCTTGGCTTGGAGATCGAGCGGCATCTCGGCGACCTCGTCGAGAAAGAGCGTGCCGCCGGACGCTGCCTTGAAGATGCCCGGCGCATCGCGCACCGCGCCAGTGAACGAGCCGCGCACGTGCCCAAACAGCTCGCTCTCGAGCAAGTTCGGCGGCAGCGCCGCGCAGTTGATCGCGCGGAAGGGCCCGCGCTTTCGCGGCGAGAGCGCATGCGCTGCCGCCGCGATCAGCTCCTTCCCGGTGCCGGTCTCGCCGCGAATCAGGATGCTCGCCTCGCCCTGCGCGGCCTTGCTCAGCACGACGAACGTGCGCTTGAGCAGCGGGCTCCTGGTCCACATGCCGTGAAACAGCACCGGCGCGTCGTCGCTCGCGGAGGGCGACTCCTCGTCGAGCAAGAGCACCCAGCCCTCGCGTCCACGCGCCCGCCCGAGCGGCGTGGCGCGCACCTTGAGTCGTCGCTCGCCGTTGGGTCCGGGTCGCGTGACGAGCCCGGTGACCGCGCGTCCCTCAGCAAGCGCGACGGCGATCGGACGATCGATCGCGCCGCCGCACAGCACCTTGGGCGCTGACGCGCCGTCGGCGATCGGCTCGCCGAGCAGCGCAGTCGCCGTCACCGTGGCGCCGCGCACGGCGAGCCTATCGTCGAGCACCAGCGCTGCACCGACGAGCTCGTCGAGCGCCTGCAGCGCGAGTGCCAGGCGCTCCTGCGCGGGCGTACGCTCGGCAGCTGGCTTGGTCGGCTTCTTCATGCGTGCAGTGTAGCGCGCTGAAACAGCGTTTCAGCGTTGTTTCAGCGCCCGCGCAACGTTCCGCTTCGGACCGAGCTTCTTCAGGCCCCTTGCGAGGATCGTCGACGTTGCGTTTGAGTCCCTGCACCGCCGCGCGCTGGCCCTATAGTTCGCCGTGGCCAACGTGCTCCCACCGATGCCCGAGCGAGAGACCCTGCGACTGCATCAGGCGAACGAGCGCACGCTGCTCGCGTGGATCCGCACGGCGCTGTCGATGATGGGCTTCGGCTTCGTCGTCGCGCGCTTCGGCCTGTTTTTGCGCGAGCTCGCGTCCGTGCACGGCACCACCGTCACGCCGCCAGGTGTGCCGTGGTCGCTGTGGACGGGGCTCTCGCTCGCGTTCCTCGGCGTGCTCACGGTGGTCGGCGGGCTGCTGCGCTTCCGCGCGGTGACGCGCTCGATCGAGCGCTACGAGGTCGGCGCGCCGGGCGGGGCACCTTGGATCTACCTCGTCGGCGTGCTGGTCATCGCCGTCGGCGTCGCTATCGCGGCGCTGCTGCTCGCGACGCGCTGAGGCGCAGCGGCCACAGCTCCTGACGCAGCGGATCGGTCGGGAACGTCTCGATTCCGTCGAAGCCGAGCTTCGCCGGCACGGCATCCTCGGGCGGCAGATAGGCCGTGCCGAACAGCCAGTCCCAGACCGCGAGGTTGATTGCGAAGTTGACGTTCTGCGGTCCGGCGCTTGGGTGCGCGTGATGCCAGACGTGCATCTCGGGACCGTTGAGCAGATAGCGCAGCGGTCCCATCCGCACGCGCAAGTTCGCGTGGTTGAAGTGGCCGATGGCCGTCGAGACGATCGCGATGACGAACAGCGCGCGCGCGTCGAAGCCGAGCAGCGCGAGCGGCACGTATTGCAGCGACTTGTAGACGAGGATCTCGCCGAAGTGAAAGCGCATGCTGCCCCAGAAGTCCATCGCTCGAATCGAGTGGTGGACCTTGTGCAGCTCCCACAGCGCCGGCACGCGATGCAGCAGGTTGTGAATGCACCACTGCGTGAAGTCGATGGCGACGAAGGCCACGATCAGCTGCAGCGCCCAGGGCCAGTCGGCGGCGATGCGCAGCTGCAGGCTCACACCGCGCAGCGCGAGCGCGCCGTCGAGCGCGCGAGAGAGAGGCTCAGTCAGCAGCGCGAGCAGCACACCGAGCCAGTGACCGTTGAACACCAGATAGAGGAGATCGGTCGCGAGACCGGCGCGCAGCAGCCCCTGGCGCGTGTCGCGCGGCCAAAGCCGCTCGAGCAGCACGAACACCAGCGAGAGCGCGCCGAGCCACGCCCAATACGTCATCCACCCCATCGCGACATCCCGCCGAGATCGCGCACGTCGTAGCCAGCGGCGCGAAGCGTCGCGGCGGCGCGAGCGGAGCGCGTGCCAGACGCGCAATAGACGACGACTGGGCAGTCGCGCGCGATCTCTTGCAGCCGCTGCTCGAGCTCTTGGACCGGGATCAACACCGCGCCATCGAGGTGCCCGTCTTGCCACTCCGCTGGCGTGCGCACGTCGACGAGAGTCGCTCCCGCCGCGACGAGCGCGTGCGCCTCGGGGCCATCGATCACGGCGGCCGCAGGAGCACCGCCGCTGCACGCGGACGCGGTGACGGCGAGCACGAAGAGGGCTGAGCCGACGGCGCGCCGTCGCGAGGTGACGACGCTCACTTCTTCAGCCCGAACATCTCGCGCAGCGCCTGGCCGACTGGCCTGCTCTGCGCGCCACCGGCGCACTGGCAGCGCTGCGCCTTCGGCACACCGGCGAGCACTTGTTCGACGTGCGCGCCGCAGCCGCGCCAGCCGGTCTTCTCACACTTTGCGCACTTGATTGCCTGACACATCGGCTGCCTCCTCGGTCTTTGTTGAGAGCGCTCAGGTGAGCGCGGTCGAGAGCCTCGCGGCTCAGAAGAGCTGGCGCGTCGTCGTATAGACGGTGAACACGGCCATCGCGACGATGAACAACGCGAAGCCTCGCCGAAGTCGATCGGGCGCGAGCCTACCGACGAGCGATCCGCCAATCACGCTGCCGATGACCGCCGCGCCGGTCACCATCGAGGCGAGCCGCCAGTCGATGGGGGTCGACTCGAGATAGCCCGCGAAGCCGGCGAACGACTTCATCGCGATCACCACCAGCGACGTGCCGACCGCGACGTCCATCGACAGGCCGCCGAGCAGCACCAGCGCGGGCACGACCAGGAAGCCGCCGCCTGCGCCGACCAGCCCGGTCACCACGCCGACGACGAGACCCTCGAGGAGCACCTTGCCAGTCGGAAGCGCGTCGCGCGCGCCCGCGCCGTCCGCGCTGACGCGCTCGGTTGCGCCGCTCACGACGCCGCCGATCTCGGACGCGCCGCTCCCCCCGGCGCCGAGCGCAGCGCTCGGTAGCGTCGCGCTCTTGCGGCCGCGCAGCATCGCCACTGCGGTGATCAGCATCATCGCGCCGAACATCATCATCAGCACCGTCGGTGGAATGAACCTCGCGACGCGGCCGGCTCCGTACGCGCCCAGCATGCCGGCGAGCCCGAAGGTCAGGCCCGTGCGCCAACGAACGCGACCGGCGAGCGCGTGCGGAACGAGCGCCGCGAGGCTCGTCGTACCGACGACGAGCAGCGAGGTCGCGATCGCCTGATGCGCCGGAAGCCGCAGCACGTAGACGAGGATCGGCACGGTGAGGATCGACCCACCACCGCCGAGCAGGCCGAGCGCGACACCCACCAGCACCGACAGCGCGATTCCGAGGACGAGCACGAGTACCTCCGGAGACGACTCACCAGTTCGACCAAGCACCTCGCCGCTGGATCCGACTGAGCATCGTTCGTGCCACCGTCGCGACGGGCGCGAACTGCTCGAAAGCCGCCGCCCTCGAAACGTTGCGAAACGTTTCTGAAACACGTTTCAGCGGACATGAAACGTCGCGAAACGTTGCCGAGCGGCCGCGCGCACTCAGCGAAGGGTCGCTGCGGTCGGCGCTTGCGCGCGCGTCGGCTCACCATCGGCGCGCAGCCCGGCCGGCACGCCGCACAGCAGGTTCGCCGGGAGCGCGCGGTCGATCTGCTTTGGGTAGGCGAGGTCGAGCGTACTCATGATGTCGACGAACTCGTCGATCGATCGCGTGCCGCCGAGGCGCGGATTGAGCCGCTTTTCTTCGGCGATGGTCGACACGCTGCGACCCTTGTAGTCGTGGCCTGGGTAGACGAGGGTGTCGTCGGGCAGCGAGAACAGCTGCCCGTGGACCGAGCCGTAGAGCGTGCGCGCATCGCCCTGCTGAAAGTCGGTGCGGCCGCTGCCGCGAATGAGCAGCGCATCTCCAGTGAACGCATAGGTCAGCGCGCCGTCGCGCACGACGTACGTCACGCAGCCGTTGGTGTGCCCCGGAGTCTCCCGGACCTCGAGCGCGTATCGACCGAAGGCGAGCCGATCGCCTTGCTTCACCAGGACATCCGGGCAGCCTGCGCCGCCGCGCTCGCTCAGCGCTGTCTTGGTGCCGGTCTTCTCG
>Ga0209181_10002764_pt1 | contig 28246 bp, 28 predicted proteins | sample MAT05_FD_187208 | JGI IMG/M metagenome (GOLD analysis project Ga0209181, IMG submission 187208) | Freshwater microbial communities from Lake Fryxell liftoff mats and glacier meltwater in Antarctica - MAT-05 (SPAdes) (version 2) | ecosystem: Environmental > Aquatic > Freshwater > Ice > Liftoff...
AGAGTGTCTTCAATGATCTTATTTTTCCATTGCTTTATCTGTCGGTGTCTCCACCTACCGAAACGTTTAGGATTCACGCATTAAAAGAAAAGAAAATCTTCAAACCTACAAGAGTATTGAGGGTCAAGCGCGCAATGAGTGCAAGAGTGTCTTCAATGATCTTATTTTTATAGTGGTCTGAAATTTTCCTTTAATTGTTGCCGAACCACCTCACAGAAAATTAGCCCTTTATATATATATATATTATGTCCAAGATTGAAAACTATGACTACTAATTCCTCTATTCACAGCTGCCAAAACTTTAGCTGTTAAAAAACAAAAAGTATGTCTTTTGAACTAAAGTATTAGTATTTGCATGAACATAAACTTTTTAAGAATCTTAGTTTTTCGGAAATAGACGCTTTGTGTATACTAAACAGGTTCAAAAAATTTTAGAAGAATGAAATTCTAAATTTGCCTTTTTCCGAAAATGAAAGAATTTACTTTTTAAACCAAGGAGCTATAAAATTAATAAGAATAAACGATGAAGGAAAAGAAATCCTCTTGGAAATCGTCCAAAAAGGGGATTTGTTTGGTGAATTAAATTTAGAAAAGCCGGAAGAAAATAAAGAGTTTTTTAAAGTGGTTTCTGCTGAAGCGATTATTTGTATTTTTTTTAGAGAAAAATTAGAAGAAATAATTTTTAAGAAGCCCGGCTTCGCGCTTAACTAAATTAAGTTTATGGGTTTCAATTTCAAAAAATTTCAAAACAGTTATAAAAACATATTGTTCAAGGATGCCAAAACACGTCTTCTGCAATTATTAAGTACCTTAATTGAAAAAGAGGGGACGAAGGAGCAATTGTTTGTAAAACCCAATTATCTGAACCAAAAAGACATTGCACAACTAATTTGTACGATTCGGCAAACCGTAATTTCTTTATTCAAAGAACTTGAAGCAGAAGGGATTTTAAATTACTCGCAAAAGGAAATTTCTATTTCAGATATTCCCGAATTGAATAAACTTGTTCAAAATGTAAAATAGCTTACATTTTAAAATTAAAGAGTCTATTATTTTTGTCCCATAATTTAATTGAATTTTAAATGAGACATTACATTTTAGTATTATTATTGGGCTTTTCATCCGCCATTTTTGCACAAAGCATTGCCATTAGAATCAAAGATTTTAATTTAGAAAAAGGCTTGGCTATACAAGGTTATGACCCTGTTGCCTATTTTGCATCAAACAAAGCGATTTTAGGCATTTCAAAATTTAACACTACTTGTCAGGGTGTCACTTACTATTTTTATTCGCAAGCAAATAAAAATAAATTCATAAAAAATCCAGTTCAATACAAACCTCAATATGGAGGGTGGTGCGCTTTTGCTATGGGTGATAGCGGAAATAAAGTAGAAATAGATCCGAAGTCTTTCAAAATTATTGATGGGAAACTTTATCTTTTTTATAACGCTTATTTCAACAATACTTTAAAAAGCTGGAATAAAGATGAAAAGAATCTAAAAACAAAAGCAGATAAAAATTGGACAAACATTATTAAAAATTAAATGAAAACAAAAATCATTATTTCGAGGATTTTAAGAATTACAATTGCAGGTATTCTTCTTCAAACATTATACTTCAAATTTACCGCTCATCCAGACTCTGTTTATATTTTTTCTCAACTAGGAGTTGAACCTTATGGCAGAATAGGTTTAGGAATTGCCGAAGTAATATCTTCAATTCTTATCCTTCTTTCTAGGACTAAATTATTAGGAACAGTTTTAGCCTTTTTTATAATTTGTGGAGCCTTAATGGCTCACTTTTTAGTAATTGGAATTGAAATCAAAGGCGATGGCGGTGGTTTGCTCACCTTGGCTTTTATTGTTTTAGTGGCTTGTATTGGTTTGTTTTTCTTGCATAAAAATGAGTTTCAAAAGGCTATAAGTAAACTTTTAATAAAATGAAAGAATATGGTTTCGTGGCAAATTACCAAAAAGTTAGGTTAAGGTAATTGCAGGGGTGCAGTCCCTTTTAGCTATTATTTCTTCTTAATTTTTAATATTACTTAGCGTATCCATCATTTTCTTAAGATTATTTTTAAGCGAATAAATCCTTTTTTTTGAAATGATGTTTGGTTGTGAGCTCAAGCTAATTTGAATAGAATAATATGATAATTCCTCAAAACTCAATAATTTTTGGCATCGACGGCGGCTGCGGTATAAATGAAAAATTTTCAAGTAGGCCATATTTCACTTTTAACCTAAAGGATATGTATTAAGTATTGTCAAAGCTTAATCATTATTAGAGAGCTTACTAATAAACCACCCATTTATTGATGGCAGCCAAAGGATTGATTAGGTTTTTTGTAGGTTAATTCTATTAGAAAATAATTTTGATTTAATTACGAGTTAGGAAGATAAATACGAATTCTTTTTCTCATTTTCAACTGCTGAAAAAAATTTGACAGTATTAAAAAATGGTTGATAGTGGATGTTCAAACAAAAAAATAAGATAAAGGTAACATCAGGCAATAGCAATGTCGGTTTTTAGCTATGAAAAAGCTTTGAGGTTTCTCTAACTTTACTGCAAGAAGAAATTGAATTGCTCTGTAAGCCATACTTCCTTTGCCTTCGCTGTTAAAAAGGTAATAAGAATAAGCAAGTTTTGCATTAAAATATCGTCAAATTTCCTTTTAGCCTTTTTACTTTAGCCCTCTTAAATAGGTTTAAATAACTTTCTATCATTTATCAAATTTCTTATTTCAGTTCTGCAAGCATTTCACAGGTCAAAAACCTAAATTTGCACCCTTAAAATTTTAGCATGATTAACGTAACTCTTCCTGACGGCTTGGTTCGGCAATACCCAAAAGGTATCACTGCCATGGACATTGCTAAAGGAATTAGCGAAGGATTGGCTCGTAATGTTTTAGCGGCCAAGGTAAACGACGAAGTTTGGGATAGTTTTCGTCCTATCCATTCTGATTGTTCATTAAAACTTCTAACTTGGGATGATAAAGAAGGTAAGTCAACGTTTTGGCACAGCTCGGCCCATTTAATGGCTGAAGCACTCGAAGCTATTTATCCGGGTGTTAAGTTAGGCATAGGCCCACCAATTGAAACCGGTTTTTACTACGACGTAGATTTTGGAGAGCGTCCTTTTACCGCTGATCAATTGCCGGCTTTAGAAGCTAAGATGCAAGAATTGGCCAACGCCGACAATGCATTTACACGTCAAGATGTTTCTAAAGACGACGCGATAGCATATTTTACAAAAAAAAGCGACCCTTATAAATTAGAATTAATAGATGGCTTGACAGACGGACAGATTACCTTTTACCATCAGGGTAATTTTACCGATTTATGCCGTGGCCCACATATTCCGTCCACTGGAAAAATCAAGGCCGTTAAACTCTTAAACATTGCCGGTGCCTATTGGCGTGGTGATGAAAAGAATAAACAACTTACCCGGCTTTATGGGGTTACCTTTCCAAAAGCTAAGGAACTTACCGAGTATCTCTTTGTTTTAGAAGAGGCCAAAAAGCGCGATCACCGAAAGCTAGGAAAAGAACTCGAATTGTTTATGTTTTCTGAAAAAGTAGGTCAAGGTTTGCCAATTTGGTTGCCCCGTGGTACCATGATTCGTGAACGTTTAGAGCGCTTTATGCGACAAGAACAACTCGAAAGAGGCTATGTTCAAGTGGTGACTCCGCATATTGGTAAAAAAGATTTATACGTAACCTCCGGACATTATGAAAAATACGGCAAGGATTCTTTCAAGCCGATTTTAACGCCGGAAGAAGGAGAGGAGTTTTTTCTGAAACCGATGAATTGCCCGCATCATTGTGAAATTTTTGGTCACAAACCACGATCTTACAAAGAATTACCGGTGCGAATTGCCGAATTTGGAACGGTATACCGTTACGAACAATCCGGCGAATTAAATGGTTTAACTCGCGTTCGTGGCTTTACTCAGGATGATGCCCATATATTTTGTACGGCAGATCAAATAAAAGACGAATTTAAAGCAGTAATAGATTTGGTAAAACATGTCCTTACCAAATTGAATTTCGAAAATTATACAGCACAAATTTCCTTGCGCGATCAAGTAAATCGTGAGAAATACATAGGAAGCGAAGAAAATTGGGAAAAAGCGGAGCGCGCCATTATTGAAGCAACAGAGGAAAAGGGTCTCAATACTGTTACAGCTTACGGTGAAGCGGCATTTTACGGTCCGAAACTTGATTTTATGGTGAAAGATGCTTTAGGAAGGTCTTGGCAGCTAGGGACCATTCAGGTTGATTATAACTTGCCCGAGCGATTTCAATTAGAGTATATAACTTCAGAAAACACCAAGGCTCGCCCGGTGATGATTCATAGGGCTCCTTTTGGCTCACTAGAACGATTTATCGGGGTATTAATTGAACATTGTAGCGGTAACTTCCCACTTTGGTTAACGCCCGATCAGGTTGCAATTTTGCCAATTAGTGAAAAGTTTGAGGAATTTGCAAAAACACTTTTAATTTACTTGGAAAAAAACGATATTCGCGGCCTTGTTGACGATAGGAACGAAAAAGTAGGCAGAAAGATTCGGGATTCAGAAATGAAGAAAATCCCATTTATGCTTATTGTTGGTGAAAAGGAACAAGAAAATAACGAGGTCTCAGTGAGAGTGCATGGAGAAGGCGATGTTGGATCAATGAAACTTGATGAATTTGTTACTTATTTTAAGCAAAAACTAAATTAATAATACCATAGAAAACCCGATCAAAAATACTGCACCGGAGTCTCAAATTGAGACCGTACCGGTAGTGCCTGTAACACCAGTTGCTCCTGTAACCCCAGTTGCTCCTGCTGTCAATGCGCCTTATGTTCGTAATCAAGGATTTAGAAGACCTCCGGTTAAGGTAGAACTTCATAAAATCAATGAGAAAATATCGGCGGATCCAATCCGATTGGTTGGTGAAAACGTTGAGCCTGGCATTGTGAGCTTACGTGAAGCTATTGAATTATCCGAAGAATTTGGGCTTGATTTGGTGGAGATTTCACCAAAAGCTGATCCACCGGTCTGCAGAATTATTGATTATAATAAATTTTTATACGAGCAAAAGAAAAAGGCCAAAGAAATTAAAGCCAACTCGGTAAAAGTTGAGATAAAGGAAATACGATTCGGACCTAATACCGACGAGCATGATATTGAATTTAAAACCAAACATGCTGAAAAGTTTTTAGGGGAAGGACATAAAGTTAGAGCATACGTGTTTTTTAGAGGAAGAACCATCGTTTATAAAGAAAGGGGTTCAAAATTATTGAATGAGTTTGCCGAAAGCCTCAGCGAAATCGCTAAGGTAGAAATGGAACCAAAAATGGAAGGTAAGAAGATGTTTATTATGCTTACCCCGAAAAATAAAAAATAATAAGTTAGAAATAAGAACCAATACATCATGCCAAAATTAAAAACCAATTCAAGTGCAAAAAAGAGATTTAAAATAACCGCAACCGGTAAAGTTAAATATAAGCACGCTTTTAAAAATCATATTTTAACCAAAAAGGATACCAAACGTAAAAGAGCTTTGAGTGCGCCTGCTTATGTAGATGCTACCAATATGCCAAACGTAAAGTATATGTTAAAATTCTAATACTTCGACTAACCGCATGGCGCCTAAGATTGCTGCAACATTGCAACGCCTTGCATTAATCAAATAAATAAAATGCCAAGATCAGTAAATCATGTTGCCTCTAGGGCACGCAGAAAAAGAATTCTCGAATTTGCCAAAGGCTATTGGGGACGTAGAAAAAATGTATGGACGGTTGCAAAAAATGCCGTTGAAAAAGGTTGGACTTATGCATACCGCGACCGCAAAACTAAGAAACGCAATTTCCGAGGTTTGTGGATTCAACGTATCAATGCAGCTACAAGAATGTACGATTTGTCGTATTCTAAATTTATGAGCATGTATCACAACTCAGGTTTGGAACTTAACAGAAAAGTATTAGCCGATTTAGCCATGAACCATCCCGATGCGTTTAAAACCGTGGTGGATTATGTAAAAACTAACGGAGCTAAACCAACTGTTGCAGCTAAGCCGCTTGCAAAAGTTGCCAAGAAAGTTGAAGTTGCTGCAGCAGTTGAAGAATTGCCGGTAATCGAAGAAACTATTAGCGAAGCTAAAGACGATTTGCCACCTGAAGAAATTTCAGAAGCGGTTCAAACACCTTCTGCTGAATAATAATACAACCACACAAATTATTTTAATACCAAAAGGTCTTGAGTAATCAAGGCCTTTTTTTGTGGGTGTATGGTTAAAGGGAGGCTGGAAAGCCATTTGTATGGCCTATGAAGGATACTGTTTATCGAATTATTATTTCATAGCAGTGGTTGCGGAAAACCTGACACTGCCTTTAAAAGGGTCTTTTTAAGACCTTTCCCTGGAGTTATTTTAGGATTTACCGACACAATGATGTGTCAAAATGGTCTTTTAAAAGTACCCTTTCGATTTTAAGGTGGTGACTCAAATTATTGTTGGCAATGGTACTTTGTAAATTCTGGTAATATTATGTTTCCTTATTTTAAAGCGAGCTCAAAATTTGAAGATACACTTGCATACCTAACAACGGCCTCCTTTGAAAAATTTGCAATCGTTTTATCAGATGTTTGCACGACCCTAAAGGATGTCGCTTACCTAACAATTCGATTACGCACCCCGATAGAAATAAAAACTATTTTAGAAGATACTTCACCTTGCAGTGGCAATAAAATTGTGTACATAGTTAAAGCAGCCGCTGGCAATTCAAGTATGTACCAATGGCAATGGAAGGATTTGACAACTAATACAATTCTTTCTAAAACAGATTCATTGGGTTTAATAACCAAGCAAACATTTAAGATAGAATTAACGGTTGACGATGGTTGCGTGAATTTGGGCGATGCCCAACAATTTACCGTCTTCTTTAACCCACCTTCAGAAGCAAGCATCTTAACCGATAATGGCCAATTTAACGATACAAGCCTTTGTTTTAATCAAAGCCTTAAACTTTTTTTATCAGGTAAAGGCGGAACTGGAACGGGGTATAATTTCAATTGGTATTTAGATAAAACCTTGGTTTCTAGTTCCGACACGTTCTATCTAAATTCTAATCTCTTAAGTCCTAAATCTTTTACTCAAAGACAATTGCACCAAAGATGCCGATTCGCTTATCAAAAATATTAAAGTGATTCCATCACCCAAAGCAGATTTTTTAGTGGGAAACGCCTGTAATTTTAAACCCATACAATTTACATTCACAGAAACCAAACCAAATTCACCGATAATAACAAAATTCGATTGGGACTTAATAGAAGCGAGCTCAAGCATTGAGAATCCAACTCAGCAGTTAGAAAATATGGAAAGAAAAACATTAAACTCAGTCTAAGCTCAGACAATGGATGTAAGGATGTTCTGAATAAAGAAGTCATCATAAAGGCCGAAACTTTGGCCGATTTTGAAGTGGAAGATGTATGTGAGGACAAACCGGCATTGTTTATCAATAGAACAAAAATAACCTCAGGCAAAGCCAATTGCCTGTGGTATTTTGGAGATGGTAGAACTTCCATGGCAGACAGCCCTCTGCACTCATACCAAATTAATGGAATCACAAAAGCCTTTAATGCTACGATGGTAGCCCGAGTACCCAATGGCTGTTCCTACAGTTTAAGCAAAGCTATTACTATCAATGCCTTTCCGAAACAGGGATTTACATATATCACAAGTGGTCAAACCGTAAACTTTACCGCCACAGAAACCAATGGCCAAAACTACCAATGGATATTTGGAGACGGAGGAACAGCCAACAACATTCAAGCTAAACAGGAATACACCTACTCTAAATTCCAGTCGCGCAATTACATAGCCTGTTTAAAAGTCATCAACTTGGCGGGATACACTTCGGATAGTTGTATGGAAATACAAATTACTGGAAGTTTGCAACCCTTCATCAAAAAAAGTGGGATTAGGGTTTTTCCAAACCCCAACGATGGAAAATTTAATGTAGAAATTTCAAAATCAAATGGAACAATAACCGTTGAGGTTTATAACCAAATTATTTTCACCTCAAATTTGTATCAATTTTCGAACTCATTGGATCTAAACCAGGCCAAAGGTATTTATCTGGTAAAAGTCATAAACGGAACAGATATCTACAAGCAAAGAATCATTGTTCGTAAGTGATTTTAAAGGTGATTCTAACAAGGAACTGCTGAAAAATATCCAAAAAGCTTATTGATTCTTTTTTTTGACATGGATATTTTATAATTTTCTGCAAGCCTTTTATAGTAAAACCTCCAAAAGTCTTTCATCTAAAATTTTAAAAAGGATTTTTAACCCAAATTAATCAATAGAAGCTTCAAAGAATTGAACTACTATATTTACACCTTTCATGTATTCAAATAGTTTTTTTTGCAAAAACTATTTGAATACTATGTCGATATTTTAAAAGTTGGGTTTAATCCCGATTTAGAAATGCCTGACAAGATTTTATATTTGTATCAATTCTTGAGCATTCGAGCAGACCTATAAAAATGAACATAAATTGCTGGTCAAATTGGTATTAATTCTTTAAAGAATTGATTTACAAATCGAAGATTCGACAATGCCCCTAAAAAACAAACATAAATTAATTATCAAATATTAATCGAATCTGCAATTTCTACTGCAAATTTTGGGTTAAAATCGTTTTAAAGTTTCATGAATGAAGATCAATATTTGCCTAAGATAAAAGCAGTTCTATCTTAAAAATATATTGATATTAGAAATACATCTTTTTGAAAAAAGCCAAATAATCATCTTCTTTCATTTCGCGCATCAGGGTTTTAAAATTATCGGAGGTAATGATGAAGTAATTGAAATCGGGTGATAAATCTGGGATAAATTCTTTAAAGTTTAAGGCAAATGACTTGTAAAATTCTAAGGCCTCGGCCTTATTGGCAAATAATTCTATGCCAAGCATATCTTTATTGCCTAGTAAAAACGATTTAGTTTTTAAACTTGACGAAGGGAAAAATTTCGTATTAAAATTAGATAATGCGGTTTTAATCCTATCGGTTTGCCCTTCGTCAACTATTATTCCAAAATAATGCGATTGGGTTCCATCATACTTATAAATTGAATTTGGGTTAACCTTTGCTTTGGTGCGATTATCAAGAACCTCCAATGTATAGTTAGCTTGAGTCGCAATTTCGGTACCGGGGTAATTTTCGGTTATTCGTTTTAAAAGTTCAATATATTTATCTAAACTTTCTGTTTTGGCGATAGCTAAAGCATATAAATAATCAAATTTAGCCTGTATGGCGTTGCCGGCATATTTCTTGTCAACATCGCCTTTAATTTGCTTAACTAAGTTGTAATCTTCAGCAATAAAAGCATTGTACATTTTAGTATATGCGTTTAAAACTTCCTGTTTTTCGTTTTTATCATTACTCAAAATCGTTTTGTTTGGATCTTTAGGTGTAAAAACTTGATTAAAACCGGAGTTTGGATATTTTGTTTCTAAAAGTGATTTATAATTTTTGGATTGAGTTTGATCAGGCAAAGCATCATAACATTTAATCAAGTAATAATACATTTCTGCTTCATAAACATTGGCAGGAAAGCGCTTGTTGGCCGCAAGAAAGTGATCAATAGCTTCTTGGTATTCTTTTAATTTTTCGTGATAGATTTTTCCGGCTTCGAAGTGACTTTCAAGTATTTTTTTGTAAGCTAATTCTTTATCTTTTTCAGAAAATGGAATTCCCGTGTAATATTTCTTTAAATCATCCGGTGAATTATCAATGCCTCCATCCTTTGTAGATGTTTTATCTCCTTTTCTCTCCGTAGTATCTTGCTGTTTTATTTCAGGCTCTGCAGAAATGTCTTTTTTTACAGTAGTTATTCGCCAATTATCCGTGAGTTGTCGGTTTCCCCAACGTTTAGCAAAATCATTGTACTCTCTGCCTAACATCGATTGATTATCAAAAATAAATTGATCAGTTCCAGTAAATTGAGTTGTGGTTGTTGAATTATTAATTGGCTGAACATCATTTCCGGGATTATTGTCTTGCGCTTTTTTGGCCGCTGCTTTTTTCTTAATTTCCTTTTCATTGACCATAATCTTGCGAATTTCAGACTCAAGTTTATCCTTCGGTAAATTGGCCAAACGGAGCAAACTATCTTGGGTTTCGATAGTTATTAAATGATTTATGAGTTTAGACAGTACTGTTTGTTGTTGTTTTATTTTTTCGTATTCCGGATGTTTTTCAGTTATAAATAAAGAGGTGCTATCGAAGAATTTTTCAGCTAAGCGATAGTTTTTGTTTTGGTAATAAATTTTAGCAATACTTAGATAGGCATTAGCCTTTAAGTCTTGGTTTTTTGAGGATTTACGTACCGCAGACTGGTAATTTTTGATAGCTTTGGAATACAATTTATCACTGAAATCGAGATTTCCCAACTCAAAATAAAGTTGATCGTAGTAATCGATATTTTTATCATCACGCAGCATTCGTTTAAGGTTTTTACGACTTTCGCGCGTGTCTGTTTTACCTGCTAGGGCATTTACTTTAACAATATTGATATTTGATTGAAACGCAAATTCATAAGGGGCATTGCTTCTAGCAACATATCTATAATGGATTCGAGATTTGTCGTAATCACTGGTAATAACGTAAAGTTGCGCTAACAAAAAATGGATGCGGTATTTTAGAACTTTATCTTTAGTGCCTTTTAAGCCGGCTTCAAGAAATTTTTGAGCCTCTGGATAAAGTCCCATTTTGGTATAAATATCCCCAACCACACAGTTTAATTCATCTTGCAAATAGGCCGGAAACGTTTCTTCGCGTTGAAATGTTTTAAAAATAGCTTCGGCATCCGTAACCTTACCTTGGCGAACCAAGGTTTTTAAAATCCAGAGTTTGCCGTAGTATCTAATAGGTAAATCAGAATATTGGGAGTTAACAAACTGAAAAGCTTCATCGGCAGAAAATAAATCTCCACGGAAAAAATGCGACTTTCCAATCAAGAAAAAGCAATCGTCAACCCATTTGCTTTTGCTGCGTTTGCTAATAATCATGGAGGCCTTTTGCATTACCTTTTCCATTTTAGGCTTCAACGCTGAAGCAGCTGCATCATCACTATAAGGGTAAACTTCAATGGGCTTATTGAAATCGTCTTTGTGAATATTAGCTAAATCCTCTATGCTTTCGTTTAGTAACTTTTCACCATGATAGTAAACATTATAGTGAGCTATCATGTTGTTCCAGTTACGTCGCAACCAAGTATTCTTTTTTTGTGCAGATGCAAAAAAAGTTGAAAGGAAAATTAATATTATGGTAAGTCGCAGCTTTATCAATGCTGTAAAAATAATGTCAGTTAAGTATATAACTTTGTAACTGCAAAAATATTTCTTTAAACCGTAATATTATTATCATTCCTTTCATGAAATTGCGCAAATATGAACTTTAAAGATTTTAGAAAGAATCTCGCTATAAAAAGTAAGACCCATTATATACTCGTTTTGCGAAATCGCGAGACTTGGGAAGATAAGTTTAGTATCGTATTAACGCCTATGAATGTGTTAATGATACTTAGTGGCATCATTGTTTTGTTCTCTTTTATTATAATTCTTGTTTTAACTCGAACGCCTTTAAGAGAATATGTTTACGGTGGCGGTTCGGATGAAACTTACAAAAAAGAGTATCTTCAAATGAGTTATCTGCGCGATTCTTTAGAAATGAAATTACAAAGTATTGACAAAGAGCGAAATAATTTATTAAATATTTTAATGGGCCGCGACTCAGTATATCGAAATGCTCCTAACCCGGATTCGAGCAAAGTAAGCAGTAATTCTGATTTGGATAAATTAAGTTCGGAAGAGGAAGCCTTGCGCGAACAACTCGAAAACGGTGATTTTAATGCTATGGATATCATAGCTTATTCGGGAAATAATATTTTTACGCCCTTGCACGGGTTTATAACAGATTCGTTTAATTTGAAAACACATCATTATGCCGTAGATATTGCCGCCCCTAAAAATAGTCCGGTAAAAAGTATTCTTAACGGTACCGTTATTTTAAGTACTTGGACCCCGGATAATGGAAATATCATGGTTATTCAACATGCCAACGATTTTATTTCGGTTTATAAGCACAATGCAGCCTTATTAAAAAAGGACGGAAGTTATGTAGGAGCCGGTGAGCCTGTTGCCTTGGTTGGAAACACCGGTGAACAATCCTCAGGCTATCATTTGCATTTCGAATTATGGCAAAAGGGTATTCCAGTTAATCCAAAGGATTTTATTCTTTTTTAAGATTTAGACTATTATACCTACTAAGGGCGGTATTGTTGTTGAGACGTTGTCAGGCCATTCAATCAATTTTAAAATTTGTAATCAAACCCGAATATTTACAACGGATTTTGTATTAAGAACTATTGGTAAACGTACACAATTGATTTGTTTGAGATTTGTTCTTTGTCGCTTTTGATATATCTTCGCCGTCATGTTTGGCAAAAAAGACACAGTAGCAACATTTGGTCCCGGCTTGGTTTTAAATCTTGTTGGCGAAGGAACCGAAATAAAGGGCAATATAAATTCGGATGGAGATATTCGTATCGATGGTAAAATAACTGGAGATGTAATTACAAGATCCAAATTGGTTTTAGGTGCGTCAGGCATAATTGAAGGGAATGTAACCGCCAATAGCAGCGATATTTCGGGCAATGTTAAAGGAAATATGGTGATCAGTGACATTACTTACATTAAATCATCCGGCAGTATAGAAGGTGATATTACTACCTCTAAAATGATTATAGAAAATGGTGGGGAATTTAACGGAAGTTGTCACATGAATGGACAATAGAGCCTTTTTACATTTCGAACTATTTTTGCAGAGATATCTTTTGAAATATTTAGTTGATTTATAAAAACAAACATCTTGGGTGCCAATAAAAAATATAACAGCATATTAACATACAGCAGTTTGGCATTTCAAATGATTGGTGTGTTATTGCTTTGCACTTGGCTTGGTCAAAAAGGAGATGATTATTTTGAATTTAAAACGCCCTGGTTAACTATTGTCGGTATTTTATTAGGATTGTTCGGTATAATGTATAAACTTATTCGTGATTTTGCAAAAAAGTAGTTCCTAAGACTGTAAAGCTAAAATAGAAACGCTTTAATTTAAATATTCAAAATATTAACTGATTTAAAGCGATAACTTTGCAGTGCATTGAATCGTTTCGCAAACTTAATTTCTTTTAAATTCTCTGCTTTTAAACAGCAACCTATTTTAAAAACTATGTTCTGAAATGAAAAATGTTATTTATTTATTAGTAATATCCTTCTTTTTTTCCTGTAAATCCAAAACAGAATCTGTTAAACCAGAAGTATCGTCGGTAAGTGAATCAATTTATGCTTCAGGAACCGTCAAAAGTAAGAATCAATACGAAGCCTATTCTACGGTTAATGGGATAATTGCAACAATTTTAGTTTCTGAAGGAGATTCTGTGAAAGTTGGAACACCTATTTTAACCATTTCAAGTGAAACTCAGAAGTTGAGCAAAGAGAATGCAGAATTGGCTGCACAATTTTCTGATTTTAATGCCAATAAAGGCAAATTGGATGAAGCCAAGCTCTTTGTTGAGCTATCTCGGAATAAGATGAAAATTGATTCATCGTTGTTTGCTAGACAGCAATCACTTTGGCGACAACAAATAGGCACAAAATCTGAACTGGAACAACGCGAATTGGCATATCAAAATTCAAGAACAACTTACTATTCTTCTATTGTTAAGTACAACGATTTAAAAAGACAACTTACTTTTACATCCTCTCAATCGCAAAAGAATTTACAAATCACGAGGAATCAACAAAACGATTTTACTTTAAAAAGTGAAATTGATGGCGTAATCTATAGCCTCCAAAAGAAAAAGGGTGAATTGGTTGGATTGCAAACACCGCTTGCTGTAGTAGGTAATCCTGAAATCTACTTTTTAGAAATGCAAGTGGATGAATATGATATCTTTAAGGTTAAAATTGGGCAACTCGTTTTGGTAACTATGGATGCCTATAAGGGTAAGGTTTTTGAAGCCAGTATTACCAAAATATATCCAATTATGAAAGAACGGAGTAAAACGTTTTTGGTGGAAGCCGTGTTTAGTATGCCTCCTCCAAAGTTGTATCCTTTTATAACGTTTGAGGCAAATATTATTTTGCAAACAAAAAAGAATGCCTTGCTAATTCCTAGAAACTACTTGCTTAACGATTCTACAGTTTTAAATATGAAGGGAAAGGAAATTCGGGTAAAAACCGGATTGAAGGATTATCAGAAAATCGAAATTCTATCGGGAATTACCAAAAGCGATGAATTGATGATACCCGCAAAATGAATTATAAACTGATATACGATGTTTCTCGATCGTTGCTGCTCGCGCGCTGGAAACAAACTTTAGTAGCTGCCATTGGTGTAACCTTCAGTATTACTATGTTTATAGCCTTGTTGAGTTTTATGTCAGGACTAAACGATATGTTAGATAGCTTAATTCTGAATCGAACTGCTCACGTTTTACTTTACAATGAACTTAAAGCTTCTGAAAAACAACCGGTAGATCAGTTTTTAGAATACCATGGCTATTACAATTTTGTTAATTCGGTGAAACCTAAAAACGAAAAGTTACAAATTCGAAACTATTCTGCAATTGTCAATGCCTTAAAACATGACAGCCGAGTATTGGGTATTGCTCCAAAAATTACTGCTCAGGTATTTTACAATGTAGGTCCAATTGACTTAACAGGCGTTATAAATGGAATTGATGTTGAATCTGAAAATCGCCTTTTCTTTTTTAAAAATTACATCACAAGCGGTAATTATATCGATCTAAAAAATGTGCCCAATAGTATTATTTTAGGAAAAGTAGCTGCCGAAAAAATGATGGCTAATATTGGTGATGTTATTCAGGTTACCACAACAAAAGGAGAGCGTATGCCTTTAAAAGTTGTTGGCTATTTTCAATCAGGTATTCAAGATCTCGATAAAGTTCAAAGCTATGCGTCAATCAATACTGCTCAAAAATTGTTGGGTGAATCTAATAGTTATATTACCGATGTTCAAATTAAGTTGAAGGATATTCTATTGGCACCTGCTATGGCCAAAGAGTTTAGAGACTTATATGATACTGATGCTATTGATATTCAAACAGCTAATTCGCAATTCGAAACCGGAAGCACAGTAAGATCTTTAATTTCTTACGCTGTAGGCGTTACCTTGCTTATTGTGGCAGGCTTTGGGATCTATAATATTTTGAATATGATGATTTATGAGAAAATGGATTCGATAGCCATTTTAAAAGCAACAGGATTTTCGGGAAAAGACGTAAATAAAATTTTTATAAGTATTGCTTTAACTATTGGAATATTTGGAGGTATGCTCGGTTTGGTATTTGGATTTGGTCTTTCGGCCTTGATTGATCAAATTCCTTTCGATACAGCATCTCTGCCAACCGTAAAAACGTATCCAATTAAATACAATCCTAAATTTTATCTTATAGGAGCCATTTTTTCACTTGTAACCACCTATTTCGCGGGTTTCTTTCCTTCACGAAAGGCAAGTAAAATTGATCCGGTTATAATTATTAGAGGCAAATAATATGCGCGAAAAAGTTCTTGAAGCCGTTAATATTTCTAAATATTTTTACGATCCTGTAAAAATACAAGTGCTCAATAACATCAATTTTTCACTTCTCAAGAATGAGTTTGTATCTATTATTGGCAAATCGGGTTGCGGAAAATCGACCCTTCTTTATATCTTATCTACGATGGACACTGATTTTGAAGGCGAAGTGTTAATAGAGAATATAGGTATGAGAGCGAAAAAAGAAGCAGAATTAGCTAAGGTTCGAAATGAAAAAATCGGGTTTGTGTTTCAGTTTCATTATCTGCTTAATGAATTTTCTGTTTTACGCAATGTAATGCTTCCAGGTTTAAAGCTAAATAAGTTAGAGGAAAAGGAAGTAGAAGCCAAAGCTTATGAAAAGCTTAAAATATTAGGCATTGAAGGCGAAGCATTAAAAAGGCCAAATAAATTATCTGGTGGACAAAAACAGAGAGTTGCCATTGCTCGGGCATTAATTAACGATCCATTAATTATTATGGGAGATGAACCAACAGGAAATTTGGATAAAAAAAACAGTGAAATAGTTTTTGAAATTTTTAAAGAACTGGCAGAAGTTTATGGACAAACCTTGTTAATAGTAACCCATGACAATGAGTTTGCCGAAAGAACACAACGCATTATTGAAATGGAGGACGGGAAGATAATTAGAATGTGATAAGATGTTTCTATGTTAAGCGTTTATAAAAAATGGAGATCTGATATTTCTCTAATTTCGAATATCCCTATGCAGATTTGAGATTAAAACTTCATGCTCTTTTGATTGTTGGAATTGTCTCGATTTTCATCTAGTTTTTCATGAACCCACTCGCGTAAATATAAATAAGCGAAACGCAAAATCGGAACCATCAAAGACAGAAGAATGAGCAGTTTTGCACTGTTGAAATAAAACCCTAAAAAGACGGCAATACTAGCCATTATAATGGTGCCCAGAACGCCACTTTCCCAAACAAGATAGAAAATAAACAGGAACCAAATCAATACGAAAATATAAAAAATTGGATTCATTTTGTGATTAGATTTTAAATTAAACGAATTTAAGGATTCTTTGCTAGAATGTGTTTGAATTGATATGGATCGGTCATTGGTGTATATGAAGGATTGGGAATATGTCGTGAATTACTAATTTTCTTTTAATGAGATAGCTTGGGTCGGATTTTTGACATGATTTTTATTTTGAATCTTATTTCGTGTCTCCATTTTGTAGATGTCTTTTTGTTTGACATTAAGATGACTTGATTCGTTATGTTGTTCTTGCTTGAATGGCTTGCTTTCTGTAATAAATGTCATAATTATGAAAACATCAAACATCAAACATCAAACATCAGAGTTCTTTTAATTTTAATAGTAACATTATTTAGTAGTGTTCATATTTTAAGAGCTCAAGCGCCATTTGGCATTCCAGTTTATACCAATTGTTTTCAGCGCGTAGAGGGAGGTTTAGAGGGTGGAACAAATACGTTTAGGTTTTTAAACACATCTGAAGGTAGAACAATTACCATGTTTTCTACCAACCCTTTTGATATTGATGTTTTTGAAGTTTACTTAAGAATAGATGGTATATATGAATTATGGAATACTGGAGATGGCGTTCTTTCAATTCCTAATAATACAAATGCGATTCAAATAATACCTATTGGAACTTCGGGAACTAATTATTCGACAACAATTATAGATTTTGTTGATTTTGATTTTCAGATAACGCCTAAACCAAAACAAGCTTCTTGCCTCACCTTTGACAATTTAAATATAGATTTAACTCATAATTTAGATGGATTATGTCAGAATCCTTTAATTCAACTTTAAACGCCAGCAAGTTCTACGAATACTTGGGGACTAGGTTCAGGTTATAATTTGGTTCTGAATCCAAATTATGAGTATGGATATAATATTCCAGTTTCATCAAGTTTTTGTTTGCAACAATGTGTCTGTCTTTCCGGTGGTGAATATGTGGCATCCGGTTGTTGTTTCACATTTGATTTCGAGATAACTTTAACATCTTGTGTTGGTAAAGAAATCGAATGTCCTCCCTTAACGTTTTCCAAACAGTTTCCTGTATGTTGTTATTGTTGTGATGGAGGAGGATCTTCAAACTAACTTATTAAACATATCACTATGAAAACTTTAAAAATACAGCTCTCGATCTTACTTCTATTATCAACTTCCCTTTCTCTTTTTAGCCAAAGAGTCGCCGATTTGCGTGTTAGAATTATCAGTCCCATCCAAGATAGTTACCTTAAATCACCTGAAATTGTAACCATAAAATTTTCTGCCTTTAATCAAGGGCCTGACAATATAAACGTCAATGATACATTTCGCTGTTACCCTAAGACGAATGACTCTTTATTCAAGTATAAATATTTCTTTTTTCCGAAAGTACTGATACCTGGTGATTCTGTTATATTTATGGTTGACATACCTTTTAAAGCTTATTATGATAACAATTATTACATATTGGCTATTTGGTCTGCTGTAGCTTTTAATCGATCCGTAGGAGGTTTATTGCCTGAAAATCTTATCATGCAAAAAGACAATAGCCCTTCCATTACGGTATAACATCGCTCTCCAACAAGTAGCTTTCAAGAAATTTTGAACTCAATGGATTTATTATTTTCACCAAATCCTGCTAACGAAGGCATCAAATTAACTTTGCCAGGTTATGCTGTTAATGCGAAAATTACAATTTCGGATATTGCTGGGAAACTAGTTAAAGAATATGAAAAGTTAAATTAGAATGCAATTCATTTTATCTCAACCGAAAGTTTGCAAACTGGAATTTATTTTTTAAATTATTCTGATAATCAAAAATCATCATGCTCAAAGCTATTTATAGTACACTAAAAAACAAAACTGCTTTGGTTTTAATTTTAAGTTTGTTAAGCTTTGCTTCACAAGGTCAGGGAAGAAAGATTGATATGGAATTGGTAGTATTAACACCCAAAGCTGGCGATACGCTGATTTCAAGAATTAACGCGAATTATATAGCGAAATTTATAGTTTTAAATCACGGACCGGATACTATTAAAACAAGCGACAAATTAATTATTAATGCATCATTTGGCAATGTGATTTTGAACCCTTATTTGAAAAATTTTTCAAAAACTTTGTCCCCCAATGATAAGGATACTATCGAAATTAGTTATCCAATGGTTTGGGATACAGATAACCCGAACACAACATTTTGTGGCAGTGTTTCAACGATTAGTCCTTTAAGCGATAGTATAAAGAAAGAATCGAAGTCGGAATTAAATAATAATAAGCATTGCCAAAAGGTTGCCCACGATTCTAGATTAGCCATCGATAAATTTCAAACTAATAATATTTCAATTTATCCAAATCCATCGACTAGTATTTTTAACATTCAGTTGACTAGCGATTTAAGTAAAGGAAGTGATTTTTTAATTTACACTTTAAATGGAAAAGAAATAATAGTTGAAAACTTAATTTACACCAACAATTTAGTTCAAATTGATTTATCCTATTTGCCGAAAGGAATTTACTTCCTAAGATTAAGGGATAAGGATAATGTTTTGACAAAATCTCTATTAATTTATTGAGTTCAAACCCATAAATAATTTTAATGCTTTAAGAGAAAACCAAAATTTATAGAGTTTTATATTAGGTACAACTTGTAAGCATACGAAAAGATTATACTTTACGAAAGCCGCGTGAAGGATTGAAAAGGAAAGCCCACAATGCAGCGCAGCGGAATGAGGACTTGTAGGAGAAAGCCTGACCTGAAAGGACACGCCCAAAATTAAAATTTGATTATTTTGCCATAATAAATCAATAAAACGAGTTTCATTAACTCCCCATTCATCGACGGTAAAAACCCTGAAGACTCGTTTTTACAGCATTTGAATTTTACCATTGAAACTTTTATTTTTTCTAAAAGTCGATTACCAGGTTTTTAACTGGTGTTTTGAAAAGGACCATTCGGGAGTTTCGATGGTTTCCAGGGAATTAAGTTCATACCAAGGACTCAATGTTTCGCTCGCAGGATTTCGCAAAATTTGAGTTTCTTGCGCCGGCATATAACTTTGAGCGAGCATAAATAGTTTTTTGCCTTTAGAGTTTTGGGCCATATCAACCACTATTACGGCATGTCCTGGTGATCCGCCTACAATAAAAACGTCGCCAATTGTCATTTTAGTTATGTTAATTGAACGCAAGGATTTTGAAAGCGACAAGGTTCCTGCATACATAAACACTAGTTCCATGTAAGCTCTAAAGTCTTTATAGGTATTTGAAGGAGCTGTTTTTTTTTGCCAAGAAGTTGTGTTTCCGTTTACACGAATTCGGTTGCCCTTAATCCATTCGGCATAGTCAACTTTAAAACCATTGGTTAAGGTAAATGAAATTTTGTCATAAGCTTTTTGTTGATAGAAATATTCGGCGCGAAGTCGCATTATAGCATCGGCGCATTGCTGAAGGTCTTTTTTACCAATATCCATGTCAACAACCGCTTCGTAAGCAAAGTTTTCTTTGACTTGTCCGTTGTAATAAAGAACCTTTGAGCCAGCCGGTTTTAGAGGCAAATTGCGCAAATAGGCAGCAAATGAATTTTGATCCGTTTCAAGACGCGTAAAATAGTTTGGCATAATAAAGCGCGTTTGAAGGGTACCGGCTTCAAAATTCTGTGTTACCGATTTTTGGTAATCAGATTGATAATAAGCCGATGCCTTTTCGGTGGATTGATGACAAGCAAGAATTGCAAAACAAAGCAGAATCGTTAATTTCTTAAACATATTTTGATAATTTAATATGTAATAAAAAGAGGTTTATTTTTTATTTCTGGGTTAATAGTAATGGAACGTAAAAAATTTGAATTTATTGGTTGCAGAGGGTGTTATTATTTTGAAAGGAGTTTAGATCTGAAATAGTTTTGAAGAAAGTTGGCGGTTGGATTTAATCTAGTTGATTTTCAAATTATTGTTAAGATGTGGCATGCATGTTGGTTAATTGTTGTTGCAAATTAATAAAGAGGTTTATTTTTGATGTTTAAAACACAAAATTTTATGTAAAAAAAAATACAAATTCTTAGCCTTTTAGCTTTCATTTCTGTCTTTAGTTTAAGGGCGCAAACCATTATTAATCATCCACTTAATAAAACAAATATGATGGTTAAAGATGCTGAATTTGTGCTTTTACATTCAACCAAAAGCAATAATCAAACCTTGGTTGCCGATTTTTTTGATTATGATCTCAAGGTGGCAGTAAATGCTAGAATTAAAACAAAAAATTCGTCTGATGTAACCACAACCGGCAGCAGTGGTATGAAGTCTATGGACACTATTACGCTTGATTTTGATGGTGATAAATTTGATGATATCGTTTACGTCAATCAAAATAACAACAAAGGAATTACGATAACGGTGCCCGTGTTTGATCGGAGAACACTCATAACGAACAGTTCGCAATCCATTATTGTTTCGAATGCGGCTAGTTCTGGTTATGTTCCTCGTTTTCGATTGGGCAAGGCTGATTTTGACTTGGATGGTAAAGATGAATTGGTTTTTGCTTTTAGAAATTTTGCAACTGAGAAGGCAACTATTCAAATTTATAAAATTGGCACAAATAATATACCCGTTTTACAAGCAGAAATTGCCGATGTTTCTTTTGGATTTTTAGGTGGCTCTTGGGAAGAAGATGTTTATGATATTACAGTTAATGATTTTGATGGCGATTTAGTGCCGGACATTGCGCTAGCAAATATGGCAAATGTGGGTTCAAATAATGATTTTAAACTATATACCTACAGTGTTAATACTTCCGAAACGTGGAGTATAATAGCTAAAGGTTCTGTGGTGATTGGGTCGGGTGGAAACATCAATAACTACAAAGTTATGGCACTTTCATCGGGTTTATATACTGTAAGAAATAAGAATCAAAGGCAAATTTCCTTAGCAGTTGCCTATATTGATCCGGCAGATAATTTAAAAGTTAAACGTCAATTGTATGTTGCTTCCGCGCCATCATTCAAGGATCAAGGTTAGGGTGCTTTAAATACGATAAATGTTGTTAGTACATCTTATTCCTATTCCGAAACCTATAACAACTTACCGGTTGTTAATTTAAAATCCGGAGATTTAGATCAAAATTTTACGGATGAAATTGTATTTGCTTATGGCACATCCTTTGATATTTTTACAACAGACAGCAATCTAATTCTTTCGAAGAAGGGTAATGGTTCAGCAGGAACTTCCGGAAGCAATTTTTACCACTTAGCAACGGGTTCTTATTTAGATATTGCAGATGTTGACAAAGATTTTATACAAGACATAATTATCGGTTCTACCTACGACGATGGCAATAGTTTTCATTATTTTACGCTTGCAATTTATGATGCCAAAGCTATAAATAGTCAAATTAACCCTGTAATTTATAATTTGAATACACTCAATACCAAAGGAACATCTTCGAGTATTTTAAAAGAAAATTACGGCGGTGCCAGTGATGATTATTACTTTGCCTTGGCCTTCGGTGATTTTGATGGAGCCAAGGGCAGACTAGGTGCCCCCACACATCAAGTAAGAAAACTATTAACTCCTCTAATTATAGTGAATACTCCTCCACATCATTTTGATATTATTAACAAAACCACTTATGATGTAACAAATTGTTTTCCTAATTATAATTGTCAGATGAATTCAATCTATTCTAAATCGACGACAACAACAGGCACGATTGAAACAACATTAAAATCAGATTGGGCAGTTTCGGCAAAAGTTTCTGCCGGTGGAAGTATTGGAGCTTTAGGCCTTAGTGCTTTCTTACAGGCAACCTATGGTGAATCCTTTAGTAAATCGGGAATAACTTCAAGTACCACTGTTATTACAAGTGAAACGACTGCTAGTGGTGATGATAGGATAGTTGCCGATGTAACTGATTATGATATCTACAAATATCCCATTGATTCGAATGGGGTAAAGACCGGCTATGTGTTGGCAAAAATTAGACGACAGAATGGTTCCATGAATACTTGGCTGGAATCAAAATCGGTGGATGCAATCAACTACATTCCAGATCATGAAGTTGGAAATATTATGTCGTATCCATCATTTAAAGACTTTGGCGCATTTGTGGGTGGTTTGCAAAATATTAAAGGTTCTCCGAAGGAAAGTTGTAATATAGGAAGCAATACCAACACCTCTTTTAGTATGCAATACTCTGATTTTACCTCGAATTCGGCCCAAACAAAAACTGATTTTGGAATTGAAGCTGGAGCAAGTGCCAGTATTTATGGCTTTGCTTTAGAAACTTCGGGCTCGTATAATAGTAGTGATTTGAAAAGTCATACAAGTACCGCCAACACAGAAATTAAATTTACATCAAATTTTACTTCTACTCTCGACAATTCAATTAATCCAGCAGCGAATTATACCTTAACACCTTATGTTTATTGGGGTGTTAACGGGGCAATTACGCTTGGCTATTCTGTGGATCCTTCGCTGCCAGGCGGACCATTTAAAATATTTTGGTCAGAAAATTACGGCCTAAAACCCGATTTAACGCTCATCTTACCTTGGCGTTTAGATTCTGCCAAAGGTTTGAAATCTTCATCTACTTTGTGTTACTATTTAATCTTGCGGCTTGTAACTCGCATCCAAGCAGCAAATATGTTTCTTAGGCTGTTTCTCATTCCTAGGCAAAGCTGTCTTTGCAAGATGGTGGTTCTACTTATGTAATAGAATCTGTTGGCATCATTAATTCCATAAAAGTAAAATCAAAAGCAGATTGGAAAGTCAAGGTGCAGGTGAAAGTTACCTCTGCTAACTTTTCGCTTTCAAAAACTGAGATGCCGGATGCGTTTATTGAAACAATTGCTTTTTTATTAAACCCAAATCAATCAATAAAAGATTCAAAGAATCGAACTACTTGATTTGGTTGGGTTTAATCTCGATTAAGAAATGCCTGACAAAGTTTTATATTTACCAATTCTTGAAAAGGCATTCGACCAGACCTGTAAAAATGAACATAAATTGCTGTTCAAATTGTTATCAATTCGTAAAAGAATCGATTTGCAAATCGAAGATTCGATAATGACCCTATAAAACAAACATAAATCAATTATCAAATTCTTAATTGAATTAGCAAATTCTATTGCGCATTTTGAGTTTATGCGAAACAAGAGAGGAAAATGGGAATGTGCGAAAATATCGGAATAATTAAAATCGTAATTTCTTAAACAGATTTTAAGTTTTACTGCTTATGAATGGCAATACTTAAGTCAAGTCTTTTGAGAAGAATTGGGCTTAAATTTAGTTTAAAACGACTTGAAAGCAAAATAAGTCCCTTGTATTTGCAAAGCTTTTCAAGGAAATAAGAAACCTCCTGATTTGCATATTTGTCATGACTTTCACTTACTTCAGTGCGTTTTCCAAACAACGCATCCGCTTCATCAAAAAATAGAATCCAGTCCCTGTTTTCAATCTTTTTTAAAAGAATGCCTAAATTCTTTTCGGTTTCGCCAATGTATGTCGAAACAATTTCCGAAAGATTTATTTTATATACCCTCTTATTCGATTGCTTCCCTAGGTCTTCTGCTAATTGATAATGATTTTTTTTACCGGCTCCATAAATCAGACAAATAAAAGCGGATTTATGCGTTTTGAAATCTTCATTAAGCCATGCTTTTAATTGAATAATCTTTTTTTTAGAGACAAGAGAAAGTTTTAGGCTCATAATTCTGCAGTTTGATAAATGAAAATAGTATAACTTTCTTTCAAAAAGAAAGGTTTTTAAGGGAAACTGAGATTGAACAAATTTTATTTTAGTTTTTGTGCCCAAATGATTCAATACTGGAGTTAGGGCTTATCTAAATTCATCGCTGCCTAATTATTAATAGTCTAATTTAAGGCCTTTTGTAAATCATACAATGGAATAATTATCAATATATTAATATTAGAAATTACTTCAGCTAACTCCAAGACTTTCTTTTATTATGATCTAAAATCCATGCAACTAATTTTAAAATAAGCTGATTATAGACGATCAGTTCATTGCTCGTCCCATACTTTGACTGCATTGGCTCGAAGGGCGAAAAAGCAACTCTTTGCCTTGCTTCCAAGTATTGAACGGACACTTGATTTTTTCAGCAGGCCCTATCAATTTTGAAGTATTGCTATTAAAATGAGCATGGAGTTTAAAAATGGATTTTGAATTAACTCAATATTAAATGTTAGTTTACATTAACGTATGTAAATATGCAATTATTTGTCTTTCCATTTTTGCCATGGCTTTTTTACTAGCTTTATGTGTTTTAATAAGCATTGCTTCTTCGGCAGAGAGTGCTTTTTGATTATACCATTTAGGTAGTTGACTATTACCGAGATCTAAAAACCATCGGTCTGATTCATTTTTATTAGTTTTTGACCAAAGAATAGAATTAAATGTATTGTCAATATTCACTCTAAATAATTGAGTTTCCTTATTAGTCAATTTCATGGGAACTGTAAATTCTGACCAACTGTGGTTGCCACTGGTGACTACTTTTCCTTTAAAGTGCAAAAGTGTTGTTAGGCAAACAAAGGCCATTTCGCGTTCGCTACACCAACCAAAAGTTGAAAATGAATCTGTTTCTTCTGTATAGTAACGAAATTCAGGGGCCAGCCAGTCGCTCAAAAACAAATATGGTGTTCGGTCAATGTCTGCAAACGATTGGTATTTTTCAAATTTAGGATATGGTTTTGTTTTTTTTAACAAAGTATTATTATGCGTAAATAAAATGGAGTAACGCGGATTAGGGTCGGTCCAATGCCAGAAATAAGGAATTTTGGTAATGTCGCCAACAGATCCATTAGACGCATTTTGACTGGTAAATAAATCATGCAATATTTTAAGTGTAAAAAAGTGCGATTTGTTATTGGAATCAAGAGCATTTAAAGTGTTTACGGAGCAAAATTCATTGTATTCTGAATTGTTGACACTCAAATAAGTTTCGAGGTGATTTTGACAGAATGTTTGAAAAAAATCGGGTATTGTTAAAGAATCATAAGTATGTAATTTAAGTATAACTTGTTTCGAATGATTTGAATTTTGATTTATTTGTTGGCCATTCGAGCAAGTTTGCAAAAGCTGGCTAATAAGAATGAAAATTAAAAAGTTTTTTATGATTAGGGGATTTTTCATTGAATAAGTCTGTGGATTTTGTAAAATATTTATATAGCCAACGTAAACTTGTTAGATGTTATTGCTTAAGTATTTAAGTTGTGATTATTATTTTTAGAGCCAAAGGATAAACTGGTTTTTAGAAAATTAGGAATAATATGTTACAAAAAATAAAATTTTGAATAGTTTTTAGCCTACCTTTGAACTTTATTCAAATTATAATTAAATACAATGCAAGAAGGTACAGTAAAATTTTTCAATGAAAGCAAAGGTTTTGGTTTCATTACTCCATCAGCAGGTGGTCAAGACATTTTCGTTCACGCTTCAGGTCTAATTGGCCAAATTCGTGAAAATGATAAGGTTTCTTATGATGTAGAAAACGGTCAAAAAGGACTAAATGCAGTAAACGTGAAAGTTGTTTAAACTTATTCATAGTTAACATTTCAAAGCCTCGCAATTGCGGGGCTTTTGCTTTTTATAAGAATCTGTAATTTGAAATTTATAACCATCGGAAGTGGATAATACAGAATTCATCTTTCCGAAAAGTATATAGTGCATTTATCTGACTCACAATATTAATTTCGTTTTTTTTTATTATTTAACTTTTAAAAAGTTGCAATTAAAGTAAAAAAAAAATTTTATTTTTAATAAAAGTTCAACTCAATTAGCTGATATTGTTGACTTGTTTAAGCAAATTAAAATTTAAATAAATATAGTTTTCCTTTCGTTATTTTGTTAAAATTGTGGTTAGAAAGTGATGTGAATAATTCATCGATTTTCTATCAAGTAAGCAAGAAAGAAAGGTGAAAATGGAAGCAGATTTTGGAAAGTTTAATTCAATAAAAACTGTATGTTTTTATTATTTAAATACATGTAATTCAGTTAATTACATCGAGTTTCAGTTTGTTATTGATATTCAAGAAAAGTTAATTTTTAAGCTGGTTAAAACTTGTTGTGAAATTTTGTTTTTGAAAAGAATTTGTAATTGAAAATGTCATTAACCAGAACAAATAAATTCAACATCGGGTTGCTAAATATCAATGCATGTAAGTTTCAAGTTATAGTTAATGATTAAACGCATAATGGCATTGCACATTGCACAACGCGATGTGTTTATTGATCAGTTACTTGACCCTCAAAGCGCTCAATATAATATTGGCGGATATATCAAGTTAAAGGGTGACCTGGATCTGTCGAAATTTGAGGAAGCTGTTCAATCTGTTCCTCAAGTTTTTGATGTCTATAGAATGCGTTTAAATCTAAGCTTAGAGGTCCCAGAATTTTATATTGATTTTGAATATGACCTCCTTGAATTTAACTTGGTTGACTTTTCTTCGGGTATCAATTCTGAAAAATCAGCACTTCAATGGATGCAGGACCGCTACAATACGGCATTCGATCTAAATAAAGATGTTTGCTTATTTGAACATAGCCTTCTTAAAATAAGCAATCAAGAGTATTGGTTTTACGGACGTTACCATCACTTAATAACCGACGGTTATGGTTTTATGGTATTTGTTCAATACTTGTCGCGTAAGTATAATTCGCTAATTAATGGTGATGTTTTGGATTTTGACTATCCTTCCTATCTTCAAGAAGCTTCACAATCTGCCGAATATTTTAAAAGTGAGCAATATAAATTGGATAAAGCTTACTGGGAAAGTAAGATTTCAGAAAAGCCTACTCGTTTTTTTCAACCTAGTTCAATATTTCAGAAGAGTAATTCTCAGTTAAGTTCTACTGAAATATTTGTCATGAAGCCCGAGCAACTCAAAGTGCTCGAAAGAATTCAAAATTCAATGAACACTGGGCTGCAACATTTAACAATCGCTGCTTTACTTATCTACTTAAACAAACTTAGTGGAAACAAAGAGTTTTTATTCGGCATTCCTGTTCACAAACGCATTTCCCGTAAATCGCGCAATATGGTTGGGATGTTTAGTGGCATTCTACCATTTAAAGGTGTTTTTGAAGAAACTCAAAGTGTTTTAGATTTTGTAGCTGGCATAATTCGAAGTCAAAAGCGTGATTACCGCCATCAAAATTACCCTTTGGGAGAATTAAGTCGATTTTTAAAGGTAAATCCCATAGAAGGCTATCTTTATGAAGTAAGTATTAACTACGAACCATTAGGTTTTGAATTAGATTTTGGTAAACAAATTCAAACTAATATTTTTCGTTTGGCCAATGAAGGCGATCGCAATCCTTTGCAGTTAAGTTGGAGGGAATATGGGAATAATCAACCTCTAGAACTACACATTCATTATCGAAATGACTATTTCGAGAAAAAAGATATTCAAAATCTTGCAAGTCGCTTATTTCATCTTTTTGATCAGTTCGATAAATGCAGTAATTTCCAACTTGGCGACCTAGAGATATTAACCAAACCGGAGCGTCAAGTGCTTTTGGTAGATTTTAACCAAACGCAGGCTACTTATTCAAAAGTCCAAACGATAGTCAGCTTGTTTGAGTTGCAAGCTGTCCA
>Ga0209181_10002766_pt1 | contig 28239 bp, 22 predicted proteins | sample MAT05_FD_187208 | JGI IMG/M metagenome (GOLD analysis project Ga0209181, IMG submission 187208) | Freshwater microbial communities from Lake Fryxell liftoff mats and glacier meltwater in Antarctica - MAT-05 (SPAdes) (version 2) | ecosystem: Environmental > Aquatic > Freshwater > Ice > Liftoff...
ATTGTTCAAGTTATTTTTGCTCCATTACTTAGCAGATTTTCGATGTCAGCCACAGGAAAATCCTGGGTGTTCAAAAATTAGGCAACGAATTTTTTGAAAAAATAGGGGTTTTCTGGCAGGCACTAGTTAGTAACTGTATTGATGGAACGAACTACTAGAGACTGTTTTGCCATTAATTCAGGCGCTGAGCGCGGCCTCAATCACTTCCAGCACCGCATCGCCATAGGCTTCGAGCTTGCGCACGCCCAGGCCGCTGATGCCTTGCAACTCCAAGCGTGACTGCGGCGCAGTTTGGGCAATGGCCACCAGCGTGGCATCGTGAAAGATCACGTAGGCGGGCAGGTTGTGCTCCCGGGCCACCTCGGCGCGCCAGGCTTTCAGGGCGGCATAACGTCGTTGTTCAGCAGCATTCAGCACCGTCGCCACCTTGGGCACGGCCGCCTGGCTGGTGCGCCGGGTTTTGCGTGCAGTGGCTTTGGGCTGCGTCAAACGCAAGGTAATGGGCACCGCGCCTTTGAGCACGGCACGCGACACCTCGGTGAGCGCCAGCGTGTTGAAGGCCTGCGCATCCACCGCTACCGCGCCAATCGCCAGTAACTGACGCAGTACGGCACGCCATTGGGTCTCCGACAAATCGGCACCAATGCCAAAAGTGCTCAGGGCCTGGTGCCCGCGCTGGGTGACTTTTTCGGTGACCTTGCCGCGCAGGATGTCGACGATGTGCCCGGCGCCAAAGCCAAAGCCGCTCATTTGCTGCACGCGGTAAACGGTGGACAGAAGCTTGCGTGCGGCGTCAGTGGCGTCCCAGACATCCGGGCTTTGCAGACAGTTGTCGCAGTTGCCGCAATCGGTGCTGGCTTCGTCAAAGTAGCGCAGCAGGCGCACGCGGCGGCAGTCGGTGGCTTCCGCCAGGCCCAAGAGCGCATCGAGCTTGCCACGCAGGCCCTGTTTGAAGGCTTCCTCTGCGGGGCTTTCGTCAATCATGCGGCGCTGGTTTACCACGTCTTGCAGGCCGTAACACATCCAGGCGTCGGCTGGCTCGCCGTCGCGCCCGGCGCGGCCGGTTTCCTGGTAGTAGCCTTCAATGTTTTTAGGCATATCCAAATGCGCCACAAAACGCACGTCGGGCTTGTCGATACCCATGCCAAAGGCGATGGTGGCCACCATCACAATACCTTCGCTGCGCAAAAACTGGTCCTGGTTCGCCTGGCGCACTTTGGCGTCAAGCCCGGCGTGGTAGGGCAGGGCGGCAATGCCGTTGTCACACAGCAGGTCGGCGGTGTCTTCGACCTTTTTGCGCGACTGGCAATACACCACACCGGCGTCGCCCATGTGCTCGTCCTGGATGAAGCGCAGCAGTTGCTGGGTGGCCTCGCGCTTTTCGACAATCGTGTAGCGAATGTTGGGCCGATCAAAACTGCTGATGAATAGCCGCGCTTCCTGCAGTTGCAGGCGCTCAATAATGTCGGCGCGGGTCAGCGCGTCGGCGGTGGCGGTTAGCGCTACCCGCGGCACGCTGGGGTAGCGCTGATGCAGCAAGGTCAGCGCGCGGTATTCAGGCCGGAAATCATGGCCCCACTGGCTAACGCAATGCACCTCGTCAATGGCAAACAGGCTTAACAGCCCGCGTTCGAGTAACGAGTCCAACTGCGCCAGAAAACGAGGTGTGTTCACCCGCTCTGGTGCGGCGTACAGCAGGGTGATGTCGCCAGCCATCAGGCGGCGCTCGATCTGGCTGGCTTGCTCGAAAGACAGCGTGGAGTTCAAAAACTCGGCCTTGACGCCCGCCTCATGCAGCGCGCCCACCTGGTCGTGCATCAGCGCGATCAGCGGCGAGATCACCACGGTGATGCCCTGGTCGGCCTGCTGGCGGGCAATGGCCGGAATCTGGTAACACAGGCTTTTGCCGCCGCCGGTGGGCATCAGCACCAGCGCATCGCCACCGGCGGTCACGTGTTCGATGATGTCTTGCTGCGGGCCGCGAAAGGCCTGGTAGCCAAAGACTTCGGAGAGGATAGAGGCGATGGACAAAGGTGTGAAGCTATATAACTTATAGCTACTTGCGCCCTGTTTATAAGGGCTAGAGGGCTAAATGACTTGATATTGTAACCACTCGGCAGCTTGCACCCAGATCCCCCTTGCAAAGCCGGTGATGCCTGGGCACCGCAACACTGGGGCATGGCAAAAGTGCGAAAATCCTTGCCCGCAGTAACCCATAGACTCCTTAGGAACTTCCCATGACCTTGTTGACATTTTTGGCCGGTCTGGCGTTTCTTGTGCTGGGTGCCGAATTGCTGGTGCGTGGTGCCTCCAAACTGGCGCTGTCATTTGGTATATCGCCCCTGGTAGTGGGCTTGACGATTGTGGCGTTTGGCACCAGCGCGCCTGAGATGGCGGTATCCACCGGTGCCGTGCTTGACGGCAAGACCGACCTGGCGCTGGGCAACGTGGTCGGCAGCAACATTTTCAACGTGCTGTTCATCTTGGGCTTGTCAGCGCTGATCACCCCGTTGGTGGTCAATATCCAACTGATCCGCCAGGAGGTGCCGGTGATGGTGGGTGGCGCGCTGTTGCTGCTGGCGCTGTGTCTGGACGGCCAGCTCGGTCTGAGCGATGGTGCCATCCTGATGGGGCTGATGTTGGCTTACACCGTCTTTTTGATTGTGCAGTCACGCAAGGAAGTCAGCAGCACGTCTGGCGACTATGAGACTGAAATCACGCCAGCCGCGCCCGGCGCCTGGGATGCCAAGCTGCCTGCCCAACTGGGGCTGATTCTGGTCGGCCTGGGGCTGCTGGTGCTGGGGTCGGATTGGTTGGTGAGTTCGTCGGTCATTTTTGCCAAAGCCATGGGCGTCAGCGACCTGGTCATTGGCCTGACCATCGTGGCGGCGGGCACCTCCATGCCTGAGGTGGCCACCTCGATCATGGCTGCCATCAAGGGCGAGCGCGACATTGCCGTGGGCAACGTGGTGGGTAGCTGCACCTTCAATATCTATGGCTGCCTGGGTCTGGCCAGCCTGGTGGCGGGTAACGTCGGGCTGGAGGTGCCAGCGGCGGTGCTCAACCTTGACCTGTGGGTGATGCTGGCCGTGTCGCTGGCCTGCCTGCCGGTGTTCATCACCGGGCGTGAAATCGCCCGCTGGGAAGGCGCTGTTTTTCTGGCCTACTACGTGGCTTATGTGACCTACCTGATACTGGCCAACCAGAAGCATGAGGCGCTGGGCGCGTTTTCCGGGGTGATGATGAGCTTTGTCATTCCCCTGACGGTGATCACGCTGGTGGTGTCACTGCTGCGCAGAACCGCCAAGGCCCAACCCACCCACATCAACTGAAAATAGCCCGCCATGACGACACCCACTTACACCCGCGCCCAAGCGCTGCCCGCCCTTCTTGAAAAACGCATCCTGGTCCTCGACGGTGCCATGGGCACGATGATCCAGCGCTTCAAGCTCACCGAGGCGCAATACCGTGGCGAACGTTTCAAGGATCGCCCCAAGGATGTCAAAGGCAACAACGAGTTGCTGAGCCTGACCCGCCCCGACGTGATCACAGACATCCACGAGCGCTACCTGGCCGCTGGTGCCGACATGATCGAGACCAACACCTTTGGCGCCACCCGCGTCGCCCAGGCGGATTACGACATGGCCGATCTGGCATTTGAGATGAATCTGGCTTCCGCCAAACTGGCGCGCGCCGCCTGTAATAAGTTTTCCACCCCCGACAAACCGCGCTTTGTGCTGGGCGCGCTCGGCCCCACGCCCAAAACCGCCAGCATCAGCCCCGATGTGAACGACCCCGGCGCGCGCAATGTGACTTTTGAAGAACTGCGCGCCTCGTATTACGAGCAGGTGGAGGCACTGGTGCAAGGCGGTGCCGACGTGCTGCTCGTAGAAACCATTTTTGACACCCTCAACGCCAAAGCGGCCCTTTTTGCCATTGACGAGTTTTTTGACTTATCGGGCGAACGTCTGCCGATCATCATCAGCGGCACCGTCACCGACGCTTCCGGGCGGATTTTGAGCGGTCAGACCGTCACCGCCTTCTGGCACAGCGTGCGCCACGCCCAGCCGCTGGCCATCGGCTTGAACTGCGCCCTGGGTGCCGCGCTGATGCGCCCCTATATTCAAGAGCTGAACAAAGCGGCCCCCGACACCTTTATCAGCTGTTACCCCAACGCGGGCTTGCCCAACCCGATGAGCGACACCGGCTTTGACGAAACCCCGGAAGTCACCAGCCGACTGGTGGGCGAGTTTGCCCGGGATGGCCTGGTCAACATTGTGGGCGGTTGCTGCGGCACCACGCCAGCGCATATTGGGGCCATCCACGACAAGGTGGCCCCCATGGCCGGACGCAAGTTGCAAAAAAACGTGTTTTACAAGGAAGCTGCGTAACGCGGTTGACAGGAGGCGGTCCCCCAAAATCGCCGATTCAACTTGATGGACCACAGTGTGGCGGGCTGAGCCAGGGGCATGCCCGCCTAGCCGCCTGCCTGGCCAAATCTGCGTCCCCGCCTCCCCCATCTGATTAATCGAACCCACACCATGCAGTCTCTCCAACAGTTTTTGACGGTCTTCTTCAGTTTCAAGGCCTATGTGATGCTGCCGATCATCATCTTCTTCATTGCGCTGGCGATACGGTTGCCGCTGCGCCAGGTGGTGCTGAGCACAGTGAGCCTGGCGGCCGGTTTTGCCGGGGTGTTTATTGCCTTCAACTTTTTTGTTGCCAACATCAGCCCGGCGGTGCAGCAACTCACTTCTGTGCGCGGGCTGAATTTTCCGGTGCTGGACGTGGGCTGGCCCCCGTTGGCAGCCATCACCTGGGCCTCGCCGCTGGCGGCGATTTCCATCCCGCTGGTGTTGGTGGCCAATCTGGTGATGTTGGCTTTGGGCTGGACCCGCACCATTTACATCGACATCTGGAATTACTGGCATTTTGCTCTGATGGGGGCGCTGGTGATGTCGGTCACCGGCAGCATGGTGCTGGGCCTGTCGGCGGTGTTGCTGATCGCGGTGTTTTGCTTCAAGATGACCGAGTGGTCGGCCCCTGACGTGGAGCGTGAAACGGGTCTGGTGGGTATCTCCGCCTCCCCGGTGTCGGTCAACGGATTGGTGCCCTACGCCGTGTGTGTGGACTGGGTGCTGGATCGCATTCCGGTCATCAAGCGGGTGAACTACAACCCGCACCGCAAGGGTGACGAGCCGTCGGCCGACAGCGGCCTGGACCTGCTGGGCGATCCGATGATCATTGGTGGCGTGATGGGGTTGGCTTTGGCAACGGCTGCAGGTTATGACCTGGGTGCCACGCTGGAGTTGGCGGTAAACATTGCGGCAGTGATGTTTTTGCTGCCCAAGAGTGCCGGGCTGATTGGGGATGCGATGATGCCCGTGACCGTGGCCTTGCGTGACCAGGTAACGCGGTTTTTTCCACATCGCAAAAATCTGATTGTGGCCATGGACACCGGGTTTTTAATGCACCACAAGTCGGTGATGGTCACCGGGCTGATCCTGATGATGCTGGCCGTACTCATTGCGCTGGTGTTGCCCGGCAACAAAGTCCTGCCGCTGGGTGATTTGCCGAACCTGATCTCGGTCATGTCCCTGTCGGTGTTGATCTTTCGTGGCAATGTGTTTCGTGCAGTGGTAGCCGGTGTGCCGGTCATCATCACGTTTTTGCTGATTTCCTCCCACATGGCACCGCTCTATACCCAGCTGGCGAGCAAGGCACCGTCATTCAATTCCGCCGGGCTGGGTCAGATCACCGCGTTTACCGATGGCGGGCATCAGCTGCGTTTTCTGATTTATTCGCTGTACCGGGGGGAACTTTGGGCGATGTTGGCACTGCCCCTGTTGTTGGGGGCGATTTTCATGGTGTGGCAACGTTTTCGTGGCAAAAAATAGGATAATCGCCCCTTTTACCAACCCGCCGGAGCCCATTCATCATGGCCAAAGAATTTCGTACAGAAGCTGACCGCAAAGCGACGCCCCGTCCTGTTGCCCCCAAGGGCGTGTGCTTTACCGCCCCTCATGGCCAAATGCGCAGCCTGGAACGCGGCGTAGCCACCAACAGCAAGAAAAACCCCGGCAAGCGCTGCAAAAAAGGCGGTTAAGCCCTGGTTGGGTCGCGTCAGGCGGCTCACAAAAAAAAGGCCCTGCACGGGCCGTTTTTTTTTGGGGTGCGCTCGTTTCAGGGCAAGGTGCTGTAGCCCTGGGCTAGGGCCAGAAATTCATCAATGGCCACGGGTTCGCCAAGTTCATCGGCCAGCACAGCGGCCACAGCAGGCGCCGCCTTGGCCGCGGCCCGGGCGTCCAGAAACAACAATCGGTTGCGCCGCGCCAACACATCTTCAACGGTTCGTGCGTACTCATAGCGGGCTGCAAAACGCACCATGGCTTCGGTCAAGTTTGGGGCCAGCAGCACGTCATTGCCCGGCAACTGGGCTAACAGCACCTGCTCGCTGCCGTACAGATGCGCGCCAGGTGGCTCGCTGATGCGCACGGTTTTGGAGCTTGCGGCTGGCGCACCCACCAGTGCGTGCTGCGCGGTTCTTGAAGGTGGCAAGTCGCCCAGCAGGCCCGAGGCTACGCACTGCGTCAACACATCTTCAGCCATGGCGCGGTAAGTCGTCCACTTGCCTCCGGTCACAGTGACCAAACCGGATGCGCTGACCTCTACCGTATGTTCGCGGCTGATGCGTTTGGTCTTTTCACCATCGTCATGGGCCGGTTTGACCAGGGGACGCAGCCCCACCCAGACGCTCAACACGTCCTGGCGGGTTGGCGCGCGCTGCAAATACTTGGTCGACTCGCTCAGAATGAAGTCGACTTCTTCGGCAAACGGCTGCGGCTCAAACGCCAAGTCATGACGCGGCGTGTCGGTGGTGCCCAAAATCACCTTGCCCAGCCACGGTACCGCAAACAACACCCGCCCGTCAGCGGTTTTGGGCACCAACAAGGCATGGTCGCCAGGGAAAAAGCTGCGGTCTACCACCAGATGCACGCCTTGGCTGGGTGCCACCATGGCGTGACTGACGCGGCCGCTGCTTTGGTCGTCCATCTGGCGCAGGGCATCGACCCAGACGCCAGTGGCGTTGACCACGCACTTGGCATGGAGCGTCAGCGCTTGACCTGTCTCGGTGTCACGGCATTGCACACCAGCCACCCGACCACCCTCATGCAGCAAACCAATGGCCTCGCAGTAGTTCACGACCAAAGCACCACTGGCCGCAGCGGTGCGCGCCAGCACCAAGGCAAGCCGGGCATCATCAAACTGGCCGTCCCAATATTTCACCCCGCCGTTCAAGTGATGGGCATTGACCGTAGGCAGCAATGCGCGCGCTTCGGCATGGCTCAAGAATTCAGTAGCACCCAGGCCAGCCTGACCTGCCAGGAGGTCGTAGGCCTTCAGCCCGATGCCGTAAAAAGGTGTCTCCCACCATTGGTAAGACGGCATCACAAAGGGCAATGGCTGCGCCAAGTGGGGCGCGTTGTGCAGCAGCAGGGTGCGTTCGTGTAACGCCTCACGGACTAGCGCAATATTGCCCTGCGCCAGATAGCGCACCCCGCCATGCACCAGTTTGGTGGCGCGTGACGAGGTGCCTTTGGCAAAGTCATGAGACTCGATCAGCACCACGCGTAAACCGCGCAGCGCTGCATCCAGCGCCACCCCCAAACCCGTGGCTCCGCCGCCAATGACGGCCAAGTCAAAAACCTGTGGAGCAGCTAATCGCGCCAACAAATCGACGCGGCGCGTGGGTAAGGGGATGGCTGTGTCTGTCATGGTGCCCGAGCCTAGCGAACCTTGCCAGCTTTCCAGGCATTCAGCAAAGTGTCGTAGGCGATGGTTTCACCCTTGGGTTTCTCGTTGGCCAACTTGGCCCACGGTGCGGCCTTGTCGCTGAGGTACTTGGCTGGATCGCCTTTGGGATTGAGCTTGGGTGCGCAATGGGCCATGCCCGCACGCTCCAGACGGGCCATCACCTGGTCCATCTCCTCAGCCAGGTTGTCCATGGCCTGTTGTGGTGTCTTCTCGCCAGTGACGGCGACGGCGACGTTCTTCCACCACAACTGCGCCAACTTGGGATAGTCAGGCACGTTGGTACCGGTGGGTGTCCAGGCGACACGGGCCGGGCTGCGGTAAAACTCGACCAACCCACCGAGCTTGGGTGCCATGTCCGTCATGGCCTTGCTTTGGATGTCGCTTTCCCGAATCGGTGTCAAGCCCACCATGGTCTTTTTCAATGAGGTTGTCTTGGCGGTAACAAACTGGGCGTAGAGCCACGCCGCAGCTGTCTTGTCTGCATCGTGTGCCGCAAAGAATGTCCAGGACCCCACGTCTTGGTAGCCGTTTTGCATGCCCTGTTTCCAGTACGGACCGTTCGGGCCGGGCGCCATGCGCCACTTGGGTGTGCCGTCGGCATTGACCACAGGTAAACCAGGCTTGACCATGTCAGCGGTGAAGGCGGTGTACCAGAAGATCTGTTGCGCAATCTGACCTTGGGCGGGCACCGGCCCGGCTTCACCAAAAGTCATGCCTGTGGCTTCCTTAGGCGCGTATTTCTTCATCCAGTCCACGTACTTGGTCAAGGCGTAAACCGCTGCAGGGGAATTGGTGGCTCCACCGCGCGACACCGAGGCACCAACCGGCGTGCACTTGTCGTCGGCCACTCGGATACCCCACTCATCGACCGGCATGCCATTGGGAATGCCCTTGTCGGCGGTGCCAGCCATCGACAACCAGGCATCCGTGAAGCGCCAGCCCAGCGATGGGTCTTTTTTGCCGTAGTCCATGTGACCATAAATGGGCTTGCCATCAATGGTCTTGACATCTTCGCTGAAGAACGCGGCAATGTCTTCATAGGCTGACCAGTTCAAGGGCACGCCCAGGTCATAGCCATACTTGGCCTTGAACTTGTCTTTCAGGTCTTGCCGGGCGAACAAGTCCGCACGAAACCAGTACAGATTGGCAAACTGCTGCGTAGGCAATTGGTACAGTTTGCCGTCCGGCGCCGTGGTGAAACTGGTGCCGATAAAGTCCTTTAAATCAAGGCCGGGATTGGTCCACTCTTTGCCTTTGCCGGCCATGTAATCGGTCAGATTCATGATCTTACCGTAGCGGTAGTGGGTGCCAATCAAGTCCGAGTCACTGATCCAGCCGTCGTAAATGCTTTTGCCCGACTGCATGGAAGTCTGCAGTTTCTCCACCACATCGCCTTCCTGAATCAAGTCGTGTTTGACCTTGATGCCGGTGATCTCTTCAAACGCCTTGGCCAGGGTCTTCGATTCGTACTCGTGGGTGGTGATGGTTTCCGAGACTACAGAAATCTCTTTCACGCCCTTGGCCTGCAACTTCTTGGCGGCGTCTATGAACCACTTCATTTCTGCCATCTGCTGGTCTTTGCTCAACGTGGAGGGCTGAAATTCGCTGCCAATCCACTTCTTGGCTTCTGCTTCGCCAGCCTGTGCTGCTTGTCCTGCCGTCAGGGCTGCTGCAAGCGCAATTACCGTGTACCGCATTTTCATGGTTTGTCTCCTCAAGTGCGAATCCCCGGTGGTTTTTGCAGGTGTCCGGCCCCGGGGAATGAACCGGCCGAATTCCTGTTTCAAAGCAAGATATGGCGAACTAGCCCTTGTGCATGATCAAGGCCAACAAGGCCATGGACAACCCAAAGCTGTACCACACCGATGGATCAACCTCAAGCTGAAGCCATGTCGCCAAGTAGCCACTCAGCCCCACAAAGATCAGGTTGACATAGGCCGCAGCCAGCAAGCCGATGAACAGACGATCACCGCGCGTGGTGCGCATGCGCAAAAAACCACGTCTCTCAACGGTCGGAGACTTGATCTCCCAGACAGTCATGCCAGCGAGCATGAGAACAATCGAGATAAAGAACACCGCCACGGGCAGCGTCCAGGCCATCCATTCAAACATTCGGTTCTCCTTGCATTGCGGCTATACGCGGCCCATCGCAAAACCCTTGGCGATGTAATGGCGCACAAACCAGATCACGATCGCGCCGGGCACGATGGTCAACACGCCCGCTGCCGCCAGCGTGGCCCAGTCCATGCCCGAGGCCGACACGGTGCGCGTCATGGTGGCCACAATCGGCTTGGCATTGACGCTGGTCAGGGTGCGTGCCAGCAGCAGTTCCACCCAGCTGAACATGAAGCAAAAGAAGGCCGCAACGCCCACGCCAGCCTTGATCAATGGTAGAAAAATCGCGACGAAAAAGTGCGGGAAGGTGTAGCCGTCGGTATAGGCGGTCTCGTCTATTTCACGCGGTATGCCGCTCATGAAGCCTTCCAGAATCCACACGGCCAGCGGTACATTGAACAACAAGTGGGCCAGCGCGACAGCAATGTGCGTGTCCATCAAGCCGACGGTGGAATAGAGTTGAAAAAACGGCAGCAGAAACACGGCAGGTGGCGTCATGCGGTTGGTCAGCAACCAGAAAAACACATGCTTGTCGCCCAGGAATCGGTAGCGTGAAAAAGCGTAGGCCGCCGGCAAGGCCACCGACACCGAAATGACGGTGTTGATGGCGACATAAATCATCGAGTTGATGTAGCCCGAATACCAGGCCGGGTCGGTAAAGATGGTGTTGTAGTTGGCCCAGGTGAAGTGCTGGGGAAAAAACGAAAAGCTCGACAAAATGTCTTCGTTGGTACGAAAACTCATGTTGATCATCCAGTAGATCGGCAACAACGTAAACACCAGGTACAGCGCCAGGAACACGCTTCGCTTGTGAAAACGGTCTTCATGCATGGCCTGACTCCTGTGTGTTCTGCGTACCCACGCTCTGCATCCAGTTGTACAAAATGAATGACAACAAGAGGATGATCAAAAAATAGATCAAAGAGAAGGCCGCTGCAGGACCCAGGTCAAATTGCCCCACCGCCTTTTGTGTCAGGTACTGGCTGAGAAAGGTGGTGGCATTGCCGGGGCCGCCACCAGTCAGCACAAACGGTTCGGTGTAGATCATGAAGCTGTCCATGAAACGCAGCAGCACAGCGATCACCAGCACGCCACGCATCTTGGGCAACTGGATGTAGCGAAACACAGCAAACTTGGAGGCACCATCGATGCGTGCGGCTTGGTAGTAGGCATCAGGAATGCTGCGCAAGCCGGCAAAGCCGAGCAAAGCCACCAACGGGGTCCAATGCCAGACGTCCATCAACAGCACGGTTAACCAGGCATGGGTTGCATTGCCGGTGTAGCTGTAGTCAATGCCCAGACGCGTCAGTGTCACGCCAAACAGGCCAATGTCACTGCGGCCAAAAATTTGCCAGATGGTGCCGACCACGTTCCACGGGATCAACAGCGACAGCGCCACAACCACCAAGACCGCAGACGACTTCCAGCCTTGAGCTGGCATCGACAGGGCCAGCAAGATGCCCAATGGAATTTCAATGGCCAGCACCGAGCACGAGAAAATGATTTGCCGCAGCAGTGCGCTGTGCAGTTCCTCGTCACGCATCACAGCCACAAACCATTCAGTGCCGACAAATACGCGGCGCTCCGGTGAAATGATGTCTTGAACCGAATAGTTCACCACGGTCATCAAGGGGATGATGGCTGAAAACGCCACGCAGATGATCACCGGCAGTATCAAAAACCAGGCCTTCTGGTTCACGGGCTTGTTCATGTCGTTCATGGCACCAACTCCTCGTTGACATAAAAGCAGGTGTGGGGGCCGATCAATTGCAGCGTGACGCTGTCGCCCACGTTGAGGTCCAGAATTTCAGGGGCCAGTCGCGCCTTCACAGGGACGCCATTGATGTCTGCCGTCAGCATCAGGTGCGTGCCAATGTCTTGCAATCTCTGCACGCGGGCAGTGACCGTGCCCGCTCCAGCCCGTGCCTGCAACGCGACATATTCGGGGCGGATGCCCAACTTGACAGGACCGTCTGGCACGCGCACATCGGCAGGCAAAGGCAAGTCGTGGCCAGCCAGCGCGATGCTGCCGCTTGTCACTGTGCCGGGCAAAAAGTTCATGCCCGGTGAGCCAATGAAGTTGCCCACAAAACTGTGTGCCGGTCGCTCAAACAAGGCATCTGCCGACCCCACTTGCACTGCGCGGCCCCGCGTCATGACCACAATCTGATCGGCAAAGGTAAGCGCTTCAACCTGATCGTGGGTCACGTAGATCAGTGTCAACTTCAGTTCATGGTGAATCTGTTTGAGCTTGCGGCGCAGCTGCCACTTCAGGTGGGGGTCGATCACTGTCAACGGTTCGTCAAACAGCACCGCTGAAACGTCCGAGCGAACCAGTCCGCGCCCAAGTGATATTTTTTGCTTGGCATCTGCCGCGAGCCCGGCGGCGCGCTGGTTGAGCTGACCGCTCATTTCAAGCATTTCGGCGATCTCGCCCACGCGTTTGCGAATCTGGTCTTCGGGCATCTTGCGATTGCGCAGTGGAAAAGCCAGGTTGTCGGCGACCGTCATCGTGTCGTAGATGACAGGAAACTGAAATACCTGTGCGATGTTGCGCTGCTGCGGGCTGTGGCGGGTGACGTCTTGGCCATCAAACAGCACCTTGCCCTGCGACGGCACCAACAGCCCAGACATGATGTTGAGCATGGTGGTTTTGCCACAACCGGAAGGCCCGAGCAGGGCATAAGCCCCACCGTCGTCAAACTGCATCTTCAGAGGCAACAGCGCGTAGTCGGTGTCCTGGCTGGGGTTGGGCGCATAGGCATGGGCCAGGTCGAGTTCGATGCGAGCCATGGCTATCCTTTGCTTCTTTCCGGGGCTAGGCACAGGGCTTCTGACGCATCAAACAAGTACACCTGAGATGGGTTGAAATACACGGTCAGCGCAGCGCCCAGGCCAAAGTAATGCACGCCCGTGAGCTGCGCCACGACTTCACCTACTTCGGTACTGACATAAACAAAGGTGTCCGAACCCGATATTTCAGCGAGTTCGACACGCCCACTCAAGGCCACATCGTTGGCCCGGGCGTGCACGCGCAAGGCGCTGGCACGCAGACCCAGCGTCAGGGCTGCGCCGACAACACCTTGCCAGTTCAGAGCGCAGACCGGTCCACATGTCAGTGCAATCCCATTGGGCAACGCGGTGCCAGCGATCAGATTCATCGGCGGGTCGCTGAAAGCGCGCGCCACCCGCAGCGACTTTGGCCGGTGAAAGACCTCTGCTGTTGGGCCGTATTGCAAGACCGAACCCTCAAACATGACAGCGGTGTAACCCCCCAGCAGCAGGGCTTCCCCTGGTTCGGTGGTGGCGTAGACCACGGTGGAGTCCCCAGTGGCAAACAATGTGGTCAGTTCGTCGCGCAACTCTTCACGCAATTTGTAGTCAAGATTCACCAGCGGTTCATCGAGCAGCATCAAAGGCGCTTTCTTGGCCAGTGCACGGGCCAAGGCCACGCGCTGCTGCTGACCGCCCGACAGTTCTGCCGGCAGGCGTTCAAGAAACATCTCAATGTGCAGCTTCTCAGCCAGCGCACGCACGCTTTGATCAACCCCAGACTCCTTGCGAAGCAGCATGGGCGAGGCAATGTTGCGCGCCACGGTCATCGACGGGTAGTTGATGAACTGCTGGTAAACCATGGCCACGTTGCGCTCGCGTACGGGCAGGCCGGTGACATCTTTGCCGTCTACCGTCACCTTGCCCGTGGTGGGGGAGTCAAGTCCGGCAATGATGCGCATCAGGCTGGTTTTACCGGCTTGGGTTGCGCCCAGTAGCACCGTGACGGCACCTTCCTGCAGCACCAGATCCAGCGGATGAAGCCACCACTGGCCCGCCACCCGCTTGCTGATGTGCTCCAGGTTCAATCGCACAGCTGGTGCCCCTGAAAAAGTCGCCCGAGCTGTTGAGTCAGGTGCAAGTGTTTGATCATGATTTGCGGGGCGTCAGTCCTTAAGTTGCGCAATTTTGATTCGCTTTGTTTCGCTAATGATCGGTACTTTCCCTATGTTTGATATTTTTAGTTCGAATTAAAGTGGGTCCAAATTTCGAAACACGTCGCCAATGAACCTCAAGCCTCGTCAACTCAAACTTATCGACGTCGTGCGTGCACGGGGCTCGGTCACCGTCGAGCAGCTGGCAGACCAACTGAATGTCACGTTGCAGACGGTGCGCCGGGATGTGCAGCGCTTGGCGGAAGATGGGACCCTGACGCGTTTTCATGGTGGCGTGCGGGTGCCGAGCTCCACCGTGGAAAACATTGCGCACTTGCAGCGCCAGGGTTTGCATGCGCAGGGTAAGGCGCGTATCGCCCGCGCGGTGGCGTCCCAGGTGCCCAACGATTGCTCGCTCATCCTCAACATTGGCACCACCACGGAGGCCATCGCCCAAGCGCTGCTGCAACACCATGGCTTGCGCGTCATCACCAACAACCTGAATGTGGCAGCTGTTCTAAGCCAAAACACCGGCATTGAGGTGATCGTGGCTGGCGGCGTGGTGCGAGCCCGCGACCGCGGCATTGTGGGTGAAGCGGCAGTGGATTTCATCCGGCAGTTCAAGGTCGACATTGCGCTGATTGGCATATCAGGCATTGAGGCTGATGGCACGTTGCGCGACTTTGACTTTCGGGAGGTCAAAGTGACCCAAACCATCATCAGCCAGGCGCGCGAAGTCTGGTTGGCGGCCGATGCCAGCAAGTTCAACCGACCGGCCATGGTGGAAGCGGCCAAGTTGACGCAAATTGATCGCCTCTTCACCGACAGCGCGCCGCCGGAGCCGTTTGCCGCTTTGCTGAAAGACGCCAACGTTCGTCTGGACGTTTGTTTGAACTAACCATTGACGAGGTCGATATGACATACCTTCTGGCGCTTGACCAAGGAACCTCCAGTTCGCGCAGCATTGTGTTTGATGCGCAGGGTCAGATCGTGGCCATGGCGCAGCGCGAGTTGCCACAAATCTACCCGCAGCCCGGCTGGGTGGAGCATGCCCCTTTTGTGATCTGGCAAACGCAATTGGCCACGGTGCACGAGGTGCTGGCGCAAGCCGGTTTGGCTGCGCGCGACATCCACGCCATCGGCATCACCAACCAGCGCGAGACCACGGTGGTGTGGAACCGCCGCACCGGTGTGCCAGTGCACCATGCCATCGTCTGGCAAGACCGTCGGGCCGAGCCGGCCTGCGCTGCGTTGCGTGCCCAGGGCAGAGCGGCGCCGATTCAAAGCAAAACAGGGTTGCTGGTGGATGCTTATTTTTCTGGCACGAAACTGCAATGGATTTTGAACAATGTACCCGGCGCCCGCGCTCAAGGCGAGGCTGGTGAACTGGCTTTTGGCACGGTTGACAGCTGGCTGATCTGGCAGCTCACCGGCGGCAGCGATGCCCGCACGCGCTCGCAGGCGGTGCATGTCACCGACGTCAGCAATGCCGCGCGAACCATGCTGTTCAATGTGCACAGCAACCAATGGGATGCCGAACTGCTGGACTGGTTGGACATACCTGCACAGATGCTGCCCACCGTGTTGCCGTCGAGCGCCAACTTTGGCACGGTGCAGGCGGATCTGCTGGGCAGCAGCATCCGCATTGGTGGCGTGGCAGGCGACCAGCAAAGCGCGCTGTTTGGTCAGGCCTGCTTCACCGAAGGCATGGCCAAGAACACCTACGGCACGGGTTGCTTCATGCTGTTGCACACCGGCGAGCGCTTTTTGACATCCAACAACGGGCTGCTGACCACCAGCGCGGCGCAGGCCGATGCCACACCAGTCTTTGCGCTGGAGGGCAGTGTGTTTGTCGGGGGTGCCGTGGTTCAGTGGTTGCGTGATGGGCTGCGTGCCATTGACGCCAGCAGCCAGGTGCAGGCCTTGGCGCAGAGCGTCCCGGATGCCGGTGGGGTGATGATGGTGCCGGCATTCACTGGCCTGGGCGCGCCCTACTGGAACCCTGAGGCGCGCGGCACGCTTACAGGGCTTACCAGGGGCTCAACCCTTGCCCACATTGCACGAGCAGCTCTTGAAAGCATAGCGTTTCAAAGTGCCGCCTTGCTGGACGCCATGAGCCGCGATGTGGTGGCCAATGGCGGCAGCGCAGTCGCCGAGTTGCGGGTGGATGGCGGCGCTTGTGCCAACGACCTGCTGATGCAGATTCAGGCCGATTTGCTGGGCATTGCCGTGGTGCGCCCAGCGGTGATCGAGACCACGGCGCTGGGCGCGGCCTACCTGGCGGGCCTGAGCACCGGTGTGTATGCCAGCCTGTCCGAGCTCAGTCAGAACTGGCGCATGGAGCGCCGCTTTGAACCGGCCATTGGCCGCGATCAGGCCCTGGAGCGCATGGCACTATGGGAGCGAGCGGTGAGGCAGGCCACCGCCAGCTGACCCAAAGTTGTAGCAGCCGCCTCCGTCATTGCGACCGCAGTGGGGCAATCCGTGCAGTCGAAAGTCGTAGATTGCCACGTCGCTGCGCTCCTCGCAATGACAGTCGCCAAGGTGCACTGCCCGACCTCAGTTACATATTGCGCCGGTACTGCCCACCCACTTCAAACAAAGCATTGGTGATTTGCCCCAGTGAGCACACGCGCACCGCATCCATCAGCACCTCAAACACGTTCTGGTTGTCGATGACTGCCTGCTGCAGGCGCTTGAGTTGCGCGGGTGCGGCGGCGGCGTGCTTGGCATGAAAGTCTGTCAGACGATTGAGCTGACTCTGCTTTTCTTCTTCAGTTGACCTTGCCAGTTCCAGCTTGTCATTCACCGGGTCACCATGCGGGTTGCGGAAGGTGTTGACGCCGATGATGGGCAACTCGCCGGTGTGCTTGAGCATTTCGTAATGCATGGACTCGTCTTGGATCTTGCCGCGCTGGTAGCCGGTTTCCATGGCGCCGAGCACACCGCCGCGCTCGGTGATGCGCTCGAATTCCAGCAGCACGGCTTCTTCTACCAGCTCGGTCAATTCTTCGATGATGAACGCGCCCTGTGACGGGTTTTCGTTCTTGGCCAGGCCCCATTCACGGTTGATGATGAGCTGGATCGCCATGGCGCGGCGCACACTGTCTTCGGTGGGCGTGGTGATGGCTTCGTCAAAGGCATTGGTGTGCAGGCTGTTGCAGTTGTCGTAAATGGCAATCAGCGCCTGCAGCGTGGTGCGGATGTCGTTGAACTGGATTTCCTGTGCGTGCAGGCTGCGGCCACTGGTCTGGATGTGGTATTTCAGCTTCTGACTGCGCTCGTTGGCGCCGTATTTCTCTTTCATGGCCACAGCCCAGATGCGTCGCGCGACCCGGCCCATCACCGTGTACTCCGGGTCCATGCCGTTGCTGAAGAAGAAACTGAGGTTCGGTGCAAAGTCGTCAATGTGCATACCGCGCGCCAGGTACGCTTCTACGAACGTGAAGCCGTTGCTGAGCGTGAACGCCAACTGGCTGATCGGGTTGGCACCGGCTTCGGCAATGTGGTAGCCACTGATGCTCACGCTGTAGAAGTTGCGCACGTTGTGGTGCACAAAGTAGCTGGCAATGTCGCCCATCACTTTCAGGCTGAATTCGGTGCTGAAAATGCAGGTGTTCTGGCCCTGGTCTTCTTTCAAAATATCCGCCTGCACGGTGCCGCGCACGTTGGACAGCACCCATTCGCGGATCTTGAGCGCCTCGGTGTCGGTGGGTTCGCGGCCGTTGTCGGTGTGGAACTTTTCCTGATTTTGGTCGATGGCGGCATTCATGAACATCGCCAGAATACTTGGCGCGGGCCCATTGATGGTCATGCTGACGCTGGTGTTGGGGCTGCACAAATCAAACCCGCCGTAAAGCACTTTCAGGTCATCAATGGTCGCAATACTCACACCGCTGTTGCCGACTTTGCCGTAGATGTCCGGGCGCGGGTCGGGGTCGTTACCGTAGAGCGTGACCGAGTCAAACGCAGTGCTCAAGCGTTTGGCCGCCATGCCTGAGCTGAGCAGCTTGAAGCGTTTGTTGGTGCGAAACGGGTCGCCTTCGCCTGCGAACATGCGGGTGGGGTCCTCGCCCTCGCGCTTGAAGGCAAAGGTACCAGCGGTGTAGGGGTAGCTGCCGGGCACGTTGTCGAGCATCAGCCACTTCAGGATTTCGCCGTGGTCCTCGTATTGCGGCAGGCAAACCTTGCGGATTTTGGTGCCGCTGAGCGACTTGGTGGTCAGCGCGGTGCGCAGCTCTTTGTCGCGGATCTTCACCACATATTCGTCGCCCGCGTAGGCGCGTTGCATCTCGGGCCACTGGGCCAGCAGCTTGTGGGCGGCAGCGTCCTGAATTTGTTCGCGCTGCCGGGCCAGGTCGATCGCGGCCTCGGCGGCTGGTGCCCGGTCGGGTTTGTCGACTTCCAGCATGCTTGCGGCCGCGCGCAATTGCTGGATTTCGCGGGCCAGCCTGGCTTGGGCGCGGGCTTTTTTCTTGTAACCGCGCACCGTGTCGGCAATTTCAGCCAGGTAACGCGTGCGTGCGGCAGGCACCACCGGGCTCTGGTTGGTGCTGTGGCGCACTGCCACTGTGGGCAGTTGCGCATCAGTCAGAGGCAAACCGAGTTCGCCCAGGCGCACTTTCAAAGCCTGGTACAGCGCGGTCACGCCGTCGTCGTTGAAGCGCGCGGCCATGGTGCCAAACACTGGCATCTGCTCGGGCGGCACACCGAAGGCTTCGCGGTTGCGCTGCACCTGTTTGGCCACATCGCGCAGCGCATCAGAAGCACCCTTGCGGTCAAACTTGTTGATGGCCACAAACTCGGCAAAGTCGAGCATGTCGATTTTTTCCAGCTGGCTGGCGGCGCCAAACTCGGGCGTCATCACATACAGCGGCACATCCACATGCGGCACGATGGCCGCGTCGCCCTGGCCAATGCCCGAGGTTTCCACGATGATCAAATCGAATCCAGCCACCTTGCAGGCGGCAATCACGTCGGGCAGGGCAGCGCTGATCTCACTGCCAAAGTCGCGCGTGGCCAGGCTGCGCATGAACACTTTGGGGCCGTTTTGCCACGGATTGATGGCGTTCATGCGGATGCGGTCGCCCAGCAATGCGCCTCCGCTCTTGCGCCGACTTGGGTCAATGCTGATGACGGCCACACGCAGGCTGTCACTTTGATCCAGGCGCAGGCGGCGGATCAGCTCGTCGGTGAGCGACGATTTACCTGCGCCACCGGTGCCGGTGATCCCCAGAACAGGACTCTTTTTAGTAGCTGCCAGCGCTTGTATTTCCTGGGTTAGAGCCTTAAAAGACTCTGAAAACTCGCCCTTGCCAACGCCCGAGGCTTGTTCGTTTTCCAGCGCGGTGATGAGCTGCGCCAATGCGCGCCAACTTTGGTCGGTGTGGCCCTGAATGGCGTCGATGGTGGTGGGGGCATAAGTGCTGATGTCCTTGTCGCAGCGCATCACCATCTCGCCAATCATGCCGGCCAGGCCCATGCGCTGGCCGTCTTCGGGGCTGAAGATGCGTTGTACGCCATAGGCATGCAGCTCGGCGATTTCACTGGGCACGATCACACCGCCGCCGCCGCCAAAGACTTTGATGTGTTCGCCACCGCGTGCACGCAGCAGGTCAACCATGTATTTGAAATACTCCACATGCCCGCCCTGGTAAGAGCTGATGGCAATGCCCTGCACGTCTTCCTGCAGCGCGGCGGTCACCACCTCCTCCACACTGCGGTTGTGGCCTAGGTGGATCACCTCGGTACCCATGCTTTGCAGGATGCGGCGCATGATGTTGATGGCCGCATCGTGCCCGTCAAACAGGCTGGCCGCGGTGACAAAACGCACCTTGTGGGTGGGGCGGTAGTTGGCCAGGGCCTTGAAATCGGCGGACAGATCGGTCATGTAGCGGGTCTCCAGTCGGTTATTCTTTGGATTGACGTTAACGTAAACGTCAACGAGGCGCGATGTTACCGTGAAAGGCCGAATGTGCCACAGCGCGCTTGCGTTGTCCTGTGCGGAAACGTTAGCCATGTGAGCGATGTGTGCCGACTGTCAGACTTTCACGCTACATTGTGGTCGTTAATGAACTTCTGTCCCAGCCATGAAACCCATCCAACTCTTTGACACCGCTTCCAGCACCTACACCTATGTGCTGTTTGATCCCGACAGCCGCCAGGCGGTCATCATCGACCCGGTGGACGACCAGGTGCAGCGCGACCTGGAGGTGCTGCGTGAATACGGCCTGAAACTGGTCTGGGCACTGGAAACCCACGCCCATGCCGACCACATCACCAGCGCGGGCCAGCTAGCCGAGCTGGCGGGTGCCAAAACCACGGCGCCTGCGGGCTGCGGCATCACCACCGCGTCGGTGCAGCTGGCCGATGGTGATGTGCTGAAATTTGGTGCCGAACAAATCCGTGCGCTACACACCCCCGGTCACACCGCGGGCAGCATGTGTTTTGTCTGGCGCGACCATGTGTTTACCGGCGACACGCTGTTGATCAATGGTTGCGGCCGCACCGACTTTCAATCGGGCAGCGCGGCGCAGATGTACCACAGCCTGACCGAGGTGCTGTTCAACCTGCCCGATGCCACCACCGTCTGGCCAGGGCACGATTACCAGGGGCGCACCCAGTCCAGTATTGGCCAGGAAAAAGCCACCAACGCCCGTGTAGCGGGCAAAACCCAGGCCGAGTTCACCGCCATCATGGACGCTTTGAACCTGCCTCCGCCCAAGCGCATCCAGGAAGCGGTGCCTGCCAACCTGCAATCGGGCCTGCGGCACGATGCGCCCGTAGCGCATGAATTGGTGCAGCGCCAGGCAGAGGGGTATGCGGGCGATGTGTCTGCCACCCTGGCTAACCAGTGGTTCGAGGCCGGTGATGCCGTGCTGGTGGATGTGCGCACCGACGCTGAGCGCGCTTGGGTGGGCTTTGTGCCCGGCGCCGTGCCGGTGGCCTGGAAGCAGTGGCCTGGCATGGACATGAACGCCGATTTTGATGTGCAGCTGCAAGCTGCTGTGCCCGCTGGCAAAAAAGTGCTGCTGTTGTGCCGCAGCGGGGTGCGCTCAGTGGCGGCGGCCAAGCGTGCAACCGAGCTGGGCTTGCAGGCCTACAACATTCTGGAAGGTTTTGAGGGCGACCCCGACGAACATGCCCAGCGCAACCGCCGTGGCGGCTGGCGCTTCAACGGGCTGCCCTGGCGCCAGGGTTAAGTGGGGACGCTTTTGGCCCCCGTTTTGTGCCGATAATCCGCGCCATGACTTTTTTGGCGATCGACATTGGTAACACCCGGCTCAAGTGGTCGCTGTACGCCTCGGCGAAACGTGACGCAGTGATGCTGGCGCAGGGCGTTGAGTTTTTGGAGCACATCGAAAAACTGGCCGAAGGCGGCTGGGCCAGCATTGCCCCGCCGCGACATGTGCTGGGCTGCGTGGTGGCCGGTGATGCGGTGCGCCGCCGGGTTGAAGAGCAGATGGAACTGTGGGACGTGTCCCCGCAATGGGTGGTGGCTAGCAGCCAGGAGGCGGGCGTGACCAATGGCTATGACTATCCGGCGCGCTTGGGCGCTGACCGCTGGGTGGCGATGATCGGCGCCTGGCACCGCTGTCTGGCACGAGGTCCGGCCCGCCCGTTGGTGGTGGTGATGGTGGGTACCGCCGTCACGGTGGATGCCATTGACGCCAGCGGCCGCTTTCTGGGCGGGCTGATCCTGCCGGGCCACGGCATCATGTTGCGTGCCCTGGAGTCTGGCACCGCCGGGCTGCATGTGCCTACCGGCAATGTTGTCGAATTCCCCACCAACACCAGCGATGCGCTCACCAGCGGCGGCACCTTTGCCATCGCCGGGGCAGTGGAGCGCATGGTGGCGCATCTGCGCCAGCGCTGCGGTGCCGAGCCCTGTTGCGTGATGACCGGTGGCGCCGGCTGGAAGATGGCCCCTAGCATGGCCAGCCAGTTTGAGCTGTTGGACAACCTGCTGTTTGACGGCTTGCTGGAAATGGCAGCCCGCCGGTTTGTGTAAATAAGCCGATAATCTAACTGTAAATAAATACAGTTAATGATGTCAAACATGAATTCTCTTGAACTCTGCGCTGGTGCTGGTGGACAGGCCCTAGGACTGGAACGCTCTGGTTTTGAGCACGAAGCTTTGGTCGAGATTGATGCGGCTGCCTGCAACACGCTGCGGCAAAATCGTCCGCATTGGAACGTGATTGAGGGCGATTTGTCGCAATTTGACGCGACTTCTTTTCGCGGTGTGGATTTGGTAGCGGGTGGCGTGCCTTGCCCCCCGTTTTCAAAAGCGGGCAAACAACTGGGTGCAAGCGACGCCCGTGACATGTTCCCCCAGGCGATTCGCATCGTCAGCGAGACACGCCCGCAAGCGGTCATGCTGGAAAACGTCAGAGGTTTGCTGGACGCAGCCTTTGCAGATTATCGGCAGCACATTGCGACGCAGCTGACAGCCATGGGCTACTGGGTCGACTGGCATCTCTTCAATGCAGCTGACTTCGGCGTCAGCCAACTTCGCCCGCGTGTCGTTTGCGTGGCCCTTCGCCATGAAGTTGCTGAACATTTTCATTGGCCAGTTCCAAGTCTGCAACTGCCACCGACGGTGGGGAACCTTCTTGACGACTTGATGAAAGCCAAGGGCTGGAGAGGTGCTGAGGCTTGGCGCATGAAAGCCAACGGTATCGCGCCCACCTTAGTGGGCGGCAGCAAAAAGCATGGCGGACCAGACCTTGGGCCGACGCGCTCACGGCAGGCCTGGTTGACGCTTGGCGTGGACGGAAGGGGCTTGGCTGATGAAGCGCCCGACGAGGACTTTACTGGCATGCCACGTCTGACCACGCGCATGTGTGCACGTGTTCAGGGTTTTCCTGATGGCTGGCAGTTTGCAGGAAAGAAAACCCCTGTCTATCGGCAAGTTGGCAATGCCTTCCCACCACCCGTTGCACATGCGGTCAGTGCCGAAATTGCGCTGGCCATTGAAAAAGCTGCGGCAACCCGACTGTTTAAAAGGGCGGCGTAATGGCCATTCCTAAGGTTAAACAACACGCCATAGCCAGAGGTGCACGCGCCAAGTTGAGGGCCTACTTTCTTGCGCATCTGGGTCTTGTGTTGGGATCAGATGAACTCCGATTGGTCGCAGGCAACATCAGTGAATGGGCGCGGCGCATTCGCGAGTTACGCTCAGAAGAGGGTTATCTCATCCTGACCCACAACGATAGGGCTGATTTGAAACCCGGCGAATACTTGCTTGAGACTGCCAAGCCCCAACCCGCTTTTGCCAGAGGCGTTTCCAAAGAAACCCGCGCCTTCGTGTTGGATCGCAACGGGTTTACCTGTCAGATGTGTGGTGCCGTCGCAGGCGAAGCACATCCCTATGACCCAACCAGAAAAACCCGCTTGCACATCGGCCATGTCCTAGACAAGAGCTTGGGTGGTTCTGACGACGCCAACAATCTGAAAGCCATCTGTTCGGTCTGCAATGAAGGTGCCGCGAACGTCACCCTGCAACGCCCCGACCTGAACAAACTCCTGGTGCAAGTCCGACGCGCCACCGCTGCCGATCAGCGCGAACTGCTTAAGTGGTTGAAGACAAAATTCAAGGAATGAATTTGGCGGCAAATTTTGCGCGAATGTCATCGGCCTTAGTAAGCGGTGACGGTAATAACAACAGACAAAGCGATCATTTGCATAAAAAATGCCTGTAGCCCTTGTTCAGACTACATATCGCGCTACGGTTTTGATAAGGGTTGCCGCAACCACTTTTGCGCCAGCCGCACCCAGTAAGTGGCCCCCAGCGGCAGCAGCGCGTCGTTGAAGTCGTAACTGGCGTTGTGCAGCATGCACGGCCCGCCGCCGTGGCCCATTTCGCGGTGGTCGCCGTCACCGTTGGCGATGAACGCATAGCACCCCGGCTTTTGCAGCAGCATGAAAGAAAAGTCTTCCGCGCCCATGGTCGGTTCCTGCACCTGGACCTTATCGGCGCCCACAATGTCGGCCATCACCTGGCGACAAAACTCGGCCTCAGCGGCGCTGTTGATGGTTGGCGGGTAATTGCGCCGGAATTCAAACTCGGCACTCAGGCCAAACGCCGCGCAGAGCTGTGTCGTCATGTCCTGCATGCGCTGCCCAATGGCATCCAGTACCTCCAGCGAAAAGGTGCGCACCGTGCCTTGCAGCTCCACTGTATTAGGGATGACGTTAGTAGCTTCGCCCGCGTGGATCATGGTGACCGAGATCACCCCAGCGTCGATCGGTTTGATATTGCGGCTGATGATGCTCTGAAACCCCTGCACCAGTTGGCAGGCCACTGGCACCGGGTCCAGCGCGTTATGCGGCATGGCGGCGTGGCCGCCTTTGCCTTGAATGATGATCTTGAATTCGTTGCTCGACGCCATCACCGATCCCGCGCTGGCGGCAAAAAAACCGACATCGGAGCCCGGCCAGTTGTGCAGGCCAAACACGGCTTGCATCGGGAACTGTTCAAACAGGCCGTCTTTGATCATCTCGCGCGCGCCGCCGCCGCCTTCTTCGGCGGGCTGGAAGATCAGGTAAACCGTACCGTCAAAGTCGCGGTTAGTGCTCAGATATTGCCCGGCGGCCAGCAGCATGGCGGTGTGACCGTCGTGGCCGCAGGCGTGCATCTTGCCGGGCTCAAGGCTGGCGTGGGAAAAGGTGTTGGCCTCCTGCATGGGCAGCGCGTCCATGTCGGCGCGCAGGCCCAAAGCGCGGCCATTGGCACCGCCGTCACGCCCATGAACGATGCCGACCACGCCGGTGGTGCCTAGACCGCGATGGATCGAGATGCCCCATTCGGTGAGCTTTTGCGCCACCACGTCAGCGGTGCGGACCTCTTTGAAGCACAGCTCTGGGTGGGCGTGAATGTCGCGGCGCAGGGTGGCGATTTCTGGGCTGTTCTGGGCGATGGCGTCGATGAGTTTCATGGCGGGTGGGGCAGGTTGCGTGGGGCCGAGTAGCTGGAAAGGCATTATGGTGCTGGGCTGGGAATCCTTTTTGTGGGTGGTGCTGTTGTGGCTTTAGGTTGTTGCTGGTGTTGGTGTTTTTGTGCATCGTTTGTGGGTTGTGGGTTGTGGGTTGTGGGTGCGCCGGGGTGGGTATGGCTGGGGGCCTCATGCTGGGCTTACCAGAAAAATCGGCCCCCAGCCATACCCACCCCAGCTTGACCAGCGACTTGGGTGCGCGAAGTGGGGGGCAGGAAGCCGAAGGCTTGGCACTTCAAGTTCGGTGTTGTATTTGAGTTGCGGTCGCAGCCACAGCCACAGCCAGCGTGATGGTTGCGCCTACCGTCACTGTTACTTCCGTGTCCACAGTCGCCACTTGACTTTGGCCGTTGGTTTTCAAACCTCCGCACCCCACAGTCGTTGGTAGCACTGGGGCTGGCAGGGCGGGGTGCCGATTTTTCTGGTACTCCAGCATGAGGCACCCGGCCCTGCCTGCCCCGGTGCCACCTGAGCAAGCGGTTTCACCGGTTTCCCTGTGCCCCAATGCCTCCAACTGCACGACCCGCAAGTTGGCAGTTTGCCCGTTGTGGATGCTCAAACCGGGATATGCTCTTTCCCACCTTTTCGCCCTGAAACAGCCCACCATGCCCCACAGCAACGCCCAATCCAGCCCGCAAACGCTTCAGATCATCGGCGCCTGCCCGCACGACTGCCCGGACACCTGTTCCATGCTCACCACCGTAGAAAACGGCGTGGCTATCAAGGTGCAGGGCAATCCGAACCACCCGCACACCGACGGCGCGCTGTGCACCAAGGTCTCGCGTTATACCGAGCGCACGTACCACCCTGAGCGCATTCTGCAGCCCTTGAAGCGCGTGGGCCCCAAAGGCTCGAGCCAGTTTGAGCCGGTGAGTTGGGATGCGGCGCTGGCAGACATTGCCCAGCGCCTGCAAGGTATTGCCAAGCGTGATGCGCAAGCCATCGTGCCCTACAGCTACGCCGGCACCATGGGGCTGGTACAGGGCGAAAGCATGGCCGGGCGGTTTTTTCACAAGTTGGGGGCCTCGCTGCTGGCGCGCACCATCTGCTCCAGTGCCGGTGGCGAGGGCATGGTGCACACGCTGGGTGCCAAGGTGGGCATGCGGGTCGAGTTTTTTGCCGAGGCCAGACTCATCCTCATCTGGGGCAGCAACTCGATTGGCAGCAACCTGCATTTCTGGCGCTACGCCAACCAGGCCAAACGCCTGGGTGCCAAGCTGATCTGCATCGACCCGCGTAAAACCGAGACCGCTGACAAATGCCATGCGCATATTGCTCTCTTGCCCGGTACTGACGGGGCTTTGGCGCTATCGATCATGCAGCAGCTCATCAAGCACGATTGGCTTGACCACGACTACCTGGCGCGCCACACGCTGGGCTGGGAGGCGCTGCGCGCACGCGCCTTGCAATGGCCGCCCGAGCGCGCCGCCGCCGTGTGCGGCATCGAGGCCGCGCAGATTGAAGCTTTGGCGCGCGACTATGGTGCTTGCGCTGCCAGCACCAGCCAGCCTGCAGGCGCGCAAGGCCCAGCCGCCATCCGCATGAACTATGGGCTGCAGCGGGTGCATGGCGGCGGCAATGCGGTGCGCTTGATTGCGTCGCTGCCAGCGCTGATTGGCGCCTGGCGGCACCGCGCCGGTGGGGTGTTGTTGTCCTCCTCGGGGACGTTTCCGGTGCAAAAAACGGCGCTGCAACGACCCGACCTGCTGGCCGGGCGCACACCGCGCACCATCAACATGGCCACCATTGGCAACGACCTGGTGCGCCCGGCATCGCCCGAGTTTGGCCCGAAGGTGGCGGCGCTGATCGTTTACAACAGCAACCCGGTGGCCATTGCGCCGGATTCGGGCAAGGTGGAGGCGGGTTTTGCGCGGGAAGATTTGTTCACCGTGGTGCTGGAGCATTTCCAGACCGACACCGCCGACTACGCCGACTACATCCTGCCCGCCACCACCCAGTTGGAGCACTGGGACGTGCACTCAAGCTACGGCCACACCGACGCGCTGCTGAACCGCCCGGCGATTGCCCCGCTGGGTCAGACCAAGCCCAACACGCAGATTTTTCGTGAGCTGGCCGGGCGCATGGGGTTCACCGAGACCTGCTTTGCCGACAGTGATGAGGCGTTGTGCCGTCAGGCCTATGGTGACGCGGTGAATTTCAGCGCCTTGCTCGAACAGGGGTTTGCCACGCTGCCCACGCCCGAGGCGCCCTTTGCGCAGGGCGGCTTTCCCACGCCCTCTGGCAAGTGCGAGTTTTTCAGCCAGCGGCTGGCGGACCGTGGGTTGGACGGTTTGCCCGCTCATGTGCCCAACCATGAGCGCGCCGATAGTTCAAGCGCATACCCGCTGGTGATGATTTCGCCACCGGCGCGCAACTTTCTGAACTCCAGCTTTGTTAACGTGAAAAGCCTGCGCGACATCGAGGGCGAACCGCTGCTGGAGATGCATCCGCAAGACGCCACAGCGCGGCGCATCAGCGATGGCGACACGGTGCGCGTCTTCAACGCCCGTGGCGACTACCGGTGCCGAGTCAGCCTGAACCAGCGCGCCAGGGTGGGTGTGGTGAACGGGCTGGGCGTGTGGTGGCGCAAGCTCGGCATGGACGGCACCAACGTCAATCAGCTCACCAGCCAGGCGCTGACCGACATGGGTGGCGGGCCGACGTTTTACGACTGTCTGGTGCAAGTGCAGGCGACTTGAACCGTCAAGCTCAACCGCGCAGCAGCATCACTGCAAGCAACCCCATCACCAGCGCAATCAGCGCGTCAAGCACCCGCCATGCGGTGGTGCTCTGGAACAGCGGTGCCAGATAACGTGCGCCAAACCCCAACACGGAGAACCACAGCACGCTGCCGGTAGCAGCACCGGCGCCAAACACCCAGCGCCCGGCCTGGCCATGCTGGTTGGCAACTGCGCCCAGCAGCACCACCGTGTCCAGGTACACATGCGGGTTCAAAAAGGTAAAGCCAAAGCAGGCCGCCAACGCGCGGCCCAGTGTGGCGCCATGGCTGGCATCCAGTTGCATGTGGCCACCCACCCAGGCGCGCCGCGCTGCCAGCAGGCCGTAGCTGGCCAGAAACAGCGCGCCGCCGTAGCGCGTCAGGGCCATCAGCGTGGCGTTGCCCTGAATCAGCACGCCCGCGCCGCCAATGCCGGCGGCAATCAGCAGCGCGTCTGCCAGCGCGCAAAACAGCACGATCGGCAACACATGCTCGCGCCGGATGCCTTGGCGCAGCACGTAGGCATTTTGCGAGCCGATGGCCACAATCAGCGCCAGCCCGGTGGCAAGGCCGCTCAAAAAATCCATTCTTCAGGAGGCCTGGACTATTCTAAAAATAGGAAAGAAATCAGGCTCTAGCCCCTGTATTCATTGCGCTGATAGCTTAC